>Ga0070696_100002414_pt1 | contig 12374 bp, 3 predicted proteins | sample KBSK1253metaG_FD_65474 | JGI IMG/M metagenome (GOLD analysis project Ga0070696, IMG submission 65474) | Corn, switchgrass and miscanthus rhizosphere microbial communities from Kellogg Biological Station, Michigan, USA - KBS K1-25-3 metaG | ecosystem: Host-associated > Plants > Roots >... | reverse complement strand
TCCTGGATCGCCGGTCGACTTCCTGACGACAGCGGATCCGAACCTGAGGGTCCCCTTCACACAGCAGTGGAACGCCACAATCGATCAGGCGATCGGTAATGCGACATCGGTCACGTTGTCGTACGTGGGCGCGCGCGGCCACCGGCTTCTCCGCCAGGAGCGATTCGTCAATCCAACGCCGCAGTTCCAGACGCTCACCATCGGGACGAACCACGCGCATTCGACCTACGAAGCGTTACAGGCCAAGTACTCGCGCCGGCTCTTGCGTGGGGTCCAGGCCCTTGCGTCGTACACGTTGGCGCGTTCGCGCGACAACGCCTCCGTCGATACGGTTCCCGCACTGCCGTCGTCCCGGGTGGATCCGCAACAAGACTGGGGACCGTCGGATTTCGATGTGCGCCATACCCTGAGCGGAGGAGTGACCTACGTGCTGCCGACGCCGTCGAATGGATCTCCATGGCACGCGGTCGCGAGCGGCTGGTCGGTCGATTCGATCTTCACAGCGCGGTCCGCCCTGCCCGTCAACGTCGTCACTGGACAACCGGCCTTCAATGTGTCGAACGCGCTGCGGCCGGATGTCGTGAATGATGCGTCGGTCTACGTCGACGACCCGGCGCTTCCAGGCGGACGTGGATTCAACCGGGCGGCGTTCACGACCGTACCTATGGACGCGAATCGGAATCCACTACGGCAGGGCACGCTGTCGCGCAATGCGCTCCGCGGCTTTGCCATGAGCCAGATGGATCTCGCCGTACAACGAGAAGTCCGCGTGAGTCGCGCGACCGTGCAGTTGCGCCTCGAAGCATTCAATGTGTTCAATCGTGCGACCTTCGCGCAGCCGACCAACGCGATCACCAGCAGCCTGTTCGGGCAACCCACCAGAACGCTCGCCTCCGGCCTTGGGGCAGGCGGCGTCGCTGGAGGCGGGTTGAATCCCTTGTATCAGGTCGGCGGACCGCGCTCGATTCAACTGGCGGTGAAAGCTCAGTTTTAGATGCGCGCGTCGATCGCCTTCGTCGTGTGCCTTCTGGCCTGGGGTTCGAACGCCTTGGCGCTCAATCCCGCGCTCGATGTCGCTCAGTACGCGCACGCGACGTGGACGGTCCGCGACGGGTTCACCAAGGGCGCCGTCAAGTCCATCACGCAAACACCGGACGGTTACCTGTGGCTCGGCACCGACTACGGTCTGCTCCGATTCGATGGCGTTCGAACGGTCGAGTGGCACCCGCCTGCCGGCCAGCCACTTCCCTCGACCGACATCTGGAGTGTGCTGGCGGCACGTGACGGCGCGCTGTGGATCGGGACCGCCAAGGGGCTCGTGCGCTGGCAGGCAGGACAGCTCACGCAGTATGACGAGCTCACTGGCCGCGTCATCTGGCGCATCTTTCAGGACCACGACAACACCATCTGGGCAAGCGGCTCGGGGGTTCCTGCCGGCCGCCTGTGCGCGATTCGCGATCGTGAGGTGAGGTGTGAGGGCGATGACGGTCGCCTCGGCTACGGCGTGATCGGGATGCGCGAAGATCGCGAGGGAAATCTCTGGCTGGGGGTCTCCGCTGGAATCTGGCGCTGGCGTCCAGGCACTCCAGCGTTCTTCCCCATACCCGGCGCGACGGACATCACCCAGGACTTTGCCGAAGACCGCGATGGTCAGCTTCTTCTCTCAACCACCCGCGGACTCTGGCGGTTCATGGCGGGACGGGCGGAGGCGTATTCGCTCGGTTCAGCCATTGAGCCGATGGATGCTGGCCAACTACTGCGCGATCGCGACGGCGCGCTGTGGGTCGCCACCAAAAGGGGTCTCGTTCACACCTACGAGGGCCACGCGGACACGTTCACGCAGGCCGATGGGCTATCAAGCAACATTGTTTGGGCCCTTTTCGAGGATCGCGAGGGCAGCATCTGGGTGGGCACCACGAACGGCCTCGACCGCTTTCGCGACGTCTCCGTGTGGACCTTGTCCGACAAGCAGGGATCGCCGAATCGCGGCGAGGTCTTCTCCGTTCGCGCGGCTCCCGACGGCGGCATGTGGCTGTCTTCGAGGGCGGGCCTCGATCGGTGGGAGAACGGCCGCGTCACCGCGTACCGTGCACAGGCGCAACCCGCGGTCGCCAACGTCGCGCGTCAGGTCGTGGCGCAGGGGTTTCCTCGGGGAACGGTGGGCGCTTTGCTTGCCGACCAACGTGGCCGCATCTGGATGGCGACGGCGACGTCGATCGGCTACCTGGAACGCGATCGTTATGTCGCCGTCGGAACCGCCGGTCCTTACGTCGTGCGTTCGATGGCTGAGGACACCCGCGGAAACGTGTGGATGGCAGAACAGACCGCTGGCCTTCTGCAGATCGCGCCCGGTGGCCAGGTTGCAGCGACTCGCTGGTCGGCCCTCGGACACGACGATTTTGCGACAGCGATGACGGCCGACCGGGCTCGCGGGGGTGTGTGGCTCGGATTCTGGAACGGTGGAATCGGCCATTTCCAGGGGGGCGAGCGGCGTGACAGGTTGACCGCGCCGCAGGGATTAGGCGCCGGTCGGGTCAGTCATCTTCGATTCGATGCCGATGGATCGCTGTGGGTCGCCACGGAACATGGACTCAGCCATGTACGGGACGGCCATGCGACGACCCTCACGACCCGCAATGGCTTGCCGTGCGACACCGTCCACTGGGTCATTGACGATGACACCGGGTCCTTGTGGCTGAACACGGCGTGCGGTCTCGTGCGTCTGGAGCGCGGCGACGTCGAGGCGTGGATCGCTGACCCTCGACGCGCGATCAACGCTGCTGTCTTCGACAGCTCCGACGGAGTCAGACTCACCAACCTGAACCCGAATGGCTACGATCCCTTTGTGGCCAGGTCGCCGAACGGTCAGATCTGGTTCGTCGGCGTCGATGGCGTCCAGGTACTCGATCCGCGGCATCTGGCGTCGAACGCGATCCCGCCACCGGTGCACATCGAGCAGATCGTCGCAGATCACAAGGGAACCGACCTGCCCGCCGACGGCAGATCGCGGGTCGATCTTCCGGCGCTGACGCGTGATCTGCAGATCGACTACACGGCGCTGAGCTTTGTCGAGCCGGGCAGGAATCGTTTTCGGTACAAACTCGAAGGCTACGATCGCGACTGGCAGGACGCAGGAGGCCGCCGCCAGGCGTTCTATACGAACCTGCCACCGCGCGACTACCGCTTCCGTGTGCTTGCCAGCAACAACAGCGGCGTCTGGAACGACACGGGCGCGGTGCTCGACTTCTCCGTCGCACCCGCCTACTACCAGACGACCTGGTTTCTCGCGCTCTCTGGCGGCGTCATCGCCACGCTCGTATGGGCCGCCCATCGGGTGCGTCTGCGGATGGTCGAAACGCATCAACGCGAGATCACTGCGCTGAACGAGCGCATGATGAAAGCGCAGGAACAGGAGCGGATTCGCATCGCCGGCGAACTGCACGACGGGGTCATGCAGGAGATGCTGGCGGTGACCATGATGGTGGGCAGCGTCAAGCGTCGAATTCCAGGCGACTCCGATGCCAGGGCGACGCTCGACAAGATGCAGCAGAAGTTGATCCAGGCTGGCACCGACCTCCGCCAACTCTCGCACGACCTGCACCCGCCACTGCTGCAGGAGGCAGGGCTGCCGAAGGCGGTGCAAGGCTACTGCGAACAGTTCAGCAGCGCGAGCGGTATTCCGGTCGAGTGCCATGCCGATGACAGCGTGGGCGAGCTGTCGCGCGGCGCCGCCCTCGCGCTGTTCCGCATCGTCCAGGAAGCGCTTGGCAATGCGGCGAAACACGCGCAGGCCAGTCGGATCACCGTACGGTTGACGCGAGCGGACGGCACGGTGACGCTCAGCGTGGCCGACGACGGCACTGGATTGGACCGAAGCCGATTGGCGACGGGCGGCGGGCTGGGGCTGGTGATGATGCGCGAACGCGCCAGTCAGCTGAACGGCACGTTCGACATCAAGAGCGTACCCGGACGCGGCAGCACGATCCGCGTGACGATTCCGTTTCGATGATGGCCGCTCCTCATCGAGGTCTCGTCACAGCAACCGCGTTCGCGCTCATGGTGCTGGCATGCGGCCACTCTGCATTCGCGCTGGATCCCGCGCTCGACGTCAGTCAATACGCCCACACCGCGTGGAAGATTCGCGACGGCTTCACCAAGGGCGTCATCAAGTGCATTGCGCAAACACCGGACGGGTACCTCTGGCTCGGGACCGAGTTCGGTCTCCTTCGATTCGATGGCGTTCGAACAACCGAGTGGCGCCCGCCCGTCGATCAACCCCTCCCCTCCTCTGACATCTGGAGTCTGCTGGCGACTCACGACGGCGCACTGTGGATTGGAACCGCGAAGGGACTTGCTCGCTGGAAAGGCGGCAGCCTCACACACTATTCGGAATTGGCAGGGCGGATCGTGTGGAGGCTCCTCGAAGATCACGAGAACACGATCTGGGCCAGTGGCTCGGCCGCTACCTCTGGGCGGTTGTGTGCAATTGGCGATCGCGACGTGAAGTGTGACGGCGACGACGGCCGGTTCGGCTACGGAGTGTCGGCACTGCGCGAAGATCGCAAGGGGAATCTATGGCTCGGCGTCTCGGGCGGGATCTGGCGATGGCGGCCCGGTCCGCCAGTGTTCTTTCCATTGTCGGGACAAGCGGGCATGGTGGGGGCTCTTGATGAAGACGCCGATGGCCAGCTCCTGGTGACGACGGACCGCGGGATCCGACGGTTCGTCGCCGGCGAAACGAATGCGTATGGGCTGGGTGGACCCGCCGCACCAATCAGGGCGTTGGATCTGCTGCGCGATCGCCACGGCGCTCTCTGGATAGGTACCGCCAAAGGCGTCGTTCACGCGTATGAAGGACGCCTTGACACATTCGCACAGGTCGATGGACTGTCGGGCGATGCGGTCCTCGGCCTGTTTGAGGATCGCGAAGGCAGTATCTGGGTGAGCACGGCCAACGGCCTCGACCGCTTTCGCGCGCTCGTGGTCTCCGCATTGTCCGAAAGACAGGGACTGTCGAATGCCCAGGCGTTCTCTGTCGCGGCCGCACCGGATGGCAGTGTGTGGCTTGGTACGAGAGATAGCCTCGACAAGTTGGAAGACGGCGGCGTCACGTCCTATCGCGCACACGCGCGATCCGGAGTTGCCAGCACAACTCGGCAGGTCGTCGGCAATGGTTTTCCTGGTGCAGCAGTCGGCGTGCTGCTTGCCGACTCTCGCGGCCGCGTCTGGATGGCGACGACGGCCTCGTTTGGATACTTCGATCGCGATCGCGCTCACTATGTCGGGGTACCGGCTGTTGCTGTTCGCGCGGTGCGTTCGATGGCCGAGGACACCGACGGCAATCTGTGGATTGCCGATCAACAAGCCGGTCTGGTGCGGCTCTCGTCGAGTGGCCGCGTCGATCAGACGCCTTGGGCCGCGCTGGGACACAAGGATTTTGCGACATCGATCGCTGCCGATGTCGTGCGCGGAGGCCTATGGCTCGGATTCTGGGATGGAGGCGTCAGCCTTCTTCAGAACGGCGCAGTGCGTGACACGTATCAGCCCGGGCAGGGACTGGGAAAAGGGCGAGTCAGCAACCTGCGACTCGACGCGGACGGAGCGCTATGGGTGGCGACAGCGGGCGGACTCAGCCACGTTCGCAATGGCCACGCGGCCACGCTCACCACGGCCAACGGCTTGCCGTGCGACGTGGTTCACTGGGCAGTGGCAGACGAAGACCGCTCACTATGGCTGAACAGTGAGTGCGGGCTGATCCGAGTGGCGCGCGCGGATGTCGATGCGTGGGTGGCGAATCCAGAACACGTAGTAAAGGCCCTCCTCTTCGACGGCTCGGACGGCGCCAGGCTCGAGGCGCTGCCCACCGGGTACGATCCATTTGTCGCCAAGTCGAGCGACGGCAAACTCTGGTTCGTCAGTCTTGGCGGCGTCGAGATCGTCGATCCGCGGCACCTCCCGTTCAATACGATCCCGCCGCCAGTGCACATCGAACAGATCGTAGCTGACCACAGGACCGTCGACGTTCGCTCCGGCGACCAGTCGCGTATCAGTCTTCCGCCGCGAACCCGCGATGTGCAAATCGACTACACGGCTCTCAGCCTTGCTGCGCCGGAAAAGGTTCTGTTCCGGTACCAGCTCGAAGGCGTCGACGACGCGTGGCAGACCGTCGGAACGCGGCGCCAGGCGTTCTACAACAACCTCGCTCCAGGTAACTATCGGTTTCGGGTGATCGCGAGCAATAACAGCGGTGTCTGGAACGAGAGCGGCGACTCACTCGACTTCTCGATCGCTCCGGCCTACTACCAGACGTCCTGGTTTCTTGCACTCTCAGTCGCCTCCGTCGTCGCGCTGGTCTGGACCGCGCACCGCGTCCGGCTCCGCATCGTCGAGCGACACCAGCGCGAAATCAGCGCGCTGAACGAACGCATGATGAAGGCGCAGGAGCAGGAACGGATCCGCATTGCCGGCGAACTGCACGACGGGGTGATGCAGGACATGCTGGCGGCGACGATGATGCTCGGAACCACCAAGCGTCGAATCCCCGACAACCCTGAAGCGAGCGCGGCAATCGACAAGGTGCAGCAGAAACTGATTCAGGCCGGCACCGACCTCCGTCAGCTGTCTCACGACCTGCATCCGCCGTTGCTGCAGGAGGCGGGCTTACCCAAGGCGGTGCACAGCTATTGCGAGCAGTTCAGCGCGGCATGCGGTATTCCGGTGTCCTGCGACGCGGACGAAGACGCCGGCGACCTGTCGCGTGGCGCGTCGCTCGCGCTGTTTCGGATCCTTCAGGAGGCGCTCGGCAACATCGCGAAACACGCGAAGGCCAGCCGCATCACCGTTCGGCTGACGCGGGAGAATGGCGCGGTGACGCTCGCGGTATCGGACGACGGCGTCGGTCTGGACCGCAGCCACCTGGCCGCCGGCGGCGGACTCGGGTTGATCATGATGCGCGAGCGCGCCAGTCAGCTGAACGGCACGTTCGATATCGAGAGTGCGCCGCCCCACGGCACGACCATTCGCGTCACGATTCCGTTTCGATAGCGGCCCTCGGTCCTCGCGACCCGATACCTTGGTCTGATGGACGAGTCCCGCCGATGAAGGGAACAATCCTGACTTCCTCTTTCGCCAGGTCTTTGCCTCAGCGGCTCGGAGCTTGATGCCATGGGCACTTTTCGTATCACGGTATCTGTTCTCGTACTGGCGACCGCCTCTATTTCTCCATCGCGGGCGTCTGCTCAAACGGCGTCCAACGGTTCGATCCGCGGATACGTTCACGATACGACCGGCGGCGTTGTACCCAGGACGACCATCACGGCGACAACACCTGACGCCCCGACGTCGTTCAGTGCCATCAGCGACGCCGAAGGCTACTACCGGCTTCTCGATCTTCCACCCGGTGAGTACACCGTCGCGGCGCAGCAACAAGGCTTCGCGAGGTGGGTCCGGCCAGGCGTTGTCACCCGGGCCGGGTTGAATCTGACTCTCGATGTCACCCTCGTGCTGGGTGCGCTCACGGAGACGACGACCGTGGTGGCGGACACGCCGCTGCTGGAGTCTTCGAGCGCCGCACAGGCCATCAACATCGCGGGAGATTTTCAACGGCATGTGCCGCTGACGAGCCGCCGGGACTGGGCCGACCACCTCCTGCTCGTACCTGGCGTCATCGCGACGACGCAGGCCGGCAGCAACAAGATCTTCTACTACCTGCATGGCGCCGATTTCAGCTCGCTGGTGCTGCAGATCGACGGCGCGGACATGGCGTCGACCCTGCAGAACACGTCCGCCTATATCAATCTGAGTGACGAAGCGATCCAGGATACGCAGATCAAGACGGGGGCCGTGGACGCCGCCACGCCGATCGGGGCCGGTGCAGTCGTCAGCGTGGTGACGCGATCCGGCTCGAACCAGCTGAAAGGAGCTGCCCGCGTCAACTACCAGAGCAGGGATTGGAACGGAAATAACGCGCCCGGCGGAACCAGCAACGCGTTTGCGATCCTTCAGTCTGACGGCTCGCTCGGGGGGCCGCTCCACAAAGACCGAGCCTGGTTGTTCGGTGCCTACCGCTATACCAACAGTTCTCTTGCGGTCAGCCGCACACCGCTGCAGCTCGCGAACCTGCGCGCGCAGGTGGCGGGCTTCGAGCCGCTGACCATGGACACCGAGGCCAGTTACTTCTTCGTGAAGGGGACGACTCAATTCTCCCCCGCGCAGCGCGTCGAGGGCTTCTGGCAACGCGATCGCAGCCCCGAGGTTTTTGTCGGCGCGAACTGGGGTGGGAAGTTCCTGAAACGCGGCTTTGGCGGAACTGGTACCGGCCTGCGTCTGTCATCGGTCTGGGGAACCTCGTTGACCACGCGGGTGAACGTGTCGTTCAACAGCAAGGGGATCCGGGCGGAACTGCCGTACGACGATCGACCCTCGCGAAACGTCCATCAAAGCGTGTTCTCGTCAGGAGGTCGCCTCGTCGGAACCGGCACCCTGGTCGTACTCGACAACCTCGCCAGCGTTTCGGACCAACCGGCGCAGAAGTCGACGCTTTCGGCGGATGCGACCTGGTACCGCGATTCACGCACAGGATCACACGAGCTTCAGATGGGCGTGTATCTGCAGCCACGTCTCCACGAGCGCAGCACGATCCGTTATACGAATGGCGGCTACGGGCTCGAGGAGGTGGTGCTTCGGGATCCGTCCAATCCCGCGTCGCCTCTCATCCCGTTTCATCGTCAGATCTTCGACGTGGTGGAGGTGCCATTCCGTTGGGCTGACGGCCACGATTACGCCGTCTATGCCCAGGACGCCTGGCGGCCCCTTGCACGACTGACCGTGAGTGCGGGTGTAAGGGCCGACTTCATAGGCCGAAAGGATTCGGCGTTCAACGTCACGACGCAGAGCAGCACAGAGATTGGTCCGAGAGTCGGCTTCAACTATCTGCTGACGAGCGACGGGCGACGCGGGGTTCGCGCGAGTTGGGCGCGAGTCGCCGACGTCCTGGCGCAGACCACACAATCCGCCGGCTCGAACGTGTCGGGATTCCGCGACCTCTACGACCTCGACCTGAACGGGACGTTCGAGACGACGTTCGTCACGCCTGGCGTGTCGGCGCAATCAACCGATCGCGTGCTCGACGATGCCCGGCAGCAGCCCCACACGAACGAATGGATCCTCGGCTACCGGCAGCAGCTGCCGCGCCTGATCAGCGTCGACGTCAGCCTGGTGCGGCGCGAATTCCGCGATCGCACCGCCCTGGTGGAGATCAACGGGATCTACGACGGGGGCGTGTTCAAGGGATATCGGAACGAGGCGTTCAACGACATCTACAAGATCACCAACAACGTCTGGAACTGGCCCGTCTACACGTTTTTCGAGCTCCGGGCGACCAAGCAGACGGAACGCGTGCAGGCGATTGGCAGCTACACACACCAGTGGCGGCATCTGGGGGGCACGTGGCAGCCCAACGATCCCGCGTCGTTCATTCAACCAGGCGCGTTTCCTGACAGCAAGGGGATTGGCTCCAGCACCAACACGTTCGAGTCGCAGAACAGCTTGTCTGGCAACTCGCAGGTGAGCTCACTGCAAACCCAAAATCGCGACGACACGGTTCGGCTCGGCGCGACCTACCGGGGGCCCTGGGACCTCGTGCTCGCGGCCAATTACACGCTTCAGTCAGGCCTCTGGTCCGGTCCGATCCTGACGCGCCTGGCAACGCCCGATCCGCGTTTCGGGCCGCCCACCGTCGCGCTCTCGAACGGCCGCATGGTTTCGAACCCGCTGGCGACAACCATCCGGTTCGCGAACGCGACGCGCGACGAGGGTCAGTTCACCTTGCCGTTCGGACACGCCCTGAACCTGCGAATCGGCAAGGACGTGAGATTCGGGACCCGTCGTCTCGAAACCGCCCTGGACGTCTTCAATGTGACCAACGACGCGTCGTTTTACCTGTTCGAGTTCGGAGCCAACCAGACGTTCAGCCCGTTCTACGGCCAGGGCCGTCAACGGCAGGCGCCGCGCGCAGCGCAGATCTCGCTGCGGTTCGTTTTCTGAGGCGTAGAATCCAGGCGTTGTGCCGACCGCACGCGTAGGCAGGCGACACGTTGTGGTGTCGGGTATCGTGCTGGCATGGATGCTGGCGCGGTGTCCGGGCGCAGTTGCGCTGAATCCCGCGTTCGACGTCAGTCAGTACGCGCACACGTCGTGGAAAATCCGCGACGGTTTTTCCAAAGGCACAATCTTCTCAATTGCCCAGACGCCCGACGGGTACCTGTGGTTGGGTACGGAACTCGGCATCCTCCGCTTCGACGGTGTGCGTCCGGTTCCGTGGCAGCCTCCGTCCGGTCAACAGCTTCCCTCGAACAACATTCGGGCACTCCGCGTAACCCGCGATGGAACGCTGTGGATAGGTACGGAGGCGGGACTTGCCTCGTGGAAGGACGGCCGCCTCAGTCGGTATGAACCTCTTGCGGGTCGGATGGTCATGGCGCTGGTCGAGGATCGCGAAGGCGCTCTTTGGGCAACGACATTCTTCAACCTCAAATTGACTCTCTGCCAGATTCGCCGCGCCGACGCGAAATGCTATGGCGATGACGGTGGCCCAGGAGTTGGCGCCATCAAGATGTTTGAGGACAGTGCAGGTCGCCTGTGGGTCGGAACGGCTGGTGCCGGCAATGGCGTGTGGCGATGGAAGCCTGGCCCCCCACAATTCTACCCTCTGCCACAGCAACCGAACGGCGTTCAGGGTTTCGGCGAGGACGCCGACGGCGTCCTGCTGGTTTCCCTGAGCGGCGGCGTTGCCAGATTCGTTGATGGCGAACCCGAGATCGCCTACGGACTTCCTCCTGTGATCCGGCAATTCCAGTTTCCAGTGTTGCTTCGCGACCGCGACGGGGGCCTATGGCTGGGCGGCACCAATGGCGGCGGTCTCGTGCATTTCCATCAGGGAATGGCCGATACCTTCGCGTCACCAGACGGCCTCTCCGGCAGCGTCGTCGTGGGGATGTTCGAAGATCGTGAAGGCAACATCTGGGTCGCCACGACTGAAGGCCTCGATCGATTTGGCGAGATTGCGGTTGCCACGTATTCGGTGAAGCAAGGTCTGATGAGCGCATCCGTCGATTCCGTTCTTGCGGCGCAGGACGGAAGCATCTGGATGGGGACGTCTGTGGGCCTCGACCGCTGGGACCATGGACATGTGACCAGCCGTTGGCGCCCGGCCGACGTGAACGGCGTGGGTTCGATTTTTCAAGACAGCCTGGGGCGAGTGTGGTTATCGACGGAGAAGCAAGCTGGCTATCTGGAAGGCGGCAGGTTTGTGTCGCTGCATGGACCTCGCAGGGGGCTTGTCAGGTGGATTGCCGAAGATGCCGACGCCAATGTCTGGATTGCCACTCGCGAGAGCGGTTTGGTTCGTTTTTCCCTGCGCACTGGAGACATTCAGTCGATCCCGTGGACAAACCTGAACCAGACCGCCATGCCTGTCGCGGTGGCGGCCGATCGCTCGCTGAAAGGGGTGTGGCTCGGATTCAGCCAGGGCCCGCTGCTGTATTTCGCTGACGGACAGGTGCGCTCGTCCTACGGGAGTGCCGAGGGTATCGCGGACGGGCTCAGGGGCTTTCAGCTTGATCGTGACGGCACGCTCTGGGCCGCGACAGACGCGGGACTCAGTCGCGTGAAGAATGGCCGCGTCGCGACATTGACGGTCAAGAACGGATTGCCCTGCGATGGCGTTGAATGGCTGGTCGAGGATGACGATCGCGCGTTCTGGCTCGGCACGCGCTGCGGCCTGGTGCGTGTTGCGCGCACCGATCTGACCAACTGGATTGCCTCTGTGGACACGGAGCACGGTGTCGCGCGTGCCATCAAGACGACAGTCTTCGACAGCACGGATGGCGTGAGGACGTATATCGGCGGAACCTATTCAAGTCGGCCGGCCGCGAAGGCTTCTGATGGAAGGCTGTGGTTCATTTCCCAGGGTGGCGTCAGCGTTGTCAATCCCCGTTCTCTTCCTCACAACAATCTTCCGCCACCGGTACGCATCGAGCAGATTGTCGCCGACCAGGACACCTACGATGCGGGTGCTGTGGCGGCTGCAGGCATGCACCTTCCAGCGCTGACGCGCGATCTCCGCTTCGACTACACGGCGCTCAGTTTCGTCGCTCCTGAAAGGGTCGCCTTCCGCTACAAGCTGGAGGGCTTCGATCGTGACTGGCAGAACGTCGGCGCCCGGCGGCAGGCGTTCTACAACAATCTGAGTCCGGGCACCTATCGCTTCCGCGTGATTGCTGCCAACAACAGCGGCGTCTGGAATGACACCGGCGACTCGCTCGAGTTCTCGATCGCGCCAGCCTACTACCAAACCTCCTGGTTTCTGGCGCTCT
>Ga0070696_100002413_pt1 | contig 12376 bp, 9 predicted proteins | sample KBSK1253metaG_FD_65474 | JGI IMG/M metagenome (GOLD analysis project Ga0070696, IMG submission 65474) | Corn, switchgrass and miscanthus rhizosphere microbial communities from Kellogg Biological Station, Michigan, USA - KBS K1-25-3 metaG | ecosystem: Host-associated > Plants > Roots >... | reverse complement strand
AGCCCGCTTCGATCTCGCCGTGGCGCAGCTCCCCTATTACGACGACTTCGACGAGGCGCCGCAGAATACCCTGATCGGCGGCTCGGCCCTGTGGGTGATTGCGGGCAAGACGAGCGCTCAATACCGCGGCGTCGCGAGCTTTCTCGCGTATCTTGCGCGGCCGCAGGTGCAGGCCGAGTGGCATCAGCGCACCGGCGACGTGCCGCTCACGACCGACGCCTACGAGCTCACGCGCAAGCAGGGCTTCTACCGCAAGCACCCCGAGCAGGAAATCGCCGTGCGCCAGCTGCTCGCCACCCCGACGGGGGATTCCGCGGGCATCCGCCTGGGCGGGCTGCGGACCATCCGCGGCATCATCGACGAGGAGCTCGAGTCAGTATGGAGCGGCAAGAAAGCGCCGCTCGACGCCCTCAACGCTGCGGTGCAGCGCGGCAACACCCTCCTCGAAAGCTCCAGTAAACCCGGCGCGGCCCTGCCGCGTTAAGCCGGTACAGCCTAACCGGAGGAAAGGTGATGAAACTCCTCTATATAGCCGCGGCGTTCCTGCTCGCCTGCATCGCGCTTTCGGTAGTGCCTATCCCTTGAGGCAGGCGCTCATGAAGTTCTTGCGATCGTCGCCCTTCATCTTCTTGGCCGACGCCTGCTTGTTGCAGTCTTTCATGCGCGACTGCTGAGCCGACATCTTCTCGCCCTTGTCGCTGCCGCCCTTGAGGCAGGCGCTCATGAACTTCTTGCGCGCATCGCCTTCCATCTTCTTCGCGCCCGCCTGCTGGTTGCAGTCCTTCATGCGCGCCTGCTGCTTCTTCTGCGCAGCGGTCGGCTCCTTCTTCACGTCCTTCTTGTCCTGCGCGGCCGCGAACGGCGCGGCAGCGAACATCAGACACACGGCCAGGGCAAGCTTTCTCATCGCTTTTCTCCTCCGTTAGTGGGCCTGCAGCAGGCGCTCGATCGCACCGACCAGCTTCGCATCGTCGGGCGCGATGCGCGTATCGAAGCTCTGCACCCTGGCGCCGCTGCGATCCACCAGGTACTTGTGGAAGTTCCAGCGCGGCGCCTGGCCGCTCGTCTTGGCGAGCTCCGCGAACAGCGGATTCTTCCTGAGTTCGGTCTTGGCGAACATCGGAAAATCGATCGCGTACTGGTTGACGCAAAACGAGGCGATTTCCTGGTTCGCGCCCGGCTCCTGTCCGCCGAAGTCGTTCGACGGGAAGCCCAGCACCACCAGGCCGCGCGACTTGTACTTGCGGTAGAGCGCCTCGAGCCCCTCGTACTGCGGCGTGTAGCCGCACTGGCTCGCCGTGTTCACCACCAGCAGCACCTTGCCGGCGTACTCGCATAGCGGCTGCGGCTCGCCCAGGATGTTGTCCATGCTGCGCTCGAGCAACGCGGGGCAGGCGGCCATCGCGGTTTGTCCCACCATCAACAACAGACTAGTAAGGAAGAGGCGCATTGGGCTTGAGCGGTTGCAGCGCGGCGCGGAAATCCTTTTTGATGCGCTCCAGCGCGGCCTGGTTGTCGGCTTCGAACCGGATCACGATCACCGGGGTGGTATTGGAGGCGCGGGCGAGCCCGAAACCGTCAGCATACTCCACCCGCAACCCGTCGATCGTGAGCACCCGCTGCGCCTTGGGAAAGGGCGATTCAGTTTCGACCCGGGCCTGAAGCTTTTCGACCAGGCGGTGCGGCTCGCCTTCTTCGAGCTGCCAGTGGATTTCCGGGGTCGAGGGCGCGTTGGGCAGGCTCTTCAGGGCTTGATTTGCATCTGGTTCTTTGGACAGGACCTCCAATAGGCGTGCGCCACCGTAAAGCGCGTCGTCGAAGCCGTACCAGCGCTCCTTGAAGAAGGTATGCCCCGACATCTCGCCGGCGAGGAGCGCGCCGGTTTCCTTCAGCTTCGCCTTGATGAGCGAATGCCCGGTCTTCCAGATGGTCGGCCTTCCGCCGTAGCGCTCGATCCACGGCGCGAGCAGGCGCGTGCTCTTCACGTCGTAGATAATCTCGGCGCCGGGGTTGCGAGCGAGCACGTCCTTCGCGAGCAGCATGAGCTGGCGGTCGGCGAAGATGTTCTCGCCGTCCTTGGTGACCACGCCGAGGCGGTCGCCGTCGCCGTCGAAAGCGAGCCCCAGCTCGGCATCCGTGCTTTTCAGGGTCTTGATCAGATCGACCAGGTTCTCGGGCTGCGCGGGATCGGGATGGTGATTCGGAAAGTTGCCGTCGACCTCGCAGAATAGCTCGATCACCTTGCAACCCAGGCGACGGTAAAGGCGCGGCGCCAGCATCCCGGCGACGCCGTTGCCGCAATCGACCGCGATATGGAAAGGCCGCTCGAGCTTCACGTCGCCCGCGATGCGCTCGACGTAGGCATCCAGCACGTTTGCGCTGCTTTTTTTCCCCTGACCCGACAGGAATTGACGCTTCTCGATCCTTCTCCTGATTTCCTGGATCTCGTCGCCGTAAAGCGTGTCACCGGCCACGACGATCTTGAGGCCGTTGTACTGCGGCGGGTTATGGCTTCCGCTCACTGCGACGCAGCTTCCGGTCTCGAGGTGGTGCGCCGCGAAGTACGCCACCGGCGTCGGCGCCATGCCGACATCGATCACGTCGGCGCCGGCGGCGTTGAGGCCTTCGGTGAGCGCCGCCACGAGCTGCGGCCCGGAGAGGCGGCCGTCGCGGCACACCGCGAACACCGGCGCCTTGCGCTCGCGGCCCATCGAGCCGAGCGCGCGGCCGATGTCGCGCACGATCTCGGGCGTCAGGCTGCGGCCCACCACGCCGCGGATGTCGTACGTGCGAAAGATTTCGGCTGGAACGCTCACGTGTCTAGGAACTCGAAAAGATGTCGGGGGAGCCAGGCGTGACCGCCCGGAAGCGACCCGCCGAGGAAACCGGCATGGCCTCCGGAGCGCGGAAATTCTAGCACCACGCAGGGCGCGGCCTTTTGCGCCGCTTTGATCAGAGCCTGCTCCGGGAGGAAAGGGTCGTTGCGCGCGTTGAGCACCAGCGTTGGCACGCGGATGTGCTCGAGATACGGCCCGCAGGCGGCGCTCGACCAGTAATGATCGGTATCGCGGTAACCGTGCAGCGGCGCGGTGACCAAGTTGTCGAACTCGCGGAAGGTTGCGGCTTTTTGCACCTTCTGCCTGTCGTACAACCCTGGGAAGAGCTCCAGCTTGGCAAGCGACTTCGGCTTCAGGCTGGAAAGGAAGTGGCGCGTATAGAGCAGCCGATTCAGACCCCGGTCGAGCGCGTCGCCCGCCGCGCCGAGGTCGAGCGGCGCCGACACCGCCGCCGCGCGGCGCACCAGCGCGCTCGCCTCGTCGCCGCGCTCGCCCAGCCACTTGAGCATCGCATTTCCACCGAGCGACACGCCGATTGCATACAAGGGCCCACCCAGGCGTTTTAACACCCAGTCGATTTCTTCGCTATCGCCGGAGTGATACGCGCGCCGCGTGCGATTGGGCTCGCCCGAGCAGCCGCGGAAGTGCGGCAACGCCAGGCGCCAGCCGCGCTCCACCGCGTAGCCCGCGATCGAGCGCGCATAGTGGCTGTCCGACCCGCCCTCCAGCCCGTGGAACATCACCAGCCGCTTTTCGGCGGCCGGGTTACCGCAGAAATCGACGTCGATGAAATCCCCGTCCGGCGTGTCCCAACGCTCGCGCTCGAGCTTTACGCGCGGCGGCGGAAACAGCGACGGTACGACGGTCTGCATGTGCCCGCCGGGCAGCCACCACGGCGAAGAAAAGCTCAATGCAGGAACTTCGGCGGCGCCTCGCGCGGCTGGGCCGCCTCGACCTGCGCCGGGGCGGGGGAGGCGTGGTGCACGATCATGCGCCATCCGGCGGCGGTGCGCAGGTACACGTTGGTCGCGATCACCGGGACCTGCGCGCGCGCATCGCCCTCGATGGTGAAGTTCTCGTGCACGCTGTGCACGGCGATCATCATCGCGCTCACCGCGACCTGCTGCGTGATGTGCACGCGCGGTCCGACGCCGCCGGAGAAGATCTTGGCCCAGCTCTCGCGCACCTGGTCCTGCCCCGAGAGGCGCGGCCCGCCGGGATGCACGCAGACGATGTCCTCGTCCTCGGACCAGACCGCCATCATGCCCTCGAGGTCGCCGCGCTCGAGCGCTTCGTAGAAGGCGCTCTCGGCGTCCTGGGCGGTGGGGAAGATCTTGCTCGTCACGCGGGCAGATTCTGTATTTGTTCGAGCACCGTTTCCACCGTCATTTCTCGCATGCAGCGAAAGTGGCCGAGGGGGCAGACGCGCTCGAAGCAGGGGCTGCACTCGATGCGCAGCCACATCACGCGCGCCGCCGGCGAGAGCGGCGGCGTGTGCTCGGGGCTCGACGAGCCGAAGAGAGCGAGCTGCGGCCGGCCGAGGGCGGCGGCGATGTGCATGAGCCCCGAGTCGTTCGTGACCACGTAGTCCGCGCCGGCGATGAGGGCGATCGCCTCGTCGAGCGTGGTCTCGCCGACGAGGTTGCGGCCGACGATGTCCTGCGCCGCCTCTCGGTCTTTGGCGGAGCCGAGGATCACCATCTGCGCCTTCAGCCGCCGGCTCAGCTCGCCGAAGTACGGCCAGCGCTTGGCCGGCCCATATTCCGCGCCGGGGCAGAAAACGACATAGCGGCCCTGAACGCGGTAGCGCCGCCTCGCGGCTTCGATCTCTTCCGGGTCGACCCGCAGCGAAGGCGCCGGCAACGGCTCCGGCGCCTTCTTGCCGGGCGGTTCGGAGAGCTGGGCATAGCGCTGCGGCATGGCCGCTTTGCTATTCGGGTGAATCGCATTGAGAAGGCCATACCTCGATTCGCCGAGATAACCGGCTCTCAGGGGAATCCGGGCGAAGAAGGGCACCAAGGCGGACTTCCAGGTGTTCGGCAGGACGATGGCCTGGTCGTAGCCGCGCGCCTTGAGCTCACGCCCGATCTTCCAGCGCGCCCCCAATTGGAGGGCCCGGTGCCGAAACGGCACCGCAATCACCTCGTCGACCTCGGGCATGCGCCGTGCCACCGGCGCGACCCATTCGGGGGCGAGCACATCGATCTCCAGGCCGGGACTTTTCTCGTGCAGCCGGGCGAGCAGCGGCTGCGCCATCAGCGCGTCGCCGATCCAGTTGGGTGCTACGACCAGGATTCGGGGCATCAATGCCCCTTTACTGGTGCGCCTTTATAAACGTACAGCGTGCCGCAATAAGGACAGCGGGTTTCGCCCTCCTTTGCGACGTCGAGAAAAACCCGGGGGTGGCGCGACCAGAGCGGCGCACCCGGCAGCGGGCAGTGAAGCGGCAGCTCCTTCTCGGTGATCTCGACCTGTTTCGCTTCCCCCTCCTTCAACGCCGGCCTTTCTGCCCGACCGGCGTGAGCCAGTGACGACGCTTCTCGTCCCGGCCGGTGACCACGTCGAAGAAGGCCTTCTGGATCGCCTTGGTGAGCGGTCCGGCCCGGCCCTCGCCGATGGTGCGGCCGTCGAGCTCGCGGATCGGCGTCACCTCGGCCGCGGTGCCGGTGAAGAAGCACTCGTCGGCGATGTAGATGTCGTCGCGGGTGAGGCGCTTGGAGATCACCTTGTAGCCGAGCTCCCCGGCCAGCTCGATCACCGAGGCGCGCGTGATGCCGGTGAGCGCCGAGGTGAGCTCGGGCTCGTAGATCTTGTTTTCTTTCACCACAAAAATATTCTCCCCGGCGCCTTCGGCGACAAAGCCGTCGACGTCGAGTAGCAGGCCCTCGTCGTAGCCGTGCTGGGTCGCCTCCAGCGTCGCGAGCACCGAGTTGGGGTAGGTGCCCGACATCTTGGCGCGCGCCATGGTTACGTTGACGTGGTGGCGAGCATAGGAGGAAGTCTTCACCCGGATGCCCTTTTCCAGGGCGTCGGGTCCGAGGTAGGCGCCCCAGGGCCAGGCCGCGATCGCGACATGCACCTTCGCGCCGACCGGCGACACGCCCATCTTTTCCGATCCGTAGAACGCAATCGGCCGCACGTAGCAGGCCTCGTGGCCGTTCTCGCGCACCACCTCGAGCTGCGCCTGCATGAGCTCGCCCCGGCTGAAGGGCATCTTCATCATGTAGATATGGGCCGAGTTGAACAGGCGGTCGGTATGCTCCTTCAGGCGGTAGATCGCGGTGCCGATCGCCGTCTTGTACGCGCGCACGCCCTCGAACACCGCCAGGCCGTAGTGCAGCGAGTGCGTGAGCACGTGGGTGGTGGCCGAGCGCCACTCCACGAGCTTGCCGTCGTACCAGATCCAGCCGTCGCGCTCCGCCATCGAGAGCGGCGCACCCGGTTCCTTCTCATTCGCCATCGGAGATGGTCTCCCTTCGCGGGTTAAGTCATTATTCTAGCGTCGACTTACAGGGGTTCCGTATGAAAACGAAGAAGCGTGGCGCGATAGGGCGGTTCAGGTTCTCCGAGTTCGCGCGCAGGCTGGCGATGTGGACCGGACGCCCGATCGCCTTCCTGATCGCCGCAGGCGCGGTGCTGATATGGGCTTTGAGCGGGCCGCTCTTCGGCTTCAGCGACACCTGGCAGCTGGTCATCAACACCTCGACCACGATCATCACCTTCCTGATGGTGTTCCTGATCCAGAACACCCAGAACCGCGACACCGAGGCGATCCAGATCAAGCTCGACGAGCTGATCCGCGCCACGCAGGGGGCGCACAATGCGCTGCTCAACCTCGAGCACCTCGAGGACGAGGAGCTCGCGCGCTACCGGAAGCACTACGCCGCGCTCGCGAGACTGGCGCGCGCAAAGCTGCGCGCCGGCGAGCTCGACACCGATTCGCCGGACATCAAGGATCTGGGGAAAAGGTGATGCGCCACAGCTCGCGCACCGCGGCGGCGTGCGCCGCCGCCTGCTCGGGCGGAACGCGCGCGTACTGCGCGCCGTTCAGCCGCAGCGCGTGCTGCAGGCGCCGGAACTCGCGGTAGGCGTTGCGGCAGCCCTCGGCGAGGGACGCCGGCACCAGGCCGAGCTCGGCGGCGATGCCGAGCAGCGCGATGTTTCCCAGATTCCTGGTGAGCTCTTGATATTGATGGGAAAAGGAGAGCACTAGGTACTGCACCGCGAACTCGACGTCGATCATGCCGCCCGCGTCGTGCTTGAGGTCGAAGAGCCCCGAGCGGTTGGGATGCGCGGCGTGGAGCTTCTTCCGCATCGACTTGATTTCGTCTTTCAGACTGGAAGCATCCCGCTGCCTACGGAGAATCCGTTCGCGGATGGCCTCGAAGGAGGCACCCACGGCGCGATCGCCCGCGCAGAAGCGCGCCCGCGTCAGCGCCTGGTGCTCCCAGACCCAGGCGTCGCGCTCCTGGTAGCGCGCGAAGGCTTCGATCGAGGACACCATCAGCCCCGAAGCGCCGCTGGGCCGCAGCTCGAGATCGGTCTCGAACAGGATTCCGGCCGAGGTGCGGGTGGTGATCCAGCTCTGCAGGCGCAGCGCGAGGCGAGAGTAGACCTCCTGCGCCTGCTGCTCCTGCGGATCGTCGTACAGGAACACGATGTCGAGGTCGGAGGCGTAGCCGAGCTCCTTGCCGCCGAGCTTGCCGTAGGCGATCACGGCAAAGAGCGGCGCACCATCCCGGTGTCGCCGCGGCAGCTCCTCCCAGGCAAGCTCGATGGTGATCTCGAGCACGAGGTCGGCCAGCGCCGACAGATGATCCGCGAGCCGCTCGACGCTGAGCAGGCCCGCGAGGTCCTGGGCGAGGAGCCGGAACACCTGCGCCTGGTGCATCTCGCGCGCGAGCACCATGCGCCGCTCGCGGTCGCCGGCGTGCGCCGCGAGCTGGCCGCGCAGGGTGCGCGCGAACGCTTCCAGGTCGATCGCTGCGTAGAGCAGCCGGTCGTCGAGCAGCTCGTCGAGCAGCACCGGATGGCGGGTGATGAACTCGGCCGCCCAGCTCGAGGCGCCGACGATGCGCGCCACGCGCTCGAGCGCCTGCGGATGCTCGGCGAGAAGCGCGAGATACGCCGCCCGGCTGGCGACCGCTTCGACGAGGTCCACGGCCCGCGCCAGCGTGGTCTGCGGATCGGGGCTCGCCCGGGTGGCGCGCTCGAGCGCCGGGATCAGCGCATCGAGACGCCGGCGCGATTCGTCGGGCAGCGCGGCGTAGCGCTGGCTGGAGCGCAGCGCGGCAAGGCGCGGATGATCCGGCCAGGGCTCGCTTTCCTTCTGCGGCTGCGCGAACACCGCCTCGAAATGGCGTGACACGGCCTGCCGGTGTTGGTCTAGTGCTTCTTTAAAGGCTTCCCAGCTCGAGAAGCCGGACATGCGCGCGATCCGCGCCTGGTCATCGGCGTCCTGCGGCAGATCGTGGCGCTGCGCGTCGTCGAGGTACTGCAGGCGATGCTCGACATTCCTCAGGAACACGTACGCGGCGGCGAGCTCCCTCACGGCGTGCGCGGGGAGGAGGTTGCGCTGCCCGAGGAGCGAGAGTACCTGCAGCGTCGGGCGCGCAGTGAGCTCGGGGTCGCGGCCGCCGCGCGCGAGCTGCAGCGCCTGGACCACGAACTCGATCTCGCGGATGCCGCCGGGCCCGAGCTTCACGTGGTCGGACAGCTCGCGCCGCGCGACCTCGCGCCGCACCTCGGCGTGGAGCTGGCGCATGGCGTCGAGCGTCGCGTAGTCGAGGTATTTGCGGTAGACGAACGGTCGCACGATCCTGAAGAGATCCTCATGCTGCTCGCCAGTGAGCGCGCGCGCCTTGATCCAGGCGTAGCGCTCCCATTCGCGCCCCTGGGTGATGAAGTAGGTCTCGAGGAAATCGAAGCTGCAGGCGAGCGGGCCCGAGTCCCCATAGGGACGCAGCCGCATGTCGACGCGGAACACGAAGCCCTCCCCGGTCGCGCTGGCGAGTACGCGGATCAGCCTGCGCCCGGCGCGCTCGTAGCGCTCCTGCTGCTCGGGCCCGCCCGGGTGCACGAAGATGAGATCGATGTCGGAGGACACGTTGAGCTCGCGCCCGCCGAGCTTGCCCATGGCGAGCACGATGAGCGAGCTCTCCTCGAGCGCCGCGGCGATGCTGAGCTCGGCGAGCTCGCTCATCGTGCCGCAGACTTCCTCCAGGCTCGCCAGGCCGCAAAGATCGCGCGCCATGACCCGCAGCAGCACCCGCTGGCGCAAGCCGCGCAGCCGCCGCATCAGCGCCGCTTCGTCCTGCGCGCCTGAGCCGGCGAGCGCCGCGGCCATCTCCGCGCGCGTGAAAGGCGCGGGCGAAGCGAGCTCCGCGGCGAGCCCGGGCTGCGCCGCGAGAAGCTGCGCGGCATAGCGCGAATCTACGATTTTCCGAATCGGATCCGGCATTTGGGGATTAGAATGGACGCTTCAAATCGCTGTGAACGTTCATTCCATTATGAGGCGGGCCGGGCGGGCGATCGAGTTTCTTGCCTGGGCGCTTTTTTTTGCCCTCGCCGCGCTGGTGCTCGCGGTGCGCTTCTGGCTGCTGCCGGACATCGAGCGCTATCGCGAGCAGGTCGTGGCCGCGGTCTCGGCTGCCATCGGCCAGCCGGTGCGCATCGGCGGCATCGAGGCGGGCTGGCTCGGACTCAATCCGCGGATTCAGCTGCGCGACGTGCGCATCTACGACCGCGAAGGCCGCGAAGTGCTGGCGCTGCCCTCCGTCGACAACCAGCTCGCCTGGAGCTCGCTCGTGCGCGGCGAGATCAAAGTGCATTCGCTCGCCATCGACGGCCTGCGGGTGCAGGTGAGACGCGACGCCGAGGGGGCGCTGCATGTCGCCGGGATGAAGCTCGGCGGTGACGCGCGCTTCAGCCTCTGGGCGCTCGCCCAGGACGAGATCGTGCTGCGCAACGCCGAGATCGAATGGCACGACGAGCGCCGCGGCGCGCCGCCGCTTGCGCTTTCCGCGGTCAACCTGAGGCTGCGCAATTCCGGCGATCAGCATTCGCTCGGCCTGTCGGCGCGTCCGCCCGAGGCGCTCGGCTCGACGGTGGAGTTGCGCGCGCTGGTGGAGGGCGCGAGTCTTGCCGATGCGGCCGCCTGGAAGGGACGGTTCTACGCCGAGCTCGGGTACACGGATCTTGCCGCGTGGCGCGCGTGGATCGACTACCCCTGGCAGGTCGATCAGGGCCAGGGAGCGCTGCGCGCCTGGCTCACGCTCGAGGGCGGGGAAATCCGCCAGGCCACGGCCGACTTCTCCCTTTCCGGCGTGTCGGCGCGCCTGGGCAAGGAGCTCGCTCCCCTGCGCCTTTCATCGCTGCAGGGACGCCTGCAAGGCGGCATGGAGAACGGGCGCTACGAGATCGTGGCGCGCGATCTTGCCCTGCGTCTCGAGGGCGGCGCCGCCATGGCGCCGAGCGGCTTTGAGCTGAGCTGGGGTTCCGGACAGGACGCGGGCGGCGCGCTCACCGCGGAGGCGATCGAGCTCGAGCCGCTTGCTCAGCTCGCCGCCTCGCTGCCGGTGCCGGCGAAGGTTCAGAGCCTGCTCGCGCGCTCGAAGCCGCGCGGCAGGCTCGAGCAGACCCGGATCGAGTGGCGCGGCGACGCGGCGGCCCCGGCGGCTTTCACGGCGCGCGCGAAGTTCGTCGAGCTTGCCGCGGCGCCGAGCGCGGAGCTGCCGGGGCTCGCGAGGATCAGCGGCAGCTTCGACGCCGACGAGGCGGGGGCGCGCGTCGTGCTCGCCACGAGAAAGGGCGAGCTCTACCTGCCGCGGGTGTTTCCGCAGCCGCGCATCCCGCTCGACTTTCTCAACGGCCTGGTCGAGCTCGAGCGCCAGGGAGACTCGGGCTTCTCCGTGCGCATCGCGTCGCTCAGCTTTTCCAACGAGCATTTCAGCGGCAACGCGTACGGCAGCTACGCCAGCGCCGCGAGCGGGCCGGGCACGATCGACCTGTCCGCGCAATTCAACCGCGCCGACGCGACGCAGCTCGAACGCTACCTGCCGCATGCGCGGCTGATGGGCGGCGGCGAGGCGCTGCGCGCCTGGCTGACGCGCGGGGTGCTCGCGGGCTACTCGAGCGACGTGCGCGTGCGCATCCAGGGCGACCTGCGGGATTTTCCGTTCGCCGATCCCAGCCGCGGGCAGTTCAAGGTGTCGGCGCGACTGGAGCGCGGCGTGCTCGACTATGCCGAAGGCTGGCCGCGCATCGAGAACATCCAGGGCGAGCTCGTTTTCGAGCGCGGCCGCATGCAGCTCGCCGGCCGCAGCGCCAGCATCCAGGGCGTGGCGCTGTCCAACGTCGAGGTCGGCATCGCCGACATGAAGGATCCCGAGCGCGAGGTCGAGATCGGCGGCGAGGCCCAGGGTGCGAGCGCGGACTTCCTGAAGTTCGTTCAGGCGAGCCCGGTGCGAGGCATGACCGCCGGCTTCACCGACGCGATGAGCGCGAGCGGCCAGGGGAGGCTGCGCCTGAAGCTCGCGCTTCCGCTCAAGGACCTGTCGAAGACGCGCGTAGCCGGGGAGTACGAGTTCGCGGGCAACGACATCGTGGTCCACGCGCAGCTGCCGCCGGTCGAGGCCGCCGCGGGCAAGCTCTCCTTCACCCAGTCCACGCTGAGCGTGAACGGCGTGCAAGGCCGGCTTTTTGGCGGCACGGTGACGATCAGCGGCGCCACGCAGGCCGACGGCAGCACCCAGATCGTGGCGAAAGGCGAGGCCACGCTCGCCGGCACGCAGGCGATTTTCGATCATCCGTGGTGGCGCTTCCTCAGCGGGCAGGCGGCGTACACGGCCACGGTCAGCCTCGCCAAAGGCCGCGCAAACGTTCTCGTCCAGTCCCCGCTCCAGGGCGTGGCGAGCACGCTGCCGCCGCCGCTCGCGAAAAGCGCCGCGGAAACACTGCCGCTGCAGGTGGAGCGCACGAGCGACGAGCGGCTGAGGCTCAAGCTCGGCCGCATCGTCGCCGCCGAGTTCGCCGGCAAACGCAGGGCGGTGGCGCTGAGCCCCGCGGCGGACGCACCGCTCAGGTTGCCCGAGCGTCCCGGCACGCTGGTCTACGGCTCGCTTGCGGCGCTCGACGTCGACAAGTGGCTGCCGCTTTTTTCCGGGCCCGATGCGCCCGCGGATGGCACGGCTCTCGACGTGCGGATCGGCAGGCTCGATCTCTACGGCAAGCGGCTGAACGAGGTCTCGCTGCGCGCCGCGGCCGACGCGGCCGGCTGGTCGGCGAGCCTCGCGTCGCAGGAAGTCGCAGGCGAGCTTTCCTATCGCACGGACAGCGGCGGCAGGCTGGTCGCCCGCCTCACCCGCTTCAGCACCCCCGAGGACTATCCCGGGGCGCAGGCGCGCGGCACGCTGCAGCCAAAGGACTGGCCGAGCATGGATCTCGTGTCCGAGCGCTTCACCTGGCGCGGCAACGACCTTGGCCGGGTCGAGATCCAGGGGCAGCGGGCCGGCGAGGACTGGCGCATCGACAAGCTGACC
>Ga0070696_100002410_pt1 | contig 12386 bp, 8 predicted proteins | sample KBSK1253metaG_FD_65474 | JGI IMG/M metagenome (GOLD analysis project Ga0070696, IMG submission 65474) | Corn, switchgrass and miscanthus rhizosphere microbial communities from Kellogg Biological Station, Michigan, USA - KBS K1-25-3 metaG | ecosystem: Host-associated > Plants > Roots >... | reverse complement strand
AGTCCCACGCGCACGCCGGTGAACGAGCCGGGACCCGACGCCGCGGCAAAGCACGCGACCTCCTCGACCCCGCGCCCGTGCCGTTCGAGTAATTGCGCAAGATTTTCATACAGCACATGCCCGAAGCCGTCCGCCGAATGCAGCAACATCTCTTCCAGCACGCGCTCGCCTTCGAGCAGCGCGAGGCTTCCAAATTCATGCGTGGTATCGAGTGAAAGAATGACTTCGTTCACGGGCTGAGCTGGTAAATGCGGTCGACCGAATAGAGTTTTCCGTTGGCATTCATGCCAAACACGCCGACGTGCAGCACCGCGGGAAAGCGCCTGGCGATGTTCCTGGGAATTTGCAGCGTCCCTTTTTCGCCTGTTCCGATGATGCGAAAACTTTGGCTGTCGATGGCCACGTCGCCGGTCCAAAGATACATCATGGCGCGGGTGGCGCGTGTCTCGCGCGTCAACTTCACCGCATAGGGCGCCGAGGCGCCAAGTGAAATCGTGTCACCGGCGGGCTGCGCTACTTCAAACGGAACTTTGCGCGGGCTGACCTCCAGTTCCTGCATCAGAATGCGGCGTGATTCGAATTTGTAAGACTTGAGCATGCCCTCCTTGCGGCCTTCGCGCGAAATATGCAGCACCCAATCGTGCGTCGTATCGGGCGGCTCGGCGGCGAAACGCTCCCCTTTGAAGTCCTTGAGGGCAATGCTTTCTCCATTCGCCGGATTGATCCACCGGACATCGTACCCGTGCTTCTCCACCAGCACTTCGACGGGCCCGGGCTTCTCCACATACACGATGTACTCGACACCTTCGAGCGCCAACGCACGGCCGCCGTCCACGTCGAAGTACGGCTCGAGTTCCCAGTGACGGTTGCCGGCGAAAAAATCGAACCAGATTTTCATCTCCGCCGCACTCGCGTTATCCGCGCCCGCCGCCGCGAGATATTGGCCGTTCATGGTCGCGTTCCACAACCGCCGACGGAAGGGATCGCCGGTCGTCTGGGGCTTTCCCGCGAAGGCCATGTTCACGAAAGGCACCGGATGGAGCTGGTGCTGGATGGCGCCCAGGTCATCGTCGGGAGATTCATCGGTGACGAAATCCATCCAGCCGTCCGTCAACAACGGGGCGGAAGTGGCGCGCGTACCGGTCGACCGCGGGTGCTGGTAGGGATCCTCTTTCTTAAGCCCGAGGCCCACTTCTTTAAGAATGTCGCGGCCGTTTTCGTAGTCTTCAAAATTTTCCACGCCGCCCCAGGTAATGTTGAACGCCGAGTACCGGGCGATGAGATATCGCAGGTACCGTTCGCGCTGCTCCCAGTTCGGAAACAGCTTCGCAAGCGCGTTTTCGCCGCCCGCCAGCAGCAGGTCCACGATCATGCCCTTCTGATTGATGTAGCGGATGCGCTCGTCGAGCTGCCGGAAATAAGCCGGAGCGGGCGCGTCGGGAGTCGGAAATGCCTGGCTCATGTCCGCGGGCGCACCGATGGCGATTCCGCGGATGTGCGTGAATTTCTGCTGCGCGCGCTGATCCACGAAGCTTCGGAAAGCGCCATCATCCACCAGCGCGAAACGCATCATCGTGTCGCCCATCCAGAGATGCGGCGTGTTTCCCTCGGTATAGGCGAAGTGATGCACGTTGGCCGTGCGCACAAAGCCCGAAGCTTCCGAAGCAGTGGACTCGAACTGGCCCATCTTGCCATTGAAAGCTTCCATGTTGCTGGTGACGCGGAAGTCCCAGCCGCCCGCCTCCGTTGGACTAAAACGGATCACCATGCGCCGGCCGCCGTCCCAGAACGCCGGCATGAGAAATGTTCGATGGCGCGGTGAACGGAACTCCGCCTTTAATTCAACGGTCTTGAACGGATTGGGGTGCGCGGCAAAATCGCTCGCGCTCAGCTCGAAAACGATCTCGCACAGCGAGTAGGCGGGCGTCGGCCCGCATACGGTTTGCGCCTCGAGTGAGAAAGCGCACGAAATCGCCAGCCAGACCAGGCCTCGAAACCCCATGCCAATAGTGTAAACTCACGAGTTCGGGACAATGCATTGGAAAAACTTGGGGTAGTGCTGTTTCAGCTTGGAGGGCCGGATTCGACCGCGGCGATCGAACCGTTCCTCTATAATCTTTTTTGCGATCCGGATATCATCGATTTCCCGTTCGCGCGCATTGCACGGCAGCCGCTGGCGAGGTTGATCGCCACGCGCCGTGCCAAACACGTGGCGCATCATTACGCGGAAATCGGCGGCAAATCGCCCATTCTTGACTTCACCCGGCGGCAGGCCGAGGCGCTCGAACGGGAGCTTCGAAAGCATTTCGACGCGCGGGTCGTCATCGCCATGCGATACTGGCACCCTTTCACGGCGGAGGCTATCGAGCAGCTTGCGAGTCATCGCGCCGAAGACCTCGTGTTGCTTCCGCTTTATCCGCAATATTCCAAGACCACAACCGGCAGCAGCATCAACGAATGGAACCGGCGCTTTCACACCAACGGCTGGAATCCGCGGGTACACGTGATTTCAGAATTTCATGAAGACCCCGCTTATCTGGATTCCGTGGTCACGGCGATCAATCGCTCGCTCGGCGACCTGGATGATCCGGCGGATGTCGACATCGTGTTCAGCGCGCACAGTATTCCGATAAGCGTCGTCGACGCGGGCGACCCGTACCAGCGCCAGATTGAGCGCACCGTGGAGCTTGTGTGGCGTCGCGGCAACTGGCCCGCCCGCAGGCACATCTGTTACCAGAGCAAAGTCGGCGCCTCGAAGTGGCTGCGGCCTTCCATGCACGAAACCATCGGCAAACTTGGCGCCGCCGGTTCAAGACACGTGCTAGTCGTGCCGATTTCTTTCGTCTCGGATCACGTCGAAACCCTGCACGAGATCGATATTGAGCACCGGGCGCAGGCTCGCGCTCTGGGTATCGACGATTACCGCATGATGCCCGGACTGAACGATTCGCCGGCTTTCATCGCGGCGCTGGCGGGCCTGGTTCGCAAGTGTGCCCGCTCGGCTGTCCGGTCGCGGCCGGCGTCCGAGTGGGAAAGAGCCGCGCAAGTATAATCGAATGGTGCGATCAATTTGTTGGTGCCTGGCAACCGTCGCGATCGCCGCGTGCACGTCGGGCTGCAATCGGGGCATTGACACGTCGGAGGCCGTCCGGCAAGGCGTCATCGATTATCTCGCCAAGCGTTCCAACTTGAATGTGTCCGGCATGAACGTCGAGGTCACCTCCGTCTCGTTTCGCAAAAACGAGGCCGACGCCACCGTGGCCTTCACGGCGCGGGGGGCCAATCCGGGAAATCCCATGTCGATGCGATACACTCTGGAACGGCGCGGCAATCAATGGGTGGTGAAAGAGAAGGCCGAAAGCGGCGCTAATCCACATGCCGGTGGAGGGACGCCGCCTCAAGCCGCTCCCGGGCAAATGCCTCCCGGTCATCCGCCGGTCGACCCCGCAAAACCAAAGCCATGAAGCGCGTCGCCATCCTGGGAGGAGGACCGGCAGGCGCATTTGCCGCCGAGCAACTCGCTTCAGCCGGCATCGAGACGATTGTCTTCGACGAGAAGCTCGCCTGGGAAAAACCGTGCGGTGGCGGCCTGACGTACAAGGCTTACCATCAGTATCCTTTTCTCATTGATAACAACACACCGAAGAAACTCATTCAGGAAACGGTGCTCGAAGCGCCGCACGCCGGCAGTGTCACGCTACAGCTGCGCGAGCCGATTCTGATTTACTCGCGGTTCGATCTCAATCGTCTGCTGCTCGAGCGAGCCGAACGCGCGGGTGCGCAAATTGAAAAGACGCGCGTCACGGAAATGAGCCGTTGGGGCTCACGGTGGCAATTGCGCACCAAATCCGGAACGCTCGAAACGGATTTCTGCATCGTCGCCACGGGTGCGCGCAATTCGCTGCGCGACGTAGGAACGCAACTGGCGCGGTCTGACGCCATGTCCGCGCTTGGCTACTACATTCCGGGCGACCAGGCGCAGATCGATATCCAGTTTCTTTCGGAGTTGGAAGGCTACATCTGGATGTTCCCGCGGTGCGGTCATCTTTCAGTGGGGATTTGCGGCAAGGGTGAACCGGCGCTCTCGCTGCGCCGCCGCCTCGAGACGTATCTGACGGAGCGCGGAATTCAGTGGAAGGGAGCGCCGTTCTACAGTCACCTGCTGCCCTCGCTCGAAACTCCCTCATGGAAACAGAATCGCGTTTCGGGCGACGGCTGGATGGCGGTTGGCGACGCAGCCGGGCTGGTGGATCCCATCACGGGCGAAGGCTTGTATTACGCCATTCGATCGGCGGATCTGGCGGCGAAGGCGCTGCTCTCCGAAATCTCGGAGCGCGCCGGCCAGGCGTACCGGCGTATGTTGCGGCGGGATTTTGCGGCGGATCTCGAGCTGGGATCGAGACTGGCGAAGCACGTATTTTTCGGAAAGTTCTTGTTTGGCAGCGTGCCCGCGCGCATGGTGCAGTTCACGCGCCGCAGCCCGCGCTTCGCGGCCATCATGCAGGACTTGTTCGCCGGAACCCAGTCCTACATGGGTCTCAAGCGGCGTCTCATCGAAAATCTCAATGGAAGCCTGCTGGAAATCGCCATGAATGTCAGCCTCAGCCGTCTGTTGCCGGGCCGAGTCCGGGCATGAACCGCGCCAGATCGGAAGAGATCTTCCGGCGGGCGCAACAGGTCATCCCCGGCGGCGTCAACTCTCCGGTCCGCGCATTTCGAGCCGTGGGCGGAACGCCGCCGTTCATCGCGCGCGGGCAGGGCTCGCGCATCTTCGATGTCGATGGCAATGAGTACATAGATTACGTCGGCTCCTGGGGTCCGCTCCTGCTTGGTCACCGCCATCCGGCCATTCTGACCGCGCTCGAAATTGCGATTGAGACCGGCACCAGTTTCGGCGCTCCGACCGAGCGCGAGGTCGAACTCGCCGAAGCCATTCGCGCCGCCGTCCCGTCGATTGAAATGGTCCGGCTGGTCAACTCGGGCACGGAAGCCACGATGTCGGCGATCCGCGTGGCTCGCGGCTTCACCGGCCGCGACCTCATCGTCAAATTCGAAGGGTGCTATCACGGCCACGTGGACTCTCTTCTGGTGAAGGCGGGCTCGGGCGTGGCGACGCTCGGGTTACCGGATTCGCCGGGTGTTCCAAAGAGTTTCAGCGATACCACCATTGCGATTCCGTTCAACTCGCCAGCAGCTCTCGAGCAGGCGTTCGGCGCGCATGGCGATCAAATCGCGGCGGCGATCGTCGAGCCCGTAGTCGGCAACATGGGTTGCGTGCCGCCCGAGCCCGGATTCCTCGAGGCGCTGCGCGACATCACAGCCAGGCACGGCGCGCTCCTGATATTCGATGAAGTCATGACGGGATTTCGCGTGGCCTACGGGGGCGCGCAGCAGCTTTACGGCATCCGGCCCGATCTGACGACACTCGGCAAAGTGATCGGCGGCGGGCTGCCCATCGGGGCGTATGGCGGGCGCGCCGACATCATGAGCCGCGTGGCGCCGGCTGGCCCAATTTATCAGGCCGGAACGCTTTCAGGTAATCCGTTGGCTGTCGCGGCGGGACTGGCGATGCTCTGCCACCTGAAGTCGCATCCGGAAATCTACCCGCAGCTCGAAGCGAAGACCGCGGCCCTGGCAGCGGCGGCATTGAACACCACAACCGTGAATCGCGTTGGATCGATGTTCACGTTCTTCTTCACAAAGCAACCGGTAACCGATTACGCGTCGGCCAAAACATCCGACACCGGGCGATTCGCGAAATTCCATGGTTTGATGCTTGACCGCGGGATCTACTTGCCGCCATCGCAGTTCGAGGCTGCATTTGTTTCCGCGGCCCACAGCGACAGTGACGTGAACAGAACGGTTGAAGTATTACGCGAGGTTCAAAACCTCGTTTAGCGATCCCTGCCGGTAACCCTCGAGATCCAGCGTTACATACTTGAACCCAAGCTTCTTGAATATCGCGGTGAACTGAGCGGCAATTTCGGGCGACAAGGCTCGTTCCAGTTCGTCTTTGGCGATTTCAATGCGCACCAGCTCGTTGTGAAAGCGCACGCGGAACTGGCGGAAGCCGAGAGCTTTGATGGCCTCCTCGCCGGTCTCGACGGTCTTGATATTCTCGATCGTCACCGGTGTACCGTACGGAATGCGTGAACTGAGACACGCCGAAGCCGGCCGGTCCCACGTGGGCAGTCCTGCAATGCGCGAAAGTTCCCGGATCTCCGCCTTGCTCAGAGCGGCTTCCACCAGCGGCGCTTTCACCTCATGAATCCTGGCGGCTTGCTGGCCCGGCCGGTAATCGCCCAGATCGTCCTGGTTGACGCCGTAGATGATGTTCTCGATCCCGCGCTCACGCCCGAGGGCATCAAGCTCGGTGAACAATTCGTCCTTGCAATGGAAACAGCGGTTCTGATCGTTCTTCAGGTAGTCCGGATTCTCGAATTCGTGGGTTTCGATGTACTCGTGCGGAATGCGGAACTGGCGGACGAACGCCTCGGCATCGCGTTTGTGCGATTCGGGAATAGAAGCGGAGTCTGCCGTAACGGCGAGGGCGCCCGAGCCCAGCACCTGATGCGCGGCCCACGCCAGGTATGCGGAGTCGGTGCCGCCTGAATACGCCACGATCACGCGGCGCATGCCAGCCAGGATGGCGAACAGTTTTTGCTGTTTCGCGTCGAGCCCCGCGCGATCCATCACACCCACCAGTGTCGCCATAGCGAAATTGTAACGCAGCGCGGCAGCGGTTACTGGAGCACCAGGTCGCCCTGCCCGTTCGAACCGTTTTCCGGAGCGGCTTCGGGAGTCACACTGGCAGCCGCCACCCGATCGCCTTCCTCCATGCGCACCACGCGCACGCCCTGCGCCGAGCGGCCCGTCTCGCGGATTTCGGTGGATTCGATGCGGATGATCTTGCCATCTTTGGTCACGATCATGACGTCCGAGTCGTCCTTTACGGAGAGGATGGCAACCACCTTGCCGGTTTTGGCCGTCGTCTTCATATTGATGACGCCTTTGCCGCCGCGGTGGGTGAGGCGATATACCTCGAGCGGAGTGCGTTTGCCGTAGCCCAGCTCCGAGATCGAGAGAATGAGGCCATCCTTTTCTACCACCTGCATGCCCACCAGGTAGTCATCGTCCGGCAGGTCCATGGCGCGCACGCCGCGCGCCGTCCGGCCCATAGGCCGCACCTCTTCTTCGTTGAAACGAATGGCTTGGCCTTCAAGCGAGCCCAGGAAAATGAAGTTGGCGCCGTTGGTCAGATTGGCCGAGATCAGCTCGTCGCCTTCATCGAGTGTCAGGGCACGGATGCCGCGCGCCGTCGGATTGTCGAATTCCGTCAGCTCGCACTTCTTGATCACTCCGTGTTTGGTGACCATCACGATGAACTTGCCCGGCTGAAAGTCGCGCACGGCAAGGAAAGCCTTCACCGTCTCGCCCGGCTGCAGGTTGATCAGGTTCGACAGGTGCTTGCCTTTTCCGGTAGTGCCGGCATCGGGAATCTCATAGATCTTGAGCCAGTAGAGCTGACCCCGGTTGGAGAAGATCAGCAGGTAGCTGTGGGTAGAGGCCACCAGGAAGTGTTCGAGGAAATCTTCCGTGCGCGTGCCCATGCCGATGCGGCCTTTGCCCCCGCGGGACTGCCGCCGGTAGGTGTCGACGGCGGTGCGCTTGAGATATCCGCCGTGCGTGACCGTCACCGCCACGTCCTCCACCGCGACCAGATCTTCGAGCAGAATTTCACCCGTGTCTTCGATGATCTCGGTGCGGCGCTCATCGCCATAGTCCTTCTGGACTTCCTTGAGTTCTTTAACGATCAGGGCTCGCAGCACTTTTTCCGAGCCCAGAATCTCTAGGTACTCGGCAATCTGCTTCTGGATTTCGGCCAGCTCGTTGACAATTTTCTCCCGCTCCATGCCGGTCAGGCGCTGCAATTGCAGCTCGATGATGGCCTGCGCCTGCCTGTCGGAGAAACTGAACCTGGCAATCAGCGAATCGCGAGCCTCGCGCGGAGCCTTCGACGCCCGGATGAGCTTGATGACCTCGTCCAGATTGTCGAGCGCTTTCTGGAAGCCCAGCAGGATATGTTCCCGCTCGCGGGCCTTGCGGAGCTCGAAGTCGGTGCGCCGCCGCACCACGTCAATGCGGTGATCGATGAAATAGCGGAGCGAGTCGAGCAGCCCGAGTTCCCGCGGCTGGCCGTTGACGATCGACAGCATGATCACGCCGAACCCGATCTGCAGCTGCGTGTTCTTGTAGAGGTTGTTGAGAACGACTTCGGCCTGCTCGCCCCGCTTTAGCTCGTAAACGATGCGCATGCCGTCCCGGTCGCTCTCGTCGCGAATATCCGAGATCCCTTCGATCTTCTTGTCGTTGAGCAGCGCGGCCGTGTGCTCGATCAGGCGCGCCTTGTTCACCTGGTACGGAATTTCGGTGACTACGATCTGTTCGCGGTCCTTACCTGTGCGCTCGATGGCGGCGCGGGCGCGCAGCTTCAGCTGTCCCCGGCCCCTGGTGTATGTCTCGAGGATGCCCTGGCGGCCGAGAATAAAACCACCCGTCGGGAAATCGGGGCCGGTCACCATTTCGAGGATCTTGGCGAGCGGCGTACCCGGATTTTCAATCAGGGCGATGGTGGCGTTGATAATTTCGGTCAGATTGTGCGGCGGAATATTAGTGGCCATGCCGACCGCTATGCCGGAGGATCCGTTTATCAGCAGATTGGGGACACGCGTGGGCAGGACTTCCGGTTCGACTTCGCTCTCATCGTAGTTGGGCTTGAAGTCGACGGTCTCTTTATTGATGTCCTCGAGCAAGGCGGTGGCGATTCGCGAAAGCCGCGCTTCGGTGTACCGCGAAGCCGCCGGTGGATCGCCGTCGACCGAACCGAAATTTCCCTGGCCTTCAACCAGGGGGTACCGCATGCTGAACGGCTGCGCCATCCGAACCAGGGAATCGTAAATCGGGGCGTCGCCGTGCGGGTGGTATTTGCCCATTACTTCGCCCGAGATCTTGGCGCACTTACGCGTCGGCCGGTTGGGCGTGAGGCCCATCTCGCTCATCCCGAAAAGTATCCGGCGATGCACGGGTTTCAGTCCGTCCCGGATGTCGGGCAGCGCACGGCCCACGATGACGCTCATGGCGTAATCGAGGTACGAACGCCGCATCTCGTCTTCGATATTGATGGGGACGATATCCCGGTTGCCGTCGCCGCCGCCACCTAAAGGCAACTGGGGGGGCGTCGGAGGGGGGCCCTGGGGCGGGTTTTCCTGGTCTGCCAAGCGAGCTCCTTAGAAGGGTTTAAGCCTCATTTTACCATGGGGATAGGCTCATTTGGCAGGAATTCAACCCGGACTTGGGACCCGTGTCAGACCAGCGGTGTGACGGGCGCGAACTGGGCCACCTTGCGAATCAAATCTTTCAGGTGGATGGGCTTCGAGATAAAGCCGTCCATGCCCGCGTTGAGGCAACGTTCCTGATCAGTTTTCATCGCATGCGCCGTCATGGCGACAATCGGAATATGCTGGCCCGTAGTGCGTTCACAGTCGCGAATAACCTTGGTCGCTTCATACCCGTCCATTTCGGGCATTTGAATATCCATCAGGATCAGGTCGAAACGCTGGCTTTGAGCGAGCGCTACGGCTTCGCGCCCATCCGCCGCGACGACCACTACGTGCCCGTGCCTGGTAAGGGCGTTGACCGCCACTTTTTGGTTGACCGTATTGTCTTCCGCCAGCAGGATGTTGAGAGGAATTCGAGCCTGCTTTTCGCCCGGTGGAAGCTGCCTTCCGTTGCCGCCTGCCGGCGCAATATGGGCGCCGGTCGCCTCTAAAATCGCGGTCATCAGATCTGCTTGGAAAATGGGTTTCACCAGGTAGCGGCGGATCCCCAACTCCCGGCACCTTTGCGCCTCACTCAGGTGGTCCGACGAGCTCAGCATCATCACGGTTGTTCCCCGAAGGGCGGGATTTTCATGGATACGTTTTGCCAGCTCGAAGCCATTCATTACGGGCATGTGGGCATCAATCAGGATAAGCGGGAATGTGAGGCCCTGATCGAGCGCGGAATCGATCCTCGCGAGCGCCGCGATGGCGCTGTCCACCACCGTCGGCTTCATTTGCCACCTTCGCAGCGTATGCTCCAGGATCGTTCGATTGACCGAGTTGTCGTCCACCACCAGAACGGACATATCCCGCAGCCATAGGGCCGCCGTTCGCGCCGGCGACGGCGAAGGTTCCGGCCCGACCTCGAGTTCCACGGTGAAATGGAACGTGCTGCCTACGCCCAGTTCCCCCTCCACCCAGATGCGGCCAGCCATAAGCCCGATCAACTGTTGAGAGATGTTGAGGCCAAGGCCGGTTCCGCCAAACCGCCGCTTCGCTGAGCCATCTACCTGCGCGAACATCTCGAAGACATATTGTTGTTTATCTTTCGGAATGCCGATTCCCGTATCCCGCACCAGGAAATGCAGTCCGGCCCGCTGGCCGGTGCGCCAATCGGTCTCGACCCGCACCGACACATCGCCGTGCTCGGTGAACTTGATCGCGTTGCCGAGCAGGTTGACCAGTACCTGCCGCAGTCGCGCAGCATCGCCGATCACCTGGTCGGGCGCCTCCTCCGCTACTTCGCACGTCAGCTCCAGTCCTTTCCGATCAGCCTGCAGCGCGACGGTCTTTAACGCTTCCTTGAGCATCTGGCGCAGGCCGAACGCATCCGTGACGAGCTCGAGCTTACCGGCCTCCATCTTCGACAGGTCGAGAATGTCATTGATGACCGTCAACAGAGAATCGGCCGAACTCTTGACAATATCGAGGCACTCACGCTGTTCCGGAGTAAGGCTGGTTTCGAGCGCCAGCTCGGTCATGCCGATAATGCCATTCATCGGCGTGCGGATTTCGTGGCTCATGTTCGCCAGGAACTCGCTTTTGAGCCGGGCCACGCTCTCGGCTTTTTCCTTGGCTGCGGCCAGCTCGACATTGGCGCTGGTGAGCTCCTGGGTACGGACAGCCACCTGGCGTTCCATATGTTCGCCATGTTGTTCGAGCTCCAGGTCCCGAACCTGGATTTGGGCGAGCATTTCATTGAAGGCTCCAATGAGCACGCCCACCTCATCGTTGCCGTGACCGGCAGCGCGCACCGAATAGTTCCGGAGGGTCGAGACCTGTTTCGCGGTTCCGGCCAACTCGAGAAGGGGCTCGGAAATGCCGCGTTGCAACTTCGCCGTGAACAGGAGAGCAGCGACGAACGCGAGCAGCATCATCACGATCATGACGCACACGTTCTTCGCCATCTGCAAATAGCCGGGGCGCATGTCATCACGCACCAGAATGGTCCCGATGATTTCGCCATCGAGCAGAATGGGCCGCACCACGGTCAAAGTGAGTTTCTCGAAATAGTGGCCTGCCGGGCGGATGGCCGTTGATCCCATTGACTCGGCCGCCGCATGAGGTTTTAAGTAAACCGCAAACAGCGAGCCATCCCTGGAAAAGACGGCGGCCAACAGAGCGTGCTCGTCGGCGCGAAGGGCGCCCAACGTTTCCTCCGCGGCTCTCCGGTCCTGAAACGTGAGCGCCGCCGTGACGTTGCACCCGATCATTTCGGCCAGAATTGAAATATCACTGACCGCTTGCCGTCTGAGGTGTATCGAATTGAAAACCAGCATGGCGCTCGACCCGAGCACCAGGGCGATTGCGCCCGTTACGGCGATCAGCAGCCCGAGCTTGCGGCGGATCGCGAGGTCTTGAAACCACCGGCTCATGGATTTTTCCCCGGTTCGCCGGATTCACGGATCACTTCCGCCAGCCGGAGCAATTTCGAGCTGATCCGCAGGCCGTTCCGGTTCACCGCATCCACATTGATGGCAAAACGAAACTTGTTGGATCCCTTGATGAGCTGGATCATGCCTCCCCACACCGCAAACTGATCGGAATCGCCGATTGTGAGCGTACCGGCGCCGGGCATACTGTTGATCGTGGTCAGCAGTTGCTTCGTGTTATCGCCGTTGATGAATACGACCTGGCAGTTCTGCGCATCCTTGGGCGCTGGAATCTCGCGGGTCAGCAGTGGCCGGTTGTTGATGGTTTTTCCGCTCAGACTATGCCGCAAAACTTCCGAGAGCGGATCGCCGGCGAAGGTGCAGAACGTTATGGGAGCGCCGTTGGGGCCGAGACGCCAATCCACGAACTTAGCGAAATTGTACAGAAACGCGGCTTTCACCTGGAGCTCGAGCAATTCCTCTTGCGATTCGCCCGCAGCGCCGATAATCGACCACGGGCCAAATGCGCTGAGGACGTGGATGAACAACCGCGCCGCCATGCGCAGGCGCTTCATCGTCCGGCTCCAAAACTCCACCTGATTCTGCCCGAAAAGCCGCGGCCGATTTCGAAACG
>Ga0070696_100002408_pt1 | contig 12388 bp, 12 predicted proteins | sample KBSK1253metaG_FD_65474 | JGI IMG/M metagenome (GOLD analysis project Ga0070696, IMG submission 65474) | Corn, switchgrass and miscanthus rhizosphere microbial communities from Kellogg Biological Station, Michigan, USA - KBS K1-25-3 metaG | ecosystem: Host-associated > Plants > Roots >... | reverse complement strand
GCCCTCATCTTCCTGGGCAATCAGGTCAGCACGATCCTGAGCACGGTCGGTTCCTCCATCTAGGAGGCCACACCCCGGTCCCGAAAGGCCGCGCCGCGAGGCGCGGTCTTTCCATGTGCCTCAGCCGGGCGCCGGCACCTGGAGCGGCACCGGAGCCGTCGACTGCCGGACGACGAGCAGCGGCGCCACGATCACGTCCTCCACGCGCCGGCCCGGGTCGTCGCCCTCGATCATGTCGAGGAGCATGTCGGCCGCGATCCGGCCCATCTCGACGCCCGATTGGCTGATCGTCGTCAGCGGCGGGATCGTGAAGGACGCGATGTCGATGTCGTCGAACCCCACGATCGAGAGCTGCTCGGGGACCACGATCCGGGCCTGGAACGCCGCCTGGAGCAGCCCGATCGCGATCGTGTCGGACGCCGCAAACACCGCCGTCGGGCGGCTCGGCCGATCGAAGTGGCCGAACAGCTCGCGTCCCAGGCGATAGCTCGGCTCGGGGTCGGGCTGCGTCGTGAAGTAGACGCGGGCCCGGTCGGCCATCCCGTGCTCCTGCATGAATCGCTCGTAGGTCCGGGCCCGGACGGGTCCGTCGGCCATCCGCTCGTCGGCGACGCAGACGATCGTCCGGTGGCCGAGATCCCAGAGATGCTCCAGCGCCAGGATCGTCCCCCGGACGTTGTCGACATACACGCCGGGCACCCGCCGCGGACCGACCCGGTCGCTGACGCCGACGACATGGTCGTGGCGGTCCGCCAGGTCGTCGATCGCGGCATCGCCGCCCTTGATGTCGCCCATGACGAGGATCCCGTCGGCATGCGACTGCTCGAACATCGAGCCGTAGATCGCGGCGACGTCCGGCTGGTAGTCGACGTGACCCAGGAAGAGGCGATAGCCGCGGACCTGGGCGACCCGATTCACGCCGCGCAGGACCTGGGCGTGGAACGGGTCGGAGATGTCGCGGACGATCACGCCGAGCAGGGAGCTGCTGCTGCCGCGAAGGGCGCGGGCGAGGAGATTCGGCTTGTAGCCGAGGTCCTTCGCCGCCGCCAGGATCCGCTCCCGGGTGGCCTCGCGAACGGGCACGCCCGTCTCGCGGCCGTTGAGGATCCGGGAGACCGTCGTGATCGAGACACCGGCTCGCTCGGCGACGTCACGAAGGGTGATCGTCCCGCTCGCGGACTTCATCCCGGCTCGTCCCTCCCCGCCTCTTGACACCGCCGACTATCGTACCGATTGAGCGAAAACGTCAAGCGTTATCGTTAAGCCCTCGTGACGGACCGGGCAATCCCGTCACGACCGGCCCGTCGGACGAACGCCTGGAGGCTCGGTGGAGGACTACCCCCGGTTCGACCTTGGCGGCCGCGTCGCGCTCGTGACGGGCGCATCGCGCGGGCTCGGCCGAGCGATCTCGCTGGCCCTCGCGAACGCCGGCGCCGACATTGCCCTCGGTCTCCACGACGCGTCCGGCGAGAGCCCGGCCGCCGAGATCGAGGCGATGGGCCGGCGCGCGCTGCCGGTCCAGATGAACATGCTCGACCTGGCACAGATCGAGAGCGCCGTCGCCGCGGTCGTCGCGCACTTCGGCCGGCTCGACATCCTCGTCAACAACGCCGGCGTCAGCCCCGAGGACGCGGCGGAGGACGTCACCGAAGCGAACTTCGACCTGACCCTCGGGGTCAACGTCAAGGGCCTGTTCTTCGCCAGCCAGGCGGCGGGCCGGGTGATGATCGGGCAGGGCTTCGGCCGGATCGTCAGCCTCAGCTCGCAGGCCGGCTTCGTCGCCCTCCCGACCGAGTCGGTCTACTGCATGTCGAAGGCCGCGGTCGCCCACCTGACGAAATGCCTCGCGGTCGAGTGGGGACGCCACGGGATCACGGTCAACGCCGTCGCCCCGACCTTCATCCGGACACCCGGCACGGAGGGGGCCCTGGCCGACCCGGCCTTCGAGGCCGAGACGCGCGAGCGGATCGCCGGGCTCCACCGGATCGGCGAGCCGATGGAGGTCGCGGGGGCCGTCGTCTTCCTCGCCTCTCCGGCCGCGTCGCTGATCACCGGTCACACCGTCCTGATCGACGGCGGGTGGACCGCCCGATGAGCGTTTCGGCCGTGTCGGACCCGATCGCGACCGGTGCCCCGGATCCGGGCTTCCCGACGGTCTTCGGGCGGGAGTTGATCGGCGAGCTGCCGAACTTCGTGCACCGCCCGTACCTCGTCGTCACGATGGCCGATCTCTGGCCGCGCTTCGAGCACCTCTTCGACTCGCACCTCGCCCGCGTCCATCTCGTCGAGACGCTCGACACGACCGCGCTCGAGGCCGCAGTCACCGCCCTGCCGGAGTTCGGGAGCGTCATCGGCCTGGGCGGGGGCCAGGCCAGCGACGTCGCCAAGTTCATGGCCTGGCGGCGCAACCGGCCGCTGTTCCAGGTCCCGACCGCGATGACGACGAACGCGCCGTTCAGCCACCGCGCCGTGCTCCGCAGCGACGACGGCGTGGCGATGGTCGGCTGGGCCGTTCCGGAGGCCATCTACGTCGACTACGACGTGATCCGCGGCGCGCCGGCCTACCTCAACCGGAGCGGGGTCGGCGACGTGCTCTGCTATCACACCGCGCACTACGACTGGAAGCTGGCCCACGATGCGGGCAGGGAGGAACGCCGATGGCCCTATGACGAGGACCTGGTGGCCGCGGCCCGGGAACGGCTCGATGCCGTCACGGCCGCTCTCGACGAGATCCACGAGGTCAGTGACCGGGGGATCCGGACGTTGATGCTGGCCCACCGCTGGGGTGGGGCAGGGTTCCACGCCGCCGGCTGGAACGACCGCCACATGGACGGCGTGGACCATGCTTTCCTGTACGCGCTCGAGCACCAGACCGGGCGCCATTTCATCCACGGCCAGGCCGTCGGGCTTGGCACCTACTTCGGCGCGGTGCTCCAGGAGAACGAGCCGGAGATGGTCCTGTCGTGGCTCCATCGCGCCGGGGTGGACATCCGGCCCGAGGCGATGGGCATCGAGTGGGACGACGCCGCAACGGCGATGCGGCGCCTGGCCTGGTATGTCCGCCACGCGGACCTCCCATACACGATCGCCGACGCCCGGCCGGTCGACGACGATGTCGTCGAGCAGGTCCGGGACCGGATCCACGCCACGTTCGGGGCGTGGACTGCGCAGGGCCCCGAAGGCCCGAGAGGAGGGTTCATCTGATGCACCGAAGCATGCGGATCGCGCCACCGCGAAGGATCGGGGCGCTGATCCTCTCGGCCGTTCTCCTCGTCGCCGCCTGCGGCACGAGCACGCCCGGGGCGAGCCAGTCGTCGGGCGGGACCACCTCGAGCGGGGCCCCGGCCGGCACGAAGCACGTCGCGATTGTGAACAAGGACATGACCGACGCCGAGATCAAGGCGGCCATCGCCGCCGAAGGATCGGTCGTCGTCGGCAACTGGACATACACCGCGAACGACGAGCTGGTGAAGCAGTTCGAGAAGTACGTGAAGGACACGTACGGAGCGGACGTGAAGCTCACCTACGAGGGCACGCAGCAGCCGAGCACGTACCTCACGAAGCTGGCCGCGGCGAAGACCGGCGGCAACCCGGCACCGTACGACGTGATCGCGGTCGAGGAGAACTACTGGGCCGATGCGACCGACCAGGGCCTCGTCGACAACGTGTTCCCGTCGGACCTGATCCCGAACACGAAGCTCGTCCTCGACATCTTCAAGCATGACCCGACGACGATCGCGTTCCAGTCGACCGCATTCCCGGCCGTCGTCTTCAGCAAGAGCCGGGCCGGCTGGATGAAGTCGCTCAAGGACCTCGCCGACCCGCGCTTGAAGAACAAGGTCGTCCTGCCGCCGCCCGGTGATATCACCAATGGTGGCCTCTTCCTCGGGCTCGCCGCCGAGCTCGGCAAGGACTACAAGGACGCGGCCCAGATGAAGGAGGTCGTGGACTGGGTGATGACGAACGTTCGCCCGAACGTTCTCAAGTACACCCCCGATTCGGCCGAGATGCAGCAGCTGCTCCGGAGCGGCGCGGTCGACGCGGTCAGCTTCTGGAACAGCCTCGCCCGCCTCGAGTACTTCGGCGGCAACACGGATGCGGCCCTGCTCGTGCCGAGCAAGATCTACCCGGTCAACGGCTATCTCTGGGTCCCGAAGGGTGCCGCCCATCCGGTCCTCGCCCAGGTCTTCATCAACTGGCGCCTCGCCAAGGACGTCCAGTTCCCGAACGCCTGGCCGATCGACCACGGGCCCTGGAGCGAGCTGAGCGAGGGCTTCCTGGGCCCCGACTACGTCAACCAGGTGCCCGACTGGTTCGCCAAGGATTACTTCAACTACTTCCCGACCCTGGACCAGATCAAGACGTCCTTCCAGACGGTCGACTGGCCCGCCTACAACAAGGCGCAGAAGGACTGGCAGGACTACTACGCCTCCAAGATCGGTCAATAGACTGAGCCACAGCGGCTTCCCCGCCCGACGATCGGGCGGGGAAGCCCACCAGACGCACGGGACAACGCCGCATGGCCGCTGAGCTCCGCAGCCTGCCGCTCGTCGCGATCGCTCCGGAGGTCCGCCGCCGCGAGCGGAACCGACGGCTGATCGGGCTCGGGCTCGTCGCCCCTGCGGCGCTGCTCGTCGTCGGGTTCCTCTACTACCCGCTGGCGTTCATCGTCCAGATGAGCTTCACGCTGGGGTCGTCGTACCTGTCCCAGGCGGGCCCGGACTACTCGACCGCGAACTACGCCGCGATGGCGTCGCGCTACCTGCCGAACGTCTTCATCACGCTCCAGCTCGCGGCCCTCTCGACCGTCGTGAACCTCGTCTTCGGGTTTCCGTTCGCGTACGTCCTCGTCCGGCGAATCCGGTACCGCGACGTCGTCCGCGCCTTCATGGTCTTTCCCATGTTCGGGGCGCTCTACATCGCGTTCGGGATGCGCTTCATCCTGCTTCCGGGAGGACCGGCGACGCCGCTCCTGCAGGCGCTCGGGATTCCGAGCACGGCGGTCCTCTACAGCCTGCCGTCGGTCGTGTTCGCGATGTCCGTCTTCACGTTCCCGTTCATGGTCATGAACATCGGCGCGGCGCTCAGCAACGTCGACCCGACACTGGAGGAGGCTGCGGCCTGCCTCGGCGCCCGTCCCTGGCAGACGTTCCGCCGGGTCCTCCTGCCGCTCACCCGGAGCGGCGTGATCGCGGGGATCCTGATGGTGTTCGGCTGGAACATCGGCACGTTCGCGGAGCCGATCCTGCTCGGCTCGCTCAACGAGCAGCGAGCCCTTGCCTGGACGCTCTACCAGCGCGGCGTCGTCCAGACCGACTACGGCCTGTCCAGCGCGATGAGCGTCGTGCTGCTGGTGATCGCGTTCGTCGTCAGCTACTTCTCGCTGCGGTACTCGCGCGGAGCGCTCGTCGAATGAGCGCCGCGAACGTCGCCGCCGCGCCGGTGGGCCCGATGCCCGCCGAGCGAGCGCGCCGGATCACGCGCCGGCGCCTGACGGGTCTGATCGGCCACGCGTACGTCTGGCTCGTCCTCATCGTGTTCGTGCTCCCGTTCCTGACGCTCCTCGGATACTCGGTGAGCGGCCCGGGCGGGACATACGCCGTGCAGAACTTCCAGTACGTGCTGGGAAGCTTCGGCGACAACCTGTGGTGGAGCTTCCGGGTCTCCGGCCTGACGCTCGTGATCAACGTCCTCGTCGCCCTGCCGGCCGCGTACGCGATCGTCCGGTACCCGTTCCCGGGCAAGCGCCTCCTCTTCTCGGCGCTGACGCTGCCGCTGTACGTGCCCGGCGCGGTGATCGGGATCTCGCTGGTCCTCGTCTACAACTTCAGCTACCACCTGACGACGTCGATCTGGGGGCTGGTCCTCGCGATGGCGGTCGGGACGTTCCCATTGATGCTCACGCCGATCGTCGTGGCGCTGCGGGACCTGCCGGTCTCGTTCGAGGAGGCCGCCGCCTGCCTGGGCGCGACCCGCTGGCAGACCTACTGGCGGGTGGTCTTTCCGCTGATCGGCCCAGGGGTGAGCGCTGGACTGATGCTCACGTTCATCATCGTGTTCAACGAATACCTCGTGACGCTCTTCGTCCACCCACCGAGCGTCACGACCGGCCCGTTGCGCGTGTTCAACCTCGTCCGGACCGCGGGTCTCGCACCGACCACGGCCGCACTGGCGGTCACGATGCAGGTGATCTCGTTCGCCGCCGTGCTGCTGTTCTTCCGGGTCTTCGGCACGCGCTATCTCAAGGGGACCTACCTGATCTGATGTCAACCGTCCGACTCTCCCGGGTCAGCAAGCGCTACGGCACGACGGTCGCGGTCCACGATCTCGATCTGGACGTCGCCGACGGCGAGTTCGTCACCCTGCTCGGTCCGTCCGGCTGCGGCAAGACGACGACCCTTCGGATGCTCGCGGGGCTGATCGAGCCGAGCGCCGGTCGGATCTGGTTCGACGACGAGGACGTCACCTACGTCCCGCCGCGGACCCGGAACATCGGGTTCGTGTTCCAGACGCCGGCTCTCTTCCCGCACCTGTCGGTGGCCCGCAACATCGCATTCGGGTTGTCCGTGAAGGGCGCCAAGCGGGGCGCGATCGACGATCGGGTCGCGGAGATGCTCGCGCTGGTCGGCCTCGCGGGCTACGGCGAGCGGATGCCCTCGCAATTGTCGGGTGGCCAGCAACAGCGCGTCGCCCTCGCCCGCGTCCTCGCGACCGACCCGCGGGTGCTGCTCTTCGACGAACCTCTGTCGGCCCTCGACAAGAACCTGCGCGACACGCTGAAGTACTCGATCCTGGAGCTGCAGCGACGGACCGGGAAGACGGCGATCTACGTCACCCACGACCAGTCCGAGGCGTTCGCGATCTCGGATCGGATCGTCGTCATGAATGCCGGCCGGGCCGAGCAGGTCGGGACGCAGACCGAGATCTATCTCCGGCCCGAGACCCCGTTCGTCGCCGAGTTCATCGGCGCGAACAACGCCCTGGCGGGAACCATCGCGGCGTTCGACGGAACGGGCGATGCGGCGCGAGCCCGCGTCGACGTCGGCGGACTCCAGATCCGCAGTCGCTTCCGATCGGGCATGAGCGTTGGCGACCACGTCCTCGTGTACCTCCGCCCGGAGAACCTGGTCGTCGTCCAGGACGGCCAGGACGGCCGGTTCGAGAACATCGTCGAGGGCGACATCGAGCGGGTCATCTTCGAGGGGCCGACCGCCCAGCTCCGCGTCGTCGTCGCCGGCCGCGAGCTGCGGGCGGACGTGTCGGGCGGCGAGCGGTTGACGTTCATCGAGGGGCGCGGTCGGGTCCGCCTCGGCTTCAACGAGGTGACCCTGATCGCCGCGCCGGCCGCAGACGCCCTGGCGCCGGCCGCGGAAGCGGCGTCGGACCCCGAACCTGCCACGACGGCATGACGGCGTGACCGCGCCGCTGCCACCGGGCGGCTTCACGACGGTCTTCGGGCGCGGCCTGGTCGAGGAGCTCCCGAACTTCGTCCACCGCCCGTATCTCGTCGTCACGATGGCCGACCTGTGGCCACGGTTCGAGGCGGCCCTCAGCCCGCACCTCGCCGGGGTCCACCTCGTGACGTCCCTCGAGCTGGCCGACCTGGAGCGGGCCTGCGACGAGCTGCCCGCCTGCGCCGCGATCATCGGGCTGGGTGGCGGGCAGGCACTCGATGTCGCCAAGCTCTTCGCCTGGCGCCGCCGGCTGCCGATCTTCCAGGTGCCCACGGCGACGACGGTGAATGCGCCGTTCGGGCATCGGGCCGGGCTCCGGGATGCGGGCAAGGTCCGCTATCTCGGCTGGGCGATCCCGGAGGCCGTCTACATCGACTTCGACGTGATCGGCTCGGCCCCGCCGGCCCTCAACCGCAGCGGGGTCGGGGACGTCCTCTGCTATCACACGGCCCACTTCGACTGGCGCCTGGCCGACCGCCTCGGGCGGACGGAGCGGCGCTGGCCGTACGACCCGGGCCTGGTCGCCGACGCGGCGACCGTGATGGGCAGCGTCGTCGATGCCCTCGACGAGATCCGAGCCGGGAGCGAGGCCGGGATCCGGGCCCTCGTCCTCGCCCATCGCTGGGGCGGCACGACCTTCCACGACTCGGGCTGGAACCCGCGCCACATCGAGGGAGTCGAGCATTTCTTCTTCTACAACCTGGAGCGCCTGACCGGCCGCCACTTCATCCACGGCCAGCCGGTCGGGCTCGGGATCGTCGTCGGTTCCGTCGTCCAGGGCAACGAGCCGGAGCGGATGGTCGCGGCGCTGGCGCGGGCCGGCGTCGACATCCGGCCCGAAGCGATGGGCGTGACCTGGGACGATGTCGGGGAGGCGATGCGGACCCTGCCGGCCTATGCCAGCCAGGCGGGACTCTGGTTCACCGTCGCCGACACCGGCCCGATCCGTGACGAGCACGTCGCCCGGGTCCGGGAGCTGGTCGACACCGGGAACGGGACGTGAAGGTCGGGCTGAGCCTGCCGCAGGGCTGCGACCGCGAGTACATCGGCCTGGACCCGATGACGGCCTGGACCCGGACGGTCGAAGCGGCCCGCTGGGCCGAGGACGTCGGCTTCGAGTCGCTCTGGCTCAACGACCACATGCAGGTCGATCCACCGCCCGAGGAAGCGCCGATCTTCGAGCCGTTCGTCGAGATCGCGGGCCTCGCGGTCGAGACCCGACGCGCCCGCCTGGGCCACCTCGTCCTGGCCGCTGCCTACCGCAACGCCGGGCTCACCGCGAAGGCGATCTCGACCGTCGACGTCATCAGTGGTGGACGGGCCATCCTCGGAATCGGCGCCGGCTGGAAGGAGGACGAGTGGCTCGCGTACGGTTACGGCTTCCCGCCGGCGAGCGAGCGACTTGCCATCCTCGCGGACTACCTCGAGATCATCAGCCGGATGCTGGGTCCGGGGCGAGCGACCTGGGACGGCGTCCATGCCCACGTCCGGGACGCGATCCACGAGCCGAAGGGACTCCAGCAACCGCGCATCCCGATCCTCATCGGCGGCAACGGCCCGAAGGTGACCTGGCGCCTGGCCGCCCGATTCGCCGACGAGCTGAACCTCGATGCCCTTCCTCCGGAGCGGGTCGATGCGGCCCTGCCCGTGATCCGCGACCGCTGCCGCGAGATCGAGCGGGATCCGGCGAGCCTCGCGGTCTCGGTCTTCATCTGGGGCGAGGCCGGCGACGTCCGGCCCGGCCCGGAACGCCGGCAGCGATTCCGCGACTACGAGGCGCTCGGCCTCGATCGGATCATCGTCCAGGGGTTCGTTCTCGCCCGCGACCCTCATGCGATCGACGACATCGTCGAGGATCTCCTGGCGGTCGGGATGCTCGAGGAAGCCGGCGCCGCCTAGTCGAGGACGCCGCGGCGCACGAGCTCCTGCCGGAGTGCCGGCCCGTCCGTGAACCGGATGGAGCGGATCCCCAGCGCCTCGGCGGCGACGATGTTCTCCGCCGTGTCGTCGATGAAGAGGATCGCGCCGGCCTCGAGTCCGTGCCGCTCGAGGAGCGTCTCGAAGATCCGCGGGTCGGGCTTCGCGACCCGGACCTCGCCGGAGATCACGATCCCGTCGAACCAGCCGAGGAAGGGGTAGCGCGGCCTCGCCGCCGGGAACGTCTCGGCCGACCAGTTGCTCAGCGCGTAGAGCGGGACGCCGGCCTCATGCAGCTCGGCCAGCACCGCGACCGTCGGCTCGATCGCGTCGCCGAGGGTCTCGGGCCAGCGGGCCCAGTACGCCTCGATCAGGTCGCGTTGCGCCGGGTGCTCCGCGACCAGCGTCGCGATCGCCTCGGACCAGGGCCGTCCGGCGTCCTGCTGGCGGTTCCACTCCGGCGTGCACACGGTCGCGAGGAACGTCTCCATCGCGGCCTCGTCGCCGTCGAAGAGCGACCGATAGAGGTGACGCGGATCCCAGTCGATCAGGACGCCGCCGAGGTCGAAGACGACCGCCCGAACGGGCGCGTCGTCGGGCGCGAGCGGAGCCGGCCTCGGCTCGCTCAGGCGACTCTCTCGGCGACTCGCTCGAGGACGATCATCGGGATCACCCGGTCGGTCTTCTTCGGGTACTCACCGAACCCGGGCATGTCCTCGACGTGGGCCCGCCAGAGCCGGTCGCGCTCGGGCCCCTGGGCCTCGATGCGCGCGTGGGCGGGGAACACCTGGTTGTTCACCTCGATCGTCACTTCGGGGTTGGCGAGGAGATTGTGATACCAGGCGGGGTGCGTGGGGGCGCCGCCCTTGGAGGCCGAGATCGCGAACCCGTCGCCGTCGGGCCGGTAGGCGAGGACCGCCTGGCGCGGTGCGCCGCTCTTGGCCCCCTTCGTCGTCAGGATCAGGAGACGCCGACCGGCGAAGTAGCCCTCGGATGGGACGCCGTCGTGGGCGCGCATGTCGGCGATCAGCTTGTTGGTGAAGTCGTTGGGGTCCCAGTCGGGCATGGTTCGGTTCTCCGGGTGAGGCTATGTTGTTGCTGACGCAACGATCGCACAGTTCCGCCGATCGTGCAGGCGGCGGTCAGACGCGAAGCTCGGTCGGCGTGATCGCGACCTCGGCGAGGGTGCCGTCGCGCTCGAGCGTGACCTCGATCGACCGGCCGACGAGGTCGCCGACCAGCGATCGCTGGAGGTCCCCGACGCCGGCGATCGGCCGGCCGTCGAGCGACACGATCAGGTCGCCGGCGCGGATCCCGGCGGCGGCCGCCGGGCTCGCGTCGAGGAGCTGGACGACCTCCAGGCCCGATGGGCGGCCGAGCCGGGCCGCGAGCGCCGCCGGCAGGCGACGCGTGCCACCGACCACGCCGAGATACGCCCGGCGGACCCGTCCGTCATGCATCAGCGCCCCGATGATCGAGCGCGTCCCGGTGTCGATCGGGACCGCGAGGCCGAGACCCACCCCGGCGACCGCCGTGTTGATGCCGATGACGCGGCCGCGAACGTCGGCGAGCGCGCCGCCCGAGTTGCCGGGGTTCAGCGCGGCATCGGTCTGGATCACGTTCTCGACGAGCCGGCTGGCCTGCCCGTCGCGGGCCGCGAGGGAGCGGCCCAGGGCGCTGACGACGCCGGCGGTCACCGAGCCGGCAAAGCCGAGGGGATTGCCGATCGCGACGACGAGCTGGCCGACCCGGAGCCGGGCGGCATCGCCGAACGGGGCTGCGGTCAGGCCGCTGCCCGAGGCGCGGACGACGGCCAGGTCCGACAGCGGGTCGCGGCCGACGACCTCGAACGAGAGCTCGTCGCCGTCGACGAACGTGGCGGTTCCCCGCTCCGCGCCGGCGACGACATGGGCGTTCGTCACGAGAAACCCGTCCGGCGTGAAGGCGACGGCCGAGCCGGCGCCGCCGCCCCAGCCGCTGCGGCGCTCGACCCGGAGGCTCGCGACCGACGGGATCAGGCGCGCCGCGGCGCCGCTGACGGCCGAGGAGTAGGCGTCGAGCGCCTCCTCCTCGATGGCCTCGGTCAGCTGCTCGTCGGCGAGATCGATGGCGGGAGTTTCTTCACTCAGGGCGACCATGGCGATCGTTCAGGCCTCGCCGGAGGCACCGGTCGTGCCGCCGACGCTGACCGTTCGCTCCTCGTCGCCGCGGACGATCTTCAGCTCGATCGGCAGGCCGCTCGTCGCGAGGATCTCGGGCAGCGTGTCGGGGTCGGTGAGTGCGCGACCCGCGGCCTCGACGAGGAGGTCGCCCTCGCGGATCCCGGCTCGAGCGGCCGGGCTGTCGTCCTCGACCCCACGGACGAGCAGGCCATCACGCTCGGCGAGACCGACCGACGCCCGGAGGCGTCGGGCGATCGCCGAGGGGGCGACGGCGATCCCGAGCCGTGGCCGGCTCACGGATTCTCCGCGGCCGAGGGCGTCGACCCGCTCGCGGAACGCCGCGTCGGCGGGACGGGCCAGGTAGAAGCCCTCGCCGACCCGATTCGTGTTCAGCGCGAGGAGCCGGCCGGCGCCGTCGACGAGCGGACCGCCCGACGAGCCGGGTGCCAGCGGAGCGGTGTGCTCGAGACTGCCGCCGATCTGCGTTCCGCCGGGGCCGCGGAACGAGCGCTCGACGGCCGAGATCGTGCCGGCCGTGACCCGGGCGGGTCCGCCCTGGGTGGCGGCGAGACCGAAGACGACGTCACCGACACGGGGGTCCGCGTCGGACCAGCCGAGTGCCGTGGCGCCGGTCGTCTCAACGCCGACGACGGCAAGGTCGCCGTCACCATCGACACCGAGGACCTTGCCGCGGGTCGAGCGGCCGTCGCGGAACGAGACGGTCACCTCGTCGCCGCGAAGGTTGTGGGCGTTCGTCAGGACGCGGCCGTCGGCGATGACCACGCCACTGCCGCGGGTCCGCTGGCCGATCCCGACCACGGCCGAGCCGGCCGTGTCGGAGACGCTGCGGATCGC
>Ga0070696_100002407_pt1 | contig 12388 bp, 10 predicted proteins | sample KBSK1253metaG_FD_65474 | JGI IMG/M metagenome (GOLD analysis project Ga0070696, IMG submission 65474) | Corn, switchgrass and miscanthus rhizosphere microbial communities from Kellogg Biological Station, Michigan, USA - KBS K1-25-3 metaG | ecosystem: Host-associated > Plants > Roots >... | reverse complement strand
GCCTGGCGATGTCCTGGTCGAAGCCAACGGTCGCCGGCTGCGCAACTATCTCGACTGGGAAGCAGTCAAGCTGGATCTGCACGTGGGCGACGGCGTCGATCTCTCGGTGCGAACTGGGGCCCGCACCGGCAAACGGCGCATCGTGACGGGCGACCTGCCCACGGTCACGGCCGAGAAGTACACCGTGCTGAAGGAGCTCCAGCTGATCAACGTGACCCCGGCGATTCAGGCCGAACGCACCATCAGAAGCGATAAAGGCGCCCTCATCTTTCGGATCTCGCCCCAGGTAAGCCGGGCCACCGGTCTCCAGGCCGGCGACGTCATTCTGGCCATCAATCGGACCGCGGTACGAAGTGCCTCGCAAGTGGCCGACCTGCTCAACGTCCGCTCGGGCCAAGTCGTGCGAGTGTATCTCGAGCGCGACGGTCAGGTCACCTTTACCGACCTGGTGTTCCGATGACCGACGACCGCTGGCGCTCGCCGCTCGGGACCCGCTATGCCTCTCCAGCGATGCAGATTCTCTGGGGAGAGCCCCATCGCATCGGGCTTTGGCGCCGGCTCTGGCTGGCCCTCGCCGAGGCAGAGCGAGAGCTGGGGCTCGCCATCCCGGATGAGGCGATAGTCCAGATGCGGGCTCATCTGGACGACGCCGACCTCGCGGCGGCGGCGAGGTATGAGCGGCGCTTCCGGCATGACGTGATGGCACACATTCACGCCTTTGGAGATCAGGCGCCCGCCGCACGGCCCTACCTCCACCTGGGTGCCACCAGCGCGTTCGTCACCGACAATGCCGACCTCATCGTCATGCGCGAGGGGCTGCGAATTCTGCTGGGCCGGTTGATTGCAGTCCTCTCGGCGCTCGAAGGCTTCGCCCGGCGCACGGCGGCGATCCCCTGTCTTGCCTATACCCACTTCCAGCCGGCGCAGCTCACCACAGTTGGAAAGCGCGCCACGCTCTGGATGCAGGACTTCGCTCTCGACGTGGAAGAGGTCTCTCACCGGCTCCAGACGCTCCGCTTCCGGGGCTGTCAAGGGACGACCGGCACCCAGGCCTCGTTTCTCGAGCTCTTCGGCGGAGATGACAGCAAGGTGCGCGAGCTGGAGCGGCGAGTTACCGCCAAACTGGGTTTTCGCGAGCAGTTCGCCGTCACCGGGCAGACCTATCCCCGGAAGGCGGACAGCATGGTCCTGGACGTGCTGAGCGGGCTGGCGCAGTCAGCCGGCAAGATGGCGGGCGACCTGCGCCTGCTGCAGCACGAGGGAGAATTACTGGAGCCCTTCGAATCGGAGCAGATCGGCTCGAGCGCCATGGCGTACAAACGGAACCCCATGCGCGCGGAGCGAATCGCCGGGCTGGCTCGGTTCGTGATTTCCCTCCATGACAACGGGGCCCACACCGCTGCCAGTCAGTGGCTGGAGCGGAGCCTGGACGACAGCGCCAACCGACGGCTCACACTTCCCGAAGCCTTCCTCGGGGCCGACGCAATCCTGATTCTGGCCACGAACATCGCGGCAGGCCTCGAGGTCCGAGAGGACGTTATCCGGCGTCATGTCGCCGACCAGATGCCGTTCATGGCCACCGAGCGGTGGCTCATGCTGGGGGTTGCCGCCGGTGGGGACCGGCAAGCCTTGCACGAGGTCATTCGTCGGCACAGCCTGGCCGTCGCCGATGAGGTGAGCCGCGGCGTACCCAACGATCTGCTCGCGCGGTTGGCCAATGATCCAGCTTTTGCCCAGGTGCCCTCTACAGCGCTCCAGGCCGAGCTCGATCCCACCAAGTACACTGGCCGGGCTGCCCGCCAGGTGCCGGAGTTTCTGGACGAATACTTTCATCCACTGCTGGAGCGCGCCCGTCCGCTGGCCGCCGAAGCCGAAACCGCGGAGGTTCAGGTATGACCGCGTTGGCCGAGAGCCGCCTGCCTCTGGCGCTGCTGCGCCGGGGGAAGGTACGCGAGGTGTACGAAATCGATCCCGAGCACCTGCTCCTGGTCGCGAGCGATCGGGTGAGCGCCTTCGACGTGGTCATGCGTGAGGCAGTACCGCGAAAGGGTGCCGTGCTCACCCAGATCAGCGCGTTCTGGTTCGAGCAGTTGAACGAGGTCTTTCCATCACACTACGTCACCGCGCGAACCGAGGAGATCCTCAGGCGAGTGCCGGCCCTGGCACCTCATCGGGATCAGGTCGCCGGCCGCTCGATGCTGGTCCGGCGGGCCACCCCGGTCCCGTTCGAGTGTGTGGTTCGCGGCTACCTCTCAGGCTCCGCCTGGGCCGAGTATCGCAAGTCGGGCACGCTCGCCGGGGAGCCGCTCCCGGCTGGGCTGGTCGAGAGTTCTCGGCTCGATCCGTCGCTGTTCTCGCCGGCAACCAAGGCGGAGACCGGCCACGACGAGAACGTCACCTTCGAGCAGATGGCCAACGCGATCGGTCGCGAGCTCACCACGCGGCTGCGGGATGCCAGCTTTGCGGTGTACAGCGCGGGGAGAGATCACGCGTTGGCGCGAGGGATCATCATCGCCGATACCAAATTCGAGTTTGGGACCGATTCCGCCGGAGCACTCCGCTTGATCGACGAGGTGCTCACACCTGACTCGTCCCGGTTCTGGCCGGCCGAGCGCTACCAGCCTGGGCGCAGTCAGCCAAGCTTCGACAAGCAGCCGCTTCGGGACTACCTCGCGGGTCTCAAGGCGGAGGGGCGCTGGAACGGCGAAGCTCCGCCGCCACCGCTTCCGGACGAAGTGGTCGAGGCGACCAGCCGGCGTTACCTCAAGGCATTCCGGCTCATCACCGGTGGGGAGCTCGGGGACGACGCGTGATTCGCACGGCGCCCGAGGGCCGCTGGTTCATTGCCGGCGCTTGGGCGGTCGCTGTCGGGCTGATCGTATTGGCATGTGCTCGAGGCGGCCTGGGGTGGTGGGTCGCAGCCTTAGTCTGGTTTCCTGTGGCGGTCTGGGTGGTCGCATTCTTCCGCGACCCGATACGCCAATGGGCCCGAGGAGAGCGCCTGATCGCGGCGCCCGCCGACGGGAGAGTGGTCAGCATCGTGGAGACCGACGAGCCGGTGTTCCTGCAGGGACGCGCAGTGCGGATTTCGATCTTCATGAACGTGTTCAACTGCCACGTGAATCGATACCCGGCCAGTGGGATCGTCAGGTATCGCCATTACCATCCCGGGAAGTTCGGGCATGCGGGAGCGGAAAAGTCCAGCCTGGACAATGAGCAGGCATCGATCGGGTTGGAAACGCCATATGGACAATTGCTGGTTCGACAGATCGCCGGCCTGATTGCGCGGCGCATAGTCACCGATCCGCCGGTCGGTGCGGTGGTACGGCAAGGTGATCGTTTGGGGATGATTCGCTTCGGTTCGCGGGTTGACCTTTTCCTGCCGCTGGGAACTCGGGTTCTGGTCCATTCCGGGGAGACCACGACGGCCGGGGTGACGGTGGTGGCCGAATGGAATTGATTCCTCGACGCGAGGGCATGCGACGCCCTTCCATGCGTCACGTTGTGATCGTCATGCCGAGCGCCTTCACGCTGGGCAATCTGTTCTTCGGCTTCTGGTCCATCGTGTCAGCCTTCAACGGCAACTTTCGTTGGGCCGGATGGTTCATCGTTTTCGCCGCTATCCTCGACATGCTCGACGGACGGGTAGCGCGACTTTCGAACACCGGGAGCCGTTTCGGAGCCGAGCTCGACTCGCTGGTGGATGTGATTTCGTTCGGGGTGGCGCCGGCGCTGCTTATTTACTTCCTGGACTTCGCCAGTGCCGGCCGATTCGCCTGGATTCTGTGCTACATCTACGTGACTGCGGTGGCCCTCCGGTTGGCCCGCTTCAATGTGGTTTCGGCCGGAAAGCCGTCCACCGGCTGGTTCACCGGGATGCCGTCACCGGCTGCCGGGTGCACCCTCGCGGTCTACTATCCCTTCAGCCAGACCGAATGGTATCGGGCTTCTCTCGCCTACCTCGACCTCCAGCATCAAGGCCTGGTCGTACTGCTCCTCCTGCTGGCCCTGTTGATGGTTAGCAACGTGAAATACCCCAAGTTCCCCGCGATTGGGTTGCGGAGTGTCAGGGGACTTCTCGGGCTCGCAGTCTACGTGGCGATTCTGCTCGGCGGAATTCTCGCGCCCGAGTATTTTTTGTTCCCATTGGGTCTCTTCTACATGGTGTTCGGCCTGGTCCGCGCCACCATTCTCGGGTTGATGGAGTGGCCCGAGGCCCGGGCGCATGAGCGGCGCGGCCGTGGCGGTGAGCCACCTGCCGCTTCGTCGCCCTCCGAACGGCGTGGCGCCTGGAGCGACCGGCGCCGGAAACCAGAGGAATGATGAGCTTTCACGTCCATGTCAGGGTGATGCCTCGCGCCGGGCTCCTCGACCCACAGGGCTTAGCGGTGGAACACGCCCTCTCCGCCCTGGGGTTTTCGGAGGCCGGTGCCGTTCGCGTGGGCCGGGCCATCGAGCTCGAGGTAAGCGCACCCACCCGGGATGAAGCCATGACTCGCGCCCGGCAGATGTGCGACAAACTGCTCGCCAACCCGGTCACGGAGGACTACCTGCTGCAGGTGGAAGACGCCTGATGGCGAACGTGGCGGTGGTTCGGTTTCCGGGGAGTAACTGTGATTTCGATGCCCTTCGCGCAGCGAGCGACACCGGATCCAATGCGTATTTCGTCTGGCACCGGGAGACCGATCTGCGAGGCGCGGACGTGGTCATCCTGCCGGGGGGATTCAGTTACGGGGATTACCTTCGCTCCGGCGCGATCGCGCGGTTCAGTCCGGTGATGCAGGCGGTGCAGCACCATGCCGCTGCCGGAGGGCCGGTGCTCGGCATCTGCAACGGATTTCAGATTCTCTGCGAAGCGCACCTGCTTCCCGGCGCGTTAATGCGCAATGCCGGCCTGACCTTCGTATCCAAGCCGGTGGACGTGGTGGTTGAGCGAACCGATACCGTCTTCACCTCCGACTATTCGGCGGGCAGCCGGCTGCGCTTGCCAGTGGCCCATGGGGAGGGCCGCTTCACCGCATCGGCCGATACCTTGCGTATGCTCGAAGCCGAGGGCCGGGTGGTGCTCCGCTATACCGCCTCCAGCGAAGGCTCCCCTTATCAGCCCAATCCCAACGGATCGGCCAATCACATCGCGGGCATATCGAACGTTGCCGGCAATATCGTCGGCATCATGCCCCATCCTGAACGGGTGGCCGACTCACTGCTTGGTACGCCCGATGGGCGCGGGTTCTTCACCTCGATCGCCGCGTGGCAGCCCGATACCACCACGCCTAAGGTTCCCAGCCGATGACCACAGAAAAGCCCAGCCGGAACGAAGACGAATATTTCGTCAAGCAGGACGCCGAGCTGCTGCGCAAGCAGCGGGAGATGGCCGAAACGGCCGCGCGCGAAGCCGAGCGCAAGAGCCACTTTATGAAATGTCCCAAGGACGGCTACGACCTCACCTCGAGCATGTATCACGGGGTCCAGATCGAGACCTGCGGGCACTGCGGCGGAATGTGGCTCGACGCTGGTGAGCTGGAGGCGGTGGCTCATGAGGAGCGCCCCGCGCTGCTCACTCGGGTCCTGGCCGATGCCTTTGCCAGCTTGCGAAGCTCCTCCGCACGGCGGACGAAGTGACCGTTTCCACCCTGAGTGGGGGAGCCACCCAGGCTCAGCGCTTCCCCGGTGAGCGAGAAGTGACGCCGGAGGTGGTGCGGGAGCACAACCTCAACCAGCTCGAATACGATCGCATCCTGGAGCTGTTGGGCCGGAGCCCGACGCTGACCGAGCTCGGCATCTTTTCCGCCCTTTGGTCCGAGCACTGCAGCTACAAGCATTCCAAACCGGTTCTGAGGACCTTTCCTACCTCCGGACCGCAGGTGGTTCAGGGTCCGGGAGAGAATGCCGGCGTGCTCCGGCTACCTGATGGATGGGCGGTCGCCTTCAAGATCGAATCGCACAACCACCCGTCCGCGGTGGAGCCGTACCAGGGCGCGGCGACCGGTGTCGGCGGCATCCTGCGAGACGTGTTCACCATGGGCGCGCGACCGGTCGCCCTGCTCAACAGCCTGCGCTTCGGGCCCCTGGAGATTCCCCGCAATCGCTATCTGTTCGCCGGTGTGGTGCGGGGCGTCGGCGATTATGGCAACTGCGTCGGTGTGCCCACGCTGGGTGGCGAAGTCGGCTTCGCACCGGGCTACAGCGGCAACCCCCTGGTGAACGCCATGTGCGTCGGTCTGCTCCGCGAGGCCGACCTGATTCGTGCGGCGGCTCATGGAGTCGGCAACGTGCTCCTCTGCGTGGGCTCCCGAACTGGTCGCGACGGAATCCACGGCGCGAGCTTCGCCTCTGAGGAACTGTCGGAAAAGAGTGAGAGCCGGCGGCCCCAGGTGCAGGTGGGTGACCCCTTCACCGAGAAGCTGCTGCTCGAAGCCAGTCTCGAGCTGATCACCTCCGGACTCATCGTAGCGATCCAGGACATGGGCGCAGCCGGGCTGACCAGCTCAAGCGCAGAGATGGCCGCCCGCGGTGGGGTCGGAGTGGAGATCGACACCGGGCTCGTCCCCACTCGTGAGGACGGGATGACACCGTACGAGATCCTGCTGTCCGAATCCCAGGAGCGGATGCTGGTGGTAGCACAGCCCGAGCGGGTGCCCGAGGTCCAGTCGGTGTGCGCCAAATGGGAGCTCAGCGCGACCCCGATCGGCCGGGTCACCGAGGACGGGATCTTCCGGGTCCGGCATCACGGGCGGGTGGTGGCCGCGATTCCCGGTCAGCGGCTGGTGGAAGACTGCCCGATTTACCATCCCGAGGCCCAGGAGAGCGAAGAGACCCGAGCCCGCCGGTCTGCGAATCCTGCCGCGAGCGCCCCGGTGGACCCGCATCACGCGTTGAGCTCGCTGCTGGATAGTCCCAACATTGCGAGCAAGCGCTGGGTCTACGAGCAGTACGACTCCACGGTGCAGGCCGCTACCGTACTCGGACCAGGTGGCGATGCCGGCGTGCTGCGGGTGTCAGGTACCGACTTCGGGCTCGCGGTGACCGTCGACTGCAACCCGCGGCTGGTGGCACTGGATCCGTACGAAGGCGGCAAGGCAGCGGTAGCCGAGGCGGCTCGGAACATTGCCTGCACCGGCGCGCGGCCTCTGGGGATCACTGACTGCTTGAACTTCGGCAATCCGGAAAAGCCCGAGGTCTTCTTCCAATTTCGGGAGGCCTGCCGCGGAATCGCGGATGCCTGCCGGGCGTTCGATACCCCGGTCACGGGGGGGAATGTCTCCTTCTACAACCAGAGCCCCATCGGTGCCGTGGATCCCACGCCCACGATCGGGATGGTAGGGCTGCTGCAGCCGGTCGATCATCGGGTTCCCAGTCACTTCGGGGTCACCGGCGACGAGATCCTGATCCTGGGTGCCACCAGCGGAGAGCTGGGTGGCTCAGCCTACTGGTCCGAGATACTCGGCTTCGTGGGTGGTCGGGCTCCAAGGGTGGATCTCGCGGCCGAACGCCGGCTTCAGGAGGTCCTGCTCGCCGCTTCTGGTGAGCGGCTGCTCCACTCGGCGCACGACTGCTCTGAAGGCGGTCTCCTGGTTGCCATCGCGGAGGCGGCTATGGGGTCGGGGTATGCCGCGCGGGGACTCGGAGCCAGCCTCTCCCTGAATGGCTACGGCGGCGATACGACGCTGGAACAGGTCCTGTTCGCCGAGGATGGTGCCCGAGCAGTGGTCTCGTGCGGCACCGCCAAAGTGGAACGGGTACGGCAGCTCTGTGAGCAGCACCAGGTGCCGGTCTTTCACGCCGGTCGAGTGGGACGACCGGAGGATAAACTGGAACTCGAGACCCGAGGCCAACTGTTGTCTTGGAACGTGCAATCACTGCGTAAGACCTATTTCGAGGCGATTCCGCGTCGGATGCAGCATCCCGACGTCGATCGCTCCGTGGGGGAATGAGGCATGTGTGGTATCATCGGTGTTTCCGGCATTCCCGAAGCAGCCCGGCTGGCGTACCTGGGGCTGTACGCACTCCAGCATCGCGGCCAGGAGAGTGCCGGGATCGTCGCCGTGGACGAAGCGGGAAGGCCAAGCTCACATCGCGGTATGGGGCTGGTCTCCGAGACCTTCGATGATGCGCTCCTGGAGCGGCTCCCGGGCGACGTGGCGGTGGGTCACACCCGATACTCCACCACCGGGAGTACCGTGCTGGCGAACGCGCAGCCATGCAGTGTGAATACCCGCTGTGGTCCGCTCGCCATCGCGCACAATGGCAACCTGATCAACGCCGGTGAGCTCAAACGCGAGCTGGTGGAGCGCGGCGCGATCTTCACCACCTCCACCGATACCGAGGTCCTGGTCCATCTCATCGCCCGGTCCGAAGCCGATACCGTCGATGATCAGATCCGAGAAGCGCTTGAGCAGGTGGACGGGGCCTACAGCCTCATCCTCACCGTCGGGCGGACAATGTATGCCGTGGTGGACAGCCGCGGGTTCCGCCCCCTCGTGCTCGGCCGATTGGGGTCCGGCGTGATTGTGGCATCAGAGACCTGTGCGCTCGACCTGCTGGGAGCTACGCTTGTGCACGAGCTCAAGCCGGGCGACTTCCTCCGGATCGAAGACGGCGAGGTCATCGAGCTCCCCCGGCTCTCGCCTCGACCGGTAACCAGATGTGTGTTTGAGCTGGTGTATTTCGCGCGACCGGATAGCACCGTCTTCGGCGAATCGGTCGACCGGGTGCGGCGCGAGCTCGGTCGCCAGCTGGCGCGGGAACAGCCGGCGCCAGGCTGCGAAGTGGTCTTCAGCGTGCCTGACAGCTCCAACGCGATGGCCTTGGGCTTTTCCGAGGTCTCCGGCATCAAGCTGGAGTACGGCCTCATTCGGAACCACTATGTCGGCCGAACCTTCATCAATCCCACGCAGGATCACCGGGTTGCCAAGGTCAAGATCAAGTTCAATCCAGTGCGCGACGTCATCCGGGGCAAATCGGTGGTTGTGGTCGATGACAGCCTGGTCAGAGGTAACACCAGTCAGAGCCTGGTGCAGATGATCCGCTCGGCCGGCGCGCGCCAGGTGCACCTGCGGCTGGCCTCGCCCCCGATCACCGGCCCCTGCCACTATGGGATCGATACGCCCACCCGCGAGGAGTTGATCGCCTCGAGCCATTCCATCGAGGAAATCCGGGAGTTTCTGGGGGTAGACTCGCTGGGCTATCTCTCCCTCAATGGCATGCTGCGGGCCGCTGGCGGCACCAGCGGCTTCTGTCATGCCTGCTTCTCCGGCCAGTATCCCACACCCATTCCCGAGGAGCTGGTCCGGCTGCGCCACATCTCACCCCTGATCGCCACGCCGGCATGAGCGGCCCCTACACTCAGCCACTGGTCTACTTCTTTGGCCAGGGTCGTGCCGACGGCACAGCCGCCATGAAGGACGTCCTCGGTGGCAAGGGTGCAGGCCTCGCCGAGATGACCACGATCGGCATCCCGGTGCCTCCAGGGTTCACCATCGCAAGCAGTCTCTGCCTCCACTATCTCGAGAGCCAGCAATTCCCCAAGCGGCTTCAGGTTCAGGTGGAGAACGCGTTGCAGCGCCTGGAGGCCGCCACAGGTAAGCACTTCGGCGATGGGGATAACCCGCTGCTGGTGTCGGTCCGGTCAGGAGCGGCCGTGTCGATGCCGGGGATGATGGAGACCATCCTCAACCTCGGGCTCAACGACGTCACCGTGGAGGGGCTGGCTCAGCAGAGCGGCAATCCCAGCTTCGCCTGGGATTCCTATCGCCGTTTCGTGCAGATGTACGGCAGTGTGGTGTTCGACCTGTCCCGAAAGCCATTCGAGCAGATGCTGGAAGAGCATCGGCAGCAGTGCGGGGTCGAGCGGGACATCGATCTCCCGGTCGAAGAAATGCAGGCGATGGTCCAGCGCTTCAAGGATCATGTCCGCGCGGAGACCGGTCGCGAATTCCCCAGCAATCCGCTGGATCAGCTGTGGGGGGCGATCGCGGCCGTGTTCGAGAGCTGGAACACCCGCAGGGCGATGGACTATCGCAAGCTTCACGACATTCCCGACAGCATGGGAACCGCCGTCAATGTGGTGGCGATGGTCTTCGGCAACCTGGGAGAGGACTCCGGCACCGGGGTCACGTTCAGCCGCAACCCCTCGACCGGCGAAAGGATGCTGTACGGGGAGTATCTCCTCAACGCCCAAGGGGAGGACGTGGTCTCCGGCAGTCGAACCCCGCTTCCGATCCACTCGCTCAAGGACCAGCTGCCGCACGCGTACCAGGAATTGGAGCGGGTGGCCCGCACGCTGGAACGGCACTTCCGAGACGTGCAGGACATGGAATTCACCGTCGAGCGGGGCCGGCTTTACATGCTGCAGACCCGCCGGGGCCAGCGCTCAGGCCACGCGGCCGTGCAGGTGGCCTGCGACATGGTGGATGAGGAGCTGATCTCCGAGGAAGAAGCCGTCGCCCGAATCCCGCCTCACGATCTGAACCAGCTGCTCCATCCCACGATTGACCCGCACAGCCACCTCGACCTGCTCACCACCGGCTTACCGGCCTCGCCCGGCGCAGCCTGCGGGACGGTGGTCTTCGACGCAGATCGGGCCGAGACGCTGGGGCGCACCGGACAGTCGGTGATTCTGGTGCGACGAGAGACCTCTCCGGAAGATTTCCATGGGATGGTCATGGCCAAGGCGGTGCTGACCGCCCGGGGCGGCATGACGTCGCATGCGGCCGTCGTAGCTCGAGGCATGGGGAAGCCCTGTGTCGCAGGTGCGCAAGCCATTGAAGTAGATGAGAAGGCCAACCGATTCTCCGTCAATGGCCGGAGCATCGCCGAAGGTGAGTGGCTCACGGTGGATGGAAGCACGGGGAAGGTGTTCGCCGGGCAGGCGGCGCTCATCGCACCCACGATGAGCGACAACTTCCAGCGGATGATGCAGTGGGCCGATCGAATCCGGCAGCTCCGCGTCCGGGTCAACGCCGATACACCGGCGGATGCGCATCGGGGACGGGATTTCGGCGCCGAGGGCATTGGCCTCTGCCGCACGGAACACATGTTCTTCGACGGCGAGCGGCTGAGTGCGATGCGGGAGATGATCGTGGCCCAGACCCCTGCCGGGCGGCGGAGAGCCCTGGGCAAGCTGCTCCCGATGCAGCGTGCCGACTTCGAGGCGATCTTCCGGGCCATGGAGGGCTTCCCGGTCACCATCCGGCTGCTCGACCCTCCGCTGCACGAGTTTCTTCCCAAGACGCAGGACGAGATCGCCGCGATGGCGGCCGAGCTCAAGATGGAGGTCGAGACCCTCCAGCCGATGATCGACCGGCTTCAGGAGGTGAACCCGATGCTGGGGCTGCGCGGCTGCCGGCTGGGGATCATCTATCCGGAGATCACCGCGATGCAGGTGCGGGCCATCTTCGAGGCGGCCAGCACGGTAGCGGCACGCAAGGGGCGCGTCATGCCTGAGGTGATGATTCCCTTGACGGCCAGTGTCGTCGAATTCCGCAAACAGGCGCTCATTGTACGGCAGGTGGCCGAGGAGGTCTTCCGCGAGCGCCAGATCACGGTTCCGTTCCTGTTGGGCACGATGATCGAGCTGCCCCGCGCGGCGCTCACCGCCGATGAGCTGGCTCGCGAGGCCCAGTTTTTCTCCTTCGGAACCAACGATCTTACCCAGACCACCTGGGGCATCTCCCGGGACGACGCCGGGCATTTCCTTCCCTTCTATCTCGAGCATGGGGTCATCGAAGACGACCCGTTCCAGGTCCTCGATCAGGCCGGCGTGGGCAAGCTGATCCAGATGGCCTGTGAGCTCGGCCGGCGCACCCGCCCCGACCTGAAATTGGGGATCTGCGGCGAGCATGGCGGCGAGCCGAGCGCGGTGGGGTTCTGCGATCGGCTGGGCATGAATTACGTCTCCTGCTCTCCCTTTCGCGTCCCCATCGCGAGGCTAGCCGCGGCCCAGGCGGCGCTGGGCGCGAGGGGCACCATGGATCGGACCCGCGCGACGGTCTGACCGGTTCGAGATCACCCCTCGCGAGGATCACATGGCTCAGCCGGTGGTGGGAATCATCATGGGAAGCGACTCGGATTGGGCTGTCATGCAGCACGCGGCCCGGCGGCTCCGCGAGTTTGACGTGCCCTTCGAGGTCAAAGTGCTCTCGGCCCATCGGACGCCCGAGCATGCCAGCCGCTATGCCGAGGAGGCGGCCGGTCGGGGGTTGCGGTGTATCATCGCCGGCGCCGGTGGCGCCGCGCACCTGGCCGGCGTGCTCGCGGCGAAGACCACTCTCCCGGTGCTCGGGGTCCCTATGCCCAGCAAGCATCTGCAGGGGCTCGACTCGCTGTTGTCCACGGTGCAAATGCCTGCCGGGATCCCGGTGGCGACCTTCGCCATCGGCGATGCCGG
>Ga0070696_100002402_pt1 | contig 12396 bp, 14 predicted proteins | sample KBSK1253metaG_FD_65474 | JGI IMG/M metagenome (GOLD analysis project Ga0070696, IMG submission 65474) | Corn, switchgrass and miscanthus rhizosphere microbial communities from Kellogg Biological Station, Michigan, USA - KBS K1-25-3 metaG | ecosystem: Host-associated > Plants > Roots >... | reverse complement strand
CGCTGCCGCATCGAGGCGGTCACGAGCAGCCCGCGAACGCTTGAAGGTCCGCGCGCGACGTTCGTGCTGCGCGACGAGACGCACCACTGGCTCTCAGCGAACGAGGGACACGCGATGGCGGCCGTCATCGAGCGCAACGTGGCGAAGTCGCGCGGCGGCATGTCGCGCGTGCTCTCGCTCACCAACGCGCACGACCCTGCTGAGGACAGCGTCGGCCAGCGCGACTACGAGGCGTACGAGAAAATCGCGGCCGGGAAGTCGAAGGCCACCGGGTTCCTGTACGACTGCCGCGAGGCACCGCCGCAAACGAAACTCGACGAGTACACGAGCCTCAAAGCCGGGCTCCTCGCGGCGCGCGGCGACAGCACGTGGCTCGATGTGGAGCGGCTCATCGACGAAATCTGGGACCCGCGCACGCCAGCGAGCACGTCGCGCCGCTTCTACCTGAACCAAATCATCGCGGCCGAGGATGCGTGGATTGCGCCGCACGAGTGGGACCTGTGCGCGCACCCGGACCTGGTGCTCAGTCCGCAGGAGGAGATAACGCTCGGCTTCGACGGCTCCAAGAGCGACGACCACACGGCGCTCGTCGCGTGTCGCGTGCCCGACGGCATGCTGTTCACGCTCGGCATCTGGAACCCGGCCGACTACGACGGGCAGGTGCCTACGGCCGAGGTGGACGCGGCGGTGCAGAAGGCGTTCGCGACGTACCTGGTGAACGGCTTCTTCGCCGACGTGGAGGAGTGGGAGAGTTACATCGACAAGTGGGAAGCGGCCTGGTCGGCGTCGCTGTACGTCCACTCGAACTCGCGCCACAGCATCGCCTGGGACATGCGCGGCCGCACGCGCGAAATCACGCAGGCGGTGGAGGCGTTCCACGACGGCATCGTCGAGCACGTCGTGATGCACGAGGGCAGCAGGCGTGCATCGCAGTACGTGTACAACGCTCGTCGGCGACCGAACCAGTACGGCGTGACGTTCGGGAAAGAGCATCGCGAGTCGGCGCGGAAGGTAGACTGGCTTGCCAGCGCAGTGCTTGCGCGCACGGCTCGACAGCAGTACATCCTTCTGCCAGAGACCAAGCGCCGCAAGAGAAGGACCGGGAGGGCGATGTTCGCATGAGGTGCTCACGATGCCTCTGAACAACGAGGCGGCCATCGACGCCATCAAGCAGATGCTCGACTGGCGCAAGGCCGAGAAGGTCCGGCTCGACAACATCCACGACTACCTGCACGGCTTGCAGCGCCACCCGGTGAGCCCGCGCGGCAGCCCTGTGGACCTCGTGAACATGGCGAAGATATCGCGCGTGAACATGATGAAGATAGTCGTGAACAGCGTGAACCAGGCGCTATTCGTTGATGGGTTCCGCCAGGCACGGACTGCCGACAACGCGCGCGTGTGGGGTACGTGGCAGGCGAACAAGATGGACCGGGGGCAGTTGGGCGTTCATCGCGCGGCCCTCGCCTACGGCCTCTCGTTCGTGACCGTGCTGCCAGGCGAGACCACCCGCGCCGACGGCACAACCATCGACGAGCCCGTCATGCGCGGCGTGAGCCCGCGCCGCATGACCGCGCTCTACGGCGAGGACCCTGACTGGCCGATGATGGCGCTACAGGTCGAGCCGGGCGGCGGCAAGTCGCTCTACCGGCTCTACGACGAGGAGGCCGTGTACTTCGCCGAGTCGGACGACAAGGACACGAGCAAGGACCCCATCACCTTCATCGAGACCCGTGACCACGGGTTCGGCGTCACGCCGGTCGTGCGGTTCCTCAACGAGGAGGACCTCGACGAGAACAACGTCGGCGAGGTCGAGCCGCTGATGGCGCTACAGGACCAGGTTGACCTGACGACCTTCTCGCTGCTCGTGGCGCAGCACTACGCCGCGTTCCGCCAGCGCTACATCATCGGCTGGACCGCATCGAGCGAGACCGAGACGCTCAAAGCCGGTGCCGCGCGCATCCTCACTTTCGAGGATGAGAACGTGAAGATAGGGGAGTTCGAGCAGACGCAACTGGAGGGCTACCTCAAATCGCGCGAGGAGACCCTCAAACAAATGGCGAGCGTCAGCCAGACGCCGGTACACGAACTCATCGGGTCACTGGTGAACCTCTCAGCCGAGGCGCTCGTCGCGGCTGAGGCCGGACAGCGGCGCAAGGTCGTCGAGCGTCAGACCGGCTTCGGCGAATCGTGGGAGCAGGTGCTCGAACTCGCGGGCATCCTCATCGACGAGCCCGTGGCCGAGGGCGCGCAGATGGTCTGGCGCGACACCGAGCCGCGCCCGCTCGCGTCCATCGTCGATGCGCTCGGCAAGATGGCCGCGCAACTGGAGGTGCCCGTCGAGGAACTCTGGCGGCGCATCCCCGGCGTCACAGAGCAGGACATCGAGCGCTGGAGCGAGTTGCGCGTGCAGGAGCAAGAGGTCAACAGCGGCGACGGTGAGACCGAACCTGGTAGCGCCGACGTAGGCGCTGCTGCATAATGCCGGTCAACGATTAGCCCGCACGGGCAAGGAGATGCTGCGTTGAAGATTCGAGACCCCAAGAGCGGCGAGATGCGCGAGGAGACCGACGACGAGCGCAAAGCGCGCGAGGACTCCGAGAGCGCGGGCGACGACGACAAGTCAGAGCCCGATGCACTCGCGAAAGCCACAGCCGACCGCGACCGCTGGAAGGCCGAGGCTCGCAAATGGGAAGGGCGCGCGAAGGAGAACTTCTCCTCGAAGGTCGGCATCCCGTGGGACGAGGTGACCACCGCCGCGCAGAAGTTCAACGAACTCGAATCGAAGAACAAGACCGATGGCGAGAAGGCCGAGGCAGCGCGTAAGACGGCAGAAGAACGGGCCGTCAAGGCGGAGCGCGACGCGATGTTGCTCCGCGTGGCGATGCGCAAGGGACTGACAGATGTTCAGGCCCGTCGGCTCGTCGGCAGCACCGAGGAGGAACTCGAAACCGACGCCGACGAACTGCTGAAAACCTTCAAGCCTGCGAGCGACGACGACGAGCGCGACGAGCGCGATGACCGTGAGCAACAGCGGCGAGCGCCAGCGCGCCGACCTGCGGAACGTCAAAGGTCCGGCACTGGTGAGCGCCAGCCTCCACCGTCCGACGTGAGCAAAATTGTTGACGAGGCGATGGGGATAAGGCACAACTAGCAGAACAGCGCGATGCCGCACGGCATCTGACGAGCCTCCCGCACGGGACCGCATCCCAAATTAGCGAAGGAGACTCGACGAATGCCGAACACGTTCCTATCGTCCACGACCATCACCGCCGTCGCGCTGGAGCGGCTGCGTCGCGCGCTCATCCTGCCGAACCTGGTGACGCGCTACGGCCTCTCGGACTTCCGGGGCCAGGCGAACGACACCATCAACGTCCGCGTCCCGGCCATCCTGCGCGCGCGTGAGTACACCTTCCGCACGCGCTCGGCTCCTATCGTCATCGACACGCTGGAGGAGGTGTCCATCCCCGTCGCGCTCGACCGTCACCCGTACAGTGCGGTCGCGGTCACCGACGAGGAGTTGACCCTCGACATCGTGTCATTCACGCAGCAGGTGCTGGAGCCGCAGGTCATCGCGGTCGCCGAGGAACTAGAGGCCATCATCGCGGCCATCATGGCCGCAGGGACCTACGCGGCCGCGCCAGTTCCGTACAACGAGGACCCCGGCAGCAGCAACTTCTACGCAGCGGCAGTCGATGCACGCCGCGTCCTCAACGACGCGCACGTGCCGCTCGACGGTCGCACGCTCCTCATCGGCAGCGCAATCGAGGCGGGTGCTCTCAAAGAGGACACGCTGCGCGCCGTTGACCAGTCCGGCAGCACGGGTGCCCTGCGCAACGCGACCATCGGTCAGGTCGCCGGGTTCACGGTCGTCGCTTCACAGAGCGTTGACCCGAACTTCGGCATCGCCTTCCACCGCTCTGCGTTCGCGTTCGGCAACGTCGCACCCGAGGTGCCTGCTGGCGTTCCGTTCGGCTCCAGCCAGAACCAGGACGGCCTGGCGATGCGCTGGATTCGCGACTACGACGCGACGATGTTGCAGGACCGTTCGGTCGTGAACTCGTTCGCAGGTGGCGCGAGCGTCGAGGACGGCCGCGACGAGGACAGTGGTGGGCAGCCCGGTCCGCTCAACGGCACCAACGTCCGCGCAGTCCTGCTCGACTTCACGCCCGCGTCATAACGGCAAGTAGTGCCAGCGTCCCTCGCTGACCTTGCGCAACTGTCGGAGAGGCTCGGGGTCACACTCGACCCCGAGACCTCCGACGGTCTGCGTGCGCGCCGTCTCCTCGACGATGCCAGTGCGCTCATCCGAGCCGAAGGCACCGCCTGGGACGACCCACCTACCGCGCCTGACATCGTCGTCGCCATCTGCCTCGCGGTCGCGCTCCGCGCGTGGAAGAACCCACACGGCGCGCAGCAGGCGAGCGTCGGCGACGTGAGCGTGACCTACGCCGGGAGCGAGGGCGGCTCCATCTTCCTGTTGAAGCACGAACTCCGCGCGATTCGCAGAGCGGCTGGACGCTCGGCGATGGGCTCGATAGCGCTGACCAGTGAACTCCAGCCGGGCGGTGGTGACCCACGACTCGCACCGTCCGGGCTCGGCGAACCCGTTCCGATGGGACCGTGGCCGTGGGAAGAATGAGAGGTAGCGAATGAGCAACAGGACCATCTCCATCACCATCTCGCCGGGGACCTCGCAGACTTTCACGGCTCCCGGTGACGAGACCGGCGACCTCAGTGGCAACGACGGCGCTGTGTTCGAGAAGGCGCGCGCGTGGTTGAAGGACGAGCACATCAAAGCCATGCAAGCGCAGCACGAGCGTCGCCTTGCATATCGCGCCGAGAAGAACGCAGCCGCGAAAGCGGCGGCGGGCGCAGCGGAGACCACACTGACGCCTGACACCGTCGTCGTGAAGTCGGGCGCGAAGGGCGGTTCCTAATGGCATCCTTCTGGTACAAGGGCGGCAAACTGAACATGGCGAAGGCCGACCTCGACTTCGACACAGCCGACCAACGCCTCATTGGGGTCATGACGAACACGACGGCCGACACCGAGCGTGACGCCACGACCATCTCCGGTGGCACCGGCTTCACCACGCTCGACGAGTACGACGGCTCGGGCTACTCCCGTGTCGCGCTCTCGGGCGAGTCGTGCGCCTACGACGACGCGAACGACCGCGTCGAAATCGACGCCTCTGACCTCGCACCGTGGTTCGCCGCGCTCGGCGCGGGCACCCGGCAGATGCAGGGCGTCGTGCTCTATCGGTTCGTGACCAACGACGCCGACAGCGTGCCCATCGCGTTCATCGACACAGGCGGCTTCCCCTTCTCGGGGAACGGCGGCGTCGTGAACATCACCTGGAATGCGGAAGGCATTCTGCAAGTCACCTAAGCGAAAGTGAAAGCGGTGGATGTGGTGCCCGCAGTGCAGACGGCTCTACGCGGAACTCTCGCGCGAGCCCTCGTTCTTGTCTCCCGACGGAACGTGGGTGCTGCGCTGTCGGCGCTGCTCGTATGTGCAGCGCTGGGCATCACCTCCATCGCCTCCCCCGGTCGGGCAGCGGGAGCCGACACGGCAACATGCACCGAGGTCATCGGCTTCTCGCAAACGAATCAGTGGTTCTTCTCGCCGCAGTTCCTAGGGCGCATCGACGAGAGCAAGTGGCAACTGCGCAAGCAGGACGGCGGCGACCTGCTCCAGTGGGGCAGCGGGATGGAGTACGTCGGCTGGACCGCAGGGCCTATCCATCAGTGCGCGAGCGGCAGCGGCGCGCCCGACCGCGTCATCTACAACATCACGCTCGCGCGATATGCGCTCCCGGCATCGAGCACCGTCGCGTTCGGTGGGAATGACAACGGCTACATCGCCGCGTACATCGAGTACGTCATCTCCAACATCCGAACCAAGTACCCGAACAACCCGGCCATCTACTTGCAGCCGGTGGTCGCCGGTCCGGCGCTGACGCCGTGCGAGAGCGTTGACCCGAACAGCGAGCATGGCACGGTGCGCGCGACCTGGAACGCGCCGTATTTCGACGCGGCGATGTCCTACGTCATCGCGCGGCACCCCGAGATTCAGATTGCCGCGACACCCGAGGTCGAGTCGTGCTTCTGGTTCAGCGACTGGGTCGGGCACATCGAGGGCGCGAAGGACCTGGTCGGCGCGAACATCGGCAACACGTATCGCGCGCGCTTCGGCATCGGCGCTCCGCTGCCGACCGGCTCGCCGATTCCATCGAGCACACCGAGCCCGACGCCGACGGTGACGGCTAGCCCGAGCCCGACGCCGACAAGCACGGCCTCGCCTAGTCCGACGCCGACCGCCACAGCATCGCCGAGCCCGACGCCGACCGCGACGAACATGGTCACGGTCATCACCTTCAACTCGTTCACCGTGGGCCAGTGCTGCCCGCCGCTGAACGGTCTCTATGCGGGCGTGAACTGGGGTACGGGTGTCTGGGCGCTCTCGGGTCCTTACGCCGGGTTCAACACAACGAGTTTCTCGTACCCGAACGCCGGGCCCACGAGCGGCGAGTTCACGTTCACCACGCCGAGCGTCATCACACTCGTCGATGCGACGAACGGCAACGGCGGCACAACGACCGTCTCCATCATCTGCGTCGCGGGTGGCTCGCCTACGGTGACGCGCACGATGAACTCGAACACCACCGCGACCATCGCGACCGGCTGGACCGCGCCCTGCTCGACCGTGCGACTGGGCTCGACTAACGGCTGGTGGGTCAACTTCGACAACATCGCGTATCGCTGAGGAGGCTGACCGTGGACGACAAGAAGCCGACCGCCGCTGAGGAGCGGCTCGCCAAGGTGCGCGCCGCGCGCGATGCGCACGCTGAGAAGCACGACGACGGCGAGACCTGCGGCGATGTGAAGGAACATCAGGACCTGTTCGGCACGACGCCCAACGCGAGGGAGACCTAAGCCGTGCTGATGTTCAACGGCACCACCCCGGACCGCATCGCAGCGAAGCAGGACTCGGGCACCGATGTCATCTTCTCCATCGACGGCGATGACATCGCCTCGGGTACCGACACGTATGGCTCGCTGAACCAGGGCGCGCTCTCGTCCACGGCGGCGGTGCTGTTCACGCCAACATCGGCGCATCAGTACCTCGTCGATAACATCAAACTCACGAACCCCGGCGCATCGCAGCGCACGGTCACGCTCTATCGCACCAAGAACAGCACGACCTACGACGCGACGACCGTGTGGGGCTCGACCATCATCCTCAACGCGGGCGAGTCGGCGGAGTGGAACGGCACCGGGTGGGTCACATCGGACTCGACCGGCAAGCCGACGGTCGCTCTGGCTGATGGGCCCTCGAAGGTCGTACACATCTTCCAGGGGACGACGACGTATACGCCGAGCGCTGGCGTGCGCGCGCTCTACGTCGAGATGGTCGGCGGCGGTGGCGGTGGCGGTGGTGTGCTCGACGCTGCGACGAACGGAGCCGGTGCAGGTGGCGGCGGCGCGGGTGCGTACTCGGCCGTCTACACCACGACCATTAAGGCGAGTTTCGCGTGCGTTGTCGGAGCGAAGGGCACGGGCGGCGCATCGGGTGCGAACAACGGCAACCCCGGCACCGACTCGACATTCGACTCGGCGTCTATCTGCACCGCAGACGGTGGTGCGGGTGGCATCTCGCAGACCGTGAGCGCGGCGCTGCAACTGGGTGGCCTCGGCGGCGCGGGCGGGCTCGCATCGGCGGGCGTCGGTGACATCAAAGCCGATGGCGGGCAGGGTCGCTATGGCATCTGTCTCACCGCCGCAATCGTGCAGTCTGGCGACGGTGGTGATAGTCACTTCGGCGGCGGCGCGATGGGCCGTAAGACACAGGGCGATGGTGTTGCCGCTGCGAACTACGGCGCTGGTGGCTCTGGTGGCTGCAACCTATCGAGCGCCGCGAGCCAGGCGGGCGGCAATGGCTCCGACGGCCTCATCCGTGTCTGGGAGTTGCAGTAGCCGTGGCAGCCGAACACATCGCTGTCGAGCGTACGAACCGACCGGGTGAGGTGCTCGGCAACTACGTCGCGCACAAAGGCGGGCAGCACACGCTGCTGCGCGTGTTGTTCCATCCGCGCGGGTACGAAATCGTTTGGAGCAACGGCCGCCGCGTCACCATTCAGCGCGAGAGCGCCGTGGTGCGCGACGTTGACCCGATGTACTCGGTGAGGTACGCGATGGCGCAGCGCGAGGCGATGAAGGAGACGGTGCGCATGTACCTCGACGACTGGCACGCGCGCCGCGTCACAGAGGTCATCTCGGGGGACTCATGAGCGCGGCCCGCTGGGTCTCGTGGCTTCGCGGCCGCATCGCATTCAAGCGGGTCCAGGCGCGCCATGTTCTCGGCTATCTGCTGCTGTGGTGGCTCGGCTCGTCGCTCGATGAGGAGCGCGAGCGCGTCCTAATCGCGCAGCGCTCGCGGCGCGCTCCGACCTGGCCGACGCCACTCCACCTCAAAGCGTTCCTGCTCGCGACAGGCTCCTACGTCCAGGGCGCATCGTTCGGCTCGGCTTCATCGTCCACGCCGACCGCCACCATCTCGCCGACCGCCGCGAACCTGCTCTGGATTGGCGTGCAGATAGGCAACGTCACCACGACGGTCACGTCCATCGACACCAACGGCGGTCCGGCCATCTCGGCCACGCTCATTCGCGGCCCCATCGACCACCCGAACACCAACCCGCGCATGTACCACTACTACGTCGAGAACATCCCGGCCGCCATCACGGCGATACGGGCGAACCTCTCTGGTGCTGCTGCGTGCTCGGTCCACGTCATCGAACTCGCGGGCCGCGCGCTTACGGGCGCATTCGACAAGGAGAACTTCGCGACCGGCTCCAGCACTGACCCGCAGTCGGCCGATGTCACCACGACGGTCACGACCGATGCCGTCGGTTTCGCCGCTGGAGCGGCTGGCGCTCCGAGCGCCGACTCGCCCTGGACCGGAGGCACGACCGCGACCGGCCGCGCCATCTCCGAGTACCAGAACGCCGTCGCGGCCAGCACGTTCCATTCCGACTTCACCATCGGGTCAACGGACTGGATTGCCGTGGTCGCCACGTTCATCGCGGCCGCGCCGACGCCGCCGACGTACTACACCATCACCGGCAGCCGCAAACTTCTCAATCGCCCGCCGTTCGGTCTGACGCGCTTCACGACCTTCCAGGCGTTCATCCGCATCCAGCGTGGCGCGACCACGCGCACGCTCACGCCAGACCCGGTCGTCGCGGCGACGAGCGTGGCCGACCCGACGCTCACTCATGCGCTCACGCTCTCGCCCGATGCGACGGTGGCCGTCACGAGCGTTGTTGCTCCGACCGTCTCGCTCGTGTACAACCTGACGCCGAGCGCGACGAGCGCGGTCACATCGACCGCCGACCCGACGCTCACTCATGCGCTCACGCTCACCCCGAGCGCGACCGTGGCCGCGACCTCGGTGGCCGCGCCGACCGTCTCGCTCGTGTACAACCTCGCGCCCGATGCGGTCGCGACCGTCACGAGCGTCGCAGCGCCCACGGTGTCGCTGGTCTACAACCTCGCGCCCGACGCGACCGTGGCCGTCACGAGCGTCGCGACGCCGAGCATCCAGGTAGACCAGACCATGACGCCGGACCCGACGGTCGCGGCGACATCGGTGGTCGCGCCGACCATCACGCACGCGCTCACGCTCACCCCGAGCCCGGTGGTCGCCGCGACGAGCGTGGCCGACCCGACGCTCACGCACGCGCTCACGCTCACCCCGAGCGCGACCGTGGCCGCGACCTCGGTGGTCGCGCCGACCGTCTCGCTCGTGTACAACCTGACACCAGATTCGGTCGCGACCGTCACGAGCGTCGCGGCTCCGACGGTGACCCACGCGCTCACGCTCACGCCGACACCAACGGTCGCCACGACTGCGGTGGCCGGGCCGACCGTCACCCTGGTCTACAACCTCGCTCCGACCCCTGTGGTGACCGCCACGGCCGTAGCCGACCCGACGCTGTCCCACAGCCTCACGCTCGCGCCGACGCCCGCTGTGGCCGTCACAAGCGTTGCGGCTCCCGACGTACAGGCGTTCGGGGCGACCATCAACCTCACCCCGGACCCTGTAGCGGCCGCCACGAGCGTCGCAGCGCCGACGGTCACTCTGACCTACAACCTGGCTCCGACCGCCACAGCGGCCGCCACGAGCGTCGCAGCGCCCACCGTGACGCACGTGCGGACCCTGACGCCGAGCGCCGTGGCCGCCACGACTTCGGTGGCCGCGCCGACGGTGTCGCGTATCTACTCGGTCTCACCGAGCCCGGTCGTCACGGTCACCTCGGTCGGAGACCCTGCGCTCGACTTCGCGCTCACCCTGACACCGAATCCGGTCGCGGTGCATGGCAGCGTCGTCACGCCGGTCGTGGCGGGCGGCGTGGTCATCATCGTCGCGCCCGGCATCCACCTCATCACGGTCTCGGCAGGCACCGCGAGCCTTACTGTCACAGGGCCACGCATCACAGCGGGCCTATCAGCGGGGAGGATTACCAGGCAATGACAATCGTGATGGTCGGAGCCACCGCCACGCTCACGTTCCAGTTCGCTCGACCCGTTGGCACGCTGTACGACCCGGACACGGGCACTGGTCTCATCGTCATCCGTGACCCATCGCAGGGTCGCGATGAGGGTACCGAGTACGACCTCGAAGCGAGCGGCGTGGTCGAGCACGTCTCGACCGGCATCTATCGGCTGGAGATAGACACCTCGGTCGCGGGCGGGCGCTGGCACTGGCGCGCGACGGGCGCGGAGGGCGACCGCATCGACGTTGCCGAGGGCGCGTTCGACGTGGAGTTCAGCCGCGTCATCAGCCAGCCGGTCAGTTGATGCAGCACGTCGTGCTCGGCGCGGGCCAGGTCGGCAGCGCCATCGCGCAGGTCCTCGGCGCTCGGCACGAGGTGCATCTGCGCGACATCGAGCGCAGCGGGCCCGAGCGGGCCGACGTGCTGCACATCTGCTTCCCGTGGAGCGCGGAGTTCCACCAACTCGTCGCCGACTACGTGGACGAGTACCAGGCCGACCTCGTCATCGTCCACTCGACCGTTCCTATCGGAACGTGCGCGCGGCTCGGTGCGGTCCATTCGCCCGTGCGCGGTCGCCATCCGTTCCTCGCCGCTGGCATCAGGACGTTCGTGAAGTTCTTCGGTGGCGAGCGCGCGAGCGAGGCCGCTGCGTTCTTCGCCTACTGCGGCGTGGAGACGCGCTGCGTGCCCGAGGCCGCGACGACCGAGGCGGGCAAGTTGTGGGAGTTGGTGCAGTACGGTCTGCAAATCGTCATCGAGAAGCAGATGTTCGCGTTCTGCCAGAAGCAGGGCCTCGACTTCGACGTGGTCTACACCGAGTTCGCGCACACGTATAACCAAGGCTATGCACTGCTAGGCGAGGACCAGTTCCGACGGCCGGTGATAACACACGTCCCCGGTCCCATCGGCGGTCACTGCATCCTCCAGAACGGCGCGCTGCTCCCGCATGCGCTCGCTGAGTTCATGGTCCGCGCGGGCGGAGGTGGCACGTGATTCCGCGCGTCATGCATCGCATCTGGGTGGGTAGCGTGATGCCCGAGGAGTTCATCCGCTTCGGCGATGGCTGGCGTCGCCTGCATCCTGGGTGGGGCCACGTGCTCTGGACCGACCACGAGCAGCCGAACATGCCGGGCGTCGTCGTCGAGCCCATCCCGCTGTTGAAGAACCAGGCGCTCTACGACGCGGCCGAGGCGCACGCGCCGAAGAACATCGGACAGTTCAAGGCCGACGTGCTGCGCTACGAGTTGCTCTTGTACCGGGGCGGCGTCTACGTCGATGCCGACTTCGAGTGCCGCAAGGCGCTCGACTCGCTGCTCGTCGGCGTGGACTGCTTCGCGGCCTGGGAGACCGACCGCCACTGGGTGAACAACGCCATCATGGGCGCGGTGCCAGGTGAGCCCTTCTTCCAGATGCTCGTCGAGGGCCTGCCTGCCAACGTCGCCACGATGCGCGGCCGCTCGCCGAACGTGATGACCGGCCCGCAGTTCGTGACCCAGACCTACCGTCGCACGCTGGAGTTCCATAGGCCGACGGTGTTCTCGAAGAAGTTCTTCTACCCGTACCTGTGGAACGAACTGCACCGCGACCGCGAGGCGTTCCCCGATGCCTACGCGGTGCATCACTGGAACAACCGGCGCAGCAGGAGGGCCGCATGAGCGACGAACTGCTCGCGCGGCTCGCAGCGCTGGAGGGCCTCGTCGCTGAGGCGACCGGCCTGCGACTCCTCGCGCTCGCGCAGACCATCCCGGCCGACAAGGCCATCGTCGAACTCGGGTCGTTCAAGGGCAAGTCAACCTGCTACATCGCGTCGGGTGCGCAGATGGGGCTCGGCGCGCCG
>Ga0070696_100002400_pt1 | contig 12401 bp, 10 predicted proteins | sample KBSK1253metaG_FD_65474 | JGI IMG/M metagenome (GOLD analysis project Ga0070696, IMG submission 65474) | Corn, switchgrass and miscanthus rhizosphere microbial communities from Kellogg Biological Station, Michigan, USA - KBS K1-25-3 metaG | ecosystem: Host-associated > Plants > Roots >... | reverse complement strand
TCTAGGGGTGGCAACGAATCACTCATAGATGGAAGGACGCTTTCGACGTCATCGCAAGAACAATCCTAGATAATCCAATATGTTCTGATACGGTAGCACACTCACGTGGGGAACGTAACTCAGAAGTGGAAATACTACCTAACCCTTTAGGGGGAGTCAATACCCACCTTTGGAGCAACGAGGCCTACATCGTCGGTATTGTTCCGGTTGTTCGCCCCCCCTATAGTCCACAAAGATGAAATGGAAGAGGAGCAGGAGGGAACGGGCCTGCTTGGTGGGTCAGTGTTTCAAGAGAAAACAGGGCGTGCTACCCAACAGAAAATTCTGAACCATATGAGACTGAGAACGAAGAGATTCCCTATACATACAGAGGAGGCGCGATGTGGCACAGACAGAATGGGAGTGGCCGATGTTAGATAGTCAAAAAAGTCACAGTGATCGGGCGGCGTTGTTGAGACCGATACTGTATGAGATGACGACACCCGTGGAAGACCCAGCTGCATTGACTCACAGTGGGAAAGCGCTCTCTCTGAACATCAGCAGTGGAGGGATGTTGGTCTTGATGGATCAGGTTCCCGGAATCGAACAAGTGATGAAAGTATATGTGCCGACTCCCATAACCGCGGCAGAAACTCCCACACTCGCGGAAGTGCGGTGGACCAGGAAATTGCCGTTTGGCCGAAACAACGATACGGGTCCCTACTTCGTCGGGCTCAAGTTTATGTTCTGAGCCAAAGATCGCGATGGAAGTAGTCGCCTTCACAAAATCAAGACAGCTTTGGGGTATCTTTGAAGGACCGGGAGAGTATTCTCATGCAATCGTGTAAGGAGAGGGCCGTCGTTCTTGCCGGCTCCGAATTGTGGAAGCGAATGATCATCATGAAAGTGGTGAGGGGAATATGAACTCCTGGTACGCCGTAAATACCAAAACGCACTGCGAAGCCATTGCGTGCGTCAGCCTTGAACGCCATGGCGTGGAAGTCTTTCTTCCTATGCTGAGAGAACGGAAAGCGCATCGCGGAAAGTGTGGTCCAACGACATCGCCCTTGTTTCCAAGGTATCTCTTTGCGAAGTTTGACGTGTCAAGCCAGTTGCGAGCGGTGAGATATGCGAGAGGGGTCACTAATATCGTAACATTCGGCAGCGGCCCTTCGATGGTTGATGAGTCGATCATTCACTCTATTCGGAGTCGGCTCACAGAAGGAGTCATTGAACTCTCTGAGGACCGATTTTCACCTGGGCAGGTGGTGCGAATACAGGAGGGCCCATTCTGTGGGTTGGAAGCAGTCTTCGAAAGGAAATTGGATGGGACCAGCAGGGCGGTGTTGCTTCTCAAGGCCATTTCCTTTCAGGCCCGAGTGATTCTTGAGTCTCGGTATGTCGCAAATATGTAAAATTCTTAATGACGGACACGTTGACTTGCTAGAGTGCTCTCCAGGATAAGCAAGGTCCCGACCGCGGGCTTCGTATTGCCCAATGGTGATGTTAGTCGTGCGGGAATTTGCTTGAAAATACGAGATGAGTACCGGCGCTTGGCGCCGGAATGGCGGCAGCCTGTCACAGAGAATGTAAGCTATGTACATACTTGGCATTTCTGCTTACTACCATGATAGCGCCGCTTGCCTGGTGCAGGACGGCGAGATTGTCGCGGCGGCACAAGAAGAGCGGTTTACACGAAAGAAGCACGATCCGGGGTTTCCCCGTCGAGCGGTTGAATATTGTCTGGCCCAGGCTGGGATTGGCATCAAGGACCTGAAATATATCGTATTTTACGACAAGCCGCTCATCAAGTTTGAGCGGTTGTTGGAAACCTACCTGGGATTTGCCCCCAAAGGAATCCAATCGTTCCTGGCTTCGATGCCTGTATGGATGAAAGAAAAGCTCTTACTGCGAAACTTGCTAAAAAAAGAGGTCCTTGCCTGCTCCAACGGCCTCGAGAAATCAGAATTGCCGGAGTTCCTCTTTGGTGAGCATCACGAGTCCCACGCAGCGTCAGCCTTTTACGCCTCGCCCTATGAACGGGCTGGTGTTTTATGCATGGACGGTGTGGGGGAGTGGGCAACCACATCGGCTTGGCTGGGGGAGGGAAATACACTGACCCCGCTGTGGGATATTCCGTTTCCTCACTCGATCGGTCTCCTATATTCGGCCTTCACCTATTATACGGGATTCAAAGTTAACTCCGGTGAATACAAAGTCATGGGGTTGGCCCCGTACGGGGAGCCCAAGTATGTCAAGGCCATATACGAACACCTGATAGATCTCAAGCCGGACGGTACATTCAGAATGAACATGGAGTATTTTAATTATTGCACCGGCTTGACCATGACAAGTCGTAAGTTTGACGACGTGTTCGGCGGCCCCCCTCGCAAGGCAGAGTCGAAGTTAGGTCAGCGCGAGATGGATTTGGCTCGATCGATTCAAGAAGTGACGGAAGAAGTCATGCTGAGGCTGTCGCAAACGATGCATCGGGAAACAGGAGTGGACTTTCTCTGCCTGGCAGGCGGTGTCGCGCTCAATTGTGTCGGCAATGGACGGGTGCTCCGAGAGGGACCGTTTAAAGGGATTTGGATTCAGCCGGCGGCCGGCGATGCAGGCGGGGCGCTGGGTGCTGCACTAAGCGCTTGGCACCAATATGAGGACAAGCCCAGGACCGCAGACAATATTACAGACAAGATGAAGGGGAGCTATCTGGGGCCGGCTTTCAGCAACGGGGATGTCGAAGCAAGGCTCAAGACCCTCGGGGCGGTATATAGTCGCCTTGATGAGAAGGAGTTGTATGGTCGGGTGGCCGATGAACTGGCAGCGGGAAAAGTCGTGGGGTGGCATCAGGGACGTATGGAATTTGGGCCGCGATCTCTTGGCGGGCGAAGCATTCTAGGGGATGCTCGGAACACGAAAATGCAGTCCGTGTTGAATCTCAAGATTAAGTATCGTGAGTCCTTCAGACCGTTTGCGCCTTCTGTGTTAAGAGAACGGGTGTCGGACTACTTCCAGATGAACTGTGATAGTCCCTACATGTTGCTCGTGGCTCCGGTTCTGGAAAAACGACGACTCCCATTCGACTCGGGCCAGAAAGAGCTCTGGGGTATCGATTTACTCAATGTGCCACGCTCGGATATTCCATCCGTCACGCACATCGACTACTCTGCCAGAATTCAGACGGTTCACGATGAGACGAATCCCCGGTACTACAAGTTGCTCAAGGTGTTTGAGGAGAAAACGGGGTATGCCACCTGTGTGAATACGTCGTTCAACGTGCGGGGCGAGCCAATTGTCTGTACGCCCGAAGACGCCTATCGCTGCTTCATGCGAACGGAGATGGATGTCCTGGTGATCGAGAATTACGTGCTGAGGAAAGAGGATCAGAAGCCCCTTGTAGGGGACTCTGATTGGAAAAATGAATTCGCGCTCGACTAGCTGAACGGGGAAGAGGGACCATGGATCAAGCAGCCACACGCAAAGAGCTACGTCACTTTGGTTTGTTGGTCGGCGCGGTCTTTACCGTGATCGGTCTTTGGCCGCTCGTATTTCGTGGAGAGCCGGTGCGCCTGTGGGCAATCGGAATCGGAGGCTTGCTCATCGCGTGTGGTGGAGTTTTTCCATCTGTATTAGGACCCATTCATAAAGGGTGGATGTGGGTCGGGCATATTCTGGGGTGGATCAATACCAGGATTTTGCTTGGCATCGTGTTTTATGCCCTGGTGACTCCAATTGGCATTGTGTTCCGGCTCATGGGGAAGGATACGATGAGGCAGACATTTGCTGAGTCGAGTACGACCTACAGAGTTGTCCGATCTCCGAGACCCCATTCCCATATGAAATACCAGTTTTAAGCCGGTGCTCGTCACCAGGAGGTGCTCATGGGCGAATTTGTGATGGAACTCTGGGCGTTTCTGAAAGAGCGCAAGAAGTTTTGGCTCCTTCCCATCGTGGTGGTACTGGTGCTGCTCGGAGGTTTAATTGTGCTGACGCAAGGCTCCGCCGTAGCGCCGTTTATCTATACCCTCTTTTGATGGTGTATGTGCTGAATTTTACGCTTCCGCCAAGGCGATCACCTATCGTATTCACATGGAGGCGGATGCTGTCATTCGTGCCAGTGCTGATCCGAAAACAAGGATGTTGGACCGGTGGTTTCATACTCCGACATTGCATCTCATGCATTTCCGTGGCGGTGCTGTTACTCACTTTTCCGACGACAGGTCCCTGCCAGCAGTCTTTACCGACTCTCCCTCCCGGGCCTTCGAATATTTCCTTCGGCGGAGCAGGATGGGCTTGGTTTTCTCAATTTGCCAACCCGGAATTTTTGGGAGCACTGTATATGACGCCGAACTGGCCGAAAACCGGATACTACCCACTCTATCCTGGATCGTTTTCTCGACCGATCGCGGAGGATGGCCTATCGGTTGGTCCCGCCCGGCTCCATCCCATGCTCGGAATAGCCGAACTCTATACCGACAATGTATTCCGAACCAAAGGCCACAGGCGAAGTGACTTTGCAACAACACTTGCACCCGGCATCCAGGCCGAGTTACCATTCGGCGGAAGTCACTCGTTTGTCGCAGACTACAGAACCAACATTCAAATCTTCCATCAGAATCCTTCTAACAATGTCCAGGACCAAACCGCTTCCGGACGGTTCAACTTCGATTTTCCGGGTGGCCTACGGCTAGATCTGCAAGGGGAGCATAAGCTGGGTCACGACCCTCGCGGATCAGCTCTGGACACACAAAGTTTTGAGGTGAATAAATGGACTGCCAACAGCTTCATAGGCCAGGTATCCTACGAAGGTGCCAACGCGGGCCTCACACTGAACGTCTACTCCACACGATGGACTTACTTGAATAATAATCAGAGTTTCTTCCGGAACCGGCTGAGCAACTATGCCGGAGCCACCTTGCTGGGCAATGTATCCAGCAAAACATCCATCCTCATGAATATTGCTGTCAACCAGGAATTGTATGATGAAACCATAAGTCTCAACAGCACTACATACAGAGCGAGCACAGGACTCCGCTGGAATATCACGGACCTGACTTTCGGAGAGTTACTTGGTGGGTATCAGCGTCTGAAGTTTAACAACGCGGAAAGCGGACTGAGCCCATCTAATGTCCAGTTCCAAAGGAGCGCTGATTCCTTTGATAATTTCTTCTTTGTGGGAAACATGTCGTGGCAGCCCACCCCATTCATGACGTTGATGGTGCAAGGGTATCGAAGTTTCCAACAGTCGGTCGTGTTCAACACCCTGTTTTTCACATCCACCGGTGCCAACCTCTCGGCCGTTCATACGCTGACCGATAGCACCGCCTTAACTCTGAATTTGGGATTGGAGCACGATGACTTCGAAAGCTCCGGCACGACCGTGGGCAATCCGAACCGAGTCGATACCCTCAAAAGCGCGGCTTTCGGAATACGATATCGCGCGGTAAAATGGGTCGGCGCCGGACTCCAATATATCTTCGAGGATCGAAATTCGAACGTGGGCCGGTTCAACTACTATGCCAACTCTGTTATGCTGTCGCTACAGGCGACCTTCTAGCGCTACTCCTTCCTGAGCTTCCTGCCAGGGCCCGCAACATTTCCTGGGGCCTCTGGGTAGCGCTTGCGACGTAGAACTTGTCCTGCTTTCCTTTCGCTGAGTGGCCTATCACGAACGGAGCTATCATGCAGCGACGCAGTAACCTTTCGAACACCATGGGAGAAATTGTGACCGTAACACCCGTTGCAGTGAGTGAAGCAGAAAACACGTTCAACGAATACTGGGATGCCTGCAAGCAGCACATCTGGTTGATCGCTCTTGTTGCAGGCTGCTTCGCGGTGACCGCTGCAGTCTGGTCGCTCCTTCAGACGCCCATCTACCAGGCCAAAGCCACGGTGGTGATTGAAAATCAAGGCCCGGAAGGGCTGGAAAAGGACAAATCTAACTATCCGGACAACAGTCCCGAATACTTCCAAACGCATTTCGAGCTGTTGAAAAGCCGTCACGTACTTCAACGGGCAGCCCATCTGCTCAAACTGTCAGATCGTCCCGAATATCAGCCCCAGTCTTCTGCTCTAAAGGACTTCCTCAAGAATGTTCAAGGTCTCTGGCAGCCCAAGCACAACAACGGGCCGCAATCTGCGGAGGAAGCCGAAGAGGGACAGCTCAATCAGTTCGCGCAAGATATCGAAATAATGCCCCTCCGGGGAGCCAGATTGGCTTATGTTACGGCGAGTTCGATCGATCCCGCTTTCGCCGCGCTTGCAGCCAACACGTTGGTCTCTGTCTATATTGCGCGCAATCAAGAACTCAGCGCCAACTCCAAAGAACAGGCGGCGCAGTGGTTTACCACGCACCTGAAAGAATTGCGCGAGAAAGTGCAGGCTTCTGAACAAGCGCTCTATTTATTTCGAGCGAAGTATGGACTGCTCACTGGAGAAGAACGCAGGTCAGTGGCCGTTCATACACTGGCTGAGCTCAATTCGCAGCTCGTCAAAACTGAAATGGCAAAAGCCGAGGCCCAATCCCGGTTTCAACAGATACAATTGGTGCTCAAGGCCGAGGGGAACGGAGTGAAGAACCTCGATTGGTCGAAGCTAGACTCCCAGACCCCCGTGTTGAGTTCGCCCTTGATCCAAACCCTGCGCGCTCAGGAAATCACGGTGTCATCCCAGCTGGCGCAATTGTCGGAGAAATACGGTCCGTTGCATCCAAAACTCGCCCATATGAAGGCGGAGTTGCAAGATCTCCAGCAACGCTTAGAGCAGGAAGTCGAGAAAATTTACGACTCCGTGAAGCATCAATACAACATGGCAGTCGCTCAAGATCGCGCTGTGAAGGATGCCATCTCGCAATACAGCACCGAAAAAATCCGACTGGAAAACAATGAGATCGAACTCGGTATGCTCGAGCGAGAAGTCGAAAGCAATCAACACTTATACGACGTCTTTCTGAAAGCCACCAAAGAATCCGATGTGTCAGCCGGAATGCGCACCAACAATATCTATCTCGCAGATCCGGCTACCCCTAGTTCGATTCCTGCGAAACCAAAAACCAGCCTCAACATTACCTTGTCGCTCATCTCAGGACTGATGACCGGCGTCGGGCTCGCTATCTTCCTGAAGGGGCGTAACAAAAAACTGATGGCTCCAGCCGACGTCGAGCGGTACATTCCCAACACACCATTACTGGGCGTGGTGCCTCTGATTTCGGAAGCCACGATGCCCCAAAACAGTTTGGGTCATCCCACTGCTCTGACTCCGGCCGGTGAAAGCTTCCGGATCATCAGGACCAGCGTCCTCCTTTCGAAGTCAGACACCTTGCCTTCTCGTGTGCTCATTACGAGTCCAGGGGAGAACGAGGGAAAAACCATACTTGCCGTCAATCTTGCAATTGCGATGGCACAACTGGAGGGCACCCGAGTCCTACTCATTGATGTGGATTTCCGGAAATCGGATCCTCATCCCATTTATGTTGTCGGAACTCAGGCCAATCAGCCGAAAGGACTTGTGCATCTACTGCGGGGAGAAGCCAGCGTCTCCGAGGTCGTGTATGAAAGTTTCGTCCCCAACCTTTCCGTCATTCCGTGTGGCGACCGTCCCAAGAACCCGACCGAGCTGCTGTACTCCAAATCCCTGAGCCAGCTTCTGGACTGGGGACTGGAAAATAATTATCATATTATTTTAGATTGTCCTCCAGTCTTGCCTTTTGCGGATACCGCCGTGCTGGCCTCAAAAGTGGACGGCGTCCTGCTGGTAGTTAGTGCAGGCGAAACAACAAGGGAAGCCTGCCGCTTAGCCGTTCAGCGCACGACCGTTTCCGGCGGGAAACTCCTGGGCATTGTGATGCAGAAGGTGCGCATCAACGGTTCTCAGTATGACTATTCGGCTTACCAGGTGAATCGATGACGTTCGCCCTCTCTGTAGAGTCTAGTGTCAACTTCGCACCAGAGCGTTCGCCGGGCCGATCGATGGCGATTCGACGATCCCGGGCCGTTGAATATTCATCCTCTCTCGCCAGATTCTCAGCGGAATGAATCACAGTCTGCGCCTCGGCTTAAACTGGTGGAGTGCATGGCAAGCGCAATCTGCCAACCGGCATGTGTTGGCCGCCTTGGTCACGGTGGGAAGTTATACCGTTCTGGGGAAGCTGCTGGCCTTCCTGAAAGACGCGGTCGTGGCCTACCAATTCGGAACCGGCGACGCATTGGACGCGTTTCTCATTGCGCTGGTGGTGCCTCAGTTCGCGATCAATCTTCTCGGCGGTTCTCTCAACGCGGCGCTTATTCCAACCTATATCCAAGTCAGAGAGCAAGAAGGGCAGGCGGCGGCTCAACGCGTCTTTTCAACCGTGACTGTGCTGACAAGCGGCTTTCTGGTCATCCTATGCTTCATCCTCATGCTCTCCGCCTCCTCCATGTTACCGCTACTGGCTGCGGGGTATTCTTCCGACAAACTCACGCTGGCACGGACCCTGTACCTTGTTCTCCTGACCAGCATTGTCTTGAGCGGTATCAGCACGACATGGGGGGCTGTGTTGAATGCTGCGAACCGTTTTGCGTGGGCAGCCGCAGTTCCTATTGTGACATCAGTGGTGACGATCCTTGCCGTTCTCTTACTGGCTCCGTATTGGAACATCTATACACTCGCCGGATCTGCAATCGGAGGGGCGTTGATCGAGGCAGCCTTACTGGGATGGCAATTGAAGCGACTCGGCATGTCGCTGCTTCCTCGGTGGTATGGCATGACTCCGGCCGCTCGGCAAGTCCTCGGTCAGTATTGGCCTATGATGGCGGCATCATTTCTCATGGGAAGCATACATATCGTGAGTCAATCCATGGCAGCGATGCTCGACCCAGGAAGCGTGTCGGCATTGAGCTATGGAAACAAGGTCACAGCCGGGCTGCTTGGTATTGGAGCGACGGCCGTCAGCACGGCGTTTCTTCCGCATTTTTCCCGCATGGTTGCGATGGCGGATTGGGACGGGATCAGGCAGACTCTTCTTACCTATACGGGGGTGTTGCTCGTCGCGACGATTCCCGTCACGCTGATCCTGATCTATTGGTCTGAGCCTGTGGTGGCTTTGCTGTTCCAACGTGGTGCGTTTACGGAGGCAGACACAAAAGTGGTCGGACAAGTTCAAACGATGTACTTGTTACAGGTGCCATTCTACCTGGTAAGTATGCTCTTTGTGCGATTCGTCACCGCCCTCCGATCGACGTATGTTATGGTCTGGGGAAATGTCCTCAACCTGGCAATCTGCATTGCATTGACGTATGTCCTCATGCAGCGCTTCGGAGTGGTCGGCATTGCGTTAGCAACCAGCACCATGTATCTCGTCTCCTGTGGTTTCTTGATCCTCGTTTCCCTTGCCCTTTTGCGGATTGACGTCAATAAATCAGCCGCGACATGACCCTCTGCTTGACGGTTGAAAGCTCCGATCCCGGAGTGTCGATGGGCTCCGCGTGGTTGCAAAGAAATTGCGGTAGATTATGATGCGCATCACTCTGGTCATTTCGACATTCGGTGCCGGGGGAGCCGAGCGGGTGATGGCCCTCATGGCCAACTATTGGGCCGAGCATGGTCATGACCTGACTCTTATCACCCTGGCCCCGGCAGAGGAAGATTTTTATCCCCTCCACCCTGGTATTCGCCGTGTAGGCCTGGGGCTGACCAACCCATCAACCAGCCCTCGAAAGGCGGTCTGGAACAATATGGTCCGGCTCAAGCGGCTGCGGACCGCCATTCATCTCTCTCAGCCGGACGCGGTCATTAGTTTTGTTGAGAAAACGAATATTCTCGTCCTGATGTCAACCATCGCCTTACACATTCCTGTCGTCGCCTGTGAACGTATAGATCCTCGATATTACAAGATCGAGCAGGTGTGGGCCGTCTTACGACGAGTGCTTTATCGGCGAGCGGTGGCGGTGGTCGTGCAAACCGAAGATGTGCGCGGGTGGGCGGAAGGATTTCTAAACGACACCGCGGTCTATGTCATTCCCAATCCTATCTCGCCAATAGAGCGCACCGGTCGTGTCACTCTCAACGGCGATCCTTCGAACAAGACGGTTGCGGCCATGGGGCGGCTCGTTCCTCAGAAGAGATTTGACAACCTCATCCACGCTTTCGCCCGTTGCTTGGCGCGCCATTCCGATTGGTCTCTGATCATTGTGGGCGAAGGACCCGAACGAAAGCGGCTCGAGGCATTGTCGGCCCATTTAGGGATTGGCGACCGTGTGACCTTGCTGGGGCGCTTGTCGGATCCTTTTCCGGTTCTGCGCAAAGCAGATCTGTTTGTGCTCTCATCTTGTTACGAGGGATTTCCTAATGCGCTGGTGGAAGCCATGGCCTGTCAGCTTCCGGTCGTGAGCACCGACTGTCCGAGCGGCCCGCGCGACATCATCCGTGACGGGGTGGACGGCATACTGGTCCCGCCCGATGATGTGGCCGCGTTGGCCGGCGCCATGGACCGGTTGATGGCGGACCCTCAGGAACGTCAGCGGCTCGGAGGGCGAGCAGTCGAGGTTGTCGAGCGCTTCAGTACGGACAGAATCATGAAGTTGTGGGGCGACCTCCTGGCGCGAATTACAGCCCCCCCCATGCGTGAAGAACATACGGTCTCACAGTGGCCCTTGTTTCGGAACCGGCGCATCACATGAAGATTCTTTTTCTCACCCGTTCTCTGAACTGCGGCGGGGCGGAGCGGCAGTTGGTTCTTCTCGCGCGGGGACTTCATCAACGCGGGCACGACGTCGCGGTCGCTCTGTTCTATTCCGGAGGACCGCTGGAAGCAGATCTGAAGGAAGCCTCCGTCCGGATGATTTCCCTCAACAAGCGAGGACGGTGGGACGTTTTTGGATTTCTGACGCGGCTGGTTCGAACTGTGCTCTACGAACGGCCGAACGTATTGCACAGCTATATCGGCAACCTCGTGACGGTGGCCGTGAAACCTTTCCTCCCTTCGATGAGAATTGTCTGGGGTATTCGCTGCTCATACATGGATTTTAGCCGCTACGATTGGCTCCTCCGCGCGAGCTATGCGTTGTCCTGCCGGCTTTCCCGATCTGCAGATATCATCATCGCGAACTCACATGCCGGGCGCCGAAGTCACGTCGCAGACGGATATCCTGCCGACAGAACCGTTGTGATTCCGAACGGCATCGATACGGCTCGGTTCTGCCCGAATCCCGAAGCGCGAGAACGGATACGGGCACGGTGGGGCGTGGGAAGGGATGAATCACTGATCGGCCTCGTGGGCCGGTTGGATCCGCAGAAGGATCATGAGACGTTCCTGCAAGCGGCTGTGTTGTTGCTACAAGATCGGAACCATGTGCGTTTTGTCTGCGTGGGCGATGGACCGTCTGCGTATAGAACTGTGCTCCAAGACCGTGCGCATGCGCTGGGGCTGTCCGACCGTATTATGTGGGTCGGCATGCAATCGCAGGTGGCCGATGTTTATAACGCGCTCGATCTGCTGGTGAATTCTTCTTCGTACGGAGAAGGATTCGCCAATGTGCTGGGTGAGGCCATGGCCTGCGGCGTTCCTTGCGTGGCTACCGATGTGGGGGATTCGGGTCTGGTGATCGGAGACGCGGGTCAGCTGGTACCGCCCAAGGATCCGGCTGCTCTCAAGACAGCGATGCAACGGGTCCTGGATTGCAAGCCACGTGCAGCAGAGATTCGCCGACGCATCGTCGAACACTTTTCGTTGGAGAATCTTGTTCTCGCGACCGAGCGGGCGCTGCTGGTGTTGTGTCATCAACCGACTGGCACAGCGCTCCCGACAGGGCACAACACGCCTGTGTGCTGATCGCGCGTCCGAGCTGTTGGGCCCTCTCTTGGTCCCCGCGAGGCCTTCGAAACCGTGCCCCCACAGGGTCTTGTTCCCAGAATCGTCCCACCCTCAATCGGAAGGCACATCAGATTGCAATGCGGCCCAGACCTCTCCTTTTAGTCATCGTGATCGTAGGCGCGAGCCTATTGCCTCTCCTGATTCTGGAGCTGGCACTACAGTGGTTCCCCGTATCCACCTCAACGGGCGAAATGGTGGTCGACGACCGGAATCCCGTGTTTCGGTATGCGCCGAATCAATCCTACGTGTTTTCAGAAGGGTGGCGATTTGAGATTGTGAACACCGGCCGCATCAATAATTACGGGTTTGTCAACGAACAGGACTACGTAAAACATGCTGAGGACGGACCCGTCGTCGTCATCGGCGACAGCTACGTGGAAGCCTTTATGGTGCCCTACCAGCAGACGGTACAGGGAAGACTGTCCCGACTGCTTACGCACAATCGACTCGTATACAGCATAGGGCTCTCTGGAGCGCAACTTGCCGATTACCTAGTCTTCGCGGAATTCGCGCGGAACGAATTTCACCCCTGCGCCATGGTGTTCATCGTGGTGGGGAATGATTTTGACGA
>Ga0070696_100002399_pt1 | contig 12406 bp, 9 predicted proteins | sample KBSK1253metaG_FD_65474 | JGI IMG/M metagenome (GOLD analysis project Ga0070696, IMG submission 65474) | Corn, switchgrass and miscanthus rhizosphere microbial communities from Kellogg Biological Station, Michigan, USA - KBS K1-25-3 metaG | ecosystem: Host-associated > Plants > Roots >... | reverse complement strand
CTCCTCCTCGGGGTGCTGCAGGTGCGCGGTCTCGGCGCCGAACGCGAGGACGACCCGCCGCTCGAGCGCCAGGACCTGTGCGCGCATCGTCTCGACCCCCGCCATGTCGCCGACGTCGAGAACGTGCAGGAACAGGGTGTGGGTGGACCGCCGTGCCTCGACCACGAGGCTGCCGGGGACGAGGGACACCATCTCGGCGACGACCGTCAGCACGAAGTCGGAGTGCGTCCGCAGGTCGACCTCGATGACGGCGTTCCGGGGAGGCCGGTGGAGCCGCAGGGTGACCCAGGCCACCTCTGCGCTCGCGGCGACGACGTCACCGAGGAACTTCACGACGAGCCAGCCGAGCCATCCTGCACGCACGTGCAGGCCCATCCGCAGGGGCGGGAGCGGGAACACCAGGCACACCACCAGCGCCACCGCCAGCCCGCCCAGGACGTTGGCCGCCGATACGTCCCCCCACAGCGCCACCCAGACCACGGTGAGCCAGGCGAGGACCGGCAGCTGCACGCCTCGCGGTGGCACCGGTCGGGCAGAGCCGCCACGGCGACGGCGCGGGGGGGTCATCGGGAACCGCCCGACAGCACCGAGGAGACGTAGAGCCCGCGGTCGAGCAGGTCGTGCGCCGCGCGACCGGTGTAGCCGAACACGGGCCCCGCCACCGCGGTCAGGCCGAGGCTGAGCACGACGAGCGCGGCGGTGGCGCCGACCATGGTCCGCGGCAGCCGTGAGGGCACCGAGCCTTCCTCCATGAGCTGGTGGAGGTCCTGGTGGCTGACGTCGTCCTCGTCGAGGATGCTGCGCGCCTCGTCGAGGTCCCGGGCGCCGTAGGTGTGCGCACCGACATGGACGTGGTCGCGGTGCTGGACCACCTGACCGAAGCGGCCGCGTCGGCCGGCGTCGGACAGGTGCTGGGCGGTCTCGTGAGCCTGCTCGGGCGTGCGCCAGAACGCCAGGTTCCACGCCTTGGCCACGGCGTACAGGGTGAGCAGGCTGGTGAGCATGCCGGCGGCGACGACGGCGTAGGCAAGCGGCGTGCCGATCCGCAGGCCGGCGTCGGTGAGCGCGACCTTGCCGAGGAAGCCCGACATCGGCGGGATGCCGGCGAGGTTCATCGCCGGGACGAAGAACAGCAGCCCCAGCAGCGGCGCGATCCGGGCCAGCCCGCCGAGCTTGATGAGGCTGGTGCTGCCCGCTCGCCTCTCGACCAGTCCCAGCACCAGGAACAGCGCCGTCTGGATCGTGATGTGGTGCACGACGTAGAAGATCGCCCCGGAGTAGCCGGCCGTGGTCGCCAGGGCGACCCCGAACACCATGTAGCCGATGTGGCTGACGAGGGTGAACGACAGCATCCGCTTCATCTCGGACTGGGCCACCGCACCGAGGATGCCGATGACCAGCGTGAGCAGCGCCGCCCACAGCAGCACGTCGGTCAGCGGGCTCGACGGGAACAGCAGCGTCTGCGTCCGGATGATCGTGTACACGCCGACCTTGGTGAGCAGGCCGGCGAACACGGCCGTGACCGGTGCGGGGGCGGTCGGGTAGCTGTCGGGCAGCCAGAACGACAGCGGGAACACGGCCGCCTTGATCGAGAAGGTCACGAGCAGCAGCAGCTGGAGCACCAGGCTGACCGACGGAGGCAGGTCGTCGAGCCGGCCAGCGAGCTGGGCGAGGTTGAGGCTGCCGGTGGCGGCGTAGACCGCCGCGATCGAGACGAGGAACAGCGTCGAGGACAGCACGTTGACGACGACGTAGATGGTCCCGGCCCGGATCCGGGCCCCCGTTCCGCCGAGCGTGAGCAGCACGTAGCTGGCGAACAGCAGGATCTCGAAGCTGACGAACAGGTTGAACAGGTCGCCGGCCAGGAAGGCGTTGGACACACCGGCGCTCAGCACGAGGAACGTCGGGTGGTAGATCGTCACCGGCGTCTCCCGCTCGTCGCCGGTCATGCCCTGGCCGATCGAGTAGACGAGGACGGCCAGCGTGACCACGGCGGAGACGAGCAGCATCAGCGCGGCCAGCCGGTCCGCGACGAGGGAGATGCCCAGCGGCTCCTTCCACGCCCCGATCCAGATCACCTGAGGGCCGTGGGCGTCGGTCTGGTGCAGCAGGATCGCCGCGATGACGACGACGACGGCGAGCACCGTCGTGCTCACCGCCCGCTGCAGTCGTGGCTCCCGGCTCGCCATCAGCGTCAGGCCGGCGCCGAGCAGCGGCAGGATCACGGGCAGCGGCACCAGGGCGTTCACGCCGGCCGCCCCTCGTCCTGCGGCGCCTCGAGCTCGTCGTCCGCCGTGTCCTCGCGGGACAGGTCGAAGCTGTCCGACGCCTCGTCGGCGGCCGCCAGGCGCCGGATAGCCGCGTCCTCGACGTCGTCCTGCACGTCGTCGTGGTCGGTGAGCTGCCAGCTGCGGTAGGCCATCGCCAGCACGAAGGCAGTGGTGCCGAGGCTGATCACGATCGCGGTGAGCACCAGCGCCTGGGGGAGCGGGTCGCTCATCGGTGACCCGTCGCCGCCCACGATCGGCGCGCGTCCGGCGGGACCGCCGGACACCAGGAACAGCAGGTTGACCCCGTTGCCGAGCATCACCAGCCCGACCAGGACCCGGGTGAGGCTTCGTTCCAGCAGCAGGTAGACGCCGCAGCCGATCATCCCGGCCGCGGCCAGGATCAGCGACAGGCTCGCACTCACGTGGTCACCTCGCTGTCCTGGGCGTGGGCCGGCTGCTCCCGCAGGATGTGCCGGTCGATGCCGGACCCCAGGCTGCGCAACAGGTCCAGCAGCAGCCCGACCACGACCAGGTACACGCCGACGTCGAAGAAGACGGACGTGACCAGGTGGACGTCGCCGAGCAGCGGCAGGTGCAGGTCGACCAGTGCGCTCTGCAGGACGGCGCCGCCGAAGGCCAGCGGAGCGAGCCCGGAGCCCGTGGCGACGAACAGGCCCATGCCCATGAGGGCACCCGCGTCCACCGGCGCGGCCTCGTCGAGCTCGTACCGTCCGCCCGCGAGGTAGCGGACCATCAGGGCGAGGCCGGTGACCAGTCCGGCCGCGAACCCACCGCCCGGGTTGTTGTGACCGGAGAACAGCAGGTACATCGAGAACACCACGATGGTGTGGAAGACCAGCCGGGTGATCACCTCGAAGATGATGGAGCGTCGTTCGGGGGCCAGCGTGCCTCCACCGGGGAGCCACACCGGTCGAACGGGCCCCGTCGCCGAGGACGTCGCGGAGGCCTCCACCGGGATGTCCTGCACCCGGCGGATGGCGGTCGTCCGGCTCGCGATGAACAGCAGGCTGGCCACTCCGGTGGCGGCGGCCACGAGGACGGCGATCTCGCCCATGGTGTCCCACGCCCGGATGTCGACGAGCGTCACGTTGACGACGTTCCGGCCGCCGCCGAACGCCATCGCCTCCCCGGGAAAGCCGACCGAGACGGGCGTGGCGGTGCGCGCCCCCGTGGAGATCACCATGAAGCCGGCGACGGCCGCCGCCACCAGGGCGCCGATCGCGATCCGCCAGTAGCGGCCGCGGGTCAACGGCCGGTCGGTGAAGTAGGCCGGCAGCCGCCGCAGGACCAGGACGAAGACCACCAGGCTGACCGTCTCGACGAGCACCTGGGTCAGCGCCAGGTCCGGCGCCCCGTGCAGCAGGAACAGGGTCGCCGTGCCGTAGCCGGTGACGCCCACCATGACGACCGCCTTGAGGCGACGCCGCGAACGGGCTGTGAGCACCGCGGCCACCACGATGACCACGGCGACCACCGGCTGGGCGGCGCTGTCCCAGCGTACGAGCCCGGACGGCCGGTCGGCCGCGGCGAGCAGCGCCCCTCCGGGCAGCAGCACCACGACCGCGAGCACCACGCTCAGGTAGATGGCCACGGAGCCGCGCTGCGTGAGGCCCGTGACCTCGACGGCGAGACGGTCCAGGCGCTGCATCGTCTTCAGGTACCCCCGCTCCGCGCTCCACGGTGGCGCGACCACGGCCTGCAGCGCCGCGAACCGCTCCCGCCGCCGGAACAGGAGCAGGCCGAGCCCCAGCGAGAGCATCGACAGCACGAGCGCGAGGCCGGGTTCGTGCCACAGGGCCAGCCCCGGATGGTGCCCGCCCGCCGGGAGCTGGCCCGCGTACGGAAGGAGCATCGCGTTCTGTGGTCCGCTCAGGAAGCCGAGCGCCAGACCGGTGACGGCGAACAGCGCCGGTGTGGCGAGGAAGCCGACCGGGATCGGGGCGACATACGAGGCCTGGAGAGGAGGCTTCGACCCGAAGGTGCCCCACAGGAACCGGGCGGTGTAGGCAACGGTCAGCCCCGAGCCGAGGACCACCCCGATCAGCACGGTCCAGCCTGCGAGGCGACCCAGGCCGGTCCCGTCGCCGTGGCGGGCCACGCCGATGAGCGCCCCGTAGACGCTCTCCTTGGTGACGAAGCCGATGAGCGGCGGAAGACCGGCCATCGACGCGCCCGCGAGCACCGCCGTGACGGCCAGGGCAGGTGCGGACCGGCCGACGCCGGACAGCCTGCGCAGGTCACGGGTGCCGGCCTGGCGGTCGACGATCCCGACCACGAGGAACAACGTCGCCTTGAACAGCGCGTGGGCCACCAGCATCGCCAGGCCAGCCAGCGCTGCGGCACGCGTGCCGAGGCTGAGCACCACCAGCAGGAAGCCCAGCTGGCTGACCGTGCCGTAGGCGAGCAGGAGCTTGATGTCGAGCTGGCGCAACGAGCGCCAGCCGCCGAGCAGCATCGTGACCAGCCCCATCGACAGCAGCAGGGCGCGCCAGCCCGGGACGGCGGCGAACGCGGGCGCCAGCAGGGCCACCAGGTAGACGCCAGCCTTCACCATCGCCGCCGCGTGCAGGTAGGCGCTCACCGGCGTCGGGGCGGCCATGGCACCGGGTAGCCAGAAGTGGAACGGCACCAGCGCCGACTTGCTCACCGCGCCGAGCAGCAGAAGGACGACGGCCACCGTGATGGCCGGCCCGGTCGGCGGGTCGGCGAGCACCTCGCTGACCCGGAACGTGCCCGCACGCAGCCCGATCACGAGGACGCCGACCAACATCGCCAGGCCCCCGAAAGTGGTCACGACCAGCGCCTGGATCGCGGCGGCGCGGCTCGCTCCCCGCGTCGGGTCATGGCCGATCAGCAGGTAGGAGAAGACGGTGGTGAGCTCCCAGAAGACGTAGAGGACCAGGAGGTCATCGGCCAGGACCAGACCGAGCATCGCCCCGGCGAAGGCGACGAAGCTGCCGCCGAACCCGCCGAGGCCCGGCTCGTCGTCCGGGAAGTACCACGCGCAGTAGGCCAGCACGCCGGCGCCGACCCCGGTGACGACCAGCATCATCACCCACTGCAGCGACCCCATGGCGAACGCGAGATCGAGCCTCAGCGCCGGCACCCAGGAGACCACCTCGGTGCGCACGACGCCGCGGGAGACGGGACCGGCCGAGGTCAGGGCCCACCCGAACGAGGTCGCCGGGATCGCCGCCAGGAGCAGGAACGCCCGCCTGCCGAGCCTGCCCACGACTGCGGGCGCCGCGACCGCGGCCACGGCGTGGGCGAGGACGAGGACGATCATGCGGCGCGCACTCCTGCGGTCGGTCGATCGCGGACGGGCTTCGCACCACCCTAGGGTGGCCGACCCGACGGCGGCCTCGGTCGCGGTGTGTTCGCACCCCTGGGGCTGGTCGCGCCGCCGGCGCAGGACAACAAGGCGGTCATGCGCCGGCGGCGCTCACCAGTACGGCGTGGTCCTCGGCGATCCCTCAGGTGACCGCTGTCGTCGACGCGCTGGAGCGCCGGCTCGACCCGGCGGACTGACCGCGGGGGTCAGCCGCCGACGACGACGTTCCAGGGGCGCGTCGCCCAGCTGGTCACGATGCCGCCCTTGACGTACGGGTCCGCCTCGGCGAACCGCTCGGCCACGGACGCGTCGTCCCCGTTGAAGACGAGCAGAGCGCGGTCGGCCGGGTCGGCCAGTGCGCCGGCCAGGGCCATCTCGCCGCGTTCGGCGGAGGCCTTCGCGAGCGCCAGGTGCCGCTCGCGGAACTCGCCGCGCCGCTCCAGGTAGTCGCTCACCAGCTGGTACTCCAGCAGCACGTACGCCACGGCGGGTCCTCTCTTCGGCGGTGGTCCGGCGGTCCCATCATGGCGCGCTGGGTGACGACAGCCGCCAGCGGGCAGCGGCCCGTACCGGGGTGGCCACCGGCGGCGAGGCGTGGCACGGGGCTGACCGGTGCCGAAGCCGGCAAGAATGATCATGATCGGGGCAAACCTCACGACACCGGCTCAAGTCGCACCCTCCCGGTGCCGACGACGAGCAGGACCGGCCACGCCACCTGACGTGCGCCGCGCCCGGGGGACCGGTGCGGCGACCCCACCGGACCACCCGAGGAGCCATGATCTCTCGCGCCACCGCCCCGCCCTCTGGCCGCCGGCTGCTGGCGCGGCTCCTCGGCTCCGCGCTGCTGGCGCTCGGGCTGCTGACGTCGGGCGCGACGATCGCGCCAGTGCAGGCGCAGGCGGCTGGTGCGCCGTTCGGGCCGGACGTCTCGCGCTGGCAGCACCCGGGCGGCAAGGCGATCAGCTGGACCAAGGTCAAGCAGGCCGGCAACTCCTTCGCGATCGTCAAGGCCACCGAGGGCAGCACCTACACGAACCCCTGGTACGCCAGGGACGTCGCGGGCGCGCGAGCCGCCGGGCTGGTCGTCGGCGCGTACCACTACGCCCGCCCGACGTCGTCCATGTCGAGCGCGGTCTCGCAGGCCCGGCACTTCGCCGCGGTCGTCGGCGACGTGCGCCGGCCCGGCACGATGCCGCCGATCCTCGACCTGGAGACCACCGGCGGGCTCAGCGCTGGGCAGCTCGTCACGTGGGCGCAGGTGTTCACCGAGACGATGCGCGAGCTGACCGGGCGCGCTCCCGTCGTCTACACGTACGTCAACTTCTGGTCGACGCGGATGGCGGGCACCGCGGCGTTCACGCGGTTCCCGCTGTGGCTGGCCTACTACAACCCGCGCGTGTACCCGCCGCTGATCGGTGGCTGGTCCGAGCACGCCATGTGGCAGTACACCGACCGCGCTAGGATCTCGGGGATCTCCGGCGCCGTCGACCGCAACCGCTTCATGGGCACCGCAGCCGAGCTGGCCGCGTTCGCCGACGGCACGCTGCCGACGCCGTGGCCGGTGGACGCCCCCGCGGCCCCGACCCACGTGCGCGCCGCCGCCAAGGTGCGGTCGGCCGCGGTCAGCTGGGTCCCCGGCGCCACGAACGGCTCCCTGCCGACGTCCTACACGGTGACGGCCTCGCCGGGCGGCGCGTCGACGGTCGTGACGGGCACGCGCACCTCGGCCACCGTCACGGGGCTCATCGAGGGCGAGGCCTACTCGTTCACCGTGCAGGCGACCAACGCGGTGGGGACGTCGGATCCGTCATCCGCCTCGAACCAGGTCGTCGCGCGCGGCGACGTGCCCACCGCGCCGACGGGTCTGACGGCCGTCGCCGCCGCCGACCAGGTCATGCTGACGTGGACCGCCGCGGAGCGCCTGCCCACCGTGTACCGCGTGTACCGGTGCGCGTCCGAGACGTCGACGACGTGCACGCCCACCACGACGGTGCGCGCGTCCGTCGGCACGCCCACCACCTCGTACGTCGACACCTCGGTGCTCGGCGGCATGCACTACCGGTACGTGGTCACGGCCGCGAACCGCTGGGGCTCCTCGCCGCGCACCGCCGCCGTGCGCGCCACGCCACCGGTCACGCGCCTGGACGCGCCGACCCTCACCGTCCGTTCGGGCGCCTCGTCGGTCGCGCTGAGCTGGACGCGGGTGCTGGGTGCGCAGCGGTACGAGGTGCTGCGCTGCGACGGCGCCTGCGAGCCTTCGGGTGCGCCGGTCGCCACCGTCACCGCACCCCGGGTCTCGTTCGCGCACCCGGCGCGGCCGGGCGCCTCGTTCACCTACGCCGTGCGCGCCGTGACCGGCGACATCGTCTCGCCGCTCAGCGCGCCGGCCTACGGCAAGGCCGCCTCGCGCCGTCCCGGCGTCGTCGCGGCGCTGAACGACTACTCGGTCCCGCGAGGCACCACGGTCACGCTCGCCGGCCGCGTCAACGCCCACTACGCCGGCGAGCGGGTCTATCGCCAGTACTGGACGGGCCGCAGCTGGCGGACGGTCACCAGCACACCGGCCGCGGCCGACGGCTCCTACCGCTTCACGATCCGCCCGACCGTCAGGTCGCGCACGAGCTATCGGGTCGTGCTCCTCGGCACGGCCACCCACCTGACCGGCGTGAGCCGCACCCTGCGCCTGACCGCGCGCTGACCCGCTCGAGAGCCCACACGGTCGTGTGACGGTTCGGTCGAGCCGTGTGCGGATCGGGTGAAGGCCATTGACTGTCGATCTTCAGATATCGAAAGTCGATAGATGCACCAAGCGAAGTCGGTCGAGGTGCTCGTCGTCGGAGCCGGGCTCGCCGGCCTGCGCACGGCGACGCTGCTGGCCCGGCACGGCCACGACGTGCTGCTCGTCGACCGCCGGACGACGCTCACCGCCGCGATCCGGACGACGGGGATCTTCGTGCGTCGCACGCTCGACGACTTCGATCTGCCACCCGAGCACCTGGGCCCGCCGATCCGGCGGGTCGTGCTCTACCCGCCGAGCCTGCGCCGACCGCTGACCCTGGACAGTGCTCGCGACGAGTACCGGGTCGGCGACATGGCGGCCCTGTACCTGACCGCCGCCCGCGCGGCCACCGAGGCCGGCGTGCGGATCGCACTCGGCACGAGGTACGTCGCTCGACGGCCCGACGGGGTGCGCCTGGCCGGTCCGAACGGGCCGGACGTCGTGCAGGCCAGGTTCGTGGTCGGGGCGGACGGCGCGCGGTCGACGGTCGCCCGCGACCTCGGGCTCGACCGCAACGAGCACCTGATCGTCGGCGCCGAGGAGGTCTTTGCCGTCACGGCCTCCGAGGGGCCCCCGGCCTTCCACTGCGTGCTCAACCCGTCGCTCGCGCCGGGCTACCTGGCCTGGGTCGTCAACGACGGGCACCAGGCGCACGTCGGCGTCGCCGGCTATGCGTCCCGGTTCCCGGACGGCCTGCGGCAGGCCCTGGACCGGTTCGCGGCGTCCGCACCCGGGCTGGGAAGCGTCGTCCGGCCCGACGTGGTCGAGCGACGCGGCGGACCGATCCCGGTCGGCGGCGTGCTGCGGCGGATCAGCTGCCCCGGCGGGCTGCTCGTCGGAGACGCGGCTGGCGCCGTCTCACCGCTGACCGCGGGCGGCCTGGACCCCTGCCTGCGGCTCTCCGAGCAGGCCGCGGCCATGCTGCACGACGCGTTGAGGTCCGGTCGACCCGACGCCCTGGCGCACTACGACGGCGCCGCGCTGCGGTCCCGCGTCCGCGGCCGGCTCGTGCTGCGACGCGGGTGGGCGCAGGTGCGCAGCCCAGCCGCAGCCGCGGCGGCGTTCGGCCTGCTGCGTACCCCGCCCGGACGGGCCGCGGCGGCTCGCATCCTGTTCGGCGACCGGTCGTTCCCGTCACCAGCGCCCGGCGTCGTCAGGCCGGCGCGAGCGCCGGCAGCCGGTCGGGCAGGCCGAACGTGGTGAACAGGTTCGTGTCGAAGTAGCAGACCACGTGCGCGACGCGGTCGCCGTCGATGGTGAGCTGCTGGATCTGGAACGCCCGATGCACGCCGCCTTCGTCGCGCATGTACAGGGCCAGCGCGGGCTGGCCGTTCGCGGCCGTCGGCACCATGCGCATGTCGCCCGCGCCGCTGGCGGGGCACTGGGTGGAGATGAGCCGGGCGATCTGCCGGTTGCCCGCGTACCAGCCGGTGAACGGCGGCATCTCCCAGACGGCGTCCTCGGTGAGCAGGTGGACCATCGACTCGATGTCGTAGCTCTCGAACGCCGCCACGTAGCGCTCGAGCAGGTCGCTGGGCCGCCCGCCCGGCAGGGTCGTGGAGCCGCCCGGCCCGTCGGTGCCCGCCGTGTACCGCTCCAGGTGTGAGCGGGCGCGCTGCACCGTGCTGTTGACGGCCGCGACGCTGAGGTCGAGGGCGGTGGCCACCTCGGAGGCCCGCCAGGCCAGGACGTCGCGCAGGATCAGCACGGCGCGCTGCTGAGCGGTCAGGTGCTGCAGCGCGGCCACGAAGGCCAACCGCACGCTGTCGCGGGAGACCACCGCGTCGGCCGGGTCGGGGTCGGCGTCCGACCACACCATCGCGTCGGGCAGCGGCTCGAGCCACGGCACCTCGGGGCGGGAGTCGAGGGAGCCGGTGGGGTCGTCGGGCGGGGCGCCGAGGCCCGTCGGCAGCGGACGGCGCTGGCGTCCCTTCAGCGCGGTGAGGCAGGCGTTGGTGGCGATGCGGTACATCCAGGTGCGCAGCGACGACCGGTGGTCGAAACCGTGGAACGAGCGCCAGGCGCGCAGGTAGGTCTCCTGCACCAGGTCCTCGGCGTCGTGCACCGACCCGAGCATGCGGTAGCAGTGCGCCGTCAGCTCGCGCCGCATCGGCTCGACCTGCTCGAGGAAGGTGTCGTCCATGTCCGTCATGCGAAGAAACCGTAGCCCGACCCGGTGACATCGGGCGAGCAGATCGGTCGGTAGGAGGGGGATGACCGGACGGCCTTCCCGACGCCGGGCCGCGCGCCCGACCACACCTGACCACAACCCGCGGAGGCGGCCATGGAGCGCATGATCTTCGTCAACCTGCCGGTGAAGGACCTGACCGCCTCAACAGCCTTCTACCTGGGGCTGGGCTTCACCAAGAACGACATGTACTCCGACGACCAGTGCTCGGCCATCGTCGTCTCGGACACGATCGTCGTCATGTTGCTGACTGAGAAGCGGTTCAGCGACTTCGTCGTCGGTGAGGTGCACAACGAGCCGGGGTCGACGGAGATCATCAACTGCCTGTCGGCGGCGAGCCGGGCCGAGGTCGACGAGCTGCACCGGCGGGCGCTGGCCCACGGCGGCTCGGCCTGGAAGGACCTGATGGCCGAAGGGCCGATGTACGGGCACAGCTTCACCGATCCGGACGGGCACGTCTGGGAGGTGCTGCACATGGACCTGCCGACCGGCTGACGCAGCGGCATGATCGGGCTGACCGACTCGGATCGACGCTCACGGATGGGACGCCCTTGACCTCGCCTTCGCGCACGCCTGCCGGTATCGCCTACGACCGGGCCGGCCCCCGCGACGGCCTTCCCGTCGTCCTGCTGCACGCGGGGATCGCCGACCGCCGCATGTGGGACCCGCAGTGGCCCGCCCTCACCGCCTCCCGCGATGCCGTCCGGCTCGACCTTCGCGGGTTCGGCGACTCGACGGAGCCACCCGAGGGCGCGCTCTCGCCGGTGGACGACGTGATCGACACCTTGGAGGCGGTTCGGATCGGCCGCTGTCACGTGGTCGGTGCCTCGTTCGCCGCCGGCGTCGCCGTCGAGGTGGCGCTGACCCGGCCGGACCTGGTCGAGTCCCTGCTGCTCGCGGCGCCCGGCGGGTCGCTCATGCCGGAGGCGACCCCACAGCTGGAGGCGTTCATCGAGGCGGAGCGGTCCGCGCTGGCCCGGGACGACCTGGACGCGGCCGTCGAGGCCAACCTGGCCTGGTGGGTCGACGGGCCGTCGCGCGACGCCGGCGAAGTCCCTGCGGCGGTTCGTGACGCGGTGCGGCGGATGCAGCGCCGGGCCTTTGAGGTGACCGCCGCGTGGCCCGAGGTCACCGAGCGTGAGCTGGACCCGCCGGCGCTCGACCGGCTCGACGAGATCAGTGCGCCGACGCTGGTGCTGGTCGGCGGCCTCGACCTGGACGCGACCGAGGCGGCGGCTCGACGCGTGACCGAGGGGATCCCGAACGCGCGGCGCGTGGACTGGCCGGACGTCGCCCACCTGCCGTCGATGGAACGCCCGCAGGACTTCCTGGCGCTGCTCGACGACTGGTGGTGAGAGCGAGTCTGGCTGGCGTGCCCGGTCGTCAGATCCAGCTGGGGAACCACATGCGTTTGGCCCAGGCGGCGTACGGGATCACCTGCGCCGTGTACAGCGGCCAGAAGAAGAAGAACAGCCAGACGCAGCTGATGACGTACGCGCCGCAGGCGACGACCCCGACCAGGCGGCGGCGCAGCGACTGCCACGGCTTGCCCAGCCCCATGCCGATGACATAGGTGACGGCCAGCACCATCCACGGCACGAACGCGACCGCGTAGAACGAGTAGATGGTGCGGCCCTCGAACGCGAACCAGGGCACGTAGCCGGCGAGGATGCCGGCGAGGACCGCCCCGGCGCGCCAGTCGCGGCGCAGCGCCCACATGACCAGCAGCACGACGATGGCGATCGCGGCGCCCCACCACAGGGTCGGCGTGCCGATCGAGGTGATGGCCTTGGAGCACTGGGCGACCGTGCAGCCGT
>Ga0070696_100002398_pt1 | contig 12407 bp, 10 predicted proteins | sample KBSK1253metaG_FD_65474 | JGI IMG/M metagenome (GOLD analysis project Ga0070696, IMG submission 65474) | Corn, switchgrass and miscanthus rhizosphere microbial communities from Kellogg Biological Station, Michigan, USA - KBS K1-25-3 metaG | ecosystem: Host-associated > Plants > Roots >... | reverse complement strand
GAGCGGCGGTGATGCCATGACCGACCAAATCGACACGCTGCTCTCGGAAAAGCGACGCTTCCCCGCCACGCAGGAGTTCGCGGCGCGAGCCGCGGCAACGGCCTCGCTCTATGTCTCGGGGCAGGATTGGAAACGATTCTGGGAGGACCAGGCGCGGGGCCTCGAGTGGATGTCGCTCTGGACCCGGGTGCTGGATTGGAAGCCGCCCCACGCCCGCTGGTTTGTCGGGGGCAAGCTGAATGCATCTGCGAACTGCCTCGACCGGCACGTCCGCGGCCCCCGCCGTAATAAGGCGGCGCTCATCTGGGAGGGCGAGCCAGGCGACCGGCGAACCCTGACCTACTGGGAGCTCTACCGCGAAGTGGGTCGCTGCGCCAACGGGCTCAAGCGCCTCGGCATTCGCAAGGGAGATCGGGTGGCGATCTATCTGCCGATGATCCCCGAGGCAGTGGTCGCGATGCTGGCGTGCGCCCGAATCGGAGCGGTGCACTCGGTCGTCTTCGGCGGCTTCTCCGCGGAATCGTTGCGCGATCGGATCAACGACGCCGGCGCCGTCGCTCTGATCACGGCCGACGGGGGATACCGCCGGGGCCAGGTCCAGCCGCTCAAGCGCATGGCCGATACCGCCCTGGCGGAAACGCCCACAATCAAGCACTGCGTCGTGGTGCGGCGCGAAGCCGGGGCCGACGACGACGAGCCCCCCGCCAAGATGGTCGAGGGGCGGGACCATTGGTGGCACGAGCTGCTGGACCATGAATCGGCCTTCTGCAAGCCGGAGACGATGGAAGCCGAGGACCTGCTGTTCATCCTCTACACCTCCGGCACCACGGGGAAGCCCAAAGGCATCGTGCACACGACGGGAGGCTATCTCACGCACGTCACCTCCACGGCGAGGTACGTCTTCGACCTCAGGGACGAGGATGTCTTCTGGTGTACCGCCGACATCGGCTGGGTCACCGGTCACTCCTATGTGGTGTATGGCCCGCTCTCCAATGGCGCGACCGTATTCATGTACGAGGGCGCGCCGGACTGGCCCGAGAAGGACCGGTTCTGGCGCATGGTGGAGACCTACGGCATCACGATCCTGTATACGGCTCCGACCGCGATCCGGGCCTTCATGAAGTGGGGCACCGAACACCCCGAGCGGCACGACCTCTCCACCCTCCGCCTGCTGGGCAGTGTCGGAGAACCGATCAATCCGGAAGCCTGGATCTGGTATCACGAGCACATCGGCCGGGAGCGCTGCCCCATCGTGGATACCTGGTGGCAGACCGAGACGGGCGGCATCATGATCACCCCGCTGCCCGGGGTGATCACGACCAAGCCCGGCTCGGCGACGATTGCCTACCCGGGCATCCGGCCGGAGCTCATTGACGCGCAGGGCACCAAGCTCGACTCCGGCGGCGGGTTTCTCACCATTGCAGAGCCGTGGCCGGGGATGTTGCGCACGATTTACGGGGACGACGAGCGCTATCGCCAGGTCTACTGGAGCCGGTTCCCCGGCCGCTACTTCACCGGCGACGGCGCGAAGCTGGATGAAGACGGCTTTTGGTGGCTCTTGGGACGGGTCGACGACGTGCTCAACGTGGCAGGCCACCGGATCGGCACGATGGAGGTGGAGAGCGCACTGGTGGACCACCAGGCGGTGGCGGAGGCCGCGGTCGTGGGCCGCGCGGATGAGCTCAAGGGGCAGGCCCTGGCGGCATTCGTGACGCTCAAGGATGGCCGCCAAGGTTCAACCGATCTCAAGAACGCGCTCAAGGCGCACGTGACCCAGAAGATCGGAGCCATCGCCAGGCCCGACGATATCTTCTTTTCGGCGGACCTGCCCAAGACCCGCAGCGGAAAGATCATGCGTCGACTGCTCAAGGACATCGCCGAAGGCCGGGCGCTGGGCGACACCACCACGCTGGCCGACCCGGCAGTGGTGAGCCGGCTCCGCGACCAGTACGAGGCCGAGGAGTCCTGAGCCCGGGGCTCGTGCCCGCTGGAGAACTGCTGCGCTGCGTGTTTTTCCCACCTATTTGTTGCGCTGCAACAACGAGAATCGCTATATTGCCCCATCGCCCCCGGATATTCCGCCGGCGGGCATACTGACGCAGGGAGTGGCAATGGTCGAGGCGCGTGAAGCCCCTTCCTGGGGGGAAGAATGGATCGAAGCCAATCGCCGCTACTGGGAAGCGTGGGCCGGCGTCATGGGCCAGACTCAAGAGCCCTCGAGTAACTCCGCCGCCCCGGAGTGGGCCGAGTCCATGCAGCGATGGCTCAGGCTGATGGCTCCCCCGATGCCGCCAACGTCACGCGAACTCTTCAATCGGCTGGCTGAGCAGGGAAAGCTTTTCCAGCAGTTCGGCGAACAACTCAGCGCCACACTTAGCCAATTCAGCGGCCCCGCGGACGGTGGGCTGGCCGCATTCTGGAAGCTGCCGCTCGACACCTGGAGCAGGACGGTCTCGAGCGCGTCGGTCTTTCCGGGCGACTTCCTGGAGAGCCACAAGCCGGACGTCTGGAATCAGCTCGCCGATGGGTTTCAGCGCGATCTCGAACGCTTTCTTTCGGTTCCGGGCCTGGGTTACACCCGCGAGGCGCAGGAGGAAGGGCGAGAGCTGATCCGGCTGGCTCTGGAGTATCAGCGAGCGCTGCAGGACTACGCTGGGACCTTCCGGACGATAGGCCCCGAGACGCTGGCCCGGCTGCAGCAGCGGCTCGGTGAGAGGAAGGAGCCGGTCACGACCCTGCGGGCCCTCTACGATCTCTGGGTCGACGCGAGCGAGGAGGTCTATTTCGAGCTGGTTGCGACCGAGGAGCACGCCCAGGCCTACGGCCGGATGGTCAACGCTCTCATGGCGCTCAAGAACCACGGCCGCAACATGGTGGACGAGATCGTCGGCGCCCTGGGCATGCCGACCCGACGGGGGCTGAGCACGCTTCAGCGGCGGCAGCAGGAGCTGCAGCGCGAGATCGTCGCATTGCGGCGCGAGCTGGGGGAAGTCCGCTCGCTTCGGGGTGAGGTCGCTGAGCTCCAGCGAGAGCTGCAAGCCCTCCGCTCCCAGCCCATCCGCGAACCGCCGTCGCCGAGCCCGCGGAGCAAGACCATTCGCAAGAAATCCAAGGAGGCATGACCGTGCCGTCGGTGCAGATCAGCCCGGAGCGAGCGTTCGAGGAAGTCCGGGACTTCGGTGTCAAGCTCCAACGGGGTCTCAAGGTCCTGGGGGAGCTGGGAGAGATCGACGTCGGGGCCACTCCCAAAGACGCCGTGTACCAGGAAGACAAGTTGGTCCTTTATCATTTCCGCCCGCTCGCAAAGACCGTGAATCCGATTCCGGTCTTGATCGTCTACGCTCTGGTCAACCGGCCCTATATGGTCGACCTGCAGGAGGACCGGTCCATTGTGCGCAGTCTGTTGCAGGGCGGACTCGACGTCTACCTCATCGACTGGGGCTATCCCGACGCGGCGGATCGCTATCTCACCTTAGATGACTACGTCAACGGATACCTCGACCGATGCGTGGATGTGCTATGCCAACGGCACGGGATTCCGGCGATCAACCTGCTCGGCATCTGCCAGGGAGGCACGTTCAGTCTGTGCTACGCCGCGCTTCACCCGGCCAAGGTGCAAAACCTGATCACGACCGTGACTCCGGTGGACTTCCACGCCGGCACCAACCTCCTCTCCCTGTGGGTTCGACACCTCGATGTGGACTTGCTGATCGATACCCTCGGGAATGTGCCGGGCGAGCTGCTCAACTGGACCTATCTCGGGCTCAAGCCCTTTCGTCTGACGGGGCAGAAATACCTGGATCTGGTCAACGTGCTCGACGATCCGGTACAGGCTCGGAACTTCGTCCGGATGGAGAAATGGGTCTTCGACAGCCCGGACCAGGCGGGTGAGGCATTCCGCCAGTTCATCAAGGACTTTTATCAGCGCAATGGGCTCATCAAGGGCGAGGTGCGGATCGGCCCTCAGCGAGTGGACCTGCGGCGAGTGACCATGCCGGTGCTCAACATCTTCGCGGCCGATGATCACTTGGTTCCACCGGCCGCATCGCGGGCGCTGGAGCAGTATGTCGGAACCGGAGACTACCAGGCCATCGAATTTCCTGGCGGACACATCGGGATCTACGTGAGCAGCAAGTCGCAGAAGCTGATTCCTCCAGCAATCTGCCGGTGGCTGGCGGAACGGGTGTGAGTTCTTCGTCTGGTGGCAACGGCGGGAGGCTCGCTCTTGTCACTGGAGGCACCGGAGGAATTGGCACCGAGATCTGCCGCGAGCTGGCGGCGGCTGGGCACCGCGTGGTTACAACTCACATCGCCGCTGAAGCGCAGCTGGCCCGGGCCTGGCAGCAGGATCTGGGTGCCGAGGGTCATCAGCCTGAATTGATCGAGTGTGACGTCGCGTCGTTCGAGAGCTGCGCCGCCATGGCGCAGCAGGTCAAGACCAACCTCGGGACGGTGGAGATCCTGGTCAACTGCGCCGGGATCACCCGGGATAAGACCCTGGCCAAGATGGAGCCGGCGCAGTGGGCCGCGGTGCTGGACACCAACCTGAACGGTGCATTCAATGTCACCCGGCATCTGATCGACGGCATGATCGAGCGCCGATTCGGACGCATCGTCTGCATCTCGTCGGTCAACGGCCAGCGGGGGCAGTTCGGCCAGACCAACTATTCCGCAGCCAAGGCCGGCCTCTTCGGGTTCACCCGGGCTCTTGCCCGAGAGGTGGCCGGAGACGGGATCACTGTCAATACAGTTTCGCCCGGTTATGTCGACACCAGCATGGTCGAGGCGATTCCCAAGGACGTGCGGGAAGCCATCATCCGCCGGATCCCGGTCGGCCGGCTGGCTCACCCCCGGGAGATCGCGCGGGCGGTGAGCTTTCTGGTCGCGGAGGAGAGCGGTTACATCACGGGGGCGAATCTGGCGGTCAACGGGGGCCTGTACATGGGCTCTTGACAGGGTGGCGGCCGAGGCTTATGCTGCACTGCATCAATTGGTGCAGTGCAGCACCATGTGACTCAACACCTGGAGAGGAGCCAAACCATGCCCCCCGAGTTCTTCGACCAATGGACCAAGCTCACCCGCAGTGCCCTGGATGCGGTGAAGGAGCTGGCCGAACTCAACGCCAAGCTGTTCGAACGCACCTCGGAGCAGCAGTTCGAGCTGGCCACCGCCTCGCTCGATGCCGGCGTGAAGGGCGCCCAGCTGGTCAGCGAGCCCCGCAGCTACAAGGATCTCCTGAACGGACAGACCGCGCTCGCCAACGAGTACGGTGATCGGGTGCTCAAGATCGTGCGCCGAAGCAATGAGGTAGCTGCCGAGCTGCGCGACGAGTACGCCGCCTGGATCGAGGGGAAGGTGCGGGAGGTGGCTCGTACCTCTGGCCCGGTCGCAAGTCCTTCCGCTGGTAAGAAGGTCGCCTAGCCCCCGGCAATGCCACGGGATCGGCCGCAGCCAACCTCCGAGGGTCACCGCTGCGGCCGCGAGCCCTTCCGCTTGGAGCTGGCCTTCGGTGCGGCTGCGGCTTCAGATGGGGGTTCCGGCTTCTCCTTCCCACCTCCCCCGAACCAGGTTCCCTGGACGTCATTCCATAGTGCCAGATTCTGCCGCGCCAGGTCGCTCATGGCGCCCAGAGCGTCCTGCGTCATTACGTCATCGAGGTGCTGGCGAAAGAGCCGCTGCTGCTCCCCAAACGCTGCCAGACTGCGCTGCAGAAATTCGGAAGCGAGTCCCTGCACCGCGTCACCGTAGAACCGGATGATCTGGGTGAGAATCGGGATGGTGAAGATGGGCTGACCCGCCTCCTCCTGCTCCGCGATGATCTGGAGCAGGACGCTGCGGGTGATGTCCTCATCGGTCTTGGCGTCGCGAACCACGAACTGGACGCCATCCAACACCAGCCGACGCACGTCCTCGAGGGTGATGTACTTGCTCGCGGCCGTGTCGTAGAGGCGCCGATTGGGGTACTTCTTGATGACCCGGGGCTCGCTCATCTCAGCCTGGCGACACGTCTCCTTCCAGGTAGGTATATCCCTCCAGTCCAGCCACGAAGTCGGCAATGAAGCTGTTCGCCTCCGTCCGGGAGAGATCCTTCGCGTTACTCACCTTCCGGCGAAAGGTCGCCAGCAGGTCGGAGGCGTGAAACTGGACATAGTTGAGCACTTCGGTGACGGTGTCGCCGTGGACCAGATCGGTGATCTCATAGCCCTGATCGGTCAGGCGGACATGGACGGCGTTGGTGTCACCGAACAGGTTGTGCAGATCGCCCAGAATCTCCTGGTAGGCACCGGTGAGGAAGATCCCCAGGATGTAGGGCTGGTCCTCGACCACCGGATGCAGCTCCAGCGAAGGCTTGCCCTTGCGTCCGCCGACGAACCGATCGATGACCCCATCCGAGTCGCAGGTCATGTCCTGCAGGGTACCCCGCCGGGTAGGGGGTTCGTCCAGCCGGTGGATCGGCATGATGGGGAATAGGTGATCGATCGCCCAATTGTCCGGAAGCGACTGGAACACCGAGAAGTTGCAGAAGTAGCGATCCACCAGGGCCGCTTCGATGTGCGCGGTGATCTCGGGAAACGCCGTCTTGTCTTCCCCGATGGCCTGCTGGAGCGCGTGCAGGGTAGCGAGGTAGAGCTGTTCTGCGTCGGCCTTGTCCCGCAGCGAGAACACCCCGCTGGAGAAGAACTCCTGGGTGCGCTCCTTGGCAAAGATCGCATCATGAAAGACCTCCTCGATGCGGTCGGTGGTGAGGCCCTCGAGATTCTCCGACATCTCGACCAGGAGCGGGTGGGGATCATCCCGCAGCGGCGGCGGGCTGGGCTCGATCTGCGATTCGACCTCGGTCACGCTGACCAGAAGCAGCGCGTGATGGGCCGTGAGGGCTCGCCCCGATTCCGAAATGATGTGCGGCATGGGTAGTCCCTCGGTCCGGCAGGCGGTGCCGATGGTATACACCACGTCGCTGGCGTACTCCCGCATCGTGTAGTTGACGCTGGCCGAGCGGGTCGAGCGGGAACCGTCGTAGTCCACACCCAGACCACCGCCCACATCCACGTGAGTCAGATTGAATCCCATGCCCCGCAACTCGGCATAGTAGCGGGTAATCTCCTCCAAGCCTGCCTTCACATGCCTGATGTCGGTGATCTGGCTGCCCAGATGGAAGTGCACCAGACGGAGGATCTCTTTTCGCCCCAGGCGCTCGAGCTGGTCGAGCAAACGCATCAGCTCGACCGCCGCGAGGCCGAACTTGGAACGCTCGCCACCGCTCTTGGCCCAGCGACCGGAGCCCTCGGTGGCGAGCTTGATCCGGACCCCGGCCATCGGCTGGACCCCCATATCGTCAGCCACCTTGAGCAGTACGTCGAGCTCATTGAGCTGCTCCAGGACCACGATCACCGTATGGCCCAGCTTCTGGCCCATCAGGGCGAGGCGCATGAATTCCTCGTCCTTGTAGCCGTTGCACACGATGAGGTGACTGGTGTTCTCGTTCAGGCCCAGTACGGCCTGGAGCTCCGGCTTGCTGCCGCACTCGAGGCCGACGCCGTGCGGCGCGCCGAACTCGACGATCTCCTGCATCACGTGCCGCTGCTGATTGACCTTGACCGGATAGACGGTGGTGTAGGTCCCCCCGTAGCCGAACTCCTTGATGGCGTTTTCGAACTCGCCGGAGAGGGCCTCGATGCGGGAGCGAAGGATATCGGAGAAACGGAGCAGGAGGGGAAGGCCGACGCCCTGGGCCTGAAGATCCATCGCCAGGTTGTAGAGATCGAGACCACGCTTGCGATTGGCTTCGGGGTGCACAGTGACGTGCCCGTCCGCACTCACGCGGAAGTAGCCCAGACCCCAGCCGCTCATGTTGTACAGCTTCTCTGCGTCCTTCGTGGTCCAGGCGGGAGGTGCAACCGTTGTAGCGATAGGGCAACTCCAGCAAAGGGCGAAGGGGCAATTGTAATGAGATCGGTAGGTGAGGGAAAGCGGTGCCGGAGCGATTGTTGCCTGCCAGTAGCACGGGCGCTACAACCTGACCCGCCGCTGCCACCTGCAGTCGCTGGCACGCGGCCGTAACGCGTTGTGGTCGGCCGCTGGACCCCGGTGCCTCACCGGGCACAAAGGTCGCGTTTCTGGCCGTCGCAAATCTGGAGGTTCGTCGGAAGCAAGAGCTTGCACTATCGGCAAATCTTCGACGGGGGCTCACATGGCCGCACCCAGTTTGATATCGACTCGGCGGTTCTCGCATTCCCTGCGGCTCCGCCTGCAGGTCATCTTCGCTCGCGCCTGGGAAACTCTGGCAGAGACCCATTGCACTCAGGCCGTGGGCTTCGTCCGCCGGCTTCGCGCCTGGATGCCGTTGGAGGAGGCCCTGGAGCGCTACTTCAGGGAGGTCGGGGTACCGGCCGCCATGCAGGACACCGTCCGGGCGCGATCCCTCATCGCACTCGCCCCAATGCTGGAGGAAGGTCCCGAACCGGAGACTCGCGCGGCGGGTTGGAGCGCCCTTCGGCCCGACCAGATGATCGAGACCTTGAAGCGCCGAGCCCAGTACGTAGAGGAAGTGAATCTGGAATGCCGGCTCGCGGCTTCGCTGTGCGATGAGGCAACCGCGACCACGCACCTGCGGATGGCACTGGAAACCGCCGAGTTGCTGGCCGGCGAGGTGTCACCGGACGAAGCCATCATGCACTACATCCGTACCTTCAATCTGCCCTCGATCGAGGCGCAGCTGGTCTTCCGGCGCGCGATGGCGCAGTGGGCCGAGCGCCACTCACCGGTTGCCGAGGCTTGGAGCGCGACGGTGGAGCTCCGGGTGTGCGCCACCGCTCCGCAGTTGCAGCTGCCGGCCCGCTTCCGGCTGGGGCTGCGCGCCGCGGGGTGATCTCCGACCCAGCCCCCTACGGGCCCGGTGTATCTTTCGGGTAGGCCGAGCCGGGCCGTACGGGGGCGGCAATGAGATGGTCGTTCAGCATCGGACGGATCGCAGGGACGGACGTCAAGGTGCACCTGACCTTCTTCCTCCTGGTGGCCTACGTCGCCTGGGGAGCGTATCAGGAAGGCGGTTCCGCAGCTGCAGTCACCCGAACGCTGTTCATCCTCGGCTTGTTCCTCTGTGTTCTGCTGCATGAATTCGGTCACATTCTCATGGCCCGGCGCTTCGGAGTCCGGACTCCGGAGGTCATCCTTCTTCCCATCGGTGGAGTCGCTCGCCTCGAACGACTGCCGGACCGGCCGCGCCAGGAATTCCTGATCGCGATTGCGGGACCGGCGGTCACCCTGCTGATCGCCGTCGTTCTGTACCTTGGCATTCGGCTCTTGGGAGGCTCGCCCGGGTTGCCGGACGAGAACCTCGCCAACGTTCCCTACTTCACCCAGCTCCTGTGGGCCAACGTCGTGCTGCTGGGATTCAACCTGATCCCGGCGTTCCCAATGGACGGTGGCCGTGTGCTCCGGGCGATTTTGGCCAGCCGGCTGGGACTGGTACGAGGAACTCGGGTGGCGGCATCAGTGGGTCAGGTGCTGGCGATTGTTGGCGGACTCTACGGGCTGAATGGTGGCCCGCCCATGCTGGTGCTGATAGCGTTCTTCGTGTTTCTCGGAGCGAGCGCGGAGGCCTCCGCGGTGGAGACCCGGGTAGCCGGTGAGGGCCTACAGGTGGCCCAGATGATGGTCACCGACTTCCGGACCATTCCCATCCACGCGACGCTCTCGCAGGCGGTGGAACTGCTGTTGTCGGGAGAGCAGCGGGAATTCCCGGTGGTGGACAATCTCGGGCGGACGGAGGGAATACTCACCCGGGACAACCTGATCCGCGGGTTGAACCAGCGGGGGCCCAACTCGACCGTGGCCGAAGCGATGACCGCGAACGTACCCAGCGTTCCTCCTACCATGGGCTTTCAGGAAGCGCTCGACCGGCTTCGCTCCAGCGGTCTCCCCGCGCTGCCGGTGATCGACCAGATCGGCAAGCTGGTGGGGCTGCTGACGCTCGATAACATCACCGATCTTCTGTTGGTTCGGCGGGCGAGGCCGTCCCGCTAGGCCGGCATCGCTGCCGGGATAACCAGCTCAACGTGACCAGGTGTTGTTGGACCGATCAATGTCGGGCAGCGCTTTACGAGGATCCACCACCACCCGCTTCACCGGCTTACCGCTCCTCACCCGAAACGCGAACCGTGGCCCCAGGTTCCACATCTCCACCGGCAAACGCACTCGCTCGGCGGTGCTGTCGGCATAGGTGAGCTCCATCTCGAGCGGCAGGGTCATGGTCCCGCGATTGGACAGGAACACCTTCTCGCTGTCCCCTGCCGTGCGGACCGAGTCCACCGCCTGATCCAACCGCGCCGTGGTGTAGATCCAGTCCCGCCAGAACCAGTCGAGGTCCATTCCCGATTCATCCCGCATCAGGCGAAAAAAGTCCGCTGGTGTAGGGTGCTTGAAAGCCCAGGTCCGGAGATACTCCCGGAAGGCGGCGTCGAAGCGCTCCTTGCCCAAGACCTCATAACGCAGGGTCTGCATCATCAGAGCCGGTTTCTGATAGCCGGTCCAGAAGAGATCCTTGGACTCTACCGGTCGCAGGATCAGCGGCTGCTCTTGCCCGGGAATGGCATGGTCGGGATAGAGGTGGAGCGGATGAACCTCGATGGTGTCACCGTAGGCAGAGCCGGCGAAGTATCGGGCGGCATTGGCCAGGTCGATGAAGGTGTTGAAGCCTTCGTCCATCCAGGGATAGAGCCGCTCGTTGGAGCCCACCACCATTGGCACCCATTGATGTCCCAGCTCATGTGCCAGGACCCATTGCCGCTCTTCCCGGCTGGGCGCCCTCGGGTCGAAGGTCATCATGGGATACTCCATCCCCTCGATGGGACCTTCGATGCTGGTGATGTGACTGTAGGGATAGGGGTACCACTGCTCGCTGTAGTACCGGAGCCCTTCACGAACCATGCGGTTGGCTTCTTCCCACTCGGGCGCGGAGGGTCGATAGAGGGTGCTGACCACGATGCCCTTGTACCCACTCGCATCCCAACGGAAGTTCGGCGCGGCGGCGAAGGCGAAATCCCGGACGCTGTCGGCGCTGAACCGCCAGGTGAGCTGACCCCGACTGACCGGGCGAGTGCGCTCAGGGTGCCCGGCTTCACCAGCCGTTATCACCGCGATCGGCTCGGCTGATCGGCGGGCCCGGGCCAGGCGGGATCGCTGGGCTTGAGTCAGCACCTGCAGCGGGTTCTGGAGCGCGCCGGTGGCATCCACGATGTACTCCGCCGGCACCGTGATCGCCACGTCGAAGCTGCCGTACTCCAGATAGAACTCTCCAGCGCCGATGTACGGCTCATGGTTCCAGCCGCGAACATCGTCGTAAACTGCCATCCTGGGATACCACTGCCCCATCACGTACAAGGAGCCATCCCGTCCCATCCGGCCGGCACCGTAGTCGGGCACGGTGAACCGCCAGCCGATCTCCAGGTCCAGTGCGGCGCCCGGAGCCAGGGGCCGCGGCAGGTCCACCCGCATCGTGGTGCCGTAGATCTGAGGCCGCAGATCCCTGCTGCCCAGACGGATCCGCTCTAGAGTCAGTCCTCCGTCAAACCCTTTGCAGGAGAAGTCGAAAATGGAGCCCAGGAAGACGAGGGGAGGCTGATCCAGCGTCTCGGTGATGCTGGTCTTGCCGCAGATGTTCTGCTCCAGAAAGAGCCAGAGGTACGGCAGGGAATCGGGAGAGCGATTGAGATAGTGGATCGTCTCGGCGCCGCGGAGCTCGTGGGTGTCCGGCACCAGAGTGGCCCTGATGCGGTAGTCCACCCGCTGCTGCCAATAGCGCGGACCGGGACGTCCAGAGCCGGTACGAAGCGGGGTCGGTGTCGGCAGGGCCAGCGCGCGAAAGGGAGAGAGCGTGATGCTGCTGTCCGCCGTGGCCCGTTCCGGCGGGCGGCCTTGAGCCTGGGTTGAGCCGACGGAGCCGAGCACGGCGCCGAGCGCGATCGTGACGATGAGGCGAAGCATTCTCGGTCTCCAGGTCAGAGGCGGCCGATCAACTTACCCTCGCCTGTGGCACGCACAAGGCGCAGCCCCCTGGAAAAAACTGGGTCCTCAACGCATCCTACAGCCCGCCAATCCGTCCCATTTCTAGAGGAGTATTCATGTTCTCCCGCTCGCTTTGCGGCCTCGTTGCCGTCCTCTTGGCCTCGGCCGGCTGCAAGTCTGATCGCTCCAACGCAACACCTGCGGCCGCGAGCCAGCCGGCCGCGGCTCCAGCTCCCACGGCTAATCCGGTAACCTTCACCGCCACCGACTACCACTTCTCTGGGCCGTCGCAGATCCCCGCTGGGCTAACCGCTTTCCGGCTGGAGAATCATGGGAAGGAACTGCATCACCTGGTCATCGCCCGGCTCGACCAGGGCCGAACTCTCGACAGCCTGCTCGCC
>Ga0070696_100002397_pt1 | contig 12410 bp, 7 predicted proteins | sample KBSK1253metaG_FD_65474 | JGI IMG/M metagenome (GOLD analysis project Ga0070696, IMG submission 65474) | Corn, switchgrass and miscanthus rhizosphere microbial communities from Kellogg Biological Station, Michigan, USA - KBS K1-25-3 metaG | ecosystem: Host-associated > Plants > Roots >... | reverse complement strand
TTGCGTTGAGCGAGGAGAATCACGTCAAGCTTTATTACGAGTTTGATTTAACATGTCGCTACGTGATCTCCTCGCTGCGACTCGTAACAAGGCAACGTCAGGGCCAATCCTAAGTTGCTGATGTTGTTTGGGGTGCGGACCCAGGTTCGTGAATTTCTAGCGAGGGAACGCAAGAACGTTACAGCAGGTTCGAGTGAAATCGGCACCTTTACCATTGCTTGAGTGGTTGCCGGGTTAGAAGATTCTGAACAAATGACGCTCTACGCAACAAGTCAAACCCTGTGACAATCCAGCACGGCTGGGGCATCTTTGCGAAGCGCAGGTCATCTCGCAGAGGATCGTGAAGATTTTCCACTCTTCATATCGACCCGAATTCGTAATGATAATCTGACTCTGACAATAAGGTGGGAATGTGACCTATGCAAAATTGCTTTTAGCGTGACTAAGGTTTGAACAAGTGCTCCAGTCTGTGACCTGAGACTTGAACCGGCGCTTATCGATATTCAGCAATTTTATTTTCGACTCCAACGTAGAGGAAGGAATGCCAAGAAGCGTCGCTGCTCCGAACGGACCTGATACTCGACCCTTGCTTTCAAGAAGTGCTGCTTCAATGGCGTCTCTTTGTTGAGTCGCGAGGGTGCGAGGGTTCGTTGCATATCCAGTCGTCCTGAGGGCGAACGTGACTTTAGACCGTGGTCCGGAGAGCCATTGCTCGTCGATCTGCAGCGAGTCCGAATCGGAGAAGATTACGGCTCGCTCCACTACATTCTGCAGCTCCCGAACGTTGCCAGGCCAGTCATGCGACTGAAGCAGTCTCAATGTCTTCTGGCTGATGGTGTTTATTCTCTTCGCGGCTCGCCTCGCCAGACGGTGAGTAAAGTACTCGACAAGAATCGGAATATCCTCAAGACGCGCGCGCAGGGGAGGCAGTTCGATCGGAAATACGTTTAGCCGATAATACAGATCAGATCGAAATTTGTTGTCATCGATCGCAGCTTCCAGATCGCGATTAGTCGCTGTAATGATGCGAACGTTCACACGGATCGGCCGGCTGCCGCCGAGGCGTTCGAACTCTCGCTCTTGCAGGACGCGCAGGAGCATCACTTGAATCTCAAGCGGCAATTCGCCGATTTCATCCAGGAAAATAGTTCCGCCGTCAGCCAACTCGAACCGCCCTTGCCGTCGCTGCACGGCCCCAGTAAACGCACCCTTCTCGTGGCCGAACAATTCAGAAGCAATCAGTGACGGGGGTATTGCCGCGCAGTTAATGCTGACAAACGGTCTCGACGATCGTCGCGATCGCTGATGAATCGCTCGTGCGATGAGCTCCTTTCCAGTTCCAGTCTCGCCCGTAATGAGCACCGTTGAATCCGTCGGAGCGACCTGTGACACTTCCGATAGTACCGAACGCAGTGATGATGAAACGCCGACAATCCCCTCGAACATAGAAGTCCTGTCAACGTCTTCACGAAGGACGATATCTTCGTTTTCGAGCTGTTGTCGATGCTTGAAGTCGTACAGGATTGCCTCGGGAGTGCTAGGCTCGATTGATTGCTGAAATGCTACGCGATCCCCGTAATAATCGTTCATCGTACTGCGCTCCTTTCCGTAGTGTGGCGCCAGTTTGCGCCTTTTGAATTTCCGAAGAAACCCCAAATAGTGCCAAGGCACTATCACCCTATCGTGTTAGGGCAACTTCACCCGGATGATCAAGATTAGGGTTCACGTTCGTAGCCTGCAGAGAAAATTTCACTTGCGAGTTCCTGCGTCCCCAACTTCTCTGAGTAGAACTCCTGTGAATTGAACAATCACTTGAGTTCGCGGAAGACCAGAAACTCGTCACTTTTTGCTGTGATAGTCAGTAACTAATGAAGATTTCTGTCTTTGCGTGGACGGACGATAGTAACCCGCCGACCAAACAACTTCGCGTCCACTGAATAAGCTCCCGGTCCGAGGAGGGCGAGCGCGGCAGCGATAACGATTGTGAGGAGATGGAGAAGGTGGTCCGAACTAAAACCCGAATTGTAGCCGAGCAACAGATTTACGCCGGCAGCCGCGCAGACTATGACGGAGAGAAACGGCGTAAGGAAGCCGACGCTCAGCGAAAGCGAGACGAGGCAGATTATCAGGACCAGCGCGACCTGCAGAAACCCTGAAGGCACACGATCGCGGTTCGCCAGATTAATAAGGAAGCCCGCTGCCACCGAGATACGTAGAAGCAACAACGCGAAGCCTGGTCCTCCCTGAGGAAACATCGAAAAGAGTCGCTGCACGACATGAGCTTAGTGAGTTTCTTCACAGCGGAGTACCCGAAATCAGGCTACATTTATGTAACACTTTTGAGGGATTCACCTGCGTACACTTCTCGAGAGGTTTCTCTAGAATTGAAGCTTGAGCGCAAACTGAATCGAGCGGGGTCCGCCAATCTGATACAGAGGATTCAACCCGCCATTTGCGCCCCCTGATCCCAGACTGTTCGCCAGCGTTTGCGTCGAGCGGCCGAAGAGCGGACTCGACAGAGTATTTATTGGATTGCCGAAGTTTGGATGGTTGAAGATGTTGAAGAACTCCGATCGGAAGCCGAGTCCCACTTTCTCGGTGAAATGAAATTGCCGCTGCACCGCAACGTCCGCTTGCCGTGCGCCGAAACCACGAAGCACGTTGCGGCCGAGGTTACCCTGCTGTCCAGCCGGTACCGCGGTAAGCGCCGCACGATTGAGAATCTTTCCGCCGGGATATTGCGACCCATGTAGTTCGAGAGGCACTCCAGCGTTGACGTTCGGACGAGGCGCAAGGGCAACACCCGCTACAAAGAAAGTTGCGCCAACGACATTTACCGGAGGGGCGGCTCTGGCGAAAACGAAACTATCCACCGACCAGTCTCGCAGCGCTGGATCGACGAACTTCTGCCATCGCGGAGCCGGCAGATCGTAGGCAACGCCGACAGTGAAAGAATGCCGGATGTCAAAGCTGGAATTTCCACGGTCCAGGTTCGGACTGGCAATTGTAGCCGGCGTGTTGAAGTTTCCAGCGCTTGAATCTGTCGACGCGATATCAATCGAGTGAGAAAAGGTGTATGAGGCGAGTGTTTGCAACCCTTGCGACAAGCGCCGCTCGAATTTCAGTTGCAGCGCGTGATAATCCGATGTTGCCGAGTTGTCGGTCACGCCGATAGACAAAAAACTCGGATTCGCATTAAAGAGCGTAGTAACTCGAAGCAGATCGCGGCCAATCGTACCGAGATAGGTTAGAGATAGACTTTGTGTGCTTCCGATCGACTGCTCAAGCGCCACATTCCACTGATAGCTTCGCGGAAGTTTTAAGTGCGGATCCGCAACAAAAATCGTGCTAACTGGCGGGTTCGTCGTAAGGACTGGAGGCGCAGCGTTCTGGGGAGATAGCGGAAACGAGACCAACGAAAGGCTCCTGTCTGCACTATATGGAAAAGAACTCGACGCACCTCCGAGCGAGCCCTGCCCAAGATCGTAGAAAACTCCGAAACCTGCTCGAAGGACAGTGCTCCAAATCTGGCTATCAGTAAGCTGATAGGCCAGGCCCAATCGAGGCGCAACATTTCCATAAGTCGTCTCGTAAAGCGGCGTACCGCGAGGCGCCAAAGTCATCGTCGCTGGATGATCCAAACCTGTAACTGTGAATGGATCGTTCGCCGAGTTCTTGCCTTTCAGCGCGGGATTGACGTCCCATCGCAAACCGTAAGTCAGCGTCAATCGAGGCGCGATCTTCCAGGTGTCCTGACCATAAAGCGAGAAGTTCCTTGATAGTAGAGCGTTGGTTTGAAAAGTGGACGGTTGTGCAAACAATGCTATCCCGGAAAGTGCCGCCCCTGGGGCAGCCGTCACTCCCGAGAATGCTACAAAATTTCGGTAAGCGAAGGGGCTGCTAAAAGGGGCGAGCCAGCGATAGTCCGCGCCAAACTTTAGTTGGTGCGTGCTCTTGGTGATCGATAGATTGTCAATTACGTTCACCTGGCGTTGCTCGACGGTTCCCGCTTTACCTTGACCATACTCGCCCACGCCTAAAATGAGGAATAAGAAAGCGGAGTCGGTAGACGAAAGGCCGGCCGGAAACAGGAGCGAATCGGGGAGCGGTACTGCTCCGCCGAACTGATCCACAGCAAACGTAGTTGCAATTCTGTGGTTGCTGTAATTTAACCGGCCCTCGTTGCTTACCGCCGGTGAGATTAGTTCTGTGAGTCCAACAGTAAAGGTATGCACAGTAGCAGAAATCGAGTCGGTGGTGCTAAGCGCCGGGGACGTGAAGGGAGCAGCCCGCTGGTCCAGGCTCGATGGAGAATAGTTATAGCGCCCGAACAAATTGACCTTTGAGCTAATCACGTAATCCATTCTTATGCTGGTGGCGTCGAGCGACGATGGATTCGAATAGCTGGCATTGAATTGCGCCAACCCGGGTCCCGCTGCCAGACCATTGGCAACAGGATATGCATTTAAAAAGGGACGCGTGGCAGCTGGAGCCTGTTGCCGGGATATAGGGTCTGGGACAACCGATTGTTGGGTGAATGGCTGTCGCAGCTTTAACCCTTCATACGAGAAGAAGAAGAACAACTTCTCTTTGATGATCGGGCCGCCTAGGACCCCGCCGAAATCATTCTGCTGCTCTTCAGGTTTCGCGAGATTATTGAAGTTCGCGAACCAGCTTCTGGCATCGAGCACGCCGTTTCTGAAGTATTCGAACAAACCGCCGTGAAAGGCATTCGTTCCAGAGCGCGTTGCAATCGAGACTTGTGCACCGGGAGTCCGTCCGAATTCCGGAGCGAACGAAGAAGTTTGGATGCGAAACTCCTGCATGGCATCAATTGAAACAAGACTATTTGTTCCCCCCGACGCGCTCAGAGCCGGTAATGCTCCACTCGCGGTCTGATTGAGGGCAAGAAAGCCGGTGACACCAAAGTTTGCGCTAACGCCATCGATCGAGAAGTAGTTCGCATCCGAGCGTTGCCCGTTGACGCTGAATTGTCCTTGGTCGATCAAAGCCGCTGCAACCGGCACAACACCGGGTGCCAACATTATTAGAGTTTGGAAACTTCTGCCGTTTAGAGGAAGATTCTCGACAAACGTCCGATCAACCACCGTGCTGACTGTCGCAGATTCGGTGTCTACCAGAGTAGTGCCAGCGTCCACAGTCATCGTCTCGGAGACCACGCCGATAGCCAACTCGAAGTTGATTTCGAGGCCATCCTGTACGTGAAGGACAACATCGGGCTTGATTATCTTCTTGAAGCCGGTCTTTGCGATCTCGATGTTATAAATGCCAGGGGGAAGACCCGTGAGGTGGTATTCGCCCGCGCTGTTGGTCGTAGTTTCATGCCGGACATTTGTGTTGGCGCTAATCGCGGCAACCTTGGCGCCGCCAATAAAAGCTTTCGATTGATCTGTGATGAGCCCAGTAAGCGTGGCGCTTGTGGATTGGGCGCTCAGAACTGGTGTCAACGACGCCAGGAGCAGTAAGGCGAGAGCGGGGACTCGGCCCATAAATGTAGAACCTCCGCCGACGTGTTATTCGTGAGGCTACGGACAGGCATTGTGTTTGTCAAGCAATGCTCGAATGCAGCCGCTCGATGCTGTCGTGCGAAATGATAATTAATAATGATATAAGATCTGGCGATATGGGCGAGCTGAGTCAGAGAACATACGTCGTCACGGTACGCATTGCAGTTTTTGGCTTTCTGCTGACGGTATGCCCTTCTGTGTTTGCCTTGAATCCGTCGCTCAATATCAATCAGTACGCGCACACTGCGTGGAGGAGCCGCGATGGTTTTATTGGTAGCGAGATCTACTCTATTGTCCAATCGCCTGACGGGTATCTCTGGCTTGGAACTGGGTTGGGTCTGTTTCGCTTCGACGGTGTGAAGCCCGTCCCCTGGCAGCCCCCGGCAGACCAGCCTCTCCCGTCGACGACCATAATGCAGCTTATGGTGGCCCGCGACGGGAAACTCTGGATCGGGACCGACAAAGGACTGGTTAGTTGGAAGGACGGCAAGCTCACCCATTATCCGGAGCTCGCGGGGCATTATGTTTTTGCGCTTCTCGAGGATCGCGAGGGTACGGTTTGGGTCGGCACGAGTTTAATACCGAATGGGAAACTCTGCTCGATCCAGAATGATCGCGTTCAGTTCTTCGGAGAAGACGGCTCTCTTGGCCGCGCAGTATTGAGCCTGTATGAGGATCGCAAGGGGTCTCTCTGGGTGGGCGTAGTATCTGGGCTGTGGCGTTGGAAACCTGGCCCTCCCCAATTCTTTGCGTTGTCGAGCGGGCCGAACGCAATTCGGATACTCGGTGAAGACGACGACGCACTTCTGATCAGATCATCGACCGGGATCCAACGGTTCGTTGATGGGAGGACCCAGGCATATCCGCTCCCTGATGCGCTTCGTCAATCGCGGCCGTCGAAAGTGCTCCGTGATCGCGATGGCGGTCTCTGGATCGGATCATATAACGACGGCCTTGCACACATATGTAAAGGAAAAACAGATCGGTATTCATCGGCTGACGGTCTCTCAAGCGATAAAGTGGATAGTCTCTTTGAGGACCGTGAAGGCACCATTTGGGTTACCACCTCAAATGGCGTTGATCGTTTTCGCGATTTTTCTGTCCCTAGTTTTTCAGTCAAACAAGGTTTGTCCAGCACATCTGTTTGGTCTGTTCTAACGCTAAATGATGGAAGCGTCTTGGTAGCAACAAGCAATGGAGTGAACCAATGGAGCAATGGCAACATTACGAACTATGGTGGAAAGCTCGCACCGGCCGATCAAATAACACAAAAGCCGCGCTCACTTTTTCAAGATAGCCGCGGTCGAATTTGGGCGGTCAGTCAGGACTTCGGGTATTTGGAAAAGAACAGGTTTATTCCTCTAAAACCCGTTCCCGGCGGTATCGCGCGATCCATAGTCGAGGACCACGCGGGGAACCTATGGATAGCCAACCAGGATTTAGGTTTGTTTTGCTTGCGGGGCGGCGAGGTCATCCGGCAAATTCCCTGGACCAGCCTTGGGCGTAAGGACTTTGCAGCGGCTCTGGCTATCGATCCTTCGCGCGGTGGCCTATGGATAGGATTCTTTCAAGGCGGCCTCGCCTATTTCAACGACGGTAAGGTCCAGGAATGGTATGAAGTCGAAAACGGGCTGGGAGACGGCCGAGTCAACGATTTACGATTTGATCCCGATGGTACGCTGTGGATTGCTACTGAAAAAGGCCTCAGCCGTTTGAAGAACCGCCAATTTGAAACCCTGACCATGAGTAACGGTTTGCCGTGCGGAACGATTCATTGGCTGAAAGAAGACGACGACCGAGATCTATGGATGTACACGACGTGTGGTTTGGTGCGAATTGCTCGCTCGGACCTTGACGACTGGGCGGCCGCTGTAGATCAGCATATCAGCACGAAAAAAATCCAGGCTACGGTCTTCGGCATTTCCGATGGAGTTACCTCAATCGCCTATCCATCCGGCCTTACTCCAACGGTCGCTAAGACAGCAGATGGTAGATTGTGGTTCCCGTTCGGGGACGGCGTCAGCGTCATCGACCCGCGCCATCTTGCCTTTAATCGACTTCCACCGCCAGTCCACATCGAACAGTTCATCGCGAATCATCAGACCTACAATGCATCGGAGCGGTTGCAGTTACCTCCACTAATACGTGATCTGCAATTTGACTATACAGCACTCAGCCTCGCCGCCCCGGAGAAGGTCCTCTTCCGCTATAAACTGGAACCCTGGGATCGCGACTGGCAGGACGCCGGCAATCGGCGGCAGGCGTTCTATAACAACCTCTCTCCCGGCAACTATCGGTTCCGCGTGATAGCGTGCAATAACAGCGGGGTCTGGAACGAGGAAGGTGCATTTCTGGATTTCTCCATAGCGCCGGCATACTACCAGACCACGTGGTTTCGTATATCGACCGTGGCAGCATTTCTAGTATTGGTCGCTGCGGTCTATCAACTGCGAGTTCGACAGGTCGCGCGACAACTGCGAGTCAGGATGGAGGAGCGTCTAAACGAGCGTGAGCGCATCGCGCGCGACTTGCACGACACGCTGCTTCAGAGCGTGCAGGGATTGATCCTCAAGATTCATGCAGCCACAAAACAAACTCGCGATGAGGCGGCTCGTGAGGCGTTGGAGAAAGCACTCGATCAAGCCGATCAGATTCTCGGCGAAGGAAGAGATCGCGTCCGGAATCTTCGCGGCGCGTCAGAATCACACAGCGACCTGCCGGAGGCATTCAAACGTGTTGCCGAAGAGAACCCACAAGCCCACGAGACGACGTTTAAGGCGGTGGTCGAAGGCAGTCAGCGCGAGCTGCACCCTCTGGTTATGGAGGAGTCTTATTGCATCGGTCGTGAAGCTATAATTAATGCTCTCACCCATTCCAATGGTAGTAACGTTGAGGTAGAAATCACTTACGATCCCAGGCAGTTTCGCTTGCGCGTCCGAGACGATGGGCGCGGATTCGATCCGAAGATCCTGGAAGACGGAGGTCGCCCGGATCATTGGGGGCTCCAAGGCATGCGAGAACGCTCCGACAGGATTGGCGCGCAACTGAAGATTTGGAGCCGCCTTGAAGCTGGTACCGAGGTTGAGCTGATAGTTCCCGGAGCCACAGCCTATCGACCAGGACAAAGATCGAGGCGTTTCTGGTTTGGCCGATCTTCCGGCGCCGATGGTAATCAACTATGACATCCGACAATCCCATTCGAATTCTGACCGTAGATGACCATCCGTTGATACGGGAAGGGATCTCTGCCGTCCTTGATGGCGAAACTGATATGGTCGTGGTCGCGGAAGCCGGTAATGGAAGCGAGGCGATTGAACAGTTTCGTGCTCATCGTCCCGACATAACTCTCATGGACCTGCAGATGCCCCTGATGAATGGGATCGACGCAATCGTCGCAATTCGCCAGGACTTTCCGGATGCTCGCATCATCGTGTTGACCACATATAGCGGTGATGTGCAGGCGGTCCGCGCATTCGGCGCCGGCGCATCCGGATATCTTCTGAAAAACTTACTGCGCAAGGAGTTGGCCGACACTATTCGCAGCGTGCATTCTGGGAAGAGAAGAATCCCTACGGAAATCGCGGTCGAAATAGCGGAACACCACTCGGACGATGCTTTGACTGCGCGCGAAATCGAGGTTCTGCGCGAGGTTGCGGCCGGCAACGCCAACAAAATCGTCGCCGACCACCTTCAAATTTCAGAAGAGACCGTAAAGGCTCACATGAAGAGTATTCTCTCGAAGCTTCGTGCAAACGACCGCACACATGCCGTAACCATAGCTTTGAAACGCGGAATTATCGAGATCTAACAGATCTTAGAATCCACGGGTGATCGAAAAATAGATCAGGTTGCGTTCGTGGCTGTGCCCGATCTCAACTCGGCCTGCGAAAGCTCTCGAATACCGATACTGCAATCCGCCACCGACCGAGGCCCTCCAGTTACTCGAATCAAAATCCCCATTCAACAAAACCGCCGGATCGGTTCTCGATCTGCTGTCTCCCCATACCTGCCCTGCATCGCCAAAGCCGAAGACATCGAGGCCTCGTTCTTCGCTCTGAGTCCACACCGTCTGACGCAACTCGGCAGACCCTAGCGCTACGTTGTTGCCGCGAAAACGGAAATTCCTGAACCCGCGCCCGTAGGTTCGACCGCCCAGAAATGACAGGTCATAGAATGGTATTTGGCTCCCTCCACGCGGATCTTTGAGGTTTGCGTACCCGCGCACCGCGAGCGAAGTTTTATCGCTTGCAATCGGTATATAACCCCGCGCGTCAAGCTCAGCCTCCAGCCATCCATAATCTGAAAAGGCTGTCTCATCTTTGAGGCCTTGGGATGAGCCAACCCGTCCGTAGAAGTACGCTCCCTTTGTCAATCCGCGCGAGTTATTGCGCAGATCGTATTCCGCGAAGCCTCCGAAGGAGAGAATCTTAGAGTTTGTGAGCAGTCCAGGCGCCCATCGTGTCACGGGAACCGTATTCGGGTCGCCGGAGAAGAGGCGGTCGATAGGAATATCTCGGTCTTTTTGTCCTCTGTAAGACGCCGAGTTGGATAGGCGAAAATACCCGCCCACCTGCACACGCTCCTTAAAGTCGTGATACAGCGATGCGTTATAACTTCTCTCCTCCAGATCAAAATTTGTCTGCGACGTGTTTGGGATGCGAGGACCAATGCCGAAAAAGTTATCCTTGGTGCGCCTGAGATAGTCGAACCAAACATCGGCGTGAGTATTCTTGTCAAACACTCTGGGAAAGTAAGCCTCGCCTTCGAAGCGGCGATAGAGATTCGGCGAAGTTAGCGCCGTAGCGCGAAACTCGACAAAGCGAAACGCGTCCGCGGTGGTCACTTGAACGCCGAACCCGATCAGTGCTCCCTGTTCGAACCCGCCTATGACCCCGCGAAAATATTTCGTTCCGAGGTCAAATGTATTCCAGCTTTCGCGCGTCGGTCCGTTACGAGTAAAAGTCCTGGCACGGCTTGCAAGACCAGAAATGCCGCCTTGTGGACCGCCCGCCGGGGGAGTTGACTGCGTAGTTGAGGGAGCCGGATTTCCTTCATCTGTCTCTTGCCCGCTCTTTGATGTCGAACCGCCGGTGCCAAAGGATGATGTGTTCGGGGAGCCATTCGAATCTGTCACCTGTGCCAAGCACGGCATTGACGTTGACACAAAACCCATCAACGCTACCGCCCAAAAACACGCCCGCAGAAGATTTCTTGATTGGTCTGTCATCGTTTTCCTCCATCAAATTCAAAATCCCTGATGGATAGGCAACGTGGGGGCCATCCTAAGTTGTTGCTTTTTCTCTCGAGATGGATTTGTGTTCGTGAATTTCTTACGAAGGACCGCAAGAACATTGTCGGACCCGGAATCTTGAGTGAATGAAACCAGTCACTTAACCGCTGGCCCTGACGTTGCCTTCCCGTTTGGCGAGTGAAGAAGGACATTGAACAGTCATTCGTGATCGTCAATGCGCCGAAAGAAATGAGCTAACGCCTGCGAAGGAAGAAAGGATTGGTCGAATAGTTTCTATGCAACTCGTGATTCGTTCTACGCGCCGGTTGTTTGCAAGAGGGTTCTTCATGCTCTTTGCGTTTGGTTTGTCGGCGAGTCCTGCTTTTGCCGAGGGTGCGAGCAGCGTGACCAACATTTTCAAACCGGATGGTGCTCCAGCCCGCGCAATCGTCGACTACACGATGCTGATCCTAGCGGTATGCGCGGTAATCTTTGTCATTGTTGCCGGCCTGCTTGTCTACACAGTCGTTCGCTTTCGACATCGGCGCGGAGACGAGGACCACGAGCCACCACAGGTTTACGGCAGCAATCAAATCGAGCTTGCCTGGACGGTCATTCCTATTCTGATCGTGTTTGTGTTGAGTCTGGTGACTGCCCGCACCATTGCCGAAGTTCAAAACGCGGTGCCGCCTCCAGCGGCATTGAACGTCACAGTCGTGGGTCATCAGTGGTGGTGGGAGATTCGCTATCCGGCCCAGGGCGTCGTGACAGCTAACGAACTGCACGTTCCGGTAAGCGATACAGCGCACCGCAGCCCGACGTTTTTGAAGCTTGAATCCGCCGATGTCGCGCACAGTTTCTGGGTTCCCCAGCTTGCAGGAAAGATGGATGTAATTCCGAACCATGACAATAGCATGTGGATTGAACCGACCACTCCCGGGACTTACCTCGGCAATTGCGCGGAGTATTGCGGCACACAGCACGCTCGAATGTTGATCCGGGTGATCGTGCATCCACCCGGCGAGTTTGAGAAGTGGGTCGCCTCGCAACAATCAAACGCCGCAAACGAAGGGCAGGTAAAAGCAGGGCGTGACATTTTCTTCTCGACCTCCTGCGTCAACTGTCACACGATCACTGGAACCGAAGCCAACGGCAAGTTCGGCCCCGACCTCACTCATTTGATGAGCCGTGAGACGCTCGGCTCTGGCGCAGCTTTGAACAATCCGGAAAAGCTGCGCGCATGGGTTCGCAATCCACAGAATCTAAAACAGGGTTGCTATATGCCTGATATGCAGCTCACGGACGAGCAAATGGATGAGCTCGTCCGCTACCTCCTGACGCTCAATTAGAACGGGAGAACATCTGATGGTCGCCGCCAATCCTGAGATTCCATTGACCCGCCCGCTAGCCTCGCCATCCATTGTGACTCGGGTGCATGAGTTAGTCATTACCGTCGACCATAAGAAACTTGGCCTGATGTACATTGCCAGCGCCTTGATCTTTCTTGTGGTCGCGGGATTGATGGCTTCAGTTATCCGGTTGCAGCTGGCTTTCCCCAATGGCAACGTAGTTGGCCCGGATACTTTTAACCGCCTTTTCACGGTACATGGCACAGCGATGGTGTTCTTTGTCGGGATGCCGATCGTCGCGGG
>Ga0070696_100002396_pt1 | contig 12411 bp, 8 predicted proteins | sample KBSK1253metaG_FD_65474 | JGI IMG/M metagenome (GOLD analysis project Ga0070696, IMG submission 65474) | Corn, switchgrass and miscanthus rhizosphere microbial communities from Kellogg Biological Station, Michigan, USA - KBS K1-25-3 metaG | ecosystem: Host-associated > Plants > Roots >... | reverse complement strand
TTTCCAGGCGCTGGCTCCCACGCCAATGCCAATGGCCACGGCGGCTTCCGTACCCCACACGGCAACCCAGCGAGCGGTGGAAGGCTGCCGCATGGCCAGCGCGCCGGCCGCGATGGCGGTTGCACCGACTCCGACCTGCCCCCAACCCGAGATGGCGGTGAAGCGGGAGGCGTGCTCCATGGTCTCGCGGATGAACCGCAAGTTGTCCATGGCGCGCACGTGCAGCGCGGGCGAATCCGGCGTTCGGGCAGCGGGCATGAGCGTACGATGGGATGAGACGAGCTATCTGTCAAGTACTTTATGTGACAAAGTTTGTTCCGGGAGGAACCGGGAATGGATCGCGAGCTCCATTCCCGTAATCCCCGCCACTGGCTACCGCGCGATCACGCCGCCCATTCCGTGCTGGCCCGCCAGCGTATTGAATGCCGGCACGTCCGTGTGCAGCAACGCCTGATAGCGCGCCAGATAGCCCTGCAGCTCCTCGTGCAACGCCGCCATCCTCCGCTGCGTGATGGCGTTCGGCGCCTCGTCATACGAGAAGAACAGCGCGAAACCCAGGCCCTGCAATTGATCGTAGAAACGCTGCAGGTAGTGGATGTCGTCCTCGGGCGCGTTCCGCTGCACTCGCGGATCGTACACGGTGTCCATGAGCGCCTTGACCTTGTCGTCCAGCGCACGCGCGGCGGGAAGCGCGCTCGTGTCCGGCGACGTTCCGTTCAGCGATGCCGCGCGCACGGTCTGCTCGAGATTCGCGACTTGCGTCCGCAGACTGTGCAGGCCGTTCAGCATCCGTGTCGTGCTGGCGACATCATCACGCAGCGACAGTCCCGCCCGCAGTTGGGCCAGTGCCGCCGCCGTGTCGAACGGAAGGCGCGGGTCGGCGCGGACCACCACCGGCGCCGTGGCGCGCGTCCCGGCCGCGATCACGGTCACGGTGTACGTCCCCGGCACCACCAGTGGGCCCAGGGGCTCTCCCCCACCCATTTCCGCCATTTCCTCACTGGGCGGGGGAGGTGGCTCGAACGCCGGACGCGGCCCGCCCGAATAGCGCAGACGCCAGGTGAACCGGTTCACGCCCTGCTTCGACGCGCCGTACCCGGTGTACACGGTGTCGCCCGTCGCATTCGTGATGTCGATGCGCACCGGCGAGGCGTGCCGTGCCTTCTCGTCCGGGGTCGCCGTGAGCGCCTTGCTCAACGAATACGCGATCACCGCGCCCGGAGGCGGGTTCGGCACGCGTGACTCCGATGCCGGTGATCCCGCCACACTGCTCTCGTGCCATGACGTGGCCGCCTCCACCGGGAAGACGTGCAGCGCCTCCTTCGCCACCGCATCCGTGAGCATCTCGAGCGGCGTCACATCATCCAGCACGAAGAGCCCGCGGCCGTGCGTGGCGACGGCCAGCGCGCGCGTATTCCGGACGAAGGACACGTCGAACACGGGCGCCGTGGGGAACTCCTTCGCAAGCGATTCCCAGTGCGCTCCGTCATCGCGCGAGTACCAGAGTCCGGCGTCCGTTCCCAGCACGAGAAAGTTCCGATCACCCGGATCCTCACGCACCACGTGCGCGCTCGCGGTGGCCGGCAATCCCGCCGCGATGCTGGTCCACGAGGCGCCGTAGTTCGTCGTCCTGAAGACGAACGGCCGATCGTCACCGAACATGTGATAGTCGAGCGTGACGTACGCGGTGCCCGCGTCAAATGGCGAGACGCCCACCTGATACACGCGTCCCTCCGGGGGCAGCCCCTTCGCCGTCGGCCGCACGTTCTTCCACGACTTGCCGCCGTCGCGTGTGACTTCCACGTTGCCATCATCGGTGCCGAGCCAGATCACGTTCGTGTCCGTCGGCGCAAGCGTGATGGACAGGATCGTGTTGTACGTCTCGGCGCCGCTGATGTCGTATTCGATCGGCCCGCCGCTCGTCTTCTGCCGGCTCTTGTCGTTGTGCGTCACGTCCGGGCTGATGACGCTCCAGTGGGCTCCGCCATCCACGCTCTTGAACAGCACGTTCCCGCCAATGAACACTTCGTCCGCGCTGGTTGGCGATACGGCGATGGGCGATGTCCAGTTGAAGCGGTACGTGAGCGCCGACGGCGGCTGCTGCGACACGTCCTCGAGCGTCGGGCGAATGAATTTCGAGACGCCCGTCTTGAGGTCCACGCGCGTGATGTAGCCGTTCTGGGCGTCGACGTAGACGATGTTGCTGTCGCTGGGCGCGGGTACCGCGTATTCGCCGTCGCCTCCCGTGACCGTGTACCACTCCGCGCCGTTCTGCCCTTCCCCGCTCAACGTGTTCGACGGACCACACCACGCGTTGTTGTCCTGCAGCCCGCCGCACAGGTAGTACGGCCTCCGGCTGTCGGCGGCCACCATGTAGAACTGGCCGATGGGCAGATTGTTCAGAAAGCGCCAGCTCCGTCCCCGATCCGTACTGAGAAATACGCCGCCGTCGTTTCCCTGGATCATGCGCGAGGGATTCCCTGGATCGATCCAGAGGGTGTGATGATCGGGGTGGATGCGTGCATCAATGGCGCGAGCCGTCTTGCCGCCGTCGTCCGACTCCATCAGCTGGAAGGACGAAAAGTAGATGCGGCGATCGTCATCCGGCGCCACATTGATGCGCGAGAAGTAGAACGGTCGCACGTCGAGCGCATGATTGTCGCTCACGGCGCTCCAGTGGTCGCCCAGATCGTGCGATTCCCAGAGCAGTCCCTTCTTCGCTTCAATGAGCGCGTACACGTGTGTGGGGTTGCTGGGCGCGATGTCGAGGACGATTCGCCCGTACGGCCCGTCGGGCAGCCCCGTCGTGAGCCGGCTCCAGGAGTCGCCCCCATCGGTCGAGCGATAGATGGCGCTGCCCGCCCCGCCGTTGTCGAGTTCCCACGGCAAGCGCCGAACCTGCCACATGGCCGCGAACAGGACGCCTGGATTGCCGGGCTGCATGACGATATCCGAGGCGCCCGTCGTGTCGTTGACGAACAGCACCTTCTTCCAGGTCCTGCCGCCATCGTCGGTGCGATATACGCCGCGATCCGCCGTGGGCTTCCACGCGTTGCCGAGCACGGCGACGAACACGCGGTCCGGATTGTGGGGGTCCACGATGATGCGCGAGATCTGACCGGCGTCGGCCAGCCCCATGAAGCGCCACGACGCGCCGGCATCGCCCGACAGATAGATGCCGTGTCCGCTGATGACGTCATTGCGGATGTTCGCCTCGCCGGTGCCCACCCACACCAGATTCGGATTGGATGGCGCCAGCGCGATGGCGCCAATGGAGGCCACCGGCTGGCGCGCGAACACGTCCTTCCACGTCATGCCGCCGTTGGTCGTCTTCCACACGCCGCCGGCCGCCGCGCCCACGTAGTAGGTATCGGGATCGCCGGCGATTCCAACGACCTGACTGACGCGGCCGCCCGCGACGGATGGACCGATGTTCCGGAAGATCGCCGCGCCCGTGGAGTCCCGGCCGCTGTCCGGGGATACCGCCTGGAACGCGAAAGCGCGTTGTGGTGTCGCTGCCGCCGCGGCAACCACCGCGCTCAGCACGACACTCACAACGCGCCTCGTTCGCACACGACTCATTGCTCGCTCTCCGCTCGGGATGTCGATGGCAACTGATACGCGCCAATCGAACAACTCCGCGGCGGCTTGGCAAGGTGAGCCGCGCGACGGTCAGCTACACCCGTGGCACCACGCTCGGCGGTTCCGTGGGTCGCGTCGTGACTGCACTCCAGAATGCGAAGATCACGACGATGATGCCCAGGATGATGCTGTTCCAGAACGCGCCGCGCTCCGCCGTGTAGCCGTAGATCCACGGCGAGATGATCATCCAGATGCCGAGCAGCAGGTTGAGCCAGCTCAGTCCCGCGGTGGACCGCGGCGTGTAGAAGTGGATGGCCGCGAAGATCGCGACGATGATGCCGACAATGATGCTGTTCCATCCGGCGGCCGACGCATGCAGCCCGGTATACACCGAGGCCGAAATGATCAGCCAGATTCCAGCAAGGAAGCAGATACCGGATGCGGTGCGCACCTGTCCCGTATGCGCATGCGTGATTGACATCTCCATAGGGTGCCTCCCGTGATTTCCCCGGCGCGGCGGCGCACAACGGATGTCGGGGTCCAGCCTCCGTGGGTCCGCTGCGCGGTCGCGCGGGGTGTTGCGCTCTCTCAGGGGGCATACCTTGTGCCGCCCGGGCCGGCTCGCGTCATGCCCATGGGGCCTGATCGGGCTGCCCTGCGGCGTGCGGCGCGCACAGGCGTGGAGTAGCGCGACGGTGCCGATTGGAGCAGGTTGCATGTGCAGCGTGCTGTCCGCGTATCGTTCCCGGACAGTCTCATCGGTACTACTCCTCGCAGATCGTCATGACCACCGCTGACTCGCATGCGCCGGGATGGCCCGGCATTCCTGCGCGCTGGACGTCCAGCGCGAAGACGGGTGTGGGTACCGCGTCGGCGGCGATGAGCCGCGTCTGGTTCACGCTCAGTCACGGCATTTTCAACGAGATCTACTATCCCGATGTGGACCTCGCGTGTACGCGCGACCTGGGGCTCATCGTCACCGACGGCCACGAGTTCTTCTCCGAGGAGAAGCGGCACACCACGCATGAGATCGCGTCGCTCGCGCGCGGCGTGCCGGCGTATCGCATCACCAACACCTGCGTACACGGCCGGTACCGGATCGAGAAGCGAGTGCTCACCTCGAGCCGTCACGACACGGTGATGCAGGACACGCGCTTCACGCCGCTCCTCGGCACGATCGAGAACTACCACGTGTACGTCCTGCTCTCGCCGCACCTCCATAATCACGGCGCCGGCAATACCGCATGGGTCGGTGACTACAAGGGAATTCCGCTGCTGTTCGCCGAGCGTGACGGTGCCGCGCTCGCGCTGGCGTGTTCCGTGCCGTGGCTGGCGCGCTCGGTGGGCTTCGCGGGAATGTCGGACGGCTGGCGGGAACTCGCGGATCATCGCCGCCTGGAGCAGACGTGGGAGCGCGCGGAGAACGGCAACGTCGCGCTGACCGGCGAGGTGGATCTCGCCGCGGCCGGCGGACAGTTCGTCGTCGCCCTGGGCTTTGGCACCGACAGCGTGAAGGCCGGGTACAAGGCCGTTGCGGCGTTGAATGAAGGATTCGAGCATGCCCGCAGCGTGTATGTGCACGGATGGCAGGACTGGCAGCGGTCGCTCACCGTGAAGGACGAGAGCATGCCGGGCGATCCGGAAATTCGCCGGACGAGCACAACCGTGCTGCGCGTGCACGAGTCCAAGAACTTTGCCTCGGGCATCATTGCGAGCCTGTCCATCCCCTGGGGGTTCAGCAAGGGGGACAACGATCTCGGTGGCTATCACCTGGTCTGGCCGCGCGATCTCGTCGAGGCCGCGGGAGGACTGCTGGCCGTGGGCGCCACAGCCGATGCGCAGCGCGTGCTGCACTATCTGTGCGTCACGCAGGACGCTGATGGCCACTGGCCGCAGAACATGTGGCTCGACGGGACACCGTACTGGAACGCGGTGCAGATGGATGAAACGGCGTTCCCCATTCTGCTCGTGGACCTGCTGCGTCGCGCCGATGCGCTGGGTCCTGATGAGCTCGCGCGGCTCTGGCCCATGGTGCGGCGCGCCGCATCGTTCATCGTGCGCAATGGGCCCGCTACGGCGCAGGACCGCTGGGAGGAGAATGCGGGCCTTTCGCCGTTCACGCTGGCGGCCGAAATCGCGGCGTTGCTCGTGGCGGCGGACCTGGCCGAGCTGCACGATGCGGCGGAGATCGCGCATCATCTGCGTGAGACGGCCGATGGCTGGAACGATGACATCGAGCGGTGGACGTACGTGACGGGGACGCCAACTGCGCACGACCTTGGCGTGAACGGATACTACGTGCGCATCGCGCCGACGAGTCTGCCCGCCGCGCCCTCACCGCAGTCCGGATTCGTCCCGATCAAGATGGGCATCACCGAACGCCACGATCATGAAGGACAGGCCGTGAGTCCGGACGCACTGGCGCTGGTACGGTTCGGGCTGCGCGCGCCAAATGATCCGCGCATCGTGGATACGGTGCATGCCATGGACGCGGTCCTCAAGCGCACGCTGCCGTACGGACCGGGGTGGCGGCGCTATGAAGGCGATCGCTACGGAGAGTACGCTGATGGCCGCCCGTACGACGGCGGTGGAATCGGGCGATGCTGGCCACTGCTCACGGGCGAACGCGCTCACTACGAGCTGGCCGCGGGACGGAAGAAGGACGCGCTGGCGCTGCTTCGTGTGATGGAGCAGTCGGCCAACGGCAGCGGGCTGATTCCCGAACAGGTGTGGGACGGCGAGCCGATCGAAGCGGCCGAGCTGATTCCCGGCCGGCCGGCTGGATCGGCCATGCCGCTTGTCTGGGCGCATGCGGAATATCTCAAGCTTTGCCGCTCTCTTTCGGACGGCAAGGTGTTCGATACCCCCGCGCAAACGACGCAGCGCTACATCATGCAGGCCACGACCTCTCCATACTCGTCCTGGAAGTTCAACCTCATGCGGCGCAGCATTCCGCAGGGCAAGGTGCTGCGCCTCGAAGTACTCGAAGAGGCCACCGTGCGCTGGACCGCGGACGACTGGACGACCTTCGTGGACCTGGACACGCGCGACACCGGCCTGGACATCCACGTGGCGGATCTGCCGACGTCCCGGCTTCCTTCGGGGAGCCGCGTCGTGTTCACCTTCCGCTGGGTGCAGGGGAACCGGTGGGAGGGGACCAACTTCGAAGTCATCGTGGGGGAACAGCGGGAATAGCGGCCAGACGATGAGAGAGGGTCCGGCCGCCATCCCCTGGCCCTCATTCCCGCTGTTCCCCCACGATGACCTCCGGCTGCAGGCCGAGAAACAGCCCGGTCTCCACTACACCAGGCCAGGAGCGCAGTTCGCGCGCCAGCGTTTCCGGCTCATTGATGCCGGACGGAAAGCTCGCATCGATGAGGTAGTTCCCTTCGTCAGTCACGTAGGGCGACTCGCCATCCTTGTGCCGCCGCTCCGCCTTCGCCCCGAGTGCGCGCAGCGCCGCCAGGTGTCCGGCCCAGCCAAAGCGCACCACCTCGATGGGCAGCGGCGCCTTCGTACCGAGCAGTGGAACGAGCTTGGCCGGGTCAACGACTACGAGCCAGCGTCTGGACCGCGTCGCGACGATCTTCTCGCGCAGCAGCGCGCCGCCGGCGCCCTTGATGATGCGGCCGGATGGATCCACTTCATCCGCGCCATCAATGGTGATGTCGACTATCGGATGGGACTCGAGCGTCACCAGCGGAATTCCGTGCGCGAGCGCCAGATGATGCGACGCATTCGACGTGGGCACGCCGGCGATGTCGCGCAGCACGCCGGAGCGGATGCGGCGTCCGATTTCCTCGATGGCGAACGCTGATGTGGTCCCGGTGCCGAGTCCCACGACCATGCCCGATGTCAGGCGCTCCACCGCCGCGTGCGCGGCAGAGCGCTTGAGCGCCTCGGACATGTCGGTCACGGGGTGCGCCACACAGCGGTCTCGCGTCCGATGAGCTCATCGGCACACGCAGGTCCCCATGATCCGGCCGCGTAGTTCGGGAAGTCCTCCGATTCGTCCATCGTGGCTTCCACGAGCGGGTCCACGAGGCGCCACGCCTCCTCCACGGAGTCCGCGCGGTCGAACAGCGTGGCATCACCCTGCATGCAGTCGAGAATCAGCGTCTCGTAGGCCGTGTACTCACCACTCCGTCCAAACGCGTCCGCATAGGTGAAGATCATGCGCACGGGCGTGACGCGAATGTCCACGCCGGGCGCCTTGACCTCGAAGCGCAGCGAGATCCCTTCCTCCGGCTGAATGCGAAAGGCCAGCACGTTGGGATCGAGCTGCTCGGATCCGCTGAGCTTGAAGAGCGTGTGTGGCGGCCGGCGGAATTGCACGGCGATCTCGGTAACGTGCCGAGCCATCCGCTTGCCGGAGCGCAGGAAGAATGGCACACCCTGCCAGCGCCAGTTCTGAATGTCGAGGCGCAGCGCAGCGAAGGTTGGCGTACGCGACGCCGGATTCACGCCTGCCTCCTGGCGATATCCCGGAACCGGCTTGCCGTCCATCGCACCGGGTCCATACTGGCCGAGGGCCAGAGCACTGCGGGCCTGCGCCGGCGTGAAGTCACGGATCGCTTCAATGACTTTCACCTTCTCGTTGCGCACCGCGTCCGCGCTGAACGTATTGGGCGGTTCCATGGCGGTCAGCGCGAGCAGCTGCAGCAGGTGATTCTGGAACATGTCGCGAATCACACCCGCTTCCTCGTAGTACTTCGCGCGATGCTCCACCCCCACGGTTTCCGCGGCGGTGATCTGCACGTGATGAACGTGATCGCGATTCCAGATCGGCTCGAAGATGGAATTGGCGAAGCGGTGCACGAGCAGATTCTGCACCGTCTCCTTGCCCAGATAATGGTCGATCCGGTAGATCTGCTTCTCGGCGAACGCGCTCCGCACCAGCGAGTTCAGCGCGTGCGCGCTCTCCAGGTCGTGGCCGAATGGCTTCTCGATGATCACGCGTGCCCAGCGGCGGCTACTGTCCTTCTCGCGTGGCGCGAGTCCGCTCTCGGCCAGGTGACGCACGACATCCGGGTAGACACTGGGCGGGATGGCAAGATAGAACAGGCGGCCGCCGCCCCGGGCATTCGATCCCTCCATGGATTCCAGCTTTTCCTTCACCTTGGCATATGTTCCACCGTCGCGCAGATCGCCGCCAATATAGGACACGCGCTGCAGGAACTTCGCCCGGCTTTCCTTGTCGGTCTGCACGGTCTCATCGGACGTCGCGATCGCCTTGTCCATGTCCGCGCGAAAGGCGTCGTCGGTCATGGCGCCGCTGCTCACGCCGATCACCCTGAACCCCGGGTCGAGCAACTGGTCATGGGCAAGGTTCGAGATGGCCGGCATGAGCTTGCGGTGCGTGAGATCGCCGCTGGCGCCGAAGATGATCATCGTGCACGGCCCTGCGCAGCGGACGGGGCGTTCCGTGGCCTGCGGCTTCGCGGGCGCCGCGGGCGTGACCAGTTGCGTACTCATTCCGCGTGCACCGCGTGGCCGCCGAATTCGTGCCGGAGCGCCGCGATCACTTTCGCGCCGAACGATTCCTCCTGGCGCGAGCGCAGCCGGGCCAGCAGCGAGAGGGTGATCACCGGAGCCGGGACGTTCAGATCGATCGCCTCCTGCACGGTCCACCGCCCTTCGCCGGAATCATCCACGTAACCCTTGAGATCCGCCAGTGCATTGTCCTTCTCGAAGGCACTCTCGGCCAGCTCGTTCAGCCAGGAGCGCACGACGCTGCCATGGTTCCAGACGGCGGCTACCTGATGCAGATCCACGTCGAATTCGCTCGACGCGTGCAGAATCTCGTAGCCCTCGGCATACGCCTGCAACATGCCATACTCGATCCCGTTGTGCACCATTTTCACGTAGTGGCCACAACCGGTGGGTCCGACGTGCGCATAGCCATTCGCCGGCGCGAGCGCGGTGAAGATCGGCTCGCAGTGCGACACGGCCTCCCTGTCACCGCCTACCATGAGACAGTAGCCGTTCTCGAGTCCCCAGATGCCGCCGCTCGTTCCGGCATCGACGAAGGCGATGCCGCGCGGTTTGAGTGCCGCTCCGCGCCGCATGGTGTCGTGGAAGTTGGAGTTTCCGCCATCGATGATGATGTCGCCGCGCGCGAGTGCCGGCGTCAGTGCGGCGATCGTATCATCCACCGGCTTGCCGGACGGCACCATGAGCCACACCACGCGCGGCGCCGCAAGTCTGGCGCACACGTCGGTGAGACTGCTGGCCGGCGTCGCTCCTTCACTGGCGAGCTCGCGCACCGCGTCGGGGCTCCGGTCCCAGGCAACCACCGCATGCTTCGCCCGCATGAGACGCCGCGTCATGTTGCCGCCCATCCGGCCCAGCCCGATCATTCCAAGTTGCATGGTGTGGAACTCCCCTGGTCAGAAGGTGACGCCGCAATGCTCGAGCTCGCGCGTCAGCTCCGGCACACCGGTGAAGTGGATGACGTGCATCCCGAGCGCGCGCGCGGGCACGAGATTGTTCACGCGATCGTCAATGAAGATCGAGCACGCCGGATCGGCCTGTGACATGGCGATCGCGAGCTCGTACGCACGGCGTGATGGCTTCATGACGCCCGTCCAGCACGACGAGAAGAATGCATGGAAAATAGCCACCAGCCCGAAGCTCTGCACACGATGGAGATTCAGCATCTCCGACTCGTTGTTGAGCACCATCAGGCGATAGCGCCCGCTTGCGCCCAGCGCACGGGCCAGCGCGATCGCGGCACTGTCGGGTTCGCTCTGCGCCTTCATGAAGGCGATGAACTCGGCCGGAGAGAAATCACGGGGATCATCGAACACCGTGTGCTCCAGGTACTCGTCGACCGTCATCCGTCCCATTTCCCAGGTACCGACGACTTCGCGGTGCCGCCGGTCGAACTCCTCGGCATCGAGCCCGAATCGCGTGACCGCGGCCGCGCGCTCACGGCTGTCCCAGCCGTTGGTGCCGAGGACACCTCCGATGTCGAAGAACAGGTGCGTGATCGGCATCACGCCGCGGCAAGCGCCTGTCGCTTGCGCTTGAGCGTCGCGAGCAGCGTTTCATAGGATTTCGCGAACTTCTCGATCCCTTCCGTCTCCAGGGTCTGCGTCACATCCGCGAAGTCAATCCCGCTCTTCGCGAGCGCCTGCATGACGTGTGCAGCCTGGCCGGGGTCGCCCGGCAGCGTGCGCGTCACGACGCCGTGATCCTCGAAGTGCGCCAGTGTGTCCGGCGGCACCGTCGTGATGGTATCCGCTCCGATGAGCGCCTCGACATACTTCACGTCGCTGTACGCCTTGTCCTTCGTGCTGGTGCTGGCCCAGAGCGGCCGCTGCACGCGCGCGCCCCGTGCGGCGAGCGCGTTCCAGCGTGGTCCGGAGAACAGCTCGCGGAAGAGCGCGTAGGCGAGCGTGGCGTTGGCCACCGCGGCCTGCCCGCGCAGCGACGCATTCGTGTCGCCGCCGGCGTGCAGCCGCTTGTCCACTTCCGTGTCCACCCGGCTCACGAAGAAGCTCGCGACCGATGCGATGCGGTGCACCGGCTGGCCCAGCCGCACACGCGCTTCGAGCGCCCGCAGGTAGGCCTCTGCGACTTCGCGATAGTGGCCCACCGAAAACAGCAGCGTGATGTTGATGTTCAGGCCCTCGCCCAGCGCGCGTTCGATCGCGGACCATCCTTCGTGCGTGCCCGGAATCTTGACCATCACGTTGGGCCGGCCCACTTCCCGCCAGAGCCGGTGGGCTTCCGCGAGCGACGCCTCCGTCTCCCGGGCCAGTCGCGGATTGACTTCGATGGAGACGAAGCCATCGGCGCCATCGGTGGCGTCGTACAGCGAGCGGAACTCGTCGCAGGCCTCGCGGACGTCCTCCACCGCCAGCTCCTCGAACACTTCCACGTCCGTCTTCCCTTCGAGTGTCCGATCACGCAACGCGGCGTCGTAGTCCGTGCTCTCGTCAATGGCCTTCTCGAAGATGGACGGGTTCGAGGTCATGCCACGCAATCCGTCCTGGATGCGCGCGGCCAGGTCACCGTCGCGCAGCATGCCGCGCCGCAGATAGTCGAGCCAGACGCTCTGCCCCTGCGCCAGCAGTGCCGTCATGTGGTTGGTGGTGCCGGTGTTCGCCATTGGGTCCTCCTTTACCACTTCTCTAGCGGTCGAGCATTTCCCGCGCGCGCGCGACCACGTGATCGGCGGTGATTCCGAATTCCTGATACAGGCGCTCGTATGGAGCCGACGCGCCAAAGTGGTCGAGACCGATGACCTCGCCCGCGTCCCCGACCCAGCGGTACCACGACAGCGGGCTCGCCGCCTCCATGGCGATGCGATGCTTGAGGACGGGCGGCAGCACTTCATCACGATACGCCTTGGGTTGCCGCGCGAACACGTCCAGGCTGGGCATGCTGACGACGCGTACGCGGATGTCGTGGGCGAAGAGCTTCTCCGCCGCGGCGAGCAGCAGGTGCACCTCCGACCCGCTCCCCATGAGAATCAGCTCGGGCGCGCCACCTTCCGCATCCTGCAGGATGTAGCCGCCGCGCACCGTCCTCGCCGCGCTGCCGAGCCGCGTGCGATCGAGCGTCGGCACATTCTGGCGCGTGAGCACCAGCGCGACAGGGCCATCTCGCATCTCGATGGCCGCTGCCCAGGCGATCGCGGTCTCGTTCGCATCCGCCGGCCGGAAGAGCGTGAGGCCGGGGATGACACGCAGTGCCGCGAGCTGCTCGATTGGCTGGTGGGTGGGGCCGTCTTCGCCCAGTCCGATGGAGTCGTGCGTGTAGACGTAGATGACGTGCTGCTTCATGAGTGCGGCGAGTCGCACCGGCGGGCGCATGTAGTCC
>Ga0070696_100002391_pt1 | contig 12416 bp, 9 predicted proteins | sample KBSK1253metaG_FD_65474 | JGI IMG/M metagenome (GOLD analysis project Ga0070696, IMG submission 65474) | Corn, switchgrass and miscanthus rhizosphere microbial communities from Kellogg Biological Station, Michigan, USA - KBS K1-25-3 metaG | ecosystem: Host-associated > Plants > Roots >... | reverse complement strand
GTGATCTGCACCCCGCACCTCGGCGCCTCCACCGAGCAGGCGCAGGTGAACGTCGCGATCGCGATCGCCGAGCAGGTGCGCGACTACCTGGTCTCCGGTGTGATCGACAACGCGGTCAACGTGCCGTCGATCTCGAAGGAGCTGGCCGTCCGGATCCGCCCCTATCTCGTCCTGGGCGAGAAGCTCGGGCGCTTCCAGGGACAGCTGTGCAAGGGCTCGATCGACCAGATCGAGATCGAGTACTGCGGCTCGGCCGCGGAGCTCGATGTCGCGCCGATCACGGTGGCGGTGCTCAAGGGGCTGCTCGAGCCGGTCACCGATTCCGTCAACATGGTCAACGCGCCCGTGATCGCGCAGCAGCACGGGATCAAGGTGATCGAGTCGAAGGCGAGCCGCACCGAGGACTTCGCCAGCGCGATCACGACGCGGGTGTGCGGCAAGGGCTGCGGCGACCGCCTGATCATGGGCGCGGTGTTCGAGGGCCGGCAGCCGCGGATCGTGCGCATCGACGACTTCATGCTCGAGGCGATTCCCGAGGGCCCGACGCTGCTGATCCAGAATCGCGACGAGCCGGGCGTGGTCGGGCTGGTCGGCACGCTGCTCGGCGAGGCGGGCATCAACATCTCGCGCATGCAGCTCGCGCTGCACCCGAAGCGCGCCGAGGCCGCGATGCTCGTGAACATCAGCCACGCGCCGTCGCAGCAGGTGGTGGAGTCGCTGCGCAACATGCCGCACGCGATCTCGGTGCAGGTGCTGGAGCTCGGCAAGTGACCACGTTGATCGCGGTCGGTGCGCAATGGGGCGACGAAGGGAAGGGCAAGCTAGTCGACTGGCTCGCGCCGCGCGCCGATCTCGTCGTGCGCTTCCACGGCGGCAACAACGCCGGCCACACGCTCGTCGTCGACGGGCACAAGACCGTGCTGCACGTGGTGCCGGCGGGGGTATTGCACCCGGGAACGGTCAATCTGATCGGCCCCGGTGTCGTCGTCGATCCCGACATCCTGCTCGGCGAGCTCGACGCGCTCGCGGCGCGCGGCGTGCTGCGCGACCCGTCGCGCGTGCGTGTGTCGGGCCGCGCACACGTGATCTTCGAGTGGCACCGCGCGCTCGACCAGGCGCGCGAGGAGGCGGCGCGCGGGCGCGCGATCGGCACCACGGGGCGCGGCATCGGGCCCGCCTACGAGGACAAGGTGTCGCGGCGCGGGATCCGCGTGGCCGATCTGCTCGACCCGCCGTCGCTCGCCGAGGCGATCGCGCGGCTCGCCGAACAGAAGAACTTCGAGCTCACCGAGTACTACAAGTGGGAGGCGGTCGACGTGCGCGCGGTGACCGAGCGGGCGCTCGAGTGGGGCCGCCGGCTCGAGCCGTACGTCGACCACACCGAGCGCACGCTCGAGCGCGCACTGCGCGCGGGCAAGAACGTGCTGTTCGAGGGCGCGCAGGGGAACTTCCTCGACATCGACCACGGCACCTATCCCTACGTGACGTCTTCGAACTGCGTCGCGGGCGCGGTGTGCGCGGGCGCGGGGATCGGACCGACGCGGATCGACCGCGTGCTCGGCATCACGAAGGCCTACACCACGCGCGTCGGCGGTGGGCCGTTCCCGACCGAGCTGCTGGGCGAGTCCGGCGAGCTGCTGCGCCAGCGCGGCGCGGAGTTCGGCGCCACGACCGGTCGGCCGCGCCGCTGCGGCTGGCTCGACGTCGTGATGCTGCGCGAGGCGGCGATGGTCTCCGGCTACACCGCGCTCGCGGTGAACAAGCTCGACGTCCTCTCGAGCACGGGCGAGATCCGGATCGCCACGGCGTACCGGATCGACGGCAAGGTGACCGAGGAGTTCCCGATGACACTGGGGGAGGTCGCGCGGGCCGAGCCGATCTACGAGACGCACGAGGGGTGGGACGAGGATCTGACCGGCTGCCGCCGTTTCTCCGATCTTCCCGCCGCCGCTCGCTGCTATGTCGAGCGCGTGGAGGAGCTCGTGGGAGTGCCGATCGAGCTGATCTCGATCGGCCCGAACCGCGACGAGACGATCGCGCGCAGCGACCCGTTCGGGGGCTGACGTTCAGGAAATTTACATTGTGGACACAATGTATTTGAGATAGGCTCCCTCCGTCTTCAGGAGCCATCCATGTCGACCCTTCTCTCCACGTACTCCGGCCCGTTCGATCCGACGGTGACGCTCGCGTCGTTCTCGCGTCAGGCGCTCGCCACGCTCGGCCGCGAGTACCTCTTGAACGGCCACCTGCAGGACCGCGTGGGCATGCCGAAGGTGGTGATCCGGCACGGCCTCGATCCGCAGACGCAGATCGCGATCGAGGAGTGGATGGCGTCGAGTCCGATCTACTCGCTGCGCGCGCAGCGCGCGCTGAACTTCGTCGGCCACGACGTCTCGACCGTGTTCAAGAACCTCCAGCTCGACATCGGCGCTCCGCATCAGTTCATGGACTTCCAGTTCCGGCTCGACCGCCCCGAGTACGGCGAGTTCTGGCTCTCGCACTGTGGCGCGCTGATGGACGTGGAGCCGTACGGCGAACAGCGCGTGCGCCACATGTGCCACGACATCGAAGACCCCACCTTCGATGCGACCGCCGCCGCGACGCACCCGTGCATGAAGATGCGGCCGATCCACCGGCCGCCGCGCGAGCCCGCGCACCGCTACCCGCACTGCCGCTGGGCGGTGTTCATCGACGGCGAGAGCAGGGCGTTCGAAAACCATCCGAACCTCGCGATCGTGCAGCAGTCGAAGGCCGCGAACGTGGCGATCGACGTTCCCGCGCGCGACGCCGAGCCCGGCGGTTGGGCCGACTACTCCGGCCCGTTCGACCCCGGCTTCCAGCTCGAAGACTTCTCGCACCGCGCACTCGTGATCGCGAATCAAGAATTCGCGCTCCAGAGCCACCTGCTCGCGCGCGGCTTCATCCTGTGCTGCGCGCAGCGCTTCGGCGACGACGCCGCGGCAGAGCTCGCCGAGGGACAGTGGACCGGAATCGCCGCGCTCACCGCGGGCCGGCTGCGCGAGCCGCTCGGCATCGCGGGCGACGACATCGAGGCGGTCGCGAAGATCTTCCAGATGCACCCCTGCTTCCACCCGCGCAGCTACGTCGACTTCTCGGTCGAGATCACGGGTCCGCGCAGCGCGCGGATCGCGATCGGCGACTGTCCCGCGCTCGAGGAGGGCGACGCCTGGTCGTGGTTCGCGGGGCTGCGCGCCGCACCGCACCGCGCGCTCGATGCGATCGCGGGCGCAGTGAACCCGCACGCACGCTGTCGTCCGGTGGCCAACCCCAAGGACGCGCGCTTTGCGTGGGACGTGGTGATCGATCCGTCCGCACCGCCGCAGGGGGAGCCCGCTGAGCTCAAGCTTGCGAAGCTCTCGAAGGGCGCGACGTTCCGGCTCGAGCAGCGCCGCACGCTTCGCAATTAGGGAGCACGACATGAGAACGGGATTCATCGGTCTCGGGTACATCGGCAAGCTGATGGCGCTGCGGCTTCCGGCAGCCGCCCTCGAGACCACGGTCTTCGACATCGTTGCGGCTCCGATGCAGGAGCTGGTTGGGGCGGGCGCCAAGGCTGCGGCTTCCCCGGCGGAGGTCGCCGCCGCGTGCGACGTGGTCGGCATCTGCGTGCAGACCGACGCGCAGGTGCGCGCGGTGATCGGGGGCGAGGACGGCCTGCTCGCGGGCGCGAAGCCCGGGCTCGTGATCGTGATCCACAGCACGATCCTGCCCTCCACCGCCGTGGCGATGAACGACCTCGCGGAGAAGCAGGGCGTGCTGGTCGTGGATGCGTGCGTGAGCGGCAACACCCGCTCTGCGGACGTGAAGTTCAAGCTCTATGTCGGCGGTGAGGCGGCCCGGGTCGAAGCGATCCGCCCCTATCTCACTGCGATCGCCGAGGATCGCGTGATCCATGTCGGGCCGCTCGGCAGCGGTTGCAAGGCGAAGATCTGCCTCAACCTCGTCACCTATCTCCAGTGGCTCGCCGCGTTCGAGGGGAGCATGCTCGCGCGGGGTGCGGGGCTCGGAATCGAGATGTTCGAGCAGGTCGGCCGCTCGAACGGACAGCTCACCGACATGATGTGCGCCTATCTCGCGGCGCACAAGCTGCCCGAGGCAGCGCTCAAGTCGGAGGCCTATCAGAACTACGTCGTTACTCAGATGCACAACGCCGAGAAGGACCTCGCGTGTGCGCTCGACCTCGCGCGCGACGCCGGCGTCGCGCTTCCGGGTGCGGCGCTCGTCTCCCAGCTGATGGCGCGCATCTATCTGATCGACGACCCGAAGCGGCGCTAGGCACGCCGGAGCCCCTGGGAGGGCGGCGATGAAGGCCGCGTACATGCGCAGCGGGAAGATCGAGGTGGGCGCGCTGCCCGACCCGGTTCCCCAGGCGGGCGAAGTGCTCGTGCGGACGCTGGCGTGCGGGGTGTGCGCGTCGGATCTGCACGTATTGCAGCACGGCCGCGAGCTGACCGAGTGGTCGCGCGCGGCGAACGGCCCCTTCACGATGGACCTCGAGCGGCCGGTCGTGCTCGGCCACGAGTACACGGCCGAGATCGTCGACTACGGTCCCGAGACGCAGCGCAAGCACTCCGCTGGTACCGTGGTGACGTCCTCACCGGTGGTGATCGGCGCGCACGGAATCGCGGGCGTGGGCCTCTCCAACGACTATCCCGGCGGCTTCGGCGAGTACATGCTGCTCTCGGAGGCGCTCGTGCGCCCCGTGCCCGATGCGGTCGGCGCGCGGCTCGCGGCGCTCACCGAGCCCGTGTCGGTCGGCGTCTACTACGTGCGCGCCGCCGAGCTGCGCGAGAGAGACGTGCCGCTCGTGATCGGGTGCGGTGCGATCGGGCTCGCGGTGATCGCGGCGCTCCGGCGTGCGGGCGCGCATCCGATCCTCGCGGCCGACTTCTCGGCGCTGCGCCGCGAGCAGGCGCTCCAGAACGGAGCCGATCGCGCGATCGACCCGCGCGCGGACTCGCCCTACGCGGTGCAGCCGGGCGCGAAGCGCGCCGCCAACGTGATCTTCGAGTGTGTCGGTCTTCCCGGCGTGCTCGACGGCGTTACGCGCGGCGCGCCGCCCGGCGCGCGCGTGATGGTCGCGGGCTGGTGTCTGGAGACCGACCGCATCTTCACGCCGATCGCGCACTTCAAGGGACTCACGATCAAGTTCGGAGGCGGGCCCACGCCGCAAGACTTCGACGCCGCGCTGCGCGCGCTTGGCGAGGGCGAGATCGACATCTCCTCATGGATCACCCACGAGGCCGCCCTCGACGGCGTCTCCGCTGCGTTCGATCGACTGCGCGATCCCGCTGCCGGGCTGCGCACCTTGATCTGGCCGGGCAGGAGCTGACCGCGCGCGACACGGTGCGGCTATGATCGCCGTGCTTTGCGCCCAACCGGAGAATGAAGATGTCCCGACCCGTGCTCCGCACCGAATTCTGCGATCGGATCGGAATCGAGTACCCCGTCATCTCGGCGGGCATGGGTCCCGTGGCGGGCACCGGTGCACCGGTCGCGACGGCGGAGCTCGCCGCGGCAGTATCGAACGCAGGCGGTCTCGGTGTGATCGGCGGCGTCGCCTACTCGCCCGACGTGCTGCGCGCCGAGATCCGCAAGCTCCGCACGCTCACGGACAAACCGTTTGCCGTGGACCTCCTGCTCGCGCCGAACTTTCTCGTGCCGCACACCGGAGCGCGCAACGCGGCGCCGCGCGCCGACCAGCTGCCCAAGGCGCACGTCGAGGCGATCGCGCGCATCGCCGACTCGCTCGGCATCGAGCTGAAGCAGGCGCCGCCCGACACGGGCAGGGCGGCCAGCTGGGTCCCGCCCGGTCAGAGCTGGGCCGGCTCGCAGATGGAGGTGCTGCTCGAGGAGGAGGTGCCCGTCTTCGCTTCGGGTCTCGGCACGCCGAAGCCCTTCGCCGATGCGCTGCACGCGAACGGCACGGCGATTCTCTCGCTCGTCGGCACCGTGAAGGCGGCGCGTCAGGTCGCGGCGGACGGCGCGGACTTCGTGGTGGCGCAGGGCACCGAGGCCGGCGGGCATACGGGCAAGATCGCGACACTCGCCCTCGTGCCGCAGGTGATCGATGCGGTCGCGCCGACGCCGGTGATTGCCGCGGGTGGGATCGCGAACGGACGCACGCTCGCGGCCGTGCTGGCGCTAGGCGCGGAGGCCGCGTGGTGCGGCACTGCGTTCCTGGTTTCGAACGAGGCCCATCAGCCCGCGCTACAGAAGCAGCGCATCCTGGACGCTGCGGCCGAGGACACGATCGTGACGCGCCTCTACAGCGGCAAGACGATGCGCAACATCACCAACCCGCTGATCGAGGCGTGGGAGCGGGAGGGACTCCAGGCGCTGCCGATGGGCGCGCAGGGCGCGCTGATCCGCGACCTCCAGTACTCGATCGAGCAGGCGGGACGACACGAGCTGCTCATGAACGCCGCCGGGCAGGCATCGGGGCTGCTCACGAAGCAGCGGCCGGCGGCGGAGATCCTCGCCGAGATGGTGGCGGACGCCGCGGAAGCCTTGACGAACGGGCTCGCCAGGCGCGTGCGCGTCTCGCGCTGAGTCGCAGAAAACCTGCCAGCGGTGTAAAGAGTTCAAATTACCCGCCAGCGGCGCGCGGTGAAGATGGACGCCGCCCCCCCGTCGCATGGCACATCGCTTGCTGCCGTCTCGGGTACGGGGCGAGCGAAAGGAGTGCCATCCATGGGGTCGAACAAGCTGCGCATCTCGCTCGCGTCCCTTGCGTTTCTCGTGGCGGTGGCCGCCACGGCCCCGGCGCGCGCCTTCAGCGAGGTCTCGTTCGAGTTCTTCCAGTCCAGCCTGTCCCCGCACGGCAGCTGGGAGTTCTCGGCGAGCTTCGGCCGCGTCTGGCACCCGTACATCGAGGTCGAGCACTGGCATCCGTATGCGTACGGCCACTGGGTCTACACCGATTTCGGATGGACCTGGGTCTCGGACTACGAATGGGGCGCGATCCCGTTCCACTACGGCACGTGGGTGATCGAGCCGGGTATGGGCTGGGTGTGGGTTCCCGGCTATGTGTGGGCGCCCGCCTGGGTCGTCTACCGCACGGGGCCGAGCTATATCGGCTGGGCGCCCGTGCCGCCGCGCTTCTCGATCGGGGTTTCGTATCGCTACGACGACTACTACCAGCCCGACTACTTCGTGTTCGTGCCCGAGCGCCACTTCTGCGATCGACGCATCGACCGCTACGCGTACCCCGTCTCGCGCACGCGCGTGATCTACAACCAGACCACGATCATCAACAACAACATCACGATCGACAACCACGTGGTCGTGAACCGCGGTCTGGACTATCGGCGGATCGAGCGCGTGGCAGAGCGCCGGCCCGAGCGGATGCGTATCGACAGCGTTCCGCGCGTCGCTCCGATCGAGCGCGTGAGCCGCGAGTCGCTGCGCGAAAATCCCAGGGAGGCCCTGCGTGTCGACCCGCGCCGGGCCGAGCGCGGACACGTGCGCGTGGTGGCCGATGAAGATCGGCGGGATGCGCCCGGGCGAGACGAGCGGCGTCGCGACAAGGCGGTAGAGCCGGAACGCGACCGCACCAACGGGCGCGAGGAGCAGACGATCCGGCGCGAGCGCGACCGGGAGGACGCGCGCGGCCGTGACGAGCGGCAGCGCGCCGGCGATCGAGAACGCACGGTCGATCGCGACCAGGAGCCGGAGCGCGCGGTCGTCGAGAAGCGCGACCGGGCCGAGCGCGAGCGGGCGGACCGCGAGGAGAAGGCACGCGAGCAGGACCGCGGTCAGCGCGACGAGCGCGCTCGTGAAGAGCGCCAGAATGCCGAGCAGCGGGATCGGCGCGAGCAGGAGCGCGCCCGCGGAGCCCAGGTCGAGCAGGAGCGCGCAGCGGAGCGCACGCGCGAGCGCACCGACCGCGAGCGGCAGGAGCGCGCCGCGCAGGAGCGCGAGCAGTCGACTCGGCGGAATGAGCAGGAGCGCGCGACCCGCCAGCAGGAGCAGCAGATGCGCCGCGAGCAGGAGCGCGGCATGCGCGATCAGCAGCGTGCGCAGGATCAGCAGCGCGCGCAGGAGCAGGAGCGCGGCATGCGCGAGCAGCAGCAGCGGCAGGAGCAGGAGCGCGGCATGCGCGAGCAGCAGCGGCAGGAGCAGGAGCGCGGCATGCGCGAGCAGCAGCAGCGGCAGGAGCAGGAGCGCGCGGCGCACGAGCAGGAACAGCGCGGGAACAAGGAACGAGCGCGGAAGGGTCGAGGCCAGGAACAGGAAGGCGTCCCGGAGACCGCTCCAGACGATCAGCACGGGCGCGGGCGGTAGTAGCGTCTTACGGGCGACGACGCGTCAGGGCGTCGGCCAGGGCGTGAGGGGCAGTCCGGGGCTCGGTAGCGCCTCGATCGCACAGACGCGCCCCGGCGCGAGCTCGGTCGTGAAGAGCGTCCGGCGATCCTCGCCGCCGAAGCAGCAGTTGGTGGGATACGCGCCCGGGCCGAGGTCGACCCGATCGATCTCCTTCGCATCGCGATCGAACACACGAATGCAGTGGTCCATCGGACACGCGCAGTACAGTCGACCCTCGACGTCGAACGCGAAACCATCCCCGGGCGATTCCCCGGGCAGCTCCTCGATCCACCAGTCGCGCTTCCCATCGACGGGATCGATCCACAGCAGGCCCTGCGCCTCGACGATCAACAGGCGCCCTTCGGGAGAGAGCGCGACGCCGTTGTCGTACTTGAATCCGCGCGCGATCAACCGCAGATCGCCATTCGCATAGCTCCAGAGCCGTCCTTCCGAACCCGGCGCGGCTCGCATGCCGCCGTGCGGCGGCGGGTCGGTGAAATAGATCGTTCCGTCGCGCGCCACGATCAGGTCGTTCGGCGCCTGGAGATCCTCCTGCGCGAGCACACTCACGCCGCCGTCGGGAGTGACACGCTGGAGCCCGGGCGGACCCGGGCGATACGGGATCTTGCTCGCGTCCAGGCGCAGCGCGTCCGCGAACACCGTGAAGTCGATGCCACCGTTGTTGGTCACCACGAAGCCACTGTCGTCGGCGAGCTGCGCACTGTTCGCGCCACCCGGCAGCGACACGATCTTCTCGAGCTTTCCGCTCGCCGGTTCGATCCGCACGAGCGCGCCCGGGGAGATCAGCGACACCACGAGGGTGCCATCCGGGCACCAGACCGGTCCTTCACCAAGGGGCGCCTGGTCCGTGACGACTTCGTATCGCATGGCTCCATCATGCACGAGCTGCCGCCTCCGGCTCAAGGTCAATGTCCTGCGGACGAGAGACAGCGCCCAGCCTGTCGTGCCCCGAGCACACCCGCCCCGGCCATCCAGGCGATCGTGTCGCGCAGCGAGACCTCGATCGGAATCGGATCGCGGCCGAGCAGCGCGCGCGCGTCGCGGTCGTCCGCGGGCACGCTGCGCGTGAGCACGAGTGCGGCCTCGCTCGTGAGCTGCGTCGATCTACCGAGCCACCGCTGCGCGAGATCGCCCATGCGCCCGAGCGCGCGCAGTACGCCAGCCGGAATGTGCTGGGGCTTCAGATCCGTCCGCCCGGTGATCTCCGCGAGCAGCTCGTAATACCGCGCGTGGGTCAGGAACTCCGCAGTCGCCATCACGCGCGGAGGCGGATCGGCAGCTGCGAACAGCGCGACAAACAAGTCGGCGAGATCGCGCACGTCGGTATAGGGGAAGCCGCCGGAGGTGACGAGCACACGACCCGCCCGGAGCGCGGATGCCATCACGCCGGGACCGCTGCCCACGGTGGGGTCGTGCGGGCCGAGGACCGAGGTCGGATAGACGATCACGACGGACGCTCCCCCCGCCTGGAGCGTGCGCGCGCAGCGCTCGGCCTCGGCCTTCGTGCGCGCATACATGCTGCTCGGTTCACTCACCGGGTCGGATGCAGAGAGCATCGGACCGCGCGGCGGAAACAACGCGAGCGCGCTCGAGACGAAGATGATCCGTGCGAGCCCTGCCTTGCAGGCAGCGTTCAACACGAGCTCGGTCCCGACCACGTTCACCGAACGCAGCCGCTCCGCGTCGCCGAGGTTGTGAGAGAAGAAGCCCGCGCAATGGAGCAACGCGTCGCAGCCGCGCAGTGCGGCCTCGACCGAGGCTGGATCGGTCACGTCACCGAGGTGAGACTCGACCGCATCGCCGAGTGCGAACGGAGCCAGCACACGCGGAAGTTTGTCGGCGTCGCGCACGAGCGCGCGCACGGCATGTCCCGACTGCGCGAGCCGGGCCGCGGCGTGGCAGCCGATCAGGCCCGTGGCACCCGTGACGAGAATTCGCACCGCAGAAGGCTAGGAGTCTTCGCTAAGTTGCGCCCCCGTGATCCCCTCCTATCGCGTGATCCAGTGGGCGACGGGCTCGGTCGGGCGCGAGGCACTGCGCGCCGTGCTCGCGCATCCGCAGCTCGAGCTCGCCGGCGTGCGTGTGTACTCCGCGGAGAAGGAGGGACGCGACGCGGGCGAGCTGTGCGGGATGCCGCCGACCGGCGTGCGCGCCACGCAGAGCAGCGCGGCGCTCCTCGCGACCGACGCCGACTGCGTCCTCTACATGCCGCGCCGCGCCGATCTCGACGAGGTCAGTGCGCTGCTCGCGTCGGGCAAGAACGTGATCGCGACGCCGTTCCTCTTCTACGGGCACGCCTATCCCGAAGCCGAACGGGCACGGCTCGAGCGCGCATGCGAGCAGGGAAAGAGCTCCGTGCATGGTACGGGGATCCACCCGGGCCTCGTCGGCACGGTGCTGCCGCTCGCGCTCTCGGGACTCTCGCGCCGGATCGAGCGACTCACGATCCAGGAGCGCGCGAACTGGAGCCTCTACGACAGCCCGCGGATCACGTTCGACAACATGCGCTTCGGTGCGCCGCCCGAACAGGCCACGCTCGAGGCGAATCCGTTCGCGCGCTGGAACAGTCAGCTCTTCAGCCAGCAGATCTGGCTGCTCGCGGACGGTCTGCACGCGCGGATCGACCGCGTGACCGAGGAGCAGGAGCTAGTGACCGCCGCGCAGCGCTGCGAGATCCGCGGGGGCGTGATCGAAGCCGGCACGGTGTCGGGACAGCGCTATCGCTGGCGCGGCGTCGCGGGTGAACGCACGCTGATCGAGATCGAGGCGCTCTGGACGGTCGGCCCCGACTATCCGGAGAGGTGGCCGCGCCCGCGCGACGGCTGGACGATCCAGATCGAGGGCGAGCCGTCGGCGCAGCTGCACTTCATCTCGCTCGCGAGCTTCGCACGCCGCGACGTTCCGATCGCCGAGCACGTCCACGCGGCCGATATCGCGACCGCGATGCACGCGGTGAACGCGGTGCCTGCCGTGTGCGACGCGCCGCCGGGAATCCGCAGCGCGCTCGACCTGCCGCTCACGCGCGCGGGGATCGGGTTCGGAATGACCGGGATTTCCCGACGATTGGAATGAGCTGATTGAATTGAATGGCGTAGGAGTCAGGACTCCGCCGGCTTGGAGGCCGGCTATGCTCTGCCCGGGCCGTTAGCTCAGTTGGTAGAGCACCGGACTTTTAATCCGAGGGTCCAGGGTTCGAGTCCCTGACGGCCCACGCTGTCGCCGGCGTGAGGCGCAGCTCGAGGCGTGAACCAGCTTCGTGCTGTGGTGAGAAGAGTGAGAAGAGTCGGTCGCTGCGATGGTTGAGCTCACGGGCTGGGTAGCGTACCGAGCCCGTGGAGCTCGACCCATCGACGAGTGGGCGACCCGATCGACCCTCCATCGGTGTCGTCCGGATCGCCCACGGCGGTTCGATCTACGGGAACGTCGTGTTCACGTTGACCGTGGCGCTGTCCGACGGCGTATAGGACTGACCGTCGTCGTCCGACACGCCTCCGGTCACCTTGTCCGTGTGATCGATGTTGCAAGCGCCAGTGCCGGTATCGACCCGTCCGACGAAGTGACAGGTATAGTTGCCGCCCTTTGCGATCGTGCCGCCTGTCGCACAATCCGTGCTGATGACGTTGCCATGCACCTGGGTGATGTCCCCGAACTTGTCGTCGGTGAGCGAGTTCACCGTCAGCGTATCGTTCACGTCGGAGTTGTTGCTCACTACCACCTGGTAGTTCACATCCACCGCACAGGACGACGACTGCGCCGTCTTGTCCAGGTCGGGAACCGCCGGCACGTCGGTGACGGTGACGTCGGCATCATCATCGCCACAGATCTTCGCTCCCGTATTGCTCTGGTCGCCGCAGACCTCGACCACATCGGTGATCGTCTGCCCGCTATCCCCGGACACGGACGACTTGAAGGAACAGCTCTGCGACGCACCCGAGGCCAGCACGACGCCTACCAGGCTGTCGCAGGTGTTCTCGGTGATGTTCGCATTGCAGGGATTGGCCGCCTCGTCACAGCCCGGAATCCCGATGTTGCCATAGACATCGTCGGTCAATGTCGTGAGCGCGACC
>Ga0070696_100002390_pt1 | contig 12418 bp, 11 predicted proteins | sample KBSK1253metaG_FD_65474 | JGI IMG/M metagenome (GOLD analysis project Ga0070696, IMG submission 65474) | Corn, switchgrass and miscanthus rhizosphere microbial communities from Kellogg Biological Station, Michigan, USA - KBS K1-25-3 metaG | ecosystem: Host-associated > Plants > Roots >... | reverse complement strand
GAGATAGCGCGCCTCGACCACGTCGCCGGGGACCACGCGCAGCAGCACGAAGATCAGCACCGCGACCCCGAACAGCGTCGGGATCATGGCGAGGAGCCGCTTTAAGATGTAGTAGCCGATCAGTCGCCGCCGTCCAGCCAGACCGTGTCGAGCGTGTTGTTGAGATAGTGGCTCGGGGTCACCGTGAAGCCTTTGACCTTCGCCGAGTGCGGGATGATGCGGTGCCACTGCAGGGTCATCAGGTAGTGCGCCTCCTCGTCGAGCAGGCGCTTCTCGAACGTGCGGATCAGCTTCTTGCGCTCCTCGGGGTTGGTCGCCCGGCTTTGCTTGTCGTACAGCGAATCGAGCACCGGGTCCTTGTAGCGGCCGTAGTTCGCCGGGTTGCGGTCGCTCGACAGGAACTTGTACATGTCGAGATCCGGCTCGACGATGTAGCCGCACTGGAAGTCCATGAACACCTGGGCGTCGCCCTTGCGGATGGTGCCGAAATAGGCCGCCGGCTCGATCACCTGCTGCTGCACGTTCAGGCCGACGCGGCGCCACTGGTCGATCAGCCACACCCCGAGCGGCTCGTAGGGCATCGGGATGCCGCGGTTGGTGAAGGTGAACTGGAAGCCCTCGGGCACCCCGGCCTCCTTGAGCAGGCGGCGCGCTTCCTTGCGCGATTTCTCGGGGTCGGTCCAGTAGCCGGCGAGCTGGTTCAGCTCCTGGGGCGGCGTGGCGAACGGCGTGCCGGGCACCTGCACGCCGGCCACTTCCTTGACGATGGCGATCTTGGAGAGCGATTTGGAGGCCTGGTGGCGGTCGAGCGCGAGCGTCAGCGCGCGGCGCACGCGCTTGTCGTCGAAGGGCTTTTTCTCGTGGTTGATGCCGACGAGCAGGATGCAGTCCCACGGCGACTCCTCGACCGCCGCCTTCTTGCCGAGCGTGCTCACGATGCTGTCGCGCTCGGCCGGGCTGAAGCCGCGGAACTGGATGTGCGCGCGCTCACCGCGGATCGCCGCCACCTGGGCCGCGGAATCGCGCATGAAGATGGCGCGGAAGCCGTCGAGGTAGGGCTTGCCCTTGTCCCAGTAGTTGGGGTTCTTCTTGCCCACGAGGTGCGAGCCCTTGACGTGCTCGACGAACGTGAACGGCCCGGTGCCCATGATGTTCTTCTCGTACCAGTGCGGGTCCTTGGCGAGGATGTCGGCCTTGTAGATGAAGTTCCAGGGCGAGGACAGCGAGGAGAGGAACGACGCGCTCGGCTCCTTCAGCTTGAAGGTCACGGTGTACGGATCCGGCGCCTCGACCGAGGCGACATCGGCGTACTGGCCCTTGCGGCTCGAGCCCACGCCTGGCGGCGGGAAGATGATCTTGTCATAGGAGGCCTTGACGTCCCGCGAGGTCATCTCGGCGCCGTCGTGGAACTTGACGCCCTTGCGCAGCTTGAAGGTGTAGGTGAGCCCGTCGTTCGACACCGTCCAGCCTTCGGCGAGCGAAGGCGAGGGCTTGGTTCCCGAGCGATCGTTCGGATCGACGCGCAGCAGCGTGTTGTAGAAGGGCGCGATCGGATGGATCAGGCCGAAGGTCTCCTCGCGGTGCCCGTCGTAGGACGGCGGCTCCGAGGGAACCGGGAAGACGAGCTCGCCGCCGTGGCGCGGGCCCTGCGCGTACAACGGAAGCGACAGCAGCGCTGCGAGGGCGAGCGCCAGCAAGCGCGTGAGACGTTCCATAGGACACCTCCTCCTGGCGCGAGTATCCGCGTCTTTAACTTACGCCAGAATTAAGGCCAGGGCTCAGGCGAGATGGCAGGCGCCCAGGTGGGCGGGTCGTACCGGCCTCAGCTCGGGGACTTGTGCGGCGCAACGCGGCTCGGCGATGGGGCAGCGGGGATGAAAAACGCAGCCGCTGGGCGGCTTGAGCGGGCTGGGCACCTCGCCTCTGAGTACCGTGCGCTCGCGCTGCGCCTCGAGCCTGGGGTCGGGGATCGGCACCGCGGAGAGCAGCGCCCGCGTGTAGGGATGAATCGGGTTCTCGTACAACGACTTGCGGTCGGCCACTTCGACCACCTTGCCGAGATACATCACCACCACGCGGTCCGAGATGTGGCGCACCACCGAGAGATCGTGCGCGATGAAAAGGTAGGTGAGCCCGAGGCGGCTTTGCAGGTCCTCGAGCAGGTTGATGATCTGCGCCTGGATCGACACATCGAGCGCCGACACGGGCTCGTCGCAGACGATGAGCGCCGGTTCCATGGCGAGCGCGCGCGCGACGCCGACGCGCTGGCGCTGGCCGCCGGAGAGCTGGTGCGGGTAGCGCCGCGCATGCTGAGGCAGAAGGCCGACCTGCGTAAGGAGCTCCCGCACGCGTGCCGTGCGCGCCGCTTTTTCCTTGACGATGCCGTGAACCTGGAGCGGCTCGGCGAGGATCTGGCCCACGGTCATGCGCGGATTGAGCGAGGAATAGGGATCCTGGAAGATCACCTGCACGCGGCGGCGCACCGAGCGCAGCGCGCGAGCGTCGAGCGCGGCGAGGTCCGCGCCTTCGAACAGGATCCGCCCGCTGCTCGGGCGCTCGAGCTGCAGGATGCAGCGCCCGGTCGTGGTCTTGCCGCAGCCCGACTCGCCCACCAGGCCGAGCGTCTCGCCGCGGCGCACCTCGAAGCTCACGTCGTCGACGGCGCGCACCACGCCGCCGCGCACGGGAAAATGCTTGACCAGGTTCTGTACCTGGAGCAGCGCTTCGCTCACCGCAGGGCTCCCGACTCCCAGCACGCGGAAGCGTGCTTCGACCCGATTGATTCGAGCGGTGGAACTTCCGCGCAGCGCTCGACGCGATAAGCGCAGCGCGGGGCGAACGCACACCCCGGCGGCAGCCGCGTCAGGTCGGGCGGCTGCCCGTCGATCGGCTCGAGGCGCGCGCGCCGCGGCTCGTCCAAGCGCGGCACCGAGCGCAGCAGCCCGAGCGTGTACGGATGGCGCGGGTTGGCGTAGAGCTCCGCGGCGCTCGCGCGCTCGATGATGCGCCCGGCGTACATCACGTTCACGCGGTCGGCATAGCGCGCCACCACGCCGAGGTTGTGCGTGATGATGAGCATGGCTACGCGCAGACGCTGCGCGAGATCGCGCATCAGCTCGAGGATCTGCGCCTGGATCGTCACGTCGAGCGCGGTGGTGGGCTCGTCGGCGAGGATCAGCGACGGATTGCAGGCGAGCGCCATGGCGATCATCATGCGCTGGCGCATGCCGCCGCTGAAGTGATGCGGGTACTGGCCGAGGCGGCGCTCTGGGTCGGGGATGCCGACCATCGCGAGCAGCTCGAGCGCCCGTGCGCGCGTCTCGGGCGGCTTCATCCGCATGTGAATCTCGAGGCCCTCGGTGAGCTGCCGGCCGATCGACAGCACCGGGTTGAGCGAGGTCATCGGCTCCTGGAAGATCATCGCGATCTCGCGGCCGCGGATGGTGCGCATCTCCTCCTCGCCGAGCTTGAGCAGATCCCGGCCCTTGTAGAGGATCTCGCCGCCTTCGATGCGTCCCGCGGGCCCGGCGACCAGGCGCATGACGCTCAGCGCCGACACCGACTTGCCGCAGCCCGACTCCCCGACCAGCGCGACGGTCTCGCCTTCCTCGATGTCCCAGGACACGCCGTCCACCGCGCGCACCACGCCCGCGGCGGTAAGGAACGTGGTCCTGAGATCCTTGACCTGGAGCAGAGCGCTCACGCGGCCAGCATAGCACGCAGCCCTGCTACGATAGATTGATGCATGCGCGCTACAGCGGCGTCGCGATCACGCTGCACTGGCTGATCGCGGGGCTGATCCTCGCCCAGATCGGGTTCGGCTGGTACCTGCAGAGCGTTCCGCGCAAGACGCCGGACCGGACGGTCTATGTGAACCTGCACAAGTCGACCGGCCTTACTCTCGGTCTCCTAATCCTGGTGCGCCTGGGCTGGCGTCTCACCCACAAGGCGCCGCCGCTGCCGGAATCGGTGCCCGCCTGGCAGCGCAGCGCGGCGCGCGCGAGCCATTTCGCGCTTTACGCGTGCATGCTGGTCATGCCGGCCGCGGGGTATGTGGCGTCGAACTTCAGCAAGTTCGGCGTCCATTATTTCAACGCCATCCTGCTGCCGCCCTGGGGCGTGGACGATCGGCGGGTTTATGCCTTCTTCAACGCGATCCACGTCGTCACTTCCTACGTGCTTGTGATGCTGATCGCCATGCACGTGCTGGCGGCGCTGCATCATCTCTATCTGCGCGACGGCGTGTTTTACCGGATTTGGCCCGGTCAGCCCCTGAAGCGGTAGCGCAGCCCGATCCAGCCGGCGCGCGGCGCGCCCGGCGCAAAGAAGGTGTCGCGCGCCCAGTCCTCCGAGTTGGTCTGGAACCGGCCGGTCGAGTCGAACGGGTTCGCGGCCAGCTGCCCGGCGGTGGCGTAGCGCCGGTCGAAGAGGTTGTTGATCCGGCCGAAGAGCTCCCATCCTTGCATCAGGTCGTATCGTGCACGCAGGTTGACGAGCGCGTAGCCCGCGGCCTTGCCGGGTCCAAGGAAGGTGCGCGCTTCGCCGTTGAGGTCCTCTGCAGTGCCGGCCTGGTGCTGGTTGTTTTCGTTCCCGCGCACGTATTGGCTGGAGAACGCAACGAAGTCGGCGCCGATGCTGAGACGCTCGGCGAGCGGATAGCCGAAGGCCAGCTTGATGCTGTGCTCGGGAATGCCGGGGATGCGCTCGCCTGGACGCACCGCGATCAGATCGTCGCCTAGGAAGGTCCCGGGGTTACCTGGATCCTCGGGCGAGCATTCAGGCGAGCTGCCGCGGCTCGAGTTGTTCTCCGACACGATGCAGGCGGGCGATTCGAAGCTCGCGCGCACGAGGCTGTAGGCGGCGTTCCATTGCAGGGCGCCGGCTGAGCCGGACATGCCGAGCTCCAGGCCGCGGCGGCGCGTCTTGCCGAAGTTGCTGAAAAAACCGGCGCTGGTGGTGGTGCCCACGAACAGGATGTCGTCGGTATTCGTGGTCTGGAACAGGCCCGCGTTCCAGCGCACGTCGCCCGCGAGCCGGCCGCGCGCGCCGAGCTCGAACGTGCGCGCGACCACCTGCTTGAGCGGCGGGTCCGCGGCGAGCGCATTGGGAAGCGTGCACGGCCGCGCAGCGTCGGCGCACCCCAGCTCGATCGGCGTCGGCGCGCGATTGCCCTGGTTGAAGCCGCCATACAACGTCAGCGCCGGCGAAGCCTGGTAGGCCACGCCTGCCGCCGGGTTGAGCTTGCTGAAAGTGTGCTCGCCGTCGAGCGCGGGTGCCGACGGTCCGGTGTCGCGCAGCTTGACCTTGGTGTTGTTGTAGCGCCCCGAGAAGGTGAGGTGCAGGTTGGGCTGCAGCGACCAGGTGTCGGTCGCGTAGAGGCTCGTGGTGCGCGTGCGCCCGTCGAGCGCGTTCTCGAGCGCCTCCGGATCGGTCTCGATGACCGCCCGCGAAGCGTCGAATACGCCAAGTGCGGTGCTCTGCTCGAACTTGCTGCGGCTGAGGTCCGCGGCCGCGCCGAGGGCGTACTGATGGCTCCCCTCGGTGACGCTCCATTGCAGCGCGCCGCCATAGCTATGCTGGCGGGTCGAGGTGCGGTTGTTGGCGCCGGTCGCGATGTCGAGGCCGGCACCGCCGCCGACGCCGGTCGCACCGTCGTTCGGGCCGTCCTCGAAGTCGTCGTTGATGTCGCCGTTCAGCGTGCGCGTCTTCACGTTCCGGTAGTAGAGCGTCGTCGACAGGCGCGCCGCGCCGGAGAGGTAATAGCTGCCGTTGAAGGTGAGCATGCCGAGCTCGTTGCGCGTGCGGTCCAGCAGCGTGAAGACGGCCTCGCGGCGCTGGTCGAAGAACGATTGCGGCAGCAGAGCGTTGCCGACGAGGTTGGTGTTCGCCGCCGTCAGCGCAAGGTCCCATTCGAAATCGCTCGCGCGGCGGCCGACCTTGGCGAAGAGCTGCTTCACCTTCGAGGGCGAGAAGTCGCGCCAGCCGTCCTCGTCGAACCAGGTGCCCGCGGCGAAGAGGTGCATATCCTGCGCGAAGCGCCGGCCGTAGCTGAACTGTGCGGTGCGCCGCCCGAACGAGCCGCCGGAGAGCTCAGCTTCTCCTCCGGCGTCGCGGTCGCCGCTTTTCGTGCGCAGCGAGAGCGCGCCCCCGAGGGTGTTCAGCCCGAACAGAGGGTTGGAGCCGGGCACGAGGACCATGCTGTCGATCGCCTGCATCGGGATCAGGTCCCAGTTCACCACGTCGCCGAAGGGCTCGTTGATGCGCACGCCGTCCTGGAACACCGAAAGGCCCTGCGGCGTGCCGAGCAACGGCGAGGCGGTGAAGCCGCGGAAGCTGACGTCGGGCTGGTAGGGGTTGCCCTGGATCTCGTTGACATTGACGCTGGGCAGCCTCAGTCCCATCACGTCGGGGACGTTCAGCGGCTGCGCTTGCTCGAGCTCGCGCGAGCGCAGGATCTGGACGTTCGCCGGCAGCCGGTCGCGCGGCACCTCGAGCCCCGGCACCGGCGTGGGCGCGACCACTTCGACGGTGGGCAGGGTTTGCGGGGACTGCGCAGTGGCGATCCCCGCGTATCCGCAGAGAACGCCGGCGGCAAGCCTCATTCGAAGATGGCGACGCCCCAGGGCGTTTTTCCGACCGGGATATCCTTGATGCGGACGTTCTTCGCGGTGTCGATCACCGACACGCTGTCCGATCTGCCGTTGGCGACGTAGAGCTTGGCGCCGTCGCGGGTCAGCGCCATGTTCCATGGCCGCTGGCCGACGGGGATGGTGGCGACGACCTTGTCCTCCGCGGTGTCGATCACCATCACGTTGGCGGCGCCGCCGTTGGTGAGATAGACCCGCTTGCCGTCCGGATGCATCGCCAGGCCGTTGGAGCGCAGGCCCGCCTTGATGGTGCGCAGAATCTTGTGCTCCCGCGCATCGAGCACGTAGACGGTATCGGCGCGCTCGCAGGCGACGTAGGCCTTGGCGCCGTCGGGCGTGAAGGCGATGCCGCGCGGCCTGGTGCCCACCTTGAGCTGAGTGATCAGCTTGCGCGCGGCGACGTCGATCACCTCGAGCTTGTCGTCCTCCTCGGCGCTCACATAGACGAAGCGCCCGTCGGGCGAGAACACCGCGTGCTCGGGGTTCTCGCCCTTGATCTTGACCCGGAAGGCGACCGCATCGGCCGCGGTGTCGACGAACGCGACGCTGTTGGTGAGCTCGACCGCTGCGGCGAGCAGGCGGCCGTCGGGCGAGATGTAGACTCCTTCTGGCGACTCGCCCAGGTCGATCGTCCTCGCCACCGCGCGTTTCTCGAGGTCGATCACGAGGAGCGCGTTGTTCGGCTGGTCCGACACGTACGCGAGCTTGCGCGCGGCGTGGATCGCCGCGCCGCGCGGCTTGCCGCCGGTCTTGATCTCACCCACCACCTCGTCGCGCGCCGTGTCGATGAGCGAGATCGTCCCGGCGTTCTCGTTGCCCACGAGGGCGAGGCCGGCGAGCGCCCCGCCCGGGACCAAGGCACAGATGAGAAAAACGGTTTTCAGGAGCCTGCTCATTTTTTGTCCCCCTTCACTAAGGCTAAACGACCGTGACATTGCGCATCATCATGCCGTCCTCGTGCTCGAGGTTGTGGCAGTGGAACATGAAGCGTTGCGGTCCGCGGAACGCGGCTTCGCGCGGCAGGCTGAAGTCGAGCGCCAGCCATAGCGTCTCGTTGGGCCACACCAGCACCGTGTCCTTGACGCCGAGGTCGGTGGCGAAGCGGCCGCCGGGCTCGCTCGCAAGCTGGCGCGCGCCGCCGTAGGTGCCCTGCCTGCGCAGCACGCGGAAGCCGAAGCCGTGCAGGTGCATCGGGTGCGGCATCGAGATGGGGCTGTTCTTGATTTCCCATACTTCGCGCGCGCCGCGGCTCACTCCGAAGCCCGTCTCGTCGCTCGCGTAAGGCGTCTGGTCGATGAGGAATCCGGTGCCCTCGTCGAAGTCCAGGCGCAGCCGTCGGGTCGGGGCATCCGGCGCAACGGAAAGTTCTGCCAGTCCGGAAAGGCGCGCCGGGAGCGGCGGCAGGCTGGCGGCAGCCCCCTCGACGCGCAGCGCGAACAGCGGCAGCTCGGCGCCCTCGGCCAGTCGATCTTGCACCTTGCTGCCCGCGTCATCGTTTCCAGTACTTTGGCAAACCGCTGCCGCGGCGAGGGGCGCATAGCGCTCGCGCGCGGGGTGACGGTGGCGCGGCGCCGCGCCGTGCGCGTGATGGCGCGGGTCGAACGCGAGGCTCACCGCCTCGAGCGCGCGGCGGCCGCTGACATCGATCGCGATATCGACGCGCTCGGCGCTGTGCAGGAACACCCGCTCGAGCTCGCGCGGCGCGGCGAGCAGGCCGCCGTCGGTGCCGAGCAGGTGGAACGGAAACAGCTTTTCGTTTTCACGAAAGGCAAGCAGCAGCCCGCGCGCGTTGGACGCGTTCAGGATCTGGAGTCGCACCCAGCCCGGGGCGACCACCCAGCTCGCGTCGAGCCGGTCGTTGGCGAGTGCCCGGTTGCCGAGCCAGCCGTGCAGGCAGTCCTCGGCGCTCGGCGCATAGGGAAGCAGCACGCCGCCCTCGACGCGGATGTCCGCGAAGGCTAGCGCGAGGCGATTGCCCTGCGCGAGCGCGAGCCCCGCGTCGAGCGCGTCGTCATCCTCGTCGGTGACCACCAGCAGGCCGGCGAGCCCGGAGTAGACCTGCTCGGCGGTGAACCCGTGCGGATGGGGATGGAACCAGTACAGGCCCGAGCGGTTCTTCACCTCGAAGCGCACGCGCTTGCGCCCGCCCGGCGGGATCGGATCGAACCCCGCGCCGTCCTGCGCCGCGGGCAGGGTGAGCCCGTGGAAGTGCACCGTGGTGGGCTGGGGCAGCGCGTTCTCGACCAGGGCGTCGAAGCGCTCGCCGCGGCGCGCCCAGAGGACCGGCTGCGCGACCTGGCGCGTGCCGAGGTCGGCGACGTAGCGGCAACGCCCGGTGAGCGGATCGATCCGCTCGACCACGAGGCGCCGCACCTGCGCGATCGAGAGGCGCGAGGGCGCGGGCCCGGTCTTCAGCGCGGGAAGGCCGTAGGCGGTCCCGAGCGAGGCGATTCCGGCGGCGAGGAAGGCGCGGCGGTTCATCTTGCGCGGCCCGCGACGGCGTGGATCATCGGCTCGTAGGCCGACTCGCGCGAGAAGCGCCAGCTTGCAACGAGCGCCGACAAGATCGTGGCGCCGGCGAGCACGCCCAGATCGAGCGCGGCGGAGAAGTCGGCGCCGGCCGCGCCGGGCAGCAGCGCATGCTTGAGAAGATCCACGCCGTAGCTGTAGGGATTGAGCGCGGCGGCCCAGTAGAGCGCGCCCGGCAGCTCGCGCAGCGGGTAGAGCGAGCCGCTCAGGAAGAACACCGGGAAGATGACGAAGTTCATGATGCCGGCGAAGTTTTCCAGCGTGCGCGAGAACGACGCGGTCAGCATGCCCAGGCCCGCGCAGGCGAACGAGGTCGCGGCGAGCGCGAGCGCGAGCAGCCCCCATCCGATGGCGGGCCCGACATAGCCCAGTAGCGCGAGCAGGACGAGGAGCAGCACCGCCTGCGCGGCCGCGGCCGCGGCGGCGGCGATCAGCTTGGCGAGCACCATCCAGGCACGCGGCAGCGGCGCGACCAGCATCATGCGCATCACGCCGGATTCCTTGTCGTACACGGTGCCGAGCGCCGCGAGCATCGCGCCGAAGAGCATGGTCATGCCCAGAACGCCCGGCACCAGAAAGCTCTTGTAATCCGGGCCAAGCGCAGCGGCGAAGCCGCCGCCGATCACGAGCAGCCAGATGAGCGGCCGCACCATAGCGGCGACCAGGCGCGTGCGCTGTCGCACCAGGCGCAACAGCTCCCTTTCGAGCACGGCGTAGACGGGACGAATGCGCATCAGGCGAGCGCCTTTCCGGCCGCCACCCAAAGGAACACGTCGTTCAGGTTCGGGCGCCTGACGCGCCAGGCCGAGGCGCGCGCGCCGATCTCCGTCTGCAAGCTTGCCAGCGGGCTGACATCGCCGGCGCAGCGAAAATGCGCCACATCGCCCTCGCGCAGCGCCGGGCCGAGCCGGGTCTCGAGCGCCGCCACGAGAGCCTCGAGATCGGCGCCCTCGACCTCCAGGATATGGCGGCCGAGCCGTGCCACCAGCTCGCGGGGCGCGCCGGATTCCACCAGGCGGCCCTTGCGGATGAAGACCACGCGGTCGCAGCCGTCGGCTTCCTCCAGGTAATGCGTGGTGAGCAGCACCGTCGCCCCGGTGCGCGCGCGCAGGCGCTCGATGAAGCGCCAGATGCGACGGCGGTTGGGCAGATCGAGGCCGATGGTCGGCTCATCCAGCAGCAGGCAGCGCGGCTGGTGCAGCACGCCGCGCACGATGTCGAGCGCGCGGCGCATGCCGCCCGAGAGCGAGGCGACCGGCTGATCGCGCCGCTCGGTCAGATCGAACAGCTCGAGCAGCTCGCGGCTGCGCTCCTCGATCACGCCCGGCGCGAGGTCGTGGAGCAGGCCCGCGAAGCGCAGGTTCTGGGCCACGGTGAGCGTACGGTCGAGCGCCGATTCCTGGAACACCAGGCCGATCGCGCCGCGCACCTCGACGGGGGCGCGCGCGACATCGAAGCCCGCCACCGCCGCCGAGCCGGCGCTCGGGCGGATCAGCGTCGCGAGCATGTGAAGCGTGGTGGTCTTGCCGGAGCCGTTGGGCCCCAGCAGGCCGAAAAACTCTCCCGGCGCGATCTCGAGGTCCAGGCCGTCGACCGCGGCGAGCTCGCCGTAGCGCTTGGTGAGGCCCGTGGCGCGCACCGCGGCGCTCGTGTCGATCCCCGCGGCCCGCGGCGCGTTCATACGACGGGGGTGTCCTTCCTTTTGCGTGACAGCTCGCGAGACGTCTTGTCGTCGCGGTAGAGGAGGACGGGTTTGGTTTCTTTCTCCTTGCCCGCCTTCGTTGTCCCGGCCTGGAGGATCGCTTCATCGACCAGGGAGCGATGCGGCGACTTGTCGCACACCGGGTCGGCGTTCTCGGCCTCGCCGGTGAGGAGATAAGCCTGGCAGCGGCAGCCGCCGTAGTCCTTGCCCTTCTCCGGGCAGCTGCGGCAGGGCTCGCGCATCCACTGGTCGCCGCGATAGCGGTTGAAGGCGGGCGAATCGCGCCAGATCCAGGCGAGATGGCGGCTGCGCACGTTCGGAAATTCGAGGCCGGGGAGCATGCGCGCCTCGTGGCAGGGCAGGGCGAGCCCGTCCGCGGTCACGCACAGGAACACCGCGCCCCAGCCGTTCATGCAGGCCTTCGGCCGGTTGGCGTGGTAATCCGGCACCACGAAGTAGATCTTCATCCGATCACCTACGCGCTCTCGAAAGCGGCGGGTGAGCTCTTCGGCGCGCTCGAGCTGCTCACGGCTGGGCAGCAGCAGCTCGCGGTTTGCATAGGCAAAGCCGTAGTACTGCGTGTTGGCGAGCTCGACGTAGTCGGCCTCGAGCTCGGCGGCCATGTCGAGGATCTGCCCGACGTGGTCGATGTTGAGCCGGTGCAGCACCACGTTGAGCACCATAGGATAGCCGTGCTGTTTCACCATCTTCGCCACGCGACGCTTGAGCTCGAAGGTGCGCGTGCTCGAGAGAAAGTCGTTCATCTCGCGCGTCGAATCCTGGAACGAGACCTGGATGTGGTCGAGGCCCGCTTCCTTCAGCGCCGCGATGCGCCGCTCGTTCAGCCCGACGCCGGAAGTGATCAGGTTGGAGTAGTAGCCCAGGCGCCGTGCCTCGGCGGCGAGCGTCTCCAGGTCGTCGCGCACGAGCGGCTCGCCGCCGGAGAAGCCCAACTGCGTCGCTCCCAGCGCGCGTGCTTCGCGCAGCACGCGCACCCAGTCCTCCGTGGAGAGCTCCTCGCCGTAGGCGGTGTAGTCGACCGGGTTGGAGCAATACACGCAGTGCAGCGGGCAGCGATAGGTCAGCTCCGCGAGCAGCCAGAGCGGCGGATTAGGCTGGCTTGACACGGATCCATCCTTTCTCGCGCGCGTGCGCGAGAAACTCGGTCACGTCGTCGCGCAGGTCGGCGCCGGGAAAGGCGCGCTCGAGCTCGGCGACGATCGCCGACACCGGCGCGGCGCCGTCGATGCGCTTCAGGATCTCGCCCGCGCTCGCGCCGAGCTTCACCATGCCCTCCGGATAGAGCAGCACGTAGGCTTCCTGCGCCGGCTCCCATTGGAAGCGGTAATGGCGCGCCAGCTCGAACACCGGATCTCCACTCATTTCGTTTCACCGATACCGTAGGCGAGCTGCATCGCGTCGAGCATGCTCCACAGGACATCGAGCTTGAATTGCAGGATCTCGAGCGCGCGCTCCTGCTCGGCGCCGGTGCGGAAATGCGCGAGCGTCACTTCCAGGCCGTGCTCGACGTCGCGGCGCG
>Ga0070696_100002388_pt1 | contig 12422 bp, 9 predicted proteins | sample KBSK1253metaG_FD_65474 | JGI IMG/M metagenome (GOLD analysis project Ga0070696, IMG submission 65474) | Corn, switchgrass and miscanthus rhizosphere microbial communities from Kellogg Biological Station, Michigan, USA - KBS K1-25-3 metaG | ecosystem: Host-associated > Plants > Roots >... | reverse complement strand
GTTCCCAGCCTGGCGGGCCATCGGGCAACCTCGTTGCGTTCCAGCGTGCGCAGAACGGTTTCGGTGAAGGAGTTGATGGATACGTAACGCGCAAAGAAGTGCTGCATCACTGCGCCGAGCAGGAAGGCACCGGTGCCTTCGAACGCGCCGTCGTCGCAGGTCAGGGTAATTTCCAGGCCGCGGCCGAAGGTGATCGGCCCAGGTACCGGAACGCGCCGCACGATCGGCTGCGAACTGACTGCCTTGACGCCTTCGACCTGGCGCAGCGCACTGGAATCGAACTCGTCGCAGTACAGCGTCAGCATCTCGCGCAACGCCGCGGCGCCTTCGCCCGCGTTGTTCTCCAGCAGCGAGACGTAGTTCAGCTGCAGGTGGCTGAGCAGCCGCCATGCGGTATCGCCGGTGGCCACCGAAGCACGCGGCTTGGTCGGCCCGGCGATGCAGCGGATCGACTCCACCGGCGCGCCGGTCTCCAGCGTGAAATCGGTCTTCGACTTGCCCACCGGCATCTGCAGCGGCAGGTCGCGGTTGGTGCACATCAACATCATGCCGATCTGGCGCAACTGGGTGGAGTAAGGCGCCTCGCTGGAGTCGACCAGCGAGATGAACATCTCGTTGCCGATGTAGCTGGAGCGCGCGCCCTGCCGCTTCTGCCGCGACGAGATCAGGCGCGGCTCGCGGCGGATCGTGTAGTAGGCCGAATGCTGGCTGTGCCAGGTGCGCTCGTCGCAACCGTAGAACGGCAGGAAGCGCTGCTCCGGCTCCTGCCGGTCACCGAAACCCTCCACGTTGCCGATGCTGTGGACCTCGAAATCCATCGGCCGGGTGCGGTCGGCAAGAATGTGGTACTCGGTCCTGCCCTGCTGCAGATGGATGCGGTCGGCGCGCCGCGGGAACAGGTTGATCACTGGCGTGCAGAACAACCGGAAATTGCTCACGTCGACCGCGTTGTGCAAACTGGCCACGCTGCGGTCGAACAGCGCCACGATCTCGAATTCGCTGCCCTTCGAACGCGCCAGCACGGATTTTAGGCCGCAGAACTCGGCGAACAGGAAGCGCTCCGGGCAGGCGAAGTATTCCTGCAGCAGCCGGTAGCCGCTGAACGAGCGCCCGCTATAGGGAATCAGCGCCTCGTTCTCCTCGAAGCCCTTGCGATGGATGCTCGAGGCGTCGAAATACCGGCTGATCTCGCCGCTGGCGCCCTGCGCGCGCACGACGAAACCGATGGCGTTGCCCAGCAGTTGTTCGTACAGGCGCTTGGGAAGTTCGTCCGCACCGGCGATGAAGACGGGCAGCGCGTCGAGCGCCAGCATGTTCGCCTGCGCGCCGGCGGTCACCCGGAACTTCAGCCGCAGGCCGGCACGCACGGACTTGCCTGCGGGCAGAGTCACGCCTGCGGCGGCGATCGCGGCCGGCGTTTCCAGGTACTTCGCGTCAATGAGCTCCAGCGGCCACAAGGTGACGTCATGGGCCGTGCGGTACTCGCACGCGGTACGGTCGTCCTTGCCGATCAGGCTGCGCAAGGCCGTGTGGCGCTCCACGACGTGGCCAGTCAGCAGGCCGCTCTCCTTCAGATCCGGCTGCATCTGCACCACCGCCATCGAGGGCACCGGCGCCAGGTAATGCGGATAGATCATTTCCAGCAGGTGCTGGGTGAATACCGGGAACTGCGCGTCCAGCTTGAGTTGTACGCGGGCGGCGAGAAAGGCGAACCCCTCCAGCAGTCTCTCCACGTAGGGATCGGCACACTCGAAGCCCTCCAGCCCGAGTCGCCCGGCAATCTTCGGATACTCGCGCGCAAACTCGCCGCCCATCTCGCGGACGTGTTGCAATTCCCGGTTGTAGTAACGCAGCAGGCGTGGGTCCATGGGCGATCAGCCGAAGCCCTCCGACACCTTGAAGCTGCCCGTTTCCAAGTCCACCTCGGTTTTCAGGAACAGGTTCAGCGGAATGGGCTGCGCCCACATTTCCGATTCGATGTTGAACATCAACGCCTGACGATCCATCCGCTTGTGGTCGGCGTTTACCGAAACCCGCAGCGTGTTGGCGGTCAGGCGTGGCTCGAAGGCGAGGATCGCGTCCTTGAGCTGGCGCTGCAGGGTTTCCGAATTGATGCCCGACAGCGATGCGCCGGTAAGGTCGGGAATACCGAAATTGAGTACGGAACGGGCCACTTCCGGGTAATCGTCCAGGTTCACGTCCACGTCCAGGCTCACGCAGTTCAGCAGCCATGAGACGTCGCGCGTGACGCAATCGCGCAGCCGCGTGGCCGAGATGACGCGCTTGTCGCGACTCTCCTCCAGCTTGTCCGGTTCGTCGTCGGTAAGCCGGTCCAGCAACGAAGGTTGCAACCGTTCCTGGGTGGTCAATTCGGCCATGGTTTGCGCGAACCTCCGCTCAGTCGACGTCGAACGAGATCAGTCTGGCATCGAGCAACGGGTACTCGCCCGAGTCGGTGGCCAGCATCCGCTGGCCCAGGCACGTCTGCAGATCGCCCCCGGCATCGATCCATTCCGTCCTGCGGCCCAGCACCAGGTCGTTGTCGTCGCTTCGCTCGGAACCGGGGTAGCGCCCGGGCACGAAGCCGATGGCCTTGCCGCCGTTTGTCCAGGTGACTTCCGCGGGCACCCATATCTTGTCGCGCAGGTCGGTGGGCGCCTCGAACTTCAGTTCCCGCAGGCGCGAGAACGGCACCCATGAATAGCCGCCGTTGACGACGAGTTCCAGACATGGCCCCAGCCTGGGGTCGGCGTCCGCGATCCATTCGAACGGCGTGCCATCGATATGGCCGCTCACCGCTGCGGCCTGGTCAAACGCCTGCTCACGCAGGTCGGCAGCCTGCTCGTGGCGCCCCTGTGCGCTCAGTTTGAGTGCCTGCAGCAGCAATGCGAGCCATTGCTCCGGCTCGCCGATGATCACGGGCAGGCGTGTTCCGGCAAAGACCTCGGCGCGCACCGACTCGCCCTTCAGCGCCTCGGAGTAGGCGCCAACCATCATCGCATTGAGCGGTTCCAGCTCGCCGCTGACGTTCAACTGGTTCTGTGCCCGTTCCCACTGCCCCAGCAGGGCCAGCAACTGGAATAAAAAAACCCGGCGCTTGGCATCTGCCGGGTTGTTGCGGACTTCCACCGTCAGCAGTTGCAGCGCCTCGTCCAGTCGACCTTCCTTCAGCTTGCTTTCGGGTGTCATTTCATCTCTCGCAAGCGCGCCCGGGCAGTGTCTGGGCACGCCCGGCCAATGAGGGGGATGCGTCCGGGCGAACCGGCCGAATCTCTGGACAAGCAGTCGGCTGAGTCATGCCGCAAGAACCAGGCTTGCGCCCGCATGCGGTTTCAGGACCGACTTGCCCAGAGACTCACCGGAAGCCGCAGACTCCAATCGGCAGCCGCGGAGCCAGGCTCAGCTGGCCGCCACTTCCTCGACGCTGTAACCCACGGTGCCCGCCGAGGCCACGACGCCCTTGTCGTTCTGCGCGAAGTACTCGACGTCGAATTTCGCGAAGCTGATCGAGACGTTTTCCGTCAACATGTCTTCGCCGCCGGAGCCACCGGTGCTGTAGCTGGTGACCATCGCGCTGGTCAGCTTGATCGTCAGGTAGTCTTCCTGCTTGCCGCCGGCCTTGGACACCGCCAGCGTCACCGTGTCCATGTGGTCGCCGGTCACGAGCGCCTTGATGAACGAGGTGGTGCTCTTGTCGATGTACTTGGTGAAGCTGATGTCCTGTACGTTCGCCTTGCCCGCACCGCCGCCGGTGCCATGACCGAACGAGCCGCTCTGGGACATGCCCCACGACCACGCCAGGACCTGGATCTCGTCCTTGTGCTTGGCATGCTTCGATTCGCCGGTGAACTTGACCGCGCCGCCTTCCAACTTCAAATGCATGTCTAGTGCCATCAGAATTCTCCTGGATTGCTTATTTTCAGTTGAACCAGCCGCCGGATGAATCCATCCGGCAAAGACTGGAGGTTACTTTGCAACTAACGTCGTACTCCTTGTGGAACCAGGTGACACCAATACCGGTCAGGCCTTGGCGGCCGACGGCAGACGAGACACGAGCCTCAGGGAAACGGTCAGACCTTCCAACTGGTAGTGCGGCTTGAGGAAGAACTTCGAGGTGTAGTAACCCGGGGCACCCTCGACTTCCTCGACGACCACTTCCGCGGCCGACAGCGGCTTGCGCGCCTTCGTGTCCTCGCTGGAATTCGCCGGGTCGCCGTCGACGTACTGCAGGATCCACGACGTCAGCCAGCGCTCCATCGCATCACGGTCCTTGAACGAACCGATCTTGTCGCGCACGATGCACTTCAGGTAATGCGCGAAGCGGCAGCACGCGAACATGTACGGCAGGCGCGCGCCGAGGGCCGCATTGGCCGTGGCATCGGGGTCGTCGTACTCCTCCGGCTTGGCCAGCGACTGCGCGCTGATGAAGGCCGCCATGTCCGAGTTCTTGCGGTGCACCAGCGGCATCATGCCCATCTTGTCCAGCTCGGCCGAGCGTCGGTCGGTGATGGCGATCTCGGTGGGGCACTTCATGTCCACGCCGCCGTCGTCGGTCGGGAAGGTGTGCGCCGGCAGGCCTTCCACCGCACCGCCGGATTCGATGCCGCGGATGCGGGAGCACCAGCCGTACATCTTGAAAGAGCGGTTGATGTTCACCGCCATCGAGTAAGCCGCGTTCTGCCAGGTGTACTTGGACGAATCCGCACCGGCGGTGTCTTCCTCGAAGTTGAATTCCTCGACCGGATCCGTCGCCGCACCGTAAGGCAAACGGGCCAGCGTGCGCGGCATGGTCAGGCCGATGTACTTGGCGTCGTCCGATTCGCGCAGCGAGCGCCAGGCGGCGTAGTCCGGCGTGGAGAACACCTTGGCCAGGTCGCGCGGGTTGGCCAGCTCGTTCCAGCTGTCCATGCCCATCAGGGTGGAGGCTGCAGCCGAGATGAACGGAGCATGCGCGGCGGCAGCCACCTGGGCAATGCCGGAAAGCAGCTCGACGTCGGGCGGGCTGTGGTCGAAGTAGTAGTCGCCGACCAGGCAGCCATAGGGCTCGCCGCCCAGCTGGCCGTATTCCTCTTCGTACAGCTTCTTGAAGATCGGACTCTGATCCCAGGCCGTGCCCTTGTAGCGCTTCAGGGTCTTGGCCAGCTCCTTCTTGGAGATGTTCATCACGCGGATCTTCAGCTGCTGATCCGTCTCGGTGTTGTTGACCAGGTGATGCAGGCCGCGCCATGCACTTTCCAGCTTCTGGAAGTCGGCGTGGTGCATGATCAGGTTGATCTGCTCGCTGAGCTTGCGGTCGATTTCCGCGATGTAGGCGTTGATGGTCTGGGCGACGTCGTCGGAAACGATGTCCGACCTGCTCAGCACCTGTTCGGCCAGCGTGCGGACCGCCGATTCCACTTCTTCCTTCGCACGGTCGCTCTTCGGCTTGAATTCCTTGCTCAGCAATGCGGCGAAGTCGCCGGCATCCAGCGTCTGTACGGCACCGCCCTGTTCGGCGAGTTTTTCGGTTGCCATGCTCGCTTACTCCCCGTCTTTGTTGTTGTCGGCCGGCTTGGGCGCCGATACCAGGGACTGCAGCAGCGCCGGATCCTTCAGCGCCTGCGCGATCAGGTTCTCGGCGCCGGCCTTGCCGTCCATGTAGGTGTCGAGATTGGCGAGCTGGGTACGTGCCTCGAGCAACTTGGCCACCGCGCCCACCTTCCTGGCCACGGCGGTCGGCGAAAAGTCGTCCATGCTCTCGAAAGTGATGTCCACGGCAAGGCTGCCCTCGCCGGTCAGGGTGTTCGGCACTGCAAAGGTGACCCTGGGTTTCATCGACTGCAGACGGTTGTCGAAGTTGTCGACGTCGATCTCGAGCGCCTTGCGGTCCTCGACCGAGGGAAGTTCACCTGCGTTGGCGCCGGAGAGATCCGACATCACGCCCATCACGAAAGGCACCTGAACCTTCTTCTGTGCGCCGTATACCTCGACGTCGTACTCGATCTGCACACGTGGCGCACGGTTGCGCGCGATGAATTTCTGACTGCTTTGCTTGGCCATGCAATGTCTCCCAGTAAATGCTCTTCCGGTGTTGAAATGGAGCGACCAATTCGGCGCGACACGAGGCTGGTTGCCGCGGGAAAGCGGGACGTCGGTGTAGCGGTCGTCAGGGCGGCACAATGAGCTGCGGCGCCGGATTACCGTCGATCTGCTGTCGATGTCATTGGCGACGCTGGATTCGCCGGGCTGTCGCGTGCCACGACTTGCGTGGGCCAGCGAAACACCCGGCAACACTCAGCTGGTCCGGTTATGGCATCGGCGGAAATGCATGTTCTTGAATGCCGCGATCAGTCGCATCTGGCACCAGGCAGGCCTGGCGTACGCCAAGCGGCCCGCGCGTCGCGGATCAACTCCGCCGTCGCCAGATGTGTGCGTTCGCAAGCGTGGTCGTCCCCCCTTCATTCCATGTGCTGGACAGGCATGCAGGGCATCCATACTCGCCCTACCCGATTCCCTAATCACTCCGCCGTCAGGTTCATCCCCACAGCCCGACGAACACACGCAACCTCATGGCGACGAAGTGTCTTGCGGTCTTCCGTCCGATCTGCCGTCACCGAAGTGCTGCCCGTTGCCAGCGCAGTTTCTGTGAAAAACGGAAGCCCCCGACTCTGATGCGACGAAGCGCTGTACCCCCGACGCCTCGCTTGAATCCTGAACCTAGCCGGTTCATTCAGTAACGTACATCTGCCAACGCCTGTCTGCAAGCTGAATTTGAATTTGCCCGGCACAAACGCCGTGTTTTCGACATGCGACATGAGTACGGCATGCAGGGGCATGCGACAGATGCTGTCGCACTGCAAAGCTGCGTTAGCGATACAGGATGGTTGCTGTGGCAGCAAATAACAGGATCGCGCTGTGATAGCCACGCCGAAAACGGCGGGCCGGCCACGAAAAAAGCCGCCCATGATGGAGCGGCCTTTTGGACTGCTGTGCACGACCGCGACGGCAGACGAATGCCGGCGCCACCGTACATCCAAGGTGGTGGGCGGTACAAGGATCGAACTTGTGACCCCTACCATGTCAAGGTAGTGCTCTACCGCTGAGCTAACCGCCCGTCTCGCACCGGCGCACCGTGCGAGCCGCGCAGTATACGGCAGCCGCCGGCACTCGACAATATCCCGCAAGCCGCGTCGCTGCCTGCTCAGCGCAGGGCCTGCTCGCGCAGCTGGTGGATCTGGTCGCGCAACCTGGCGGCGTCCTCGAACTCCAGGTTCTGCGCGTGCCTGTACATCTGGGCCTCCAGCTTCTTCAGCACCCCTGCTGCCTGCTGCGTGCTGAGCCCGGCGTAGTCGGCGGCCTGCTCGGCCACGGCGACGCGGCCGCGTGACGACGACTTGCCGCCGCGGCGGTTGCCCGCCTCGCTGCGCGCGCCCTCCATGATGTCGGCGATGCGCCGCACCACGGTCTTGGGCGTGATGCCGTTGGCCTCGTTCCACGCTATCTGCTTCTCGCGGCGGCGGGCGGTCTCGTCCATCGCCGCCTGCATCGAGCGGGTGACATTGTCGGCGTAGAGAATGGCCTTGCCACGCACGTTGCGGGCGGCGCGGCCGATGGTCTGGATCAGCGAGCCGGTGGAACGCAGGAAGCCTTCCTTGTCGGCGTCGAGCACCGCCACCAGCGACACCTCAGGCATGTCCAGGCCCTCGCGCAGCAGGTTGATGCCGACCAGCACGTCGAACTCGCCCAGACGCAGGTCGCGGATGATCTCGCTGCGCTCCACCGTCTCGATGTCCGAGTGCAGGTAGCGCACCTTCACGTCGTGCTCGGCGAGGTATTCGGTGAGGTTCTCGGCCATGCGCTTGGTCAGCGTGGTGACCAGCACGCGATCGCCCATCGCCACGCGCTTGTGCACCTCGCTGAGCAGATCGTCGACCTGGGTGCGTACCGGGCGCACCTCGACTTCCGGGTCGACCAGGCCGGTCGGGCGCACCACCAGCTCGGTCACCGCGTCGCCGGACTTGTCCAGCTCATACGCACGCGGCGTGGCGGAGACGTAAATCGCACGCGGCACGCGCTCTTCCCACTCCTCGAAACGCAACGGCCGGTTGTCCATCGCCGAAGGCAGGCGGAAGCCGAACTCGACCAGAGTTTCCTTGCGGGAACGGTCACCCCTGTACATCGCACCCAACTGCGGCACGGTGACGTGCGACTCGTCCACCACCAGCAGCCCGTCGGCCGGCAGGTAGTCGAACAGCGTGGGCGGCGGCTCGCCCGGCGCGCGCCGGGTCAGGTGGCGCGAGTAGTTCTCGATGCCCTGGCAGTAGCCCACCTCGGCCATCATCTCCAGGTCGAAGCGGGTGCGCTGGTCCAGCCGCTGCGCCTCGACCAGCTTGTTCTCGCGATACAGCAGCTCCAGCCGTTCCTTCAACTCGACCTTGATCGTCTCGACCGCGTTCAACACGCTCTCGCGCGTGCTGGCGTAGTGCGTGCGCGGGTAGACCGTATAGCGCTGCACCTTGCGGATCGTCTCGCCGGTGAGCGGGTCGAACAGCGCCATGTTCTCCACCTCGCCGTCGAACAACTCGATGCGCAGCGCCTCGGTCTCCGACTCGGCCGGGAACACGTCGATGATCTCGCCGCGCACGCGGTAGGTGCCGCGGCGCAGCTCCATCTCGTTGCGGGTGTACTGCAGCTCGGTCAGCTGGTGGATCAGCTTGCGCTGGTCGATCCGCTCGCCCTTGGCCAGGATCAGCCGCAGTGACAAATAGTCTTCCGGATTGCCCAGGCCGTAGATCGCCGACACCGTGGCCACGATGATCGAATCCCGGCGCGACAGCAGCGCCTTGGTCGCCGACAACCGCATCTGCTCGATGTGCTCGTTGATCGAGGCGTCCTTCTCGATGAAGGTGTCCGATGCCACCACGTAGGCTTCCGGCTGGTAGTAGTCGTAGTAGCTGACGAAGTATTCCACCGCGTTGTGCGGGAAGAACTCCTTGAATTCGCCATACAGCTGCGCGGCCAGCGTCTTGTTCGGTGCCATCACGATGGTCGGGCGCTGGATGCGCTCGATCACGTTGGCAATGGTGTAGGTCTTGCCCGAGCCGGTCACGCCGAGCAGGGTCTGCGTGGCCAGGCCGGCCTCGAAACCCTCGGTCAGGCGCGCGATCGCCTGCGGCTGGTCGCCGGCGGGCTGGTAGGGGGCGACGAGTTGGAAGCGGTCAGTCATTGGCTACAGATGTGGGCGCGTCAGGTCATTTTAAATCGCCCCTGCTGACAGGACGCGTCAGCAGGAACCGACATTCGGGTGCCGGCCGGACTGCTGGCCGGGTGACGGCAACGTCCTAGCATGAACCTTCCGGATCACGCAGGAAGCGACATCGTGACGTCAAGGAATCCCGGGCCATTGCGCCGACAGCGCGGCATCACCCTGGTCGAGCAGATCATGGTGCTCGCCATCATCGCGGTACTCACGGGCATTGCCGCACCGCCATTGCGGCAACTGTTGAGCCGCAATGAACTGCGGGTCGCCCAGACCGATTTCATCGCCGCCCTGCAACATGCCCGCGCGGCTGCCGTCATGAGTGGCAGGCGCACGCTGTTCTGTCCTACCCGGGACGGCAGCAGCTGCAGTGACTCGACGCGGTGGGAGAATGGCTGGTTGCTCGGCCGCGACAGCAATCGCGACGACCAGCCCGACGGCGGCCCGCTGCACGTCGGTCAGGGCTACGCGGGCAAAGTGGCCATCTACAGCAGTGGCGGCCGGCACGTCGTGCGTTTCCACCCCGACGGCAGCGCCAGTGGCAGCAACATCACCCTGCTGTTCTGCCAGCCGTCCAGCGCGAGCGATGCGCTCGTCGTCGTGGTCTCCAACGCCGGCCGTATCCGCGGTGCCCCTGCCAGCTCCACCCAGGCCGCCACCTGCACCCAGCTGAAATGACTCGCTTCGGCGATATCGCCGTGCCGGCATGACCTCCACTTGACCCCGATCAATACCCGGACATGCCGGCGCGCACATGCTGTACCTCAACCCTCGGGGAGGCATGGCCATGGGCAGATTGAGCGGCAAAGTGGCATTGGTGACCGGCGGTGCCGTGGGTATCGGCGCCGCCTGCGTGCGCCGCATGCGAGAAGCTGGCGCACGGGTAGCCATCGTCGACCTGCACGACGGGCCGGGACAGCAGTTGGCCGCGGAGTTCAGCGACGACGCGCGCTACTTCCACGCCGACGTCGCGGTGGAAACCGACGTGGCGGCGGCGATCAGCGCTACCGTGGCCGCGTTCGGACGGCTGGATGTCCTCGTCAACAATGCCGGCATCGCCGGCCCGAACAAGCCGACCCACGAGCTCACCGAGGCCGAATGGGATCGCGTGCAGGCCGTCAACGTGAAGGGCGTGTTCTTCTGCACCAAGCACGCGATCGCCCCGCTGCGCGCGGCCGGCGGCGGCAGCATCGTCAACCTGTCGTCGATCTACGGCCTGGTCGGCGCGCCCGACGTGCCGCCGTACCACGCATCCAAGGGCGCGGTTCGCCTGATGAGCAAGACCGACGCCTTGCTGTACGCGGCCGACCGCATCCGGGTCAATTCGATCCATCCCGGCTTCATCTGGACGCCGATGGTGGAACAGCACATCGCGTCCATGGGCGGCGACCCCGAACAACACCGCCGCGAAGTCGGTGCGCTGCATCCGCTGGGCCACATGGGCGACCCGGACGACATCGCCTGGGGCGTGGTCTACCTTGCCTCCGACGAGTCGAAATTCGTGACCGGCAGCGAGCTGGTCATCGACGGCGGCTACACCTGCCGCTGATCATCCAGAGCAACGAGGAGTTCGCCATGTTCAAGCACATCCTGCTGCCCACCGACGGTTCCGAACTGTCTCTGCGCGCCGCCGACACCGGCATCGAGCTGGCCGCCAGGCTGGGAGCCCGCGTGTACGCGTTCCACGTGATCGCACCGTTCCCTGCTTCCACCTATTTCGCCGAGTTCGTCCAGGCCAACGAGCCCGCCTACATCCAGGAAGCCAACGCCAACGCCGAACGCTACCTGGCCGACGTGTGCCAGCGTGCGAAGGCCGCCGGCGTCTCTTGCGAAAGCAGCTCCGAGGTCGATGCGCGACCCTACTCCGCCATCGTCGGCGCTGCCCGCAAGCACCAATGCGACCTGATCGTGATGGCCTCGCACGGCTGGCGCGGCTTCGACCGGCTGCTGCTGGGCAGCGAGACGCACAAGGTGATCCTCAACGGCGACGTCCCGGTGCTGGTTTGCCGTTGAGCGACGTCAGCGGCGCGAGTGGCAGCCGGACTGACGCATGAGCGATGCCAGGCCACCGCAACCGGCCAGCCACCCCGGGCTTGATCCAGCCGAAGCCGTGCGGCGGCTGGCCGAGCATGGCCCGAACCTGCTGCCGGGCAGCATGCCCAAGAGCCTGTTCGCGATCGTCCGCGGCGTGCTCACCGAGCCGATGTTCCTGATGCTGCTGGTCGCCGGCAGCCTGTATCTGGCGCTGGGCGACCGCGCCGAAGCGGCGTTCCTGCTGTCGGCCGTGTTCGTGGTCATCGGCATCACGCTGGCGCAGGAGCGCAAGACCCAGCGCGCACTGGAATCGCTGCGCGAGCTGTCCGCCCCGCGCGCGCTGGTGATCCGCGGCGGACGGGAAATCCGCATACCCGGGCGCGAGGTGGTGATCGGCGACCTGCTGGTATTGCACGAGGGCGATCGCATCGCCGCCGATGCCGTGCTGCTGGACGGGCACCTGGATGTCAACGAGTCGCTGCTCACCGGCGAGGCGGTGCCGGTCACCAAGCTGCCGGGCAGCGACGCCGGCCAGCTGTTCGCCAGCACGGTGGTGACCAAGGGCGTCGGGGTTGCCGAGGTCCACGCGGTTGCCGAATCCACCGCCGTCGGCCGCATCGGCCAGGCGCTCTCGTCCACCGTCGAACCGGTATCCAAATTGCAGCAGGCCTCGCGCCGGCTGATCCGCAACCTCGCCATCGGCGGACTGCTGCTGGCCACGGCGTACGCGCTGCTCGGCTGGCTGTGGGACGGGCACGGCCTGCTGCAGAGTGTGCTGGCCGGCATCGCGCTGACCATGGCGATCCTGCCGGAAGAAATTCCGGTGATCCTCACCGTATTCCTCGCGCTGGGCGCGTGGCGGATATCCAGGCACAAGGTGCTGACCCGGCGCGTGCCGGCGGTGGAGGCGCTGGGTGCGATCTCGGTGCTGGCGGTGGACAAGACCGGCACGCTGACGCAGAACCGCATGCAGGTCGCCGAACTGCGCCTGCTCGATGACAGCTGCCATGACGAAGATGCGGCCGAGCTGTTCGAGCCGTTCCACGAGCTGGTCGAGTTTGCCATGCTGGCCACGCCACTGGATCCGTTCGACCCGATGGAGAAGGCGATCCAGAGCTTCGGGCTGCACTGGCTCACCGACACCGAGCAC
>Ga0070696_100002386_pt1 | contig 12422 bp, 15 predicted proteins | sample KBSK1253metaG_FD_65474 | JGI IMG/M metagenome (GOLD analysis project Ga0070696, IMG submission 65474) | Corn, switchgrass and miscanthus rhizosphere microbial communities from Kellogg Biological Station, Michigan, USA - KBS K1-25-3 metaG | ecosystem: Host-associated > Plants > Roots >... | reverse complement strand
CCGAGCACGGCGCGCGCGATCTGGTGCGGCAGCTCGCCGGTGCCTTCTTCAAAGCCCTTGCACAGCCAGACCAGCGGCGCTGGCGCGCCCGAGCCGGCGAGGAGCGCGCGCAGGCCGGCGACCGGGGTCGCCGCGAGCAGCAAGCCGGCGCCCCGCGTCGCTTCGCTGAGATCGGCGAGCACGCGCACGGTGGATGGCAGCTCGAAGCCCGGCAGGTAGCGCTCGTTGCGCCGGGTGCGCGTGATGGTGGCGGCTTGCAGCGCGTCGCGCGCCCAGAGCGATACCTCGAGGCGCGCCGCGAGCACGCAACTCATCGCGGTGCCCCAGGCGCCAGCGCCGAGCACCGCTACCTTGGTCATGGATGCGGCATCAGTTGCGCGCGACTTGGGCGGGAACGGCGCCCTGCGCGGCCTGCTGTTGCTGCTGCAGGTAAAGCGCTTCGAAAGAAAGCGGCGCGAGGATCACCGGCGGGAAGCCGCCGCGCGCCACCATGTCCTGAATCGTCTCGCGCAGGTACGGATAGATCACCGTCGGGCAGGCAATGCCAAGGAGCGGCGGCAGCTCCTGCTCGGAGACGCCGCGCACCTGGAAGATGCCCGCCTGGCGCGCTTCGGCGAGAAACAGCGTGCGCTCGCCGACGCGCGCCGTCACCGTGGCGGTGACGGTGACTTCATAGTAGCCCTCGGCGAAGCTCTCGGCGCCGGTGTTGATCTGCACCTCGAGCTGCGGCTGGTTCTGCTCGAGGAAGACTTTCGGCGCGTGCGGGATCTCGAGCGAGCTGTCCTTCAGGTAGACCTTCTCGATCTGGAACGTCGGCTGCTGCGGAGCATCGCTCATGGTGCGGCCTTGAGAAGTGGGTCGAGCCCGCCCTGGCGCTCGAGTTCGTAGAGATCGTCGCAGCCGCCGATATGGCGCTCGCCGATCCAGATCTGCGGCACGGTGCGCCGGCCGCCGCTTTTTTGCATCATCTCGGCGCGCCGCGCCGGATCGAGGTCGACGCGCACCTTGTCGATGGCGGCGCCCTTCTGCATGAGCAGCCGCTCGGCCGCCTGGCAGAAGGGGCAGGCGGCGGTGCAATACATCAGCACCTTCGGCAATTCACTTCTCCACCGGCAGGCCGGCATCCTGCCACGCCTTGAGGCCGCCGGAGAGATTGCTGACGCGCGTGAAGCCCGCTTTCTTCAGCGCGGCGGCCGCCTTGGCGGCGTGATCGCCGTCGCCGTAGACGATCACCGGACGCTCCTTGCGCTTCAAGAGCTCGGGCGTGGGCGCATCGAGGCGCGCAAGCGGCACATTCTTTGCGCCGAGCACGTGCCCGGCGGCGAATTGCGCCGGCTCGCGTGTGTCGATGATGACGGCGTCCTCGCGATTGATGAGATGCGTCGCTTGCGCGGGATTCACCGTCGGGCCGCCGGCGCTGCGGCGCACGAGCGGCCAGAGCAGCATCGCGCCGGAAACGAACGCGGTGACGAACAGGAGAAGGTTGTTGCGAACGAAATCCACGCGGAGCGCGACATTATAATTCAGCGCGATGCCCAAGCTTCCAATGCGGCTCGTGCTGCTGCGCCATGGCGAGTCGACCTGGAACCGGGAAAACCGCTTCACCGGCTGGACCGACGTCGACCTCGCGCCGAGCGGCATCGAGGAAGCGCGCAATGCCGCGCGCTTGCTCAAGGCCGGCGGTTATGACTTCGACATCGCGTTCACGTCGGTGCTCAAGCGCGCGATCCGCACCTTGTGGATTGCGCTCGATGAGCTCGAGCGCATGTGGCTGCCGGTGGAGAAGAGCTGGCGCCTGAACGAGCGCCACTACGGCGCGCTGCAGGGCCTCAACAAGGCCGAGATGGCGGCGAAGTTCGGCGAAGCCCAGGTGCTCACCTGGCGGCGCAGCTACGACATGCCGCCGCCGGAGCTCGAGCCGAGCGACCCGCGCTACGAGGCAAGCGATCCGCGCTATGCCGGTACCACGGTGCCGCGCACGGAGTGCCTGAAGGACACGGTAGCGCGCGTCCTGCCTTACTGGAACGGCACCATCGCGCCCGCGGTGCGCGCCGGCAAGCGCGTGCTGATCGCGGCGCACGGCAATTCGCTGCGCGCGCTGGTGAAGCATCTGGACGGCATCGGCGATGCCGAGATCGTCGGGCTCAACATCCCCACCGGCGTGCCGCTGGTCTACGAGCTCGACGAGCGGCTCGCGCCGCGCAAACACTACTACCTCGGTGATGCGGCCGAAATCGAGCGGCGCATCGCCGCCGTGTCGGCGCAAGGCAAGGCCAAAGTCTGATCCGGCCGGCGGCGCTCGTGCTCGCCGTAGGACTGAACGCGCTGGCGCCGTTCGCGCACGCCGCACCGCGCGAGCGCGATCTCACCGAGCTGCGCGCGCGCATCGACGAGCTGCAACGCAGCCTCGATGAAAAGACGAGCGAGCGGCAGGAAGCGCGCGACGCGCTGCGCGAGTCGGAGCGCGCCATTTCAGAAGCGAACCGCACGCTCGCCGCGCTCACCGCGGAAAGTAACCAGCTCAAGGCGGACCGCGCGCGGCTGGCGCAGCGCCGGCAGGCGCTCGAACGCACGCTCGCCGAGCGCCAGGGCGTGGTTGAACGCGTGCTGCGCGCGCGCCAGGGGCTCGCTGCGCCGGAGCTCTTGCGCGCCGCGCTCTCGGGCGACGATCCCGGGCAGCTCGCGCGACGGCTGCAATATATCGCCTACCTGTCGCGCGCCGCGGCCGAGCTGATCGCCACGCATCGCGCCGAGCTCGACGCGCTCGCCGGCCTCGAGCGCGAAGCGCAAGTCAAGCGCGCGCGCCTAGGCGAGGTGGAGCAGGCGGCGCGCGCCGACCGCAGCCGCATCGTGCGCGAGCGCGAAGCGCGCCGGCGCGTGCTGGCGCGCCTCGCGCAGGAGCTCAAGCGCAGCCGCCGCCAGATCGGCGTGCTGCGCGCCGACGAAACGCGGCTTGCGCGCCTGATCGAGGGCGTCGGACGGGTGCTCGCGCGCGTCGAGGCGGTGCCGGAAAAATCTTTACAAACGGAAGCGTTTTCCCAGCTGCGCGGCAGGCTGCGCCTGCCGGTGCGAGGGGAACTGACGCGGCGCTACGGCGCTCCAAGAGGAGCAACCGGCATCGAAGCCAAGGGCGTTTTCATCCGCGCGCCGCAAGGCGAGCCCGTCAAGGCGGTGGCACGCGGGCAGGTGGTCTACGCCGACTGGATGCGCGGCTACGGCAACCTCATGATTGTGGACCACGGTGAGAACTATTTGTCCATCTACGCGAACAACGATTCGCTGCTTAAGCAGGTGGGCGACGTAGTGCACCCGGGGGAGCCACTCGCCACGGCCGGCGCGAGCGGTGGCAACGAGGAAACCGGTCTATACTTTGAATTGCGGCATTTAGGCCGCGCCTTTGACCCGCTCGGCTGGGTCACGTTGAAATAAGCGATCCCTTACCTATGCAAAAGCTTCGCTCTATCGGATTCATCCTTGTCGGCGCGGTCGCCGGCGTGCTCATCAGCCTGAATTTCCAGGCGATCGCCGACCGCGCGACGCGCAGCCCGCTGCCGATCGAGGAGTTGCGCGCGTTCACCGAGGTGGTGGACGCGATCAAGAAGAACTACGTCGAGCCGGTCGAGGACAAGAAGCTTTTTACCGAGGCGATCAACGGCATGCTGACCGGCCTCGATCCGCATTCCGCCTATCTTGACCAGGAAGCGTTCAAGGAGCTGCAGGTCGGCACCCAGGGCCAGTTCGGCGGCCTCGGTATCGAAGTCGGCATGGAAGACGGCTTCGTCAAGGTGATCTCGCCGATCGAGGACACGCCCGCCTTCAAGGCCGGCATCAAGCCGAACGATCTGATCGTCAAGCTGGACGACACGCCGGTGAAAGGCATGACGCTGAACGACGCCGTCAAGCGCATGCGCGGCAAGCCGAACACGCAAATCACGCTGACGCTCACGAGAAAAGGCGAGAGCGCGCCCATCGTGGTGACGCTGACGCGCGCCATCATCAAGGTGCAGAGCATTACCTCCAAGATGTACGAGCCGGGCTATGCCTGGGTGCGGGTGCGCGCCTTCCAGGAAGGCACGCCCGAGTCGCTGGTGAAGCACCTCAACGATCTTTTCAAGCAGGGACAGGTGAAGGGTCTGGTGCTCGACCTGCGCAACGATCCGGGCGGCCTGCTGCACGGCGCGGTCGCGGTGAGCGCGGCATTCCTGCAGCCGAAGAGCCTGGTGGTGTCGACCGACGGTCGTGCCGAAGATTCGAAGAAGAAGTTCTATGCGTCGCCCGACGACTATGCGCGGCGCAGCGAAGACGTGCTGAAGTCGCTGCCGCAGGCCGTGAAGAGCGTGCCGATGGTCGTGCTGGTGAATGGCGGCTCGGCCTCCGCTTCCGAAATCGTCGCCGGCGCGTTGCAGGACCAGAAGCGCGCGGTGGTCCTCGGCACCCAGACCTTCGGTAAGGGTTCGGTGCAGACCATCATGCCGCTTGGCAACAACACCGCGATCAAGCTCACCACCGCGCGCTATTACACGCCGAACGGCCGCTCGATCCAGGCGCTCGGCATCACGCCCGACGTGGTGGTGGAAGATCCGAGCGACACCGCCACACGCGTGCGCGAAGCCGATCTGCAGCGCCACCTCGAGAATGGCAGGGCCGAGGCCAAGAAGGACGCGGACAAGGGCAAGGATTCTGCGCCGCGTGCGCGCACCGTGCCCTCGCCGACGCCCGCGGAACTGAAGCCCATCGACTTCGGCGGCAAGGAAGACTTCCAGCTCCAGCAGGCGGTCGCTTATCTCAAGGGCGAGCCGGTGAAGAGCCAAGCGCCAACGATGGCGCAGTCGACCAAGACGAACTGATTTGACGAGCGGCTTCTCCGCGCACTGATTTAACGAGCGGCTTCTCCGCGCACTGATTTAACGAGCGGCTTCCCCGCGCACTAATCGACGACCAGCAGCTTCTCCGCTACAGCCGGCACATCCTCCTCCCGGAAATCGGGATCGAGGGGCAGGAGAAGCTGCGCGCCGCCAAGGCGCTCGTCATCGGCGCCGGCGGGCTCGGTTGCCCTGCCTCGCTATACCTCGCCGCGGCCGGCATCGGCCGCCTGACGCTCGCCGACTCCGACAAGGTCGATCTCACCAACCTGCAGCGCCAGATCCTGTACCGCACCGAATCGGTCGGCGCACAGAAGGCGTTCGCCGCGCGCAGCGCCTTGCGCGCGATGAATCCCGATGTCGAGGTCGTGGCGCTCGCCACGCGCGTGTCGGCCGAAGAGTTGGACGAACTCGCTCGCGAAGCGCACATCGTGCTCGATTGCACCGACAACTTCGCGACGCGCCACGCGGTGAACCGCGCGTGCGTTGCGCACCATAAGCCGCTCGTCTCCGGTGCGGCGATCCGCTTCGACGCACAGGTCATGGTGTTCGATCGCCGCCAGGCGAATGCCGCGTGCTACGCGTGCCTCTTCCCCGAGGATGCCGAGATCGAGGAAGTGCAGTGCTCGCAGATGGGCGTCTTTGCGCCGCTCACCGGCATGGTCGGCACGATCCAGGCGATGGAAGCGCTGAAGCTCCTCGTCGGCACGGGCGAGTCGTTGAACGGCCGGCTGCTGCTCGTCGACGCCCTGGCGGCCGACTGGCGCACCGTCAAGGTCAACAAGGATCCGGCTTGCCGCGTCTGCGGCGGAAAATAGGGACCGTCCCTACCTTCTAGGTGAGCAGGTATTTGCGCTGCGCGGAGAAGCTCTCCGTGGGCTTCCTGGCGAAGCCGCTCTTGCCGAACTGGTGCATGCAGCCGAGCGCGTAGCGCAGGATGGCGTTGGCGCGCGCGGCGGCCTCGCCGTCCTCCGCGGTGCGCAGCGACTGCTTGAGCGTCGCCTCGAAGCGGTCGAAGAACTGGTTCATGCGCGCCTGCAGCCGCTCATGCTCGCCCACCAGCGCATCGCCCGTCATGACGCGCACCATGCCGGGATTCTTTTCCGCGAAGGCGAGCAGCATTTCGATCAATTGTTCGCACTGCTTGCGGCCATCGGCCTCGTCCTGGGTAATGCGGTTGGCAAGGCTGAACACCGAGCTCTCGATGAACTCGATCAGGCCTTCGTACATCTGCGCCTTGGAGGCGAAGTGGCGATAGAGCGCGGCTTCCGAGACGCCGAGCGATTCGGCGAGGGCGGCGGTGGTAATGCGTTCCCATTTTGGCGCCTCCAGCATCTGTGCAAGCGCCTTCAAAATCTCGAGCTTGCGTTCGCCTTTGGCTCGGGGCATGGGATGGAAACCGGGGGGGCTGAAATTCTAAGCCGACCCCGTTCTGAAAACCAAGCGGGGCAGCTCGACGACCGATCGCACGCGCAAGTCAACGAACGGCACGCGGCGGCGCTCGCGCGACACCCAGACGGTCGACATGCCCAGCCGGTGCGCCGCGCGCAGATTCTCGAGCGCATCGTCGACGAACGCGCAGCGATGAGCGTCGAGCTGGTGCTTGCGCAGCAGGAAGTGGAAGCCGTGCAGCGCGGGCTTGCCGCGATAGCGCGCGTCCTCGATGGTGTAGACGCCGTCGAAGGCGCGCGCGAGCCCCATGACGCGCAGCACCTCCTCCACATAGTGGCGCGGGGCGTTCGAGAAGACAAGCTTCACCCCGCCCAGGCGCCGCAGCGCGTGCTTCAGCGCGTTCTCATGCACCACCATGTCGGCGAGCTCCGGGAAGACGTGCGTCTCGCGCAGGAAGTGGCGCGGATCAGCGCCATGATGGCGCATCAGCCCGTTCAGGGTGGTGCCGTAGGTGCGCCAGAAGCGCGTGCGGATCTCGTCCGCGCCGGCAGCATCGACCCCGAAATAGCGGCGCAGGTAGGCGTTGATCTGCTCGTGCATCGCCGGAAAGATGCGCGCGCGCGCATCGTGCAGCGTGTTGTCCAGATCGAAGATCCAGACCCGCCGCGATGGCTGAATTCGGGCGAGCCTCACGGCCTAACTGCTGGCGGCGGTCCGCGCACTACTTGCTGCGAATGAGCGTGCCGACTCCCTGGTCGGTCAGCACTTCGAGGAGCAGCGCGTGCGGCACGCGGCCGTCGATGATGTGCACGCTCTTCACGCCGTTCCTCGCCGCGTCGAGCGCCGAGCCGATCTTCGGCAGCATGCCGCCCGAGATCACGCCCTTGTGCACGAGATCGTCGATCTTCTTCGGCGTGAGCCCGGTGAGGAGCTTGCCCTGCTTGTCCAGCACGCCCGGCGTGTTGGTGAGCGCCACGAGCTTCTCCGCCTGCAGGATCTCGGCGAGCTTGCCGGCGACCAGATCGGCATTGATGTTGTAGGTGGTGCCGTCCGCGCCGGTGCCGATCGGCGCGACCACGGGGATGAAGCCGCCCGCTTCAAGCGCCTGGATCACCGACGGATCGATCGACTCGATCTCACCGACCTGGCCGAGATCGACATGGCCGTTTTCTTTGGACGGCAAAAGCATCTTGCGAGCGCGGATGAAGGCGCCATCCTGCCCGGTGAGGCCGACCGCCTTGCCGCCCGCCTGGTTGATGAGCTCGACCACTTCCTTGTTCACCTGGCCGCCGAGCACCATCTCGACGACGTCCATGGTCTCGGCATCGGTGACGCGCATGCCCTGCACGAACTCGCCCTTCTTGCCCAGGCGCGCGAGGAGCTGCTCGATCTGCGGCCCGCCGCCGTGCACCACCACCGGGTTCATGCCAACGAGCTTGAGGAGCACGACGTCGTGCGCGAAGCTTTGCTTCAGCTCGTCCTCGATCATGGCGTTGCCGCCGTACTTGACGACGATGGTCCTGCCGTGGAAGCGCTGGATGTAGGGCAGCGCCTCGGCGAGCACGCGCGCCTTCTCGGCGGCCTGCGGGTTGTGGATGAAGGGCGCGTTCACGGGCTCGCCCATTCTACAAACAAAAGAAAAAGGCGAGGGCCGAAGGCCTCGCCTTTACAGTGCTGCGGACTGCTTACTGGATCGAGATCTGCTTGCGCTGCGCAGCTTCCTTCTTCGGCAGCGTGAGCTCGAGCACCCCGTCGCGCAACTTCGCTTCGGCCTTGGTCTCGTCCACTTCCTGCGGCAGCGTGAAGCTGCGGCTGACCTTGCCGTAGAGACGCTCGCTATGCAGGACGCGCTCGTCCTTGTTCGCTTCCTTCTCCCGCTTGATCTCAGCCTCGATCGTCACCTGCGTACCGTCGATGCTGACGTGGATGTCTTCCTTCTTCACGCCCGCGAGCTCCGCGCTCACCAGATAGGCGCCGTTTTTCTCGGCGACGTCGACCTTCGCGCGCGGCAGCTGGACGCCGCCGTCGGCCCGGCCCTCGAACGCCAGCGGACGCACGAGGAAGCCCTTGAACAGATCATCGACCAGATCGTTGAACGGGTCGAACCTCTGAATACTTGCCATTAGCCATCTCCTTTTACTGTGGGGCTTATGCCCCGTGCAGCAATAGAGATAGGGCCGCCGGCCTGCATTTCAAGGGGCCGGTAGACTTTGCCCGGTGAGGGACCTTGCCTGCGCCCGCTGCGGCCAGCCGTTCCGCTGTGGGGCGGACGAGGAAGCCTGCTGGTGCGAGGACCTGCCTGCGCTGCAGCCCATCGCCGGCCGCGATTGTTTGTGCCGGCAGTGCCTGGAAGCCGAGCTCAGAGAACGTAGCGCGCCAGATCCTCGTCCTTAGCGAGATCGGCGAGGCGTGCGTCGACGTACGCACCGTCGATCGTCACCTCCCCGGGGCCATGCCGCCCCGCGTCGAAGGAAATCTCCTCCAGCAGCTTTTCGAGCACCGTGTACAGGCGCCGGGCGCCGATGTTCTCGGTCTTTTCGTTCACCTGGTAGGCGATCTGCGCCAGGCGCCGGATCGCTTCCGGCCTGAAGTCGAGCTTCACGCCCTCCGTCTCGAGGAGCGCCTGGTACTGCTTCACCTGGCTCGCATCGGTGGCGGTGAGGATGCGCTCGAAGTCATCGACCGACAGTGAGTCCAGTTCCACGCGGATGGGGAAACGCCCCTGCAGCTCGGGGATGAGGTCGGAGGGCTTTGCCAAATGGAAAGCGCCGGAGGCGATGAAAAGGATGTGGTCGGTCTTCACCATGCCGTAACGGGTGGAAACCGTCGTGCCCTCCACCAGCGGCAGCAAATCGCGCTGCACGCCCTGCCGGGAGACGTCCGCGCCGTGCACCTCCGAGCGGCTGGTGATCTTGTCGATCTCGTCCAGGAACACGATGCCGTTCTGCTCGGCGTTCGCAAGGGCGCGGCTCTTCAGGTCGTCATCGTTCACCAGGCGCGCGGCCTCTTCCTCGGTGAGGATCTCAGTTGCCTCGCGGATCTTCATCCGCCGCAGCCGGCGGCGGCCGCCGCCGAGGTTCGACAGCATTCCTTGGATCTGCGAAGTCAGTTCCTCCATCCCCGGCGGCGCGAGGATCTCCATCTGCGGATTGGTCGCCGCGACCTCGATGTCGATCTCCTTGTCGTCGAGCTCGCCCTCGCGCAGCTTCTTGCGGAATTTCTGGCGCGTCGCGCTCTCCTCGGCGGTGCGCTCCTGGAAGCCGACGCCGCGCGCGGTCGGCAGCAGCACATCGAGAACGCGCTCTTCCGCGGCGTCCGCCGCGCGCGTGCGCACGCGCTTCATCGCCTGCTCGCGCGTCTGCTTGACGCTGATTTCCACCAGGTCCCTGACGATGGTGTCGACGTCGCGCCCGACATAGCCGACTTCGGTGAATTTCGTCGCCTCCACCTTGATGAACGGTGCATCCGCCAGTCTCGCCAGACGGCGCGCGATCTCGGTCTTGCCGACGCCGGTCGGGCCGATCATCAGGATGTTCTTCGGCGTGATCTCCTGGCGTAGCGGCTCGGCGACCTGCAGGCGGCGCCAGCGATTCCTGAGAGCGATGGCGACTGCGCGCTTCGCTCTTCCCTGCCCGACGATGTACTTGTCCAGCTCGTGGACGATTTCCTGCGGCGTCATGCCGCCACTCATTCCAGCACCTCGATGGTGCGCTGATGGTTGGTGTAGATGCAGAGGTCCGCCGCAATTGCGAGCGCCTTGTCGACGATGTCGCGCGCGCCAAGCTGCGTGTTCTGCAGGAGCGCAGCCGCCGCGCTCTGCGCATACGGCCCGCCCGAGCCGATGGCGACGATGCCGAGCTCGGGCTCGAGCACATCGCCCGCGCCGGTGATGATCAGCGAATGCTCGCGATCGGCCACCGCGAGCATCGCCTCCAGCCGGCGCAGGATGCGATCGGTGCGCCAGTCTTTCGCGAGCTCGACCGCCGAGCGCATCAGGTTGCCCTGGTGCTTGTCGAGTTTTGCCTCGAAGCGCTCGAAAAGCGTAAAGGCGTCCGCGGTGCCGCCGGCGAACCCGGCGAGGATCTGGTCTTGATGCAGGCGTCGCACCTTCTTCGCCCCGCCCTTCACGATCACATTGCCGAGCGTGACCTGCCCGTCGCCGCCGAGCGCGACGCTCGAGCCGCGGCGAACGGAAAGGATGGTGGTGCCGTGGAATTGCGCTGCCATGGAGGTGAGACCGGGTATGTTGTGGACGGTGCCCGGAATTTCAACCGGGGGTTCGTAATCCTACGCGTCCTACGAGCGCTATCGCCGCGCCGACGGCGACCAGCGCACAGACGATCATCGCGCCCGACGGCAGATCGGTGACGACAGAAAGCAACAGCCCCAGGGCATAACCCAGGGCGCCCACACTGTACGCCTTGAGAAGCCGGCGCTGTCGCCAGTAGAAGGTCGCGAGCGCCGGTACCACCAGCGTGGTGAAGACGAGATAGAGGCCGACCAGCTGCACCGACACCGTGACGGTGCAGCCGAAAACCACGTAGAAGCCGATCCGTCCGATGCGCTCGCGAAAGCCGAACCACAGCGCGAGCAGCAGCGCGTAGATCACGGCGACGTGAACCAGCCGCGCGGGATCCACCCACAGGATCTGTCCTGAGAGCAGATCCTTGAGGTTCTCGCTGCCGTGCGGGTTCTTGGCGAGGACCAGAATCGCCGCGCTCGAGGCCACCACGAACACCACGCCGATCACAGCTTCCTGCACCTGTGGCCAGCGCTGCTCCGTCCAGGTGAGAAGCGCCGCGCACACCAGCGCCGCGCTCAATGCTGCGACCTGCACCGCCACGCCGGTAGGCGACCAGCCGGCGTAATCGGCAATGATGACGCCGAGCCCCGCGACCTGCGCAATCGCGAGATCGATGAACACGATGCCGCGATCGAGCACCTGCATGCCGAGCGGGACGTGCGTCGCTGTGACCAGCAGCCCGGCAATGAACGCCGGCCACAAGATTCCCCACTCCGCCGCGTCGATGATCACCTTTTAGCCACCCGCGGACGCTTTCACAAGATTCCCGCAAGAGTAGACGTTCACGTACACCGTTTGCCCCTCCTTTAGCGCCAGGCCTTCGGCAATCGGCACGACCCGATGACGCAGCCGTCGCCCCTCGCTTTGATATGCCACCTCGGCGTAGCGAGTCCGCGCGACGTCCGCAGGTGGTGCCTCCTTTCGGCAATCATCGGCCATGGTCGCCGGCACCGTCATCCCGGCGCCGGCGCTGATCACCCGGCCGATGCGCCAGCCTTGATCCCAGTCGTACTTTCCCTCATAGACCATCGCACAGCCGGCGAGCGCGCCGAGCGCCGCGAGCGCCGCGATGCGATAGTGGCTCGGGGACCTCATTTGGTCACCGCGACCAAGCGCTCGATGGTGTCGTCGAACAGTCCGAACAAGTCTTTCGACTTCGGCGTACCGCCGACGGTAAAGGGCAGCGGCACCACGGGGATGTTGCTGCGCTGGGAAAGGAACTGCGCGGCGCCAGGATTGTTATAGGGCGAATAGACCACGGCTTTCGCCGGAGCGCGCTTCATCTGCTCGACCAGCTCCGCCAGATGCGCGGGACTTGGCGGGATGCCGGGCTTCGGCTCGAGGGCGCCGGCTTCGCGCATGCCCGCCCAATTGATGAAGTAGGACATGTCCTTGTGGTAGACGACGATCGGCATGCCCTTCAGCGGCTCGGCCTGCGCACGCCATTTGTCCATCGCCTGCTGCCAGCGCTTGGCGAAGTCCTCGCCCCGCGCGCGATACGCGTCGGCGTTGCGGGCATCGACCTGTGCAAAGCGTGCCGTTACGACCTCTGCGATCTTGGCGATGTTGCGCGGATCGAGATGCACATGCGGATTGCCCTGCGGATGAATATCGCCGAGTGCGCGGTCGATCACTTTCGGCACCTCGAGGCGCACGACGGACTGTGAAGCCTCGATATAGCCCGGCGAGCCGGGCTGGATGCGATCGTTGCCGCTCTGCGTGAAGAGCAATGGCAGCCAGCCGACTTCGAGCTCGGAGCCCGAGCAGATCAGCACCTCGGCGTTGCGGAATCGCGCGATCAGGCTGGGCCGCGCTTCCACTCGGTGCGGATCCTGCTGCGCGGTGGTCGCCGAGAACACCGAAAC
>Ga0070696_100002385_pt1 | contig 12423 bp, 11 predicted proteins | sample KBSK1253metaG_FD_65474 | JGI IMG/M metagenome (GOLD analysis project Ga0070696, IMG submission 65474) | Corn, switchgrass and miscanthus rhizosphere microbial communities from Kellogg Biological Station, Michigan, USA - KBS K1-25-3 metaG | ecosystem: Host-associated > Plants > Roots >... | reverse complement strand
CAACCGATTGGCCGGCGACAAGGAGTGGAAGGTGCCGCTGCGCGACATGCAGAAGGCGCTCGACCCCTCCGAGTTCGTTGGGCGCGCCCCGGAACAGGTCGATGAGTTTCTCCGGGAAGTTGTCGAACCGCTCCTCGAGGGCACCGACGCCGTCGAGGTCGAGGAGGTTCGCGTATGACCTCCACCGCGGTCTCCAATCTGGCTTCCCTGCCGCTCAAGCATCTGCGGCGCGGGAAGGTGCGTGAAGTCTACGAAGTGGACGCCGAGCGCCTGCTCATCGTCGCGACGGACCGCGTGAGCGCGTTCGACGTCGTCATGAACGAGCCCGTGCCGCACAAGGGAGCCGTGCTCACGCAGCTCACGGCGTGGTGGCTGCGCCAACTCGAGACCGACGTGAAGCACCACATGATCGCGAGCGACGTCGATGCCATCATCGCGGCCGCGCCGTCGCTCGGACCGCTGCGCGACGACCTGGCCGGTCGCGCGATGCTGTGCCTTCGCACGGACGTCTTCCCCGTCGAATGCGTCGTCCGCGGATTCATCTCGGGCTCGGCGTGGAAGGAGTACCGCGAGCGCGGAACGCTCGCGGGTGAGGCATTGCCCGTCGGGCTGGAGGAGAGCAGCGCGTTCGCGTCGCCGGTGTTCAGTCCCGCCACGAAGGCCGAGACGGGCCACGACCAGAACATTTCGCGCAGCGAGATGGCGCGAATTCTGGGGCCGGCGGTCGCGCGCGAGCTGGAGCGATTGAGCCTGCACGTCTACGGGCTCGGCCGCGACATCGCGAAGCAGCGAGGGATTATCATTGCAGATACCAAGTTCGAGTTCGGCCGCGATTCCCGTGGCCAGACCACGCTCATCGACGAGGTCATGACGCCGGATAGCTCCCGCTTCTGGGCGGCGGACCGGTACGAGCCCGGGCGGCCACAGCCGAGCTTCGACAAGCAGCCGTTGCGAGATTATCTGGACGCGGAGCGCCGTGCTGGCCGGTGGACCGGAGAGTATCCGCCTCCGGCGCTCCCGCGCGCCGTGATCGACGCGACGAGTGCTCGCTACCTCGATGCCTTCCGCCGCATCACCGGTCAGCCGCTTTCGGAGACGGTCCCAACGTGAACTTCGCCCGCGAAGGTCTAGTCTTCATCGTCATCGCCGCGCTCATCGCGGCGGGTGGCTACGCGCTGGCCCTCAACCGGCGATCGTGGCCGCTCTGGCTGCTGGCATTCGTGCTGACGCTGCTGGCGCTCTGGGTTGCGTATTTTTTCCGCGATCCCGAGCGGGTGGGCGAGCGCGGCAAGCAGCTCGTGATCTCGCCCGCGGACGGCAAAGTCGTCCAGATCGCCGAGGTGGACGAGCCCGCGTTCGTTCAGGGAAAGGCCCGGCGCATCTCGATCTTCATGAACGTGTTCAACGTGCACGTGAACCGGTATCCGGTGGGCGGGACGGTGAAGTACGTTCACTACAACAAGGGAAAGTTCATCAACGCGGCCGCGGACAAGGCGAGCCTCGAGAATGAGCAGTCGTCGGTGGGCATCGAAACGGATTCCGGCTACCGCATCCTCGTGCGGCAGATCGCCGGACTCATCGCGCGTCGCATCGTGACGTACAGCAAAGTTGGCGACAAGGTCAGCCAGGGCGATCGGCTGGGCATCATCCGCTTCGGATCGCGCGTGGACGTGTTTGTTCCCCTCGACGCCAAGGTTCGCGTGAACGTCGGTCAGGCCACATTCGCCGGCGTCACGGTGCTCTCGGAGCTGACACCACAGTGAATACCGCGATTCGCGCTCCCGTGCGTCGCGTCGTCGTGCTGTTCCCCAGCGGGCTGACGCTGGCGAATCTGTTCTTCGGCGTGTTCGCGATCGTGACCGCGTCTCGCGGGGACTACACCAAGGCGGGCTGGTACGTCGTGTTCGGCGGAATCGCGGATGCGTTCGACGGCCGCGTCGCCCGCGCGACGAACAGCGGCGGACGGTTCGGCGAAGAGCTCGACTCCCTCGTCGATGCGATCACGTTCGGCCTCGCGCCGGCGATGATCATGTATTTCGCGGTCCTCAATCGCGAGGGCTGGGACTGGTTCTGGTGCTTCCTCTTTTCCGCGTGCGCCGTACTGCGGCTCGCGCGCTTCAACGTCGAGCAGGCGGGAACGGCGAAGACGTATTTCCAGGGACTTCCCAGTCCGGCGGCCGGGATCACGCTCGCGACGTACTACTGGTTCAGTCAGTCGCCGCTCTATGCGGAGACGAACGTCGCCAACTGGCCGTGGCATCAGATGCTGCGCATGGTCATGGCGGGCTTGAGTTTTCTCATGATCAGCAACGTGCCGTACCCCGTCATTCCCGGCGTGGGCTTCCGCACCAGGGGCGGGCTCATTGGTCTCGCCGTGCTGGTGGGCGGCGTCTCGATGCTCGTGTTCGGGAAGCTCGAGTATTTCTTCCCGCTGGCCATGCTGTACGTGAGCTTCGGTCTGTTCCGAGGTGTGCTGCTCGGGCTGATCGAGCGCAGGCAGTCGAACGGACGGTCCGGGTGGATACCCGGCGGTCGCCGCGCCGAAGACATGGATGTGGTCGAGCACGTCGGCGAGGGCTCGGGACCGGGTCGCCGCCGTCGTCGCCGCCGCCGGAGAAGTCCTTCGTCTCCTGATTTGCCTCCTCCTCCTAATTCACCTCCGAGCTCCTCGTCATGAGTCGTTTCAAAGTTGCCGTCCATATCGTTCCCCGGCGCGGAATACTCGACCCGCAGGGGAAAGCCGTCGCCGACGCGCTGCATACGCTGGGCTTCAAGGCGGTCGAAGACGTGCACGTCGGCAGGCACATCGTCGTCGAGGTGAGTGCCCGCGACGCCTCAGCAGCCGAGAAGGATGCACGAGCGATGTGCGAACGATTGCTGGCGAATCCAGTCACGGAAGACTTCGAGATCGCCGCGGTGAGCGCCTCATGAAGTTCGGCATCGTCACCTTCCCCGGTTCCAACTGCGACTACGACACGTACCACGCCGTCGTGGACGTGCTGGGCGAGGACGCTGGGTACCTCTGGCACAAAGACCACGACCTCGCGGGCTCGGATGTCGTGATCCTTCCCGGCGGCTTCAGCTACGGCGACTACTTACGTCCAGGCGCGATCGCCCGGTTCAGCCCGATCATGAACGAAGTGGTCGCGCACGCGAAGCGCGGCGGACCGGTGCTCTGCATCTGCAACGGGTTTCAGATCGCCTGCGAGGCTGGTCTCCTGCCCGGTGTCCTGCTGCGCAACGATAGCTTGCGGTTCGTGAGCGAGCCGGTGCAGCTGCGCGTGGAAAACGCCGACACGCTGTTCACGAACAGGTACGAGATCGGCCAATTGCTCACGATGCCGGTAGCGCACGGCGATGGTCGCTACACCGCCGACCGCGAGACCCTGGACCGACTGGAAGGCGAAGGTCAGGTGATCTTTCGATACGTACACAGTCCGGGCGATGCCGACGAGTACTGGAGCCCGAACGGCTCGATGCGCGCGATCGCGGGCATCTTGAGCCCGGCGGGAAATGTCATGGGGCTCATGCCCCACCCCGAGCGTGCAATGGACACGCTGCTCGGGTCCAGCGATGGAGTTGGGGTTTTTGAATCGATGTTGGCCAGGGTTGCGGCCTGAGAACACATAACGAGAGAGTTTTCCATGACGCAAAGACACACGGCGGAACAGCCGAGCAGAAACGAAGACGAGTATTTCGCGAAGCAGGACGCGGAGCTCATCAAGCAAATGCGTTCTCAGCTCGACAAGGAGCGCAGCGCGCAGGAGCGTAAGGCGCACTACATGAAATGCCCGAAGTGTGGCGCCGATCTCAAGGAAGAGAAGCACGGGCAGGCGAAAGTCGACGTCTGTCCCGAGTGCGGCGGCATGTGGCTGGACGCCGGCGAGTTGACGCTCATGCAGCACGTCGAGAAGGCGGGCGGCCAGAACCTCTTCAGAGGGTTGTTGGATCTGCTCCCGGGCCGCGGGGCGGCGCGCAGGTGAACGTCGCTCCCCGCCCCGGCGACCCGAAGATCACCCCCGCGCTGGTCAGCGAGCACGGACTCACGCAGGACGAGTACGACCGAATCGTCAAGATGCTTGGCCGCGAGCCGACGTTCACCGAGCTCGGAATCGTCAGCGCGCTGTGGAGCGAGCATTGTGCCTACAAGCATTCCCGGCCGCTCCTGAAAACGCTGCCGACGAAGGCGCCGCACGTGTTGCAGGGACCAGGTGAAAACGCGGGGGTGATCTCCATCGGCGACGGCATCGCCATCGCCTTCAAGATCGAATCGCACAATCACCCTTCGGCGGTCGAGCCGTATCAGGGCGCCGCGACCGGTGTCGGCGGGATTCTCCGCGACGTCTTTACCATGGGCGCGCGGCCGATCGCGCTCCTCGACTCGCTGCGCTTCGGGTCGCTCGAGTCGCCGCGCGCGCGCTACCTCTTCGCCGGTGTCGTGAAGGGGATCGGCGACTATGGGAACTGCGTCGGCGTTCCGACGGTCGGCGGCGAGGTCGTCTTCGACGAGTCCTATGAAGGCAATCCGATCGTGAACGCGATGTGCGTCGGCATGATGCGCGAGCACGAGCTGATGCGCGCCGTCGCGGAGGGGGTCGGCAATCCCATCATCGCCGTGGGCGCGCGGACTGGGCGCGACGGCATTCACGGCGCCTCGTTCGCATCGGCCGACCTGTCGGAGGAGAGCGAGGCCAAGCGCCCGCAGGTCCAGGTCGGCGATCCGTTCACCGAGAAACTCTTGCTGGAAGCCAGCCTCGAGCTGATTCGCAGCGGCACCATCGTCGCGATTCAGGACATGGGTGCCGCGGGACTGGTGTCTTCCTCGGCGGAGATGGCGGCCCGTGGCGACGTCGGTGTGACGATCGACGTCACGAAAGTGCCGACGCGCGAGCCCAACATGACGCCGTACGAGATCCTGCTCAGCGAGTCGCAGGAACGGATGCTCGTCGTCGCCAAGCGCGGCCGCGAGGACGACGTTCGACGCATTCTCGAGAAGTGGGATCTCACGGCGGCGGTCATCGGCGAGGTCATCGATGTGCCGGTCTATCGCGTCACCGAAGGCGAGCGTGTCGTCGCGGAGTTTCCCGGCATTCGGCTGGTGACCGACTGCCCGACTTACACGCCGCCCGCAAAAGAGTCGCCGGAGATCGAGGCGCTCCGAACCCGCGAGGTCTCGACGATTCCCGAGAAACCGGAAGAGACGAGCCCGCGCTGGACGCTCGAGCAATTGTTGGCGTCGCCCACGATCGCGAGCAAGACATGGGTCTACCGGCAATACGACTCCACTGTCCGCACGAACACAGTGATCGGCCCCGGTGGCGACGCGGCCGCCATGCGCGTCCGCGGCACCTCCAAGGCGCTGGCGCTGAAGACGGACTGCAACGGCCGGTATTGTCACCTGGATCCCCGCGTCGGCGCGCAGATCGCGGTCGCCGAAGCGGCGCGCAACGTCGCCTGTACCGGCGGACGCCCCCGCGCGATCACGAACAATCTCAACTTTGGAAATCCGCGCAGGCCGGAGGTCTACTTTCAGCTGAAGGAAGCGGTGGCGGGCCTTGCTGAAGCATGTGAAGCGCTCGGTACTCCAGTCACCGGGGGCAACGTTTCCCTCTACAACGAGCATCCAGGTGGCGCGGTGTATCCGACCCCCGTGGTGGGAATGGTCGGCGTCATCGAGTCGCTCGAGCACGTCACCCCCTCAGCTTTCCGGCGTGGCGGTGACGCGATCGTCCTGCTCGGTGTGCCGACCGAGGAGCTCGGCGGCAGCGAGTACCTGCACGTGATTCACGGGATCGTCGCGGGCGCACCGCCCAGGTGCGACCTCGCCGGGGAGCGCGCGCTGATCGACGCATTGCTCGACGCGATCTCGCACGGTGCCGTCAGCTCCGCGCACGACTGTAGCGACGGCGGCCTGGCGGTGGCGCTCGCGGAATGCTCGATGATGAACCGAATGCGCCCGATGGGCGCCGAGGTGGATCTCAGCGAATGGTCCGCGTTGCCGATGCGTGCCCTTCTGTTCGGAGAGGCGCAGGGGCGTGTCGTCGTGTCCACGGCGGATTCGCCGGTGGTGCTTGCGGCGGCCAAGCGGCACGGAGTGCCAGCGCGGCAGATCGGCTGGGTGCGCGCGTCCAATGCGCTACGCATCACTGTGGCGTCGCAGGTCATCGAGGCGCCGGTGTCCACGCTCTCGGATATTTATCACGAGGCCATTCCCCGCCGGATGAACAAGGGAGGCGCGCCGCCTCCCCCGCCCCCCGTCGATGTCGCGCTCACCGCGGCCACCCCCGTCTGACCATGTGCGGCATCTTCGGCGTACACGGGCACGACGACGCGGTTCACCTCGCGCAGCTCGGCTTGTATTCCCTGCAGCACCGCGGCCAGGAGTCCGTCGGCGTCGCGGTGTTCGACGATCAAGGTGCGGCTCGCGTCGTGCGGTCGATGGGCACCATTTCGCCCGGGATGGCAACTGAGCTCGGTACGCTGCGCGGCCAGATGGCGGTGGGCCACACGCGCTACAGTACGGCGGGGTCGTCGACGATCGACAACGCGCAGCCCGTGTTCGTGCGGTCGCGCGGCGGGTATATCGCGCTCGCGCACAACGGCAACCTGATCAACGCGGGTGAGCTGCGACAGGACCTCGAGGCGACCGGCTCCATTTTCTCCTCGACGATGGACTCGGAAGTGATCGTGCACCGCCTCGCCAAGTCGACGGCGCCGACACCAGACGGCCGAGTGTCCGAAGCGCTGCAGGGGGTGGAGGGCGCGTACAGTCTGATCATTGGTTTGGGCGACACGTTGATCGCCGCGCGCGATCCGCGCGGTTGGCGTCCCCTGGTGATGGGGCGCATGAATGGGTCGGTCGTTTTCGCGTCGGAGACCTGCGCGCTGGACATCGTCGGCGCGAAATACGAGCGCGAGGTCAGGCCGGGCGAGGTGATCGCCGTGGATGCCCAGGGCATGCGCTCGTCGTTCCCATTCGAGAAGAAGGCGCTCAGGCGGTGCGTGTTCGAATACGTCTATTTTGCGCGGCCGGACAGCAAACTTTTCGCGGACGGATCTGTGGACCGCGCTCGTCGCGCGCTGGGCAAACAGCTGGCCCGTGAGCATCCGGCCGAGGGGGCGGATCTCGTCTTTGCCGTGCCGGATTCGTCGAACTCCGCGGCGCTCGGGTATGCCGAGGAGAGCGGTCTGCCATTCGAGTTCGCGCTCATCCGCAATCACTACGTCGGACGCACGTTCATTCAGCCGACGCAGGTCGACCGTGATGCGAAGGTCAAGGTGAAGTACAACGCGGTCCGCGAAGTGGTGGAGGGCAAGAGCGTCGTGATGGTGGACGACTCGATAGTGCGTGGCACCACCACGCGCGGCCTCGTGTCGCTGGTGCGGGCGGCGGGGGCGCGCGAGGTCCACATGCGGGTCAGCTCGCCGCCGATCACCGGCCCCTGCTACTACGGCATCGACACGCCGACGCGCGAAGAGCTCATCGCGGCGAACCTCGATCTCGAGGGCATTCGACAGCATCTTGGAGTGGACACCGTGGGATACCTGTCACTCGACGGGATGCTTGGCTCCGTTCCGGGTGGCCCGCACGGCTTCTGTCACGCATGCTTCTCTGGTGACTACCCCACCCCGCCACCGACCGATCCCGACAAGCTCCGCTTCGGCTGCGGCTGCTGACGCGCTCGCCCGCCCCGAAGGAGGAGACAAGTCCGTCTACTTCTTCGGACCCGGCAATGCCGAAGGCACGCGCGACATGCGCGATATCCTGGGCGGCAAAGGCGCCAACCTGGCGGAGATGACCAATCTTGGCGTGCCGGTGCCGCCGGGCTTCACCATCGCGTGCGACGTCTGCGTCCGCTTCCTTCGCGACGGCAAAGTGGCCGATGCCCTGAAGCAGGAAGTCGAGCTCAATCTTCAGAAGGTCGAACGCGCCACCGAGCGCGGTTTCGGCGACGCGGCGAATCCGCTTCTGGTATCCGTCCGCTCCGGCGCGCCGGTGTCGATGCCCGGCATGATGGAAACCATTCTCAATCTCGGGCTGAATGACATCACGGTACTGGGGTTGGCGCAGCAGTCCGGAAACCACCGGTTCGCCTACGATTCGTATCGCCGGTTCATTCAGATGTACGGCGACGTCGTCCTCGGCGTGCCCTCCGCGAACTTCGAGCACCTACTCTCCGCCAAGCGACTGACGGCGGGGGTTCAGAGCGACGCGCAGCTCGGCGAGGACGTCCTCAGGAATCTCGTGGAGGAGTACAAGGCGCTGATCCGCGCGTCGATCGGACGCGACTTCCCAACGGACCCGCGCGAGCAACTATGGGGCGCGATCCAGGCCGTTTGGAAATCGTGGACGCTCAAGAAGGCTATCGATTATCGCCGAGTGAATCGCATACCGGACGACATGGGCACCGGCGTCAACGTCGTCGCGATGGTCTTCGGCAACATGGGTGACGATTCCGGCACCGGCGTGGCCTTCTCTCGCAACCCATCGACGGGCGAGAAAAAGTTCTACGGCGAATTCCTGCTGAACGCGCAGGGTGAGGACGTCGTGGCCGGGATCCGCACGCCGCTCAACATCGACGAGATGGCCACGCAATTGCCGGGCGCCTACACGGAGCTGCTCCAGACGCAGGAGAAGCTCGAGACGCACTTCCGCGAGATGCAGGACATGGAGTTCACCGTCGAGCGCGGAAAGCTGTATCTGCTGCAGACGCGCACGGGCAAGCGGACCACCGCCGCCGCGGTGCGCATCGCGACCGACATGGAGGCCGAGGGGCTGATCGACGCGCCGACGGCCGTGACACGTGTGCAGCCGGAGCAGCTCGACCAGCTCCTTCACCCTGTCATCGATGCCGCCGCCCGGGCGAAGCCACTGTGCGTGGGTCTTCCGGCGAGTCCCGGCGCTGCCAGCGGAATGGTCGTGTTCGATCCCCACGTCGCCGAGCAGCGGGGCGCTCGAGGAGAGAACGTCATTCTCGTTCGCGACGAAACGACGCCGGAGGATTTTCACGGGATCGTGGCCGCGCGTGCCGTCATCACGGCGCGCGGTGGCATGACGAGCCATGCCGCCGTCGTCGCCAGAGGCATGGGGAAATGCGCCGTCGTCGGCTGCCACGACATCAAGGTCGATCTTCAGGGGCGCCAGTTCACGGTGCACGATCGGACGGTCAAGGAAGGCGAATGGATCACCGCGGATGGCGCGACGGGACGCATCTTCATCGGCGACCTGCCGACGGTGCCGAGCGAGGTCGTGCAGGTCATTCGCGGCATGCGGCGCGCGGAAGAGGCGCCCAGTTACATGGCGTTCGCCAAACTGCTGGCGTGGGCAGACGAAGCACGCGTCCTCAATGTCCGCGCGAACGCTGACACCCCCAACGACGCGCGCATCGCGCGCGGATTCGGCGCCGAAGGCATTGGCCTCTGTCGCACCGAGCACATGTTCTTCGAGGGCGATCGCATCCACGCCATGCGGCAGATGATCGTCGCGCGCGACGAAGGCGGCCGTCGGCGCGCGCTGCAGAAGCTGCTCCCGCTCCAGCGCGATGACTTCGATGGAATATTCCAGGCCATGTCCGGATTCCCGGTCACGATCCGACTGCTCGATCCTCCCCTCCATGAGTTTCTGCCGCACGGTGGCGAGGAGAGCAAGCTCCTAGCGCGAGAGCTGGGGCTCACCCGAACCGCGCTGGCCCAGATCGTCGAATCGTTGCGCGAAGCGAATCCGATGTTGGGACATCGCGGTTGCCGACTCGGCATCACGTACCCGGAGATCACCGAAATGCAGGCGCGCGCCATCTTCGAGGCGGCGGTTCGCGCCAAGCGCCGCGGGGTGGACGTCCAGCCCGAGATCATGATTCCGCTGGTCAGCATGAAGAAGGAGTTCGACCATCAGCGGCAGATCATCGACGAGGTGGGCCGGCAGGTGCTCGGGGGAATGGGTGAAGCGGTGCCCTATGACGTCGGCACCATGATCGAGCTTCCACGAGCCGCACTCACGGCGGACAAGATCGCCGAGTCCGCGGAGTTTTTTTCCTTCGGCACAAACGACCTCACGCAGACGACATTCGGGCTGAGCCGAGACGACGCGGGCCGCTTCCTGCCGAACTACATCGAGCGAGGTATACTTCCCGACGATCCATTCCAGGTGTTGGACGAACAAGGGGTTGGCAAACTGATCGAGCTCGCGATCACCTCGGGTCGAAAAACGCGCGAATCACTCAAGGTTGGCATATGCGGCGAACATGGCGGCGAACCTCGATCCGTGCGGTTCTGTCACACCATCGGAATGAACTATGTGTCGTGCTCGCCGTATCGCGTCCCAGTCGCGCGGCTGGCAGCCGCGCATGCGGCGCTCGCGACGTCCTGACCGCCCTTTCCCCCTCCCCAGAGTACGGATGATGCGTCGAGTCAGCGCCTCATGACACACCTGACACCCGGAGCGGGCGCATCAGTTCGGCCGCTGCGGATTGGCGTCGTCACCGAGTACTACTACCCGCACCTGGGTGGCGTCTGCGAGCACGTGCACTTTTTCGCGCGCGAAGCGCGGCGCCACGGACACGAGGTGGACATCATCACTTCGAACCTGGTAGGGGCTCGGCCGACCGAGCATGTGATCCGACTGGGGCGCAGCGTGCCGGTGTACAGCAACGGCTCGCAGGCCCGCATCACGGTGGGCCGAACGTTGCGCCGGGATCTCAAGCAAGTGTTTCGGGACGGACGCTACGACATCATTCACGTGCATTCGCCTCTGACGCCAGTGCTCCCGGTCTGGGCGATCGACGAAGCCGAAGTTCCGGTGATCGGTACCTTCCACACGTACTTCGATCGCTCCATCGGATATCGGACGTTTCGGCGGTTCTTTCAGCGACGGCTGAACATGTTGAGCGCGGCGATCGCCGTGTCGCAATCAACGATCGTCGCGCTGGAGCGGTATTTCGACGCCGACTGGAAGATCATCCCGAACGGGATCGACACGGATCTGTTTCAACCGAACGTTCCACGTCCCGACACCATCCGCACGGACGTGCCGGCGATTCTTTTCCTTGGACGCTTCGATCCGCGGAACGGTCTTTCGACGCTCATCGACGCGTTCAAGCGCGTGAAGGGACGCGGCCGCCGGGCACAGCTCGTGATCGTTGGCGACGGGCCGCTGCGCAGTCACTACTACAAGGCGGCCGGCGGTGATCCCGACATCACCTTCGTCGGCGCCGTGCTCGAGGGACGCCCGGCGTACTACGCCCACAGCGCCATGTACGCGTGTCCCACGACGAAGGCATCGTTCGGGATCACGCTGCTCGAATCGATGGCGTGTCAGACGCCAATCGTCTGCTCGGACATTCTCGGGTTCCGCGACGTGGTGATGCACGGCCGCGAGGCCCTCATGGTGCCGCGCGAAGATCGTGATGCCCTGGCGAACGGTCTGGTGCACCTGTTGGACGACGAGGCACTGCGCACCCGGTTGGGCGAGACCGGCCGACGGCGCGCGCTGGAGTACGATTGGCGGCGCGTCACCGCGGCGATCCTCGACGTCTACCAGGATGTCCTGTCGCCCCACTCCGCCCGGGTTCCCGTCGCAGTGTAAGCGGCGCGCGACGCGTTGATCATCCCGCTCCTCCTCGCCAGCCTCGCCCTCGCCCTGGCTTCGTATGGCGCCTTTCACAGGAACAGCGCCGTGTTCGGGCGTGCGCTCGGCCGCCTTCCAACGCGCGCGAAACAGGTCGCGCTGACGTTCGACGACGGACCCAACCCAATCGCGACGCCGCGCGTCCTCGACGTGCTGCGCGCCGAGCGCGTGCCGGCGACGTTTTTTCTCCTCGGCAAGCATGTCGAGCGGTGGCCGGAGCTGGCGCGTCAGGTCGCGACAGAGGGACACGCGCTCGGCAACCATGGATACCACCATCGCAAGCTGCACTTTCGCGGGCCGGCGTATGTGCGCGTGGACCTAGCGCTTGGCACGGACGCGATCGAGCGTGCCACGAGGGCTCGGCCCGCCTTCTTTCGAGCGCCGCACGGATTTCGTAGTCCATGGGTCAACCGGATTGCCGAGGAGCTCGGTCAGAAGACGATCGGATGGACCCTAGGCGTTTGGGATTCCGACAAGCCCGGCGCCGATCAAATTGTGCGTCGATCGGTGGATGGCTGCCGGCCGGGCACGATTCTCCTTCTGCACGACGGCGATGGATACGACTCGGATGGCGATCGCACGCAGACGGCCGACGCGCTGCCGCGCATCATCGGTGAGCTCCGCGCGCGGGGTTACGAGTTCGTGAGGCTGCCCACGTGAAACAGCACATCGGGAAGGTCGTCCGCGCCGTGCTGCTGATCATCATCCTCGCAGCGCTCGTCCTGTTTGCGCGCACTGTCAACTGGAGCCAGACCTGGCGCGCGATCAAGGCAACGTCGCCCGGTCTTCTGGCGGCTGCC
>Ga0070696_100002382_pt1 | contig 12435 bp, 13 predicted proteins | sample KBSK1253metaG_FD_65474 | JGI IMG/M metagenome (GOLD analysis project Ga0070696, IMG submission 65474) | Corn, switchgrass and miscanthus rhizosphere microbial communities from Kellogg Biological Station, Michigan, USA - KBS K1-25-3 metaG | ecosystem: Host-associated > Plants > Roots >... | reverse complement strand
ACAAACCAGAGAAGCAGGATAACTGCTAACCACGCTGCCGTCGCGGTCCACAAGAAAAAATATGAGAAGACAAGCCCAATTAAACCGAAGCCGGCCATCACGGCCCAACCCACATGGCCTGTTAAGGCACGCCAGGTAAAGACGATCATCGCCAAAAATAAAGGAAACGGAGCCGCTGGAATATACCGGCGCAGAAAAGGAAACACGGTGTAGCCGGATTCGATTCCCTGCAGTACATGAAATGGATTATGAGCGATGACTGAGCCGAAGCTCAGAACCAAAACTGAACCAATTGCAGCGATAGGAACTTTGTTTGTGAGATGCAAAAGCAACCAGAAGCTGACCAGCGTCGCGCCAAATGCTGCTAACGGAAGCAGAAATATGAAAGCCGTATTGCCTGAGAGGCCGAGTAGTTTTGATGGGAGCGCGACTACGTACGCAGGCAGGAATTGGATGGAGAACAATGTTTCGAATGGGTCTTCATCCCGTCCGGAGTATGGTTTGTTTCGGCGAGGTCGGCCATCGATGAGCGCGTTAGTGTATGCAGCATAGGGCAGTTCATCGCTGTCGAGATAAGCACATGAGCCGTTCCATTCTGTTCCGCGAACATACCAAACGCGAGCTTGAGGTATGGAGATAATGATGGCGAAGATGAATCCGGACATTAACCCCCATTTCCATGTTCCAAGTCGCATCGAGAATGGTTTAACTAATCTACGTAGATTCGCTGGTTATAGGATCACACGCGGTGTCGAAACCTAAACACCTCGTCGAATTGGGAACCTTCTGACTATAATCACGGCTAGTGCAGGTAAAAAGAAAAACATGACAGAGACTGTGCCGACCTCTGTCGGAGTCATGGTCGGGTGATTCAGTTTCCAAATATACGCACCCACGAAACGATGGACATCGGAATGATTTCTTTCCAGGTTTTCGGAATTAGCCAAAGAACGAATACGTCGTAAAAATATCGCCGAGGTAAGAGAGACGCAATGAGAAATAGTTGTGCATCTCTGTTGCGCCAGTCCAGTAATGCTAGGAACAAGAGTGGTCCCAGCGCCGTTGCCCACGGATAAAACCGCTGATAACTGCCAATCTGAGAAATCCAAACCGCTGGCCATCCTGGATAAAGTAACAGACTTCCCAGGAAATACACCGATGCAAAGACAAATGCCTAAACGTGTGATGTGCGTAATCGCGAATAGGTAATGCCAGACTCAGAGACACGATAGCGCGCGTCTTTATAGTTGAATCCAAGGTTTATCCACGAAAGCGTATCTCTCAAAACAAACTAAATCTGATTATACTTAGAGCGTAATAACGATTCGTCAATGTATATCAAGGGAATGCCACTGGTTTACTTAATATCATCCGACATTCACATGACTTGTCCACCTCGCGAGTTCGCATAGCTTCAGCGCAATGGAAAAATTGATTCCAAAGTCGGGTCGTTTCATTGTTGTGTTAATGCTTGTAAGCTCCAGTGTTTTGTTTTTCCGACTTCACCGCAACAAATTGCAGAGTTGGGACGAGGCGGTGTATGCGGAATCAGCAAAGGAAATGGCCCAGGGTGGCGACTGGCTAACACCGCACTGGAACCAGGAACCTTTTTATCAGAAACCGCCGCTTGCGATTTGGCTAACGGCCATACTCTTTCGCTGGTTTGGCGTGAATGAGTTGAATGCGCGCGCATTCTCGGCTGTTTGTGGCGTGGCTTGCGTTGTGTTGACATTCTTGATTGTCGCAACTTTTCTCCCAGCTACGCATGCATTTCTTACCGCGTTGGTGTTACTCGTTACACCCCACTTCAATTACTACGCGCGTCAGGGTTTGATGGATGTCCCACTGACAGCGTTTTTGCTACTCGCAATTTATTCCTACATTCGATCAAAGAACGGCAAACTTTGGTGGATTCTAGTTGGCTGCGCGTTTGGCTTGGCCGTCCTAACGAAAGGTGTTGCTGCCCTCCCGGGAATACTTGCAGTTGCAACGGCTATTGTCTTTGCTCGCGAGCGACCCTGGCAACTTCGTGAATTCTGGATCGGAGTCAGTTTGTTTGTTGTAATCGCCGGAAGTTGGCACTTAGCTATGTTGTTGGTCCATGGTCGGCCATTCGTTTCTGAGTACATTGGCGGTCAGATTCTATCTCGCTCTGTTTCCACGTTTGATACAAATCCGCTGGGACCTGCAGCTTACGTGAAGATAGCTGTGCTCGGGTTTCTGCCTTTTACACCGTTCTTGATCGCGGGAGCAATTCGGATTTGGCAGACGCGCCGTTTTGCCGTGTCGCTCGCTCTGCTCGGTCTGTTTGTACTCTTACTCTACAGCTTGGTACCAACAAAACACCCTTGGTACATCGTTCCAATTTATCCAGTGCTTGCTGCGATTCTGTGCTCGGTCAAACGTATTCCGCGCGTCCTTGCTGCGGTTTTGATTATTAGTGCAGCGATTTATTGCTGGATGCTGGATGCAGCGATCCCCGGTTTGCACCTCGCAGTTCCTGTCGCTGTCGAGCAAGCTCGTAAGACCACCGGCCCATTAAACGTGCCCATAGACATTGCTCCAGCCGTCTTATTTTATACCGACCGAAAGATCTGCACGGATGCGCCCCACCATTCGATGGGGCGACTAACCAGATGTGGATCTAACCCGTGACGATTCGAGTCGAGTTGCAGAACTCTCACTGCAAACTGCGCGCAGTATGCTTGCAAGCACAATCAATAGCACTGTAAACAGTTGAATGTGGCTTACACTCGCAATGGAAAGGGTTACTGCGGGTATTAGATAAGACAGTTTAGTCGCGTGAGGATCAACGCACGCGCCCGCACAAGTTTAGGGAGTCAGTCTTTAACGGCAACCGCTATAAGGCTCAAACCTTTCCAGGGAAGAATTCGATCAATCCTCGTAAGCAGCGGCAAAAAAACGTCCAGCATCTTCAGCTGAATGCGCGAGATTCTTTGACGTCGCAGCAACTTACCATTGAGCCACCACCCTGGAACAGACACGCGATTAAAGTTCAGTGTTGTTTGCAGCCGAAATCCAGCAGCCTGAAGAGTGTGCACGAGGTCAGCAGCCGTATATCGGCAATTCCTTCCGAGCTTTCGATCCAATGTCCCGTATAGCGTGGGCGCCTGAGGCGCCATAACTATTATGCGTCCGCCGGGCTCAAGCGCCGTCCAAAGATTACTCAGTAATGCGTTCGCGTCGGAAACCCGCTCCAGTAGATTGACAACGACTGCCGTGTCAAACCTTCCTCGCAAGCCATCGAAATGTTCAGGATCGCACGGATCGATGTTCAAAACGTGAAGATATGGTTTGCCGAAGGCATACGATTGGAGAGAACGAATGTGGTTTGGATTTGAATCTGCGGCTAAGTAAGTTTCGCGCGGAATCAACTGGTTGGTCAGGGTTCCGAGACCTGCGCCGAGTTCAAGAACGCGATCACCCACGAATGGCCGCAGCGTTTTGCCGACCCAAAAGTTCAGTCGACGAGCTTGTTTCAACCCGGAAAGGATAATGGAACCATAATCATCGTTCGCGTAAAGGTCATCTATGGCCCAAAACCGCAGCATTGCTCCAAACGCAAGGAGTCCATCACGCGCCTTGATCTTCTTTCCCTCTTCACGCGTTCTGGGTAGATATCTAATCGGAGCTTCAAAGACTCTTGCCCGTCGCTTCGCAAGCTTAAAAGTGATTTCAACTTCAAAGCGGAAATCATTACTTCTGATTGGAATTGATTTGAGTAAATCGGTCTTGATCGCTTTATAGCAGGTTTCAAGATCAGTAAGGTTTAGGTCCGTCATCCAATTGCTCGTTGTTGTAAGCAATTTGTTGATGGTCGTGTGCCTGTGCATCAAGGCGCGCCGGTATGGAGCGGAGAGATAGCGTGATCCATATACCGCGTCAGCGCCTTCCACCGCGAACGGAATCAGGAGGGATGGAATGTCGGCCGGGTCGTATTCAAGATCCGCATCGTGAACTATGCTTATGTCACCGGACGCATGGGTGATTGCTTTGCGGAGGGTTGCACCCTTTCCCATGTTCCGTTCGTTTCGAAGGAGTACGATGCGATGGTCTTCACTGGCAAGTCTTTGGAGAATTTCCCAAGTTCCGTCCGAACTATGATCGTCCACTACAATTAACTCAAGGCCGGCTATCAGCTCATCTTCAAGGTCGAGCACCCTCCGAAGGCTTGCCTCAACTATATGCCGCTCGTTGTACACGGGCACCAGGACACTAAGTTTGAAGGAAGTAAACGATGGATCCCGGTAACTTTCGCGGGTCGAGGGTCGTGATGCTGTGAAACTGATCTTCTTCATACTAACTTTACCGATATAGGTAAAGTGAGAATCGAAAGTAAGTTTTTAGTTAGGACGGAAGGACGTCTTTGGCCTGAAACTGCTACGGTCAAATTGAGTATTGGTCGGTGGGGCGGCGCTCGCTTTCACGGTTTCTCTATCGCGATAGACCACGCCGCCCGGTCGGGGCTGTATGCCGGCTACTTTAGTTTCAGTTCGCACGGTCGCTTCAAACACTCTACTTCCACGAAGCACTGCTTCATCACCCTTTTTCAGTCCCCATATCAGTGCCACTGGAGACGTGTAAGGAAATATCAGAGCTCCCGTCGCCACTGCGCTACCAGTAATTGCGGCAGTTCGATTTACACCGTTCTGTTTGCCGGTCAGAGAAATTGGGATATGCGTACCGTCCACTGCGACGATGTACTCCATCTCCCAGGCCAACATACCCGCCCGGCCCCAGCCGCCCGCCCTTTTGACTCTCACCACTCGCGCCTTAGCAACCGCACCGCGCTCGATGACCAACACGTCGTTAACGTACACTCGACGCTTCGCGAGAAACGTTATCGAACTGCCCCTAATGGCTTTTGCCGACGAAGTGGCGGTTGCGGTTTCTAGTTCAACGATGGTGTCCGCGGGAATCTCTACGCGAGGGGCTACCACGACCGCCTTTGGATCAACTTGGGCCAGACCCGGCGGACCGTTCGGTACAGCCTGCATTACAAGCAATATATCGTCAGGAACTCCCCGCCGCTTTAAATCACGCAAAACGGGCGGAAACACGTCGAAATTACAGGGTGAAGTCAGGATCTTGGAGATGATTAATTCGGGCTTGACCTTATCTTCGACCATGCGCAACACGTCGCTATTGCGCAGAAATTTTGCCGGGTCATCCGTCTGGGTTTGCGCGGTGGCGGTGCAAGGGATTAGAAGCGCTACTGTAATAAGCAACCAACACGACTTTCTCATCATGCTTCTCCCGCCCGTCGAGTTAATCTCAAGCTGCCAGCAACCGATGTGCCTTCGAGAAACAGTGAGTTTTTTCTTAAAAAGCCTTGCCACCGGTGCGCTATTTGGCGACAACTGCTCGCTGGCGAGCAGTTGTCACACCGGCCACGCATAACACGATTCGACTCTCAGGCATTTTCAGTGGCTGTGACGCGGAGCGGGGACATTTGTGAAGGTCACAGCATTTTCTGTCGTTGTCTCCTCGCTGCGCGAGAGCAGTTGCATGCCGTTCAGATCTTCCTCTTGTAAAAACCGCACGGCCATCACGCCATACTGTTTCAGCCGGCGATAAAGCTTGCTGCGATCGATTCCCAGTGCGGCTGCGGCGCGCACCTGGTTACCACCAAACTGTTGTAGAACCGAAAGAATGTACCGCTTCTCGATCTCGGCGAGCGGTACAGTGTCGTTCATGTAAGCCTGAAGCACTTGCCTGAAGTTATCGACACTCGGCTGCGTATGCGAATTGATAATTTCGGGAGGCAAATCCGCAAGTCCCAACTCGTCTTCCAGACCGATAGCCAGCGCATACTCGATCGTGTTTTCGAGTTCGCGAACGTTGCCGGGCCATGGATATTCGCAAAGAGCACGCATCGCTTCGGCAGTGAATTTTCTCCGCGGCTGTCCATTCCGTTCCGACTTCACGGTCAGGAAGTGTTCGACCAGCAGTCTTACATCCTCACCGCGCGAACACAGTTCCGGCACGTGCAACGGCAACACACGCAAGCGATAGTAAAGGTCCGGACGAAAACGACCTTCTGCAACGGCCTGCGCCAGATCGCAGTTGGTAGCAGAGATGATGCGCACGTCGATCGCGATGTTGGCGCGTGCACCGATGCGACGGACGGTGCGTTCCTGCAACACACGCAATAACTTCGCCTGCGCCGAAAGATTCAGCGCATCAACTTCGTCGAGAAACAATGTACCGCCGGAAGCTTTTTCAAACAGGCCACTGCGGGTCTCGTGCGCGCCCGTAAACGTGCCGCGCTGGTGACCGAAGAGTTCTGCTTCAATCAGCGTTTCCGGAATGGCGGAGCAGTTGATATCGACAAAAGCGTTGTCACGTCTTGGACTCATGTCGTGGATCGCACGCGCGGCGAGTTCTTTGCCGGTCCCGGTAGCGCCGGTGATGAGTACCGAAGCGTCGGTTGGCGCAACTCGTTCGATCACGGAAAAGAGTTTTTTCATCACCGGCGATTGGCCGATGAGAGTAGGGGATTTGGAAGCGCTGGCCCGGGGATTTTCCTGCTTGTCGGTAGCTATCGCGCCGGAGTTGGCATGGTTGGGAGACCAGCCATCGATAGCCGTGGGAGTTGCTAGGGGCATTAAGGAACTAACTCCTAAGGTTAAAGATTATTTACTCAAGAGTGTCCGCTTGATAGATTACTGCGACACTCGTTCAAAACTGGAATTACAAAACGCCTAAACGACTTAATGTTCCGAATTACGTTAGCCTGCGTTTCTTCGGATTGTCTTGTTCGTTTTCAATGATTCGACACTCGTTCGCCCACAGGGGCAGAGGTGTCATTTGTTTTTGCTCTTCTTGAGTAGAGGACCGACGAGACCCTTGTACGGGGTTTTGGGTAAAGCTCAGATTATTGCTAACTCGAAAGCCCTATGCTGCCAGCACCAGACATGTAGATCCGTCGGCCACTGTGCAACTCCGGGGCCATCGATGGTGTCGCGTTCATTACCTCACAATTCCTTTGAAAACAGACAGTCAAAGTTGTTGTTCACCAACTGGATGTCCAGCATCTGGACGATCTTTCTAGAATTGGGATGCTCGTGAGTTTGGCCTTCACTTATTGTGACTGGAACACACCGAACATTACACCTTTTATTTACCTGCCGTAGAAAAATGAGGCGGACACTATGAAGTCACTTCAGGTGCACGTCTGTGCGGTAACGCACTCTGGTTCATTTAATTTTCGATGACGATGCTCGCGATCAGGATTTACATCTCCGCACTTGCTTTACTCTTTCTGTTTCTCGTCGTCACGAATCGCGGGCTCGGGATTCTTGAAGCTGTCGTGATCACGTGCGCTCTTATCTATTTAATTATTGACGCCAGAGATGAATTGCAGAAACTGAAACTCGAGCTGCAATGCTTGCAGGATCTGGAGCAACGAATTTCCGCACTGCTGCGCTGAAACGAAAACATGAGCTTCTTCGCTGTTAACGCTGTGGTGAGTTTTGTTGTGGCACTCGTGCTGCACGAGCTGGGGCATTATGTCGCAGCACGCATCTGCGGAGTTCCGATTAAGCAGGCAGGTTTCGGTTGGGGACCAAAAATTTATGGGGTGAAAGTCGGCACAGTTGATTGCCACCTTCGACTGCTTCCCATCGGCGCGTACGTGCAGATGGATATCGGTGCGTTGCAACGTCGCCCGCTGTTGCAGCAGTTGTTTGTGCTCGGCGCAGGCATCGGTGTGAACCTCGTGCTTTGCGTTCTTACCTGGGGATCACTTTTCGGCGTTTTCAACCTCGCGCTCGCGATCGGAAATCTGATTCCGGTTTATCAACTCGACGGCTGGAAGGGTGGCATGGTGATCTGCCGCAGGTTGTTTGGACGTCCGAGTCCAGTTGTTGAGTGGATGTTCACGCTCGGCGGTGGCGCGATGGGATTGATCTTTGTACTTTGGTCTTTGGTCTTTGTAATACGTACCTAACCAATAACAAAGACCCAAGACCAAAAACCAAGTACCAAGCACCAAGTACCAAGCACCAAGTACCAAGCACAAAACACACATGACTACACCGTATTTTGGAAACATCGATAGTCGTCGCCTCGCACGTGCTTACGTGGCGCTCGCATTCGCGCAGGACGTGGCGAAGGGATACGTGAGTGAACACACGTCTTTGCATCCGCTACTCACCGCCCTCGACATGTCTGCAAAGTTGTTGGAAGAGATTCTCGAGGATGTATTGCCTGAGGAAGATCTTCTTGAAAAAGAAAACGCGGACTACATAGAGTTAACTATGTAATCCGCGTTCATTCGCGTAAATCCGCGGCTTACATGCCCATGCCGCTCATGCCGCCCATACCGCCTGGCATTGCGGGACTACCTTTTTCGTCTTCGGGAATTTCCGAGACCATCGCTTCAGTCGTCAGCATTAAACCGGCAATCGAAGCTGCATTCTGAAGAGCAGTGCGAGTGACCTTGGCCGGATCGATGACGCCCGCCTTTACCAGGTCCTCAAACTGTTCCGTTGCCGCGTTAAAGCCAACGCTCTCGTTCTTCTCAGAACGAACTCGCTCGACTACCACCGCGCCTTCCTTACCTGCGTTCTGTACGATCTGCCGCAGCGGCTCTTCCAGAGCGCGACGAACGATGTTGACGCCGATCTGCTCGTCCGGATCGGCTTCACCGATCTCGAATTTCTCGAGTGCCTTCGCCGCTCTCACAAGCGCGACGCCGCCACCCGGAACGATTCCTTCTTCAACCGCAGCGCGTGTGGCGTGCATAGCATCCTCGACGCGTGCCTTCTTCTCTTTCATCTCGGTCTCTGTCGCAGCACCGACTTTGATCACTGCCACGCCGCCGACGAGCTTCGCGAGTCGCTCCTGAAGTTTCTCGCGGTCGTAGTCGGAAGTCGTGTCTTCGATCTGCGCGCGCAGGGTCTTGACGCGGCCTTCGATGTCACCCTGCTTGCCGGCGCCTTCCACGATCGTGGTGTTGTCTTTGTCGATCGTGATCTTCTTGGCGCGACCGAGATCTTCGAGTTTCACGTTCTCGAGTTTGATACCGAGATCCTCGCTGATGACCTTGCCACCGGTGAGAATCGCGATGTCTTCGAGCATCGCCTTACGACGATCGCCGAATCCCGGAGCTTTAACGGCAGCGATGTTCAGCGTGCCGCGCAGCTTGTTCACAACGAGAGTCGCAAGGGCTTCACCTTCAACGTCCTCGGCGATGATCAGCATCGGCTTGCCGAGTTTCGCAACCTGCTCGAGCAGCGGCAGCAGATCCTTCATCGAGCTGACTTTCTTCTCATTGATAAGGATCAGCGGATTCTCGAGCACTGCTTCCATACGCTCGGGATCAGTTACGAAGTAGGGGCTGAGGTAACCGCGATCGAACTGCATACCTTCAACAACTTCGAGGGCCGTTTCCATCGTGCGCGACTCTTCGACGGTGATCACACCGTCTTTACCGACTTTGTTCATCGCCTCGGCAATGATGTTGCCGATCGTCTGATCGCCATTTGCCGAAACGGTGCCGACCTGTGCGATCGCATCGCCCTTGACCGGCTTCGAGAGACGCTGAATCTCAGCAGTAGCGCGCTCGACAGCTTTGTCGATACCACGCTTGAGTGCCATCGGGTTCGCGCCGGCGGCAACAGTCTTCACGCCTTCGCGGAAGATCGCCTGGGCCAACACGGTTGCGGTCGTGGTGCCGTCGCCTGCGACGTCTGAAGTCTTGGAAGCGACTTCGCGCACCATCTGCGCGCCCATGTTCTCGAGAGAGTCTTTCAACTCAATCTCTTTGGCGACCGTAACGCCGTCTTTAGTAATCGTCGGTGAGCCGAATTTCTTGTCGATCACGACGTTGCGGCCCTTCGGACCGAGAGTGATCTTCACGGCATCGGCGAGTTGATTGATGCCGCGCAAAATCGCCGCGCGCGAATCCTCACCATGAATAACCTGCTTTGCCATCTTTACTTACCACCTTTCTTGCCACCGCCGCTCGCGGCGCCGGCACGTTCGAGAATTCCGAGAATCTCGTCCTCGCGCATGATGAGAAGCTCTTCGCCGTCGATCTTGATCTCAGAGCCGCTGTATTTTCCGAACAAAACGCGGTCGCCCTGTTTGACGTCGAGAGGCTGGCGGGTGCCGTCCTCTTTATACTTGCCTTCGCCGACCGCAACGACTTCGCCTTCCTGGGGTTTTTCCTTGGCAGTGTCGGGGATAATGATGCCGCCCCGCACCTGCTCGCCCTCTTCGATTCGCTTCACGATGACGCGATCATGAAGAGGTCTGATGTTGGTTGCCATAACCTTGGTCTCCTTTCACTTTCTGCTCAAATGGGAATTTGTAGATGAAAACTTAGCACTCTGTATATGAGACTGCTAAGGATAAGGCTACTTGGAGGGTAGTGTCAATCGGTCTCGGCGGCCCTCCGCGCACTCGGCGTTAAAAAGGCTCTTTTAACGCAGAGGACACGGAGGTACGCGGAGACCGCAGAGAAGATGTTCACCGCGCGGCCCGCTTGGTATTTCGTTCCTGGCCTTTATAGGCCGCTACGCGCTTGGCGAGGGTGTTGCGATGGATGCCGAGGACGGCGGCGGTGTTGGAGATGTGTTGCTTATGACGAGCGAGCGCCTTCTTGATATAGAGTTTCTCGAATTCGCAGAGCGCTTCGTCGAGAAGGATATGGCCTTCGAGCATTTCGTCGACCAGGTTTTCCAGGCGGTTGTGAATCAAAGCTCTTTTCCGGTCAGTAGTCTATAAGCTTCAAGGTAACGGGCGGTGGTTGCCGCGGCTATGTCATAGGGAATCGCCGGCGCTGGTGGTTTCTTGTCCCAGTCGAGTGTCTCGAGATAGTCGCGTACAAACTGTTTATCAAACGAAGGTTGTGAACGACCGGGTTGATATTCATCAGCAGGCCAGAAGCGTGACGAGTCAGGCGTCAACACTTCATCGACGAGCAGGAGCTTCCCATCTTTATCAAGTCCAAACTCAAACTTCGTGTCAGCGATGATGATGCCACGTTGGCTTGCATACTCGTGCGCTTCCTTATAGAGACGAAGCGAAGTATCGCGCAGTAGCGCGGTCTTCTCGTCGCCGATGAGCTCGCGCACCTGATCCTCGGTGATGTTTTCGTCGTGACCTTCTTCTGCTTTGGTCGAAGGTGTGAACATCGCTTCGGGCAACTTCGCTGACTCGACCAGACCTTCCGGAAGTTTGTGACCACACACCTCGCCCGTGCGTTTGTAGTCTTTCCATCCCGAACCGACGAGATAACCACGGACCACACACTCCACTGGAAACACTTGCGCACGACGCACGAGCATCGATCGTCCTTTAAGAGTCTGAGCGTGACGTTGGACCGCCGCAGGCATCGCCTCGACATCACTTTCGATCAGATGATTAGCGACGACGTCTTTCAGTTGTTCAAACCAAAACTCCGAAAGCGCGGTGAGCACTTCACCTTTACGCTCGATCGGTGTCGGCAGAATGCAATCGAAAGCAGAGATGCGATCCGTTGCGACGATCAGCAAACTGTCATCGTCAACTTCATAAACGTCACGGACTTTTCCACGCCGGAGCAACTTCAGATCGGGAAGCGATGTTTGCAGCAGAGTTGTAGCAGCACTCATTGTTTGGATGATATTCAGCTTTTGTTAGAGGCAAGGCGGATTGTGCTCGCGCTAAAAAACTTTGTCAAGACGATGACTGATTTATGTACCGCGGATGAACACAGATCAGGGAAAACCGATGAACGCGGATCAGAGCGCTTCGCGTAGGCGATAAATCTGTGCAGCGTGGTTATGTGCGTGTGCGGCGTAGATCCTTAACCAGTCTTCGGTCGTGTAATGACCACTCTCGCTGTGAGTGCCGGCGCGATTCCAGTCATCATCGGTCATGAGTTGAATCACTTGCATCGTCGACTCGCGCGCGCAACGGAAGGCTTCGAGTGCGGGAGCCATATCGCGCTCGTTGTAACGAAGCCTGGAGGCAAACGCGTCCTGGTCGTAACCCTGAATCAAAGGATTGTCTTCGACTAAAAGTTTTCGTAGTCTCCACGCGGAGGTGCTCTCGCTGTCGCCAAGGTGATGAACGATTTCGCGGGCGCTCCATTTGCCAGGAATGGGATGCGCTCCTAAACTATCAGCAGGGAAACCATTAAGCGCATTCATAACTTCGTCGTAACCAGCGGCGTACGTAGCAATGAGATCTTTTCGTTCTTCGGGAGTCATAGTAATTGGTTCCTTTTAATGTTGATGAAGATGATTTCCAATCGCCAATTGCGGATTGCCAATTTGAGAAATCGGTATTTGGAAATCAGCAATTGGCGATATCGTAACACTTTGGGCTTGAATCGCGGGTCATTTCTCCTGTACTATCCCACGGAACCGAGTAGCGCCGTGACCCCGTGGTGCTTGCCCTCTGAGCCTCCTGTCAGTTTCA
>Ga0070696_100002381_pt1 | contig 12438 bp, 9 predicted proteins | sample KBSK1253metaG_FD_65474 | JGI IMG/M metagenome (GOLD analysis project Ga0070696, IMG submission 65474) | Corn, switchgrass and miscanthus rhizosphere microbial communities from Kellogg Biological Station, Michigan, USA - KBS K1-25-3 metaG | ecosystem: Host-associated > Plants > Roots >... | reverse complement strand
TCGGCGGGCCGGAGGCGAGCCAGAACGGATTGGGCGATTTGATGCCCGCGAAGTTGACGGAAAGGTCAGCCATATCTACCGCCTTGGAAGTCTCTCAGACCCGAGAACTGCTTTTCGCGAAGAACGCGAATTGCGCGAAACACGCGAAACGCCACGTGAGTTGTCGTCGTTTGTGCGGAACGAGAAAACCCTCGCCTGCAAACAACCAATCAAGTTCTTTTTGACGTTTTCGCGTAATTCGCGTGTTTCGCGATGAGCAGTTTCTTCGTAATAGTGGCCTGCTTCGAGCTAGTGACTTAGCTGGTCATGGATGCGCTTCGCGGCTTGAACGCCCTCGGCCGCCGCGTTGACGATCTCGGCGCCGCCGTTTCCGCAGTCGCCGCCGACGAGAACTTTGGCGTTGTCGCTCACGAACCTCGTACCGTCCACGCGGAGACCCAGCGATTTCGCCAGCTCCTCCCGTGGCGTTTGTCCAAGAGCGCGGAGAATGGTGTCGCACGCGATCACGTGCATGCTGTCCGGAACTTCTGTGAAAGCGCGCTTGCCGTCGGCGCCCGCGGGGCCCAGCTCGCTCCTCGCGCATTCCAGGCCCATCACGGCGTCCTTTCCCAATATCCGCTTCGGAACAGTGTGAAATCGAAACTCGCAGCCATCCTTTTTCGCGAGCTCATACTCGTACTCGTAGGCGGACATGTCCTCGACGCCTCGCCGGTACACGATCGTCACGTGGTCGGCGCCAAGCCGCTTCGCCTGGGTCGCCGCGTCGATTGCCGTGTTGCCCGCGCCGATGACCACGACGCGTTTGCCGATGCGCGTCTTGTAATACGGATGGCTCTTCAGATGCTCGATGAACGCGAGAGCGTCGGACACTCCCGCCAGGTCCTCGCCCGGAATTCCCAGGCGTCGCGTTGCGCCCAGACCGACCGCGACAAAAACGGCGTCGAAGTCCTTCTGGAGCTGCGCCATGCTGATGTCGCCGCCAATGCGCACACCGGTTTTCACCTCGACGCCGAGATCGAGCACCATCTTCGCTTCAGCGAGCGCGATGGGCAGACGCATTTTGTATTCGGCAATTCCGAAGCTGTTCAATCCGCCGGGTAGCTGGCGGTCCTCGAAGATCGTCACCCCGTAACCAAGTCGCCGGAGATCGCGGGCACAGGACAATCCGGCAGGGCCCGCGCCGACGATCGCGATCTTTTTTCCATTCGAGGGACCAGCCGTGAACGGCTGATAGTCGTGCGCCAGCGCCCAATCGGTCGCATGACGCTGGAGCAACGCGATCTTGATCGGCTCCTCGTCGCGATCGTTCAGAACGCACGCGCCTTCGCACAGCACGTCCACGGGACAGGCACGCGCGCACGAGTGTCCCATGGGGTTCGCGTCGAGGATGACTCGCGCGGAGCCCCGAAGATTGCCACTTGCGATCTTCTTGATGAAGCTCGGGACGTCGATGTGCGTCGGGCAGGCGATCGTGCAGGGCGCATCATAGCAGTAGAGGCACTTGTTGGACTCCAGCAGGGCCGCGTCCGGGGTCAATGGCGGGGCAATCTCGGCGAAGTTCCGCTCGAGTTGCTCCGGGGGCAGCGTCGGCACAGGATCGCCGATCGAGTAGCGAGCCGCCGCCTGTGTGCCGCTAGCCGCCTGCATGCGCCGGCTCCCCTCCCCGCACGGTGCGAACGGTGAGCCGCATCCCCAGCAAGTACACGAAAGCTGCGACGCCGAGTCCGACGAACCATGCCCAGTCGTAAATACCGACGGCCAGCGGCGACGGTTTGATCGCGCCGATGGCTCCGAGGAACCCCGGAAGATTTGGCGCGATGCCGAGCGCGAGGGCCACCATCGCGATCCAGTTTATCCCGCGCGTGTACTCGTACGCTCCCCCGCGGCGGTACAGGTCTTCAATGATCAGCACGCGTCGCCGCAGGACGAAGTAGTCCACGATCATGATGCCGGCGATCGGGCCGAGTAGCGCACCATAGCCGATGAGCCAAGCGAAGATGTACGCCGCGGCGTCGTTGTAGAGTCGCCAGGGCAGCATCAGAATGCCGATCGCCGCCGTGATCAGCGCGCCGGTCTTGAAGCGAATGCGGTGCGGCGCAACGTTGCTGAAATCGTTCGCCGGTGCCACGACATTCGCGGCGATGTTGGTGGTGAGCGTCGCGATGCTGAGCCCGAGCATCGAGAGTATCACGATGAAGGGACCGCCGACGCGCGCGAGCAGGATGATGGGATCGGCGATCCGCTGGCCGAAGATCACCCCCGTTGCGTTCGTGACCGCCGCCCCAATGAAGGCGAAAAATGCCATCGTGCCGGGGAGGCCGACCGCCTGTCCGATCGCCTGATCGCGCTGCGTGCGCGCGAATCTGGAGAAATCGGGAATCGAAAGCGCCATCGTTCCCCAGAACGCCACGGCCGAAGTGAGCCCGGCCCCAAAGACAGAGTAAACGTCGGACTTTACGCCGGACGTAACTGCGGGGTTCGCGAGCATCGGGCCCCAGCCGCCGGCGCGCCGGTAAGCCCAGATCAGCAGCGCCGCGCCCACGGCCAGGAGAAAGGGTGAACCCCACGTTTCCAACAGCTTGATGGACTCCATGCCGCGGAGGACGATCCAGACGTTGATCGCCCAGAAAAACAGAAAGCAAAGCGCTTCGCCGGTGCCGAGGCCGACCCACGCAGGCAGGACGCGCGGGAGGTGCGCAATCCCTGGCGTGAGCACCTCGAGCAGCTTGAAAATCGCGAAGCCACCGATCCACGTCTGGATGCCGAACCATCCGCACGCGACGACGGCACGGAGCATCGCCGGTACGTTCGAGCCCAACACTCCGAACGGGGCGCGGGCCAGCACGGGAAAGGGGATGCCGTATTTCGTTCCCGCGTGGGAGTTCAGGATCATCGGAATGAGCACCACGATATTTCCGAGAACGACCGAACCTACGGCCGCCTGCCACGACCAACCTCGATCCACGAGGCTCGATGCCAGCGTATACGTCGGAATGCAGATCGCCATGCCGATCCACAAAGACGCGATGTGCCACCAGCTCCATGTGCGCCGCTCAGGCCCGACCGGAGCGAGATCAGGGTTGATGAGCTTGGGATCGCCGCGAACCGCCGTGCGTCGTGCGTCGTCCGTCAGCATCCGTCGTGAGTCAGCATTCGTCGTGAGTCAGCATCCGTCGTGGGTTTGCATGCGTCGTTGATCACGCGTCACACCTCCGCGAACGCTTTGTCGAGGCGCGCCGCGGCGTCATCCACGTCCGTGGCCGAGACCAGCATCGACGGCGCGATTCGAAGCACGTTTCCGTACAATCCGCCTTTCCCGATGAGCAGTCCCTGCTTTCGGGCCGCCTCGAGCAGCTTTGCTGTTCGCTTCGGCGCCGGCTCCTTGGTCTTACGGTCCTCGACGAGCTCGACCCCCTGCATCAGCCCCATGCCACGGACATCTCCGATCACGGGGTACTTGTCTTTCAGCGCCATGAGATGATCTCGCAACTGCTTGCCGCGCTCGGCTGAACGCTTTGGCGTGTCCTCACGCTGCATCACATCCAGCGTCGCCTCCGTCGCGCTCATGGTGATGGAGCTTCCTCCAAAGGTGGAGATCGTCAGCCCCGTGAACGCGGCGGCGACTTCGTCCGTCGCGATCGTGGCACCCACCGGGAAACCGCTGGCGATGCTCTTGGCGAAAGTCATGATCTCCGGCTCGACCCCCCAGTGCTCGATGCCGCACCAGTGATCCCCGGTGCGACCAAACCCCGTCTGCACTTCGTCACAGATGAAAACGCCGCCGTATTTGCGAACGATTCCGACGGCGATCTCGAAGTACTCCTTGGGCGGCGTTATGAATCCGCCGACTCCCTGTATCGGTTCGGCGATGAACGCCGCCGGGTGACCGGAGGTCGTGGTGCGAATCAGCTCGTCGATGTCTTTCGCGCACTTGATCTCGCACGACGGATAGGTGAGACCAAGCGGACAGCGATAGCAGTAGGGCGACAGGGCGTGGGACACGCCGGCGACTTGCGTCGGCACGAGCCGCCAGGGCGCGTGACCCGTGAGCGACATCGCCGTGAGGCTGCGGCCGGAGTACCCATGTCGCAGCGCGATGATCTCCTGCTTGCCGGTATAGAGCTTCGCGAGGAGGATCGCGGTCTCGTCGGCTTCGGTGCCACTCGTCGTGAAGAAGCTTTTTTTCAGCTTCCCGGGAGTGATGCTGGCGAGTCGCTCCGCGACGTTCACGATCGGCTGCGTCGGATACAGCGTCGAAGTGTGGCCCAGCTGCTCGAGCTGCGCCTGCACGCGGGCGACCACCTCGTCATGACAGTGCCCGAGCCCGAGGGTGAGAATGCCGCCGAAGAAATCGAGGTACTCCCGGCCGTCCGCATCCTTGACCACCGAGCCCTTACCCTGCGTCAGAACGATTGGCTCTTCGTAGTAGTTCGCCACGCAGGGAAAGAGAAACTCCTTGTGTCTCGCGCGAACGTCGTCGGCGTCGACATTCGGCGCCGCGGGTTGCTCATCGTGTGGATGCGTCAGCGGTGAGCGGAGTGCTTCGAAAACCTTAGCCATGGGTGGCCTCCCGCTTGATGAACTTCCCGCGTCCGACCGTGCCGACGAACTTGCCGTTGCGCGCCTGCACTTCGCCCCGAACGGTCACGACACTTGGACGACCCACGCGCTCGCAGCCTTCGTACGCGCAGTAGTCCGCCTTGGAGTAGCTGTCGGCTTGCTTGAATGCGCCGGTGAACTTGGGATCGTACACGACGAGATCGGCATCGGACCCGATCTTGATCGCGCCCTTGCGCGGGTACATGCCGAAGATCCGCGCCGCCTGGGTGCTGCACGCGTCGACCATGTCATTGAGCGACAGTCTTCCCTTGGTGACCCCGTATGTGTGCACGAGGTCGACGCGCTCCTGAATGGTCGGAATGCCATTGGGAATCTTGGTGAACGCGTCGAGCCCCATTTTCTTCTGGGGCTCGAACGTGAAGGGCGCGTGATCGGTGGCGATGGTGCTGATGGAGCGTGCCTTCAGTCCATGCCAGAGCACGTCCTGGTGCCATTTGTTGCGCAGGGGCGGCGACATGACGTACTTGGCGCCTTCGAAATCCTGCCTTTCCGCGTACGTTTCGTCGAGCACGAGGTGCGGAGCGACGGCCTCCACCCACACATCGACTCCACGGTAGCGCGCGTTGAGCGCCTCGCGAACGGCGTCGTCACACGACGTGTGCACCGTGTACACGTGCGCGCCGGTCAGTGACGCGAAGCTGCAGATGTGGTGGACGCCACTCGCTTCCACGACCGGGGGGCGCGACGGACCGTGCCACTCCGGTCCCGTTTTCTTGGCGGCGAGCAGCGACCGCTGCATGGCGTCGATGGCCTCGGCGTTTTCGCAGTGCGCCGTCACGATGACGCCCAGTTCCTTCGCCATCTTCATCGCCGCGAAGAGATGCTCGTCCGAGAGGTCGAGCGCTCCCTTGTAGGCCAGAAAGACTTTGAACGATGCCACTCCGTCGTTCACGATCTTCTTGAACTGCTCGCGGACTTTGTCCTCGAACCGCACAACGGACATGTGAAAACTGTAGTCCACTGCCGCCTTTCCCTTCGCCTGCGCCTTCCACAGATGGTACGCCTCCCAGGGCTGATCCTTCGGCCCCGGACAGATCATCTCGATCAGCGTCGTGGTCCCGCCTACGAGCGCCGCTTTGCTGGCAGACTCGTAGTCGTCCGCGGCGTAGGTGCCCATGAACGGCAAATAGATATGGACGTGGGGATCGATGAATCCGGGAAAGACATACTTCCCGCGCGCGTCGACGACCTCGGTCTTTTTCGGCAGCTTGCTCTCGTCGATGCCCTTCTCGATGCGCGTGATCTGCTCATCCGCGCAGTAGATGTCGGCGCGGTAATCGTCGGTGGCAGTAATAATGCGGCCGTTCTTGATGAGCAGAGGCATAGTTTCGGCTCGAAGCGACGGGTGTCCTCAGCGCGAACTATGCGCAATACTGCCAAGGAGTGCGCTTGGCAGTATTGCCATAGCCTCGCGCCGGACACCCGTCGCCTCTCGCCACCTCTTCACGGCAGTTGTTCGGTCATTGCGCCGTACGTCTCGGGGCGGCGGTCCCTGAAGAACTGCCAGGTGCGACGCACTTCCTCGATCATGTCGAGGTTCATGTCCGCGACGACCAGCTCGTCCCTGTCCTCGCTGGCCACCGCGAGGAAGTTGCCGCGCGGATCGACGAAGTAGCTCGTCCCGTAGAACGTTCCGATGTTCCACGGCGCCTCTGTTCCCACCCGGTTGATACATCCCATGAAGTAGCCGTTGGCGACGGCATGCGCCGGCTGCTCCAGCTTCCAGAGATACTGTGACAGTCCCGCGACTGTCGCGCTCGGATTGAACACAATCTCGGCGCCGTTGAGACCCAGGAGTCGCGCCCCTTCCGGGAAATGCCTGTCGTAACAGATGTAGACGCCGATCTTCGCGTATCGCGTCTGGAAGGTGGGGTACCCGAGGTTGCCCGGCTTGAAGAAGTATTTCTCCCAGAACTGGTTCGTGTGGGGAATGTGGTTCTTGCGGTATTTGCCGAGGATCGTGCCGTCGGCGTCGATGACGGCGGCGGTGTTGTAGTACACTCCCGCCATCTCCCGCTCGTAGATCGGCACGATGATGACCATGCTGTGCTTCTTGGCCAGCTTCTGCATGACCCCGACGGTGGGTCCGGGAATCGGCTCGGCCGTGTCGCACCAGCGGGAGTCCTGACTGGGACAGAAGTACGGAGTATTGAACACTTCCTGGAGACAGAGGATCTGCACGCCGCGCTTGCCCGCCTCTTCGACGAACGGGATGTGCTTCTCGAGCATCGCCTGGGCGACTTTCGCGACCGGAGCGGTGGCGTCGTTGAGCGGGTTGGACATCTGAATCAATCCGCCGCGAACGACTCGACTGCGGTCGTTACTACGGACGTTACTGCGGACGTTACTGCGGACGTTACCGCGGTCGTCGGACTCGCCTTCACGTCCGTCTTCACGTCCGTCTTCACGTCCGTCTTCACGTCCGTCTTTACGTCCGTCTTTACGTCCGCCCTTAGGTCCGCCCTTCGCTTTTCGTTTCATGTCCATCTCGAGATCACAACTTTCTTGTCGGTAAAGAACTCGACCGAGTCCTTGCCGTGCGCCTTGAGGTCGCCGAAGAACGAGCCTTTCGTTCCCCCGAACGGGAAGAACGCCATCGGCGCGGCGACGCCGATGTTGACGCCGATCATGCTAACTCCGACGCGATAGCGGAATTCGCGCGCGGCGCGCCCGCTCGTCGTGAAGATCGAAACGGCGTTCGCGAACTCGCTGCCGTGGACCCGGGCGATGGCGTCGTCGAGATTGTCCGCGCGCGACACCGTGGCCACCGGACCGAAGATCTCCTCGCGCCCAATCTTCATCGCGGGGTCGACCTGATCGAACACGGTTGCGCCGATGAAAGCTCCCTTCGGGTACTGGGGCACGCTCACCTTGCGTCCATCCACCGCCAGCTGCGCGCCCTCGCTGACCCCGCTCTCGATGTAGCTGAGTACCCGCTCGCGATGCTTGTGCGACACGAGGGGACCCATGCTTACGCCGGCGTCCAGTCCATTGCCGAGGCGCAAGCTCTTCGCCGAGTCGACGAGTTTGGACTTGAGCGGCTCGTAGCTCTTGCCGGTGCCGATGATCACGCTGCCCGCGAGACAACGCTGGCCGGCGCAGCCAAACACAGATTCGCTGATGATGCCGACGGCCCGGTCGAGATCGGCGTCCGGCATGACGATGACGTGATTCTTCGCGCCGCCCAGCGCCTGGACGCGTTTGCCATGCTCGGCGGCGGTCTTGTAGATGTACTTCGCGATGGGCGTCGAGCCGACGAATGAAACGCCGACGACGTCAGGGTGACGCAGCAGCGCATCGACGGCGTCCTTGCCGCCGTGAACGACATTCATGACGCCTTTCGGAAGTCCCGTCTTGTCCAGCATCTCGATGATCTTGAGCTGTGACAGCGGGACCTGCTCGCTGGGCTTCAGGACGAAGGTGTTGCCGGCCGCGATAGCATACGGATAGAACCAGAGCGGAACCATCGCCGGGAAATTGAAGGGCGTGATCGCGGCATATACGCCCATCGGTTGGCGCATATACTCGCAGTCGATCCCCGTCGCGATGTCCTCGAGCGAATCACCCATCATGAGCGTCGGCATGCCGCACGCATGCTCCACGTTCTCGATCCCGCGACGCACCGAGCCGCGCGCTTCGTCGATCGTCTTGCCGTTCTCCTGCGTCACGAGCCGTGCGATCTCGTCGAAATGCTCTTCCAGCAGCGACTTGAACTTGAAGAGGTAGCGGGCGCGGGAAACGACCGGCACCTCGCGCCATTTCGGGAAGGCCTCGCGCGCGGCGCGCACGGCCTCGTTGACTTCGGTCGTGCCGCACATCGGCACCTTTCCGAGTGACTCGCCCGTGGCGGGATTGGTGAGCTCGTGCCAGTTCGCGGGCGTCGGGGCGAGCCATTCGCCGCCGATGAAGTTCCTGACGGTCTGCATGTCCGAAACTGTGATTCGGGCTTCCCAAGGGCAAGAGTGGGAGGCGTCTATCGTCGAAATTCGTAAGCGGGGTTGTTTGTTGGACAGCGCTACGCTCGCTTGCTCGCCTACATCGCGAGTCGCAAACTTCTTCGTATGAAAGCGGTCGGACACAACGTCAAGCGAAAAGACGGGATCGGCAAAGCCACGGGTCGCACGAAGTACGCGGACGACCTCGTATTTCCGGGGATGCTGCACGGCCGAACGATCCGGACGACGATCCCGAGCGGCCGGATAAGAGACATACGCCTGGAATTCGATACCACCGGCTTCACTATCTGCGACCATCGCGACATTCCCGGCAGGAATGTCGTGTCCCTGATCGTGGACGATCAGCCTTGCCTGGTCGACGGCCTGGTTCGCCACGTCGCGGAGCCAGTGGTGCTGCTGGCGCACGAGGACCGCGACAAGCTGCTCGCCGCGCAGGTGACCATCAGCTATGACGAAGAGGCGCCGCTCTTCGACCCCATCAAGTCCGAGACGGTTCTGAAGGAGCTGCTGATCGAGAAGGGCAACCTCGAAAGAGGCTTCGCGAGCGCGGACGTCGTCGTCGAGGGCGTCTATCGCACCGGTCATCAGGAGCACGTCTACATCGAGACCAACGGCGTCATCGCCGTGCCGGAGCGCAACGGGATCGCGGTCTACGGCTCGATCCAGTGTCCGTTCTATGTCGATCGGGCATTGCGCGTGATGCTCGGCCCCGATCGATACGTGCGGGTCGTGCAGACGGAGACCGGCGGCGGGTTCGGCGGGAAGGAGGAGTATCCCTCGATGCTCGCCTGTCATGCGACGTTGCTCGCGATCAAGTCGGGCCGCCCCGTGAAGATCGTCTATGATCGCGTCGAGGACATGCTCGCGACGACGAAGCGCCACCCGTCCATCGTGCGACACAAGACGGGACTCAAGAAGGACGGCCGGATCACCGCGATGGACGTCGAAGTGGTGATCGACGGCGGCGCGTACGTCACGTTGAGCCCGGTCGTCCTGTCGCGGGGCGGCATTCACGCGGCCGGTCCGTATCGCTGCGCGAACACGCGAATTCACGGGCGCGCGATGTTCACCAACACACCGCCGAACGGCGCGTTTCGCGGATTCGGCGCGCCGCAGACGCAGTTCGCGATGGAAGTTCATATGGAACGGATCGCGGAGACGCTCGGTGTCGATCCCGTGAAGCTTCGCGAACGAAATGCGCTGCGTCCGGGCGATCTCACCGCGACCGGGCAGAAGCTGCGCGACGACTGCAGCGCGCTGCAGGTGCTGAAAGAGGCCGTGAAGCGCTCGGGGTATCGCCGAAAGAGCAAGAAGTACAAAGGAACGAATCGCGGAATCGGCGTCGCGCTGTTCTATCACGGCTCCGGATTCACCGGCAGCGGAGAGCTCAAGCTTGCGTCGCGAGCGGCCGTCGAGTGCACCGAGCGCGGCGTACGCTTGCTCGTCTCGAGCACGGAGATCGGCCAGGGGACGCGCACCATGCACGCGCAGATCGTCGCCGACGCGATGGGAATCCCGTACGAGCAGGTCGACGTCGCGCCGATCGACACGACGATCGTGCCCGACAGCGGACCCACCGTTGCGTCGCGCACGTGCATGGTGGTCGGAAGAATCCTGGAGCGTGCCGCTCGGGAGTTGAAGGAACGGCTCAACGGCGCATCGCCGGCCGACTACTTCGCGCAGAAGGGCGCGCTGCGCGTCGAAAAACAGCACGAACCACCCGACTGGCTCAAGTGGGATGATGACCGATACCGAGGCGATGCTTACGTCACCTTTGCCTGGGCGTGCGACGTCGCTGAGGTCGAAATGGACCGCGACACCTTCGAGGTGCGGCCGATCAGAATTACGGCGGTACAGGACATCGGCCGGGCGATCCATCCGGCATTGGCCACGGGACAGATCGAGGGCGGGACCGGACAGGGGGTGGGCTTCGCGCTGATCGAACAAGTCGTTATGAAAAACGGCGCGATGGCAAACTCTCAGCTCACGAATTACACGATCCCGACGACGCTCGACACACCCGAGATGGACGTGCATCTGGTGGAGAATCCGTATCCCGAGGGGCCCTTCGGGGCGAAGGGACTCGGCGAGCTGCCGATCGATGGACCGGCGCCCGCGATCGTGAACGCCATTCGCTCGCTCGGGATCGACGTGCGCGAAGTGCCCGCTACGCCCGAACTGATTCAGTCAGCGATTGGGTCTCGTTCTCGCGCTGAAGCACATCACGACCGCCTGACTTATGGCGCCCCTGTAGCGGAACTACACCTGGAATCCTCCTGATGCCGAGTCAGTCGCTGTGAAGCTGATCCTGAATGGCGCCGCGATCGAGGTCGAGGCGCCCCCAATGAAGCGGCTGCTCGACGTCCTGCGTGAGGAGTGTCAGCTCACTGGAACCAAGGAAGGGTGCGGTGAAGGAGAGTGTGGCGCCTGCACCGTGCTGATCGATGGCCAGCCAGTGTGTGCGTGCCTGGTGCCATGGGCCCATGTGGAAGGAACTGCGGTCACTACTATAGAAGGGCTCGCCGACGAGCATCCGCTGCCGCAGGCGTTCATGGATCAGGTGGGCGCGCAGTGCGGCATCTGCACCCCTGGAATGATCCTGGCGGCAGTCGCGCTTGGCCCCGCCCCATCGCTGGCTCGGATCAAAGAGGGGCTGGCGGGCAATCTTTGTCGCTGCACGGGATACGAGGCGATCTACCGTGCTATTCAGTCCGTCGCGGACGTCAGACATGCGTAGTGCCCCACTGACGTGCGTCGTGCGTCGTCCGTCAGGATGCGTCATGCGTCATGCGTCAGCATGCGTCGTGCTTCGTGCGTCAGCGTGCGTCGTGCCTCGTGCGTCAGCATGCGTCGTGGGTCGTGCGTCAGCATGCGTCACGCGTGGTGCGTCGTGAGAACGGCGATTGGTGCGCTGGATTTACGACGCCCGAAAACGGTCAAGGATGCCCTTCTCATGATGCGCGACGACCCCGAGCTCGTCCCGCTCGCTGGATGCACGGACCTCTATGTCGCGGTCAACTTTGGGACGTTGAGCGGGTCGCGATTCCTGGATCTTTGGCCATTGGAGCCGCTGCGAAAGATCACGCTCGACAGCGACACGTTGGCCATCGGAGCCCTCGCTTCGTACACGGAGATGATACGGTCGCGGCACGTGCGAAAACATCTCCCGATGCTGGTGGAATCCGCGCGTCAGATCGGCGGACCCCAGATCCAGAATCGCGGCACGCTCGGCGGCAACATCGCGAACGGCTCTCCCGCGGGGGATTCGCTGCCCGTGCTGGCCGCGTCGGACGCGGTCGTCGTCCTGCGAAGCGCATCGGAGGAGCGGCGCGTTCCCTTCAACGAGTTCTACACCGGCTATCGCAAGTCCGTTCGGCGGCCGAACGAGCTGATCGTGTCGGTGGAGATTCCGCCTCAGCATGGCAAGCAGTGGTTTCGCAAAGTTGGGACGCGGGCCGCGCAGGCCATCTCGAAGATCGTCATGGCCGGCGTGCGCGACGCGCGTCCGCGTATCGCGATCGGTTCGGTTGCGCCGACCGTCGTGCGCGTTCCGCGCACGGAAGCAGCGCTCGCGAGCGGCAATCTCGATCTCGCGGCCACGATTCTCGGCGAGGAGATCCAACCCATCGACGACGTGCGCTCGACCGCGGAGTATCGTCAGATCGTGACCGCGAACTTGTTGCGGCGTTTCTGGTCGGATACGTCGGCCAGTTGAAATGACCTGGGCCCACTCCCTCCCCGCTACGCCGGGAGTCGTGCGGGGCGAGCGCGTCGCGGTGGCTGGAGGGATCATGCCCGCGACGCTGCATCTCGCCGGCGGACGCATCATGCGATTGTCGCACGTCGACGACCTCGGCGGTGC
>Ga0070696_100002380_pt1 | contig 12442 bp, 10 predicted proteins | sample KBSK1253metaG_FD_65474 | JGI IMG/M metagenome (GOLD analysis project Ga0070696, IMG submission 65474) | Corn, switchgrass and miscanthus rhizosphere microbial communities from Kellogg Biological Station, Michigan, USA - KBS K1-25-3 metaG | ecosystem: Host-associated > Plants > Roots >... | reverse complement strand
CGAACCGGCGAGGGCCGTGAGATCGCGGAGCAGCCGGCGAGCGCCAGAACCACGAAAAATGGGGTCAGAGCGAATTTCCAGGCACGGGCGGTACGCATCGACGACAGGCGCTCGCGGAAATTCGCTCTGACCCCATTTTTCATTTTGCAGGCTCCAGCGGACGCGGCGGCGCGCCGAACAGCACGTTGGATGGATACCGCTTCGCGTCTTCGGTGAGATCGCGCAGGTTGTCGGTGATCTGGCGCAGATTCTGGAACGTCGTGCCGAGATCCGCCTCGCCGGCGCCGAAAATCCTGTCCAGCCGCGAGAGCGTCCGCTCCATATGCGCGATCGACTGCGGCAGCTTGGGATCACTCACGAGCTGGCGCACGCTCGCGAGCGTGGCCGTCGTGTCGCCCGGCAGCTTGGCGAGCGCCGGATTCGCGAGAAACGACTTGAGCTCGCCGTTCGTCTGCCGCAATTCGGCGAGCAACCCGACCGCCTCGTCGGAAATCTGCTTGCTCTTGATGCCGTCGAGCGTGGTTTCGATCTTCGACATCGTGCGCTCGGCCCGCTGCGAAATCGCGGCGGTGTCGAGGCTCGCCACGCGCTCGTTCGTCGTGGCGAGCAGCTTGTTCAGGTTTGCGATCGTCGTCTCGATGTCGAGACGGTGCAGCCGGTCGAGGATTTCGGACGCGGCGGTCACGAACGTCGTAATCGTCGATGGCGTGCTCGGGATGTAGATGTTCTCGGGAACCCAGTCGATCGGGAGCACCGGCGCCGGCAGCGTGTCGACGTAATCGAGCTCGAGATAGTTCGTTCCGGTGATGCCCTGCGGCGCGAGATGGATGCGCAAGCCGCGCTCGACTTCGAGCCTGCTCGACTCGGGGCTCGCGATGTCGTTCGCCGCCTTGCCGCCGACGAGACGCGGCTCGATCTGCGCCTCGACGAGCACGTAGCGCTTGCGCTGGTTCATCGGCTTGTCCTGCTCGTACTCGACGTAGGTGAAGCTGATGCGTGTCACTTCGCCGATCACGACGCCGCGATATTTCATCTTCGAGCCGATGTCGAGACCCTGCACCGACTCGTTGAAATACGTCTCGATCGTCGTGCGCGGCTTGAGCCAGCGTCCGGTTCCGATCACGAGCAGCACGGCGATGCCCGCGGCGATCGCGCCGATGACGAAGAGGCCGAGCTTGAAGTAGTTGGCCTTCTGGCTCATGAGGCCCCCACGCTCGCGGCGCCCATCATGCGGGCACCGGCGCTGGCTCGGGTTCGCGGTTGAAGAACTGGCGCACCCAGCGGTCGTCGCTTTCGTCGCGAAGCTTGCGGGGATCGCCCTGTGCGACGATACCCTTGACGCGGCGATCGAGCATGATGACACGATCGGCGATCGCGAAGATGCTCGGCAGCTCGTGCGTGACGACGACGAACGTCACGCCGAGGTTTCGCGACAGGCGCAGGATGAGCGCGTCGAGCTCGGCCGACGTGATCGGATCGAGACCGGCGGACGGCTCGTCGAGGAACAGGATCATCGGATCGAGCGCCATCGCGCGCGCGATCGCCGCACGCTTCTGCATGCCGCCGGATATTTCGGCGGGCAGATGGCCGGTAAACAGCGCGAGCCCGACGAGCGAGAGCTTCATCCGGGCGATCAACTCGATTTCGCCCGGATCGAGGTCCGTGTATTCCTCGAGCGGCAACCGCACGTTCTCGGCGAGCGTCATCGACCCGAACAGCGCCCCCGACTGGTACATCACGCCGATCTTGCGCAAAATCGCGCGTCGCGCGTCGCCGGTCGCCGTCACGATGTCGTCGCCGTCGATGACGACGCTGCCGGCCATCGGCTCGTCGAGACCGATCATGTGCTTCAGCAGTGTGCTCTTGCCGCTGCCCGATCCGCCGAGGATGACGAAAATCTCGCCGCGCCGCACGTCGAAGGTCATGTGCTCGAGCAGCGCGACATCGCCATAGCCGACGGCGAGATCGCGCACGCGGACAATCGGTTCTGCCTCATCCATCGTCAGATATCGAGCACGTAGTAAATCACCGCGAAGATGCCGTCGACGGCGACGAGCAGCACGATGCCCGACACGACGGCGCGAGTCGCGGCATCGCCCACCGCCGATGCGCCCGCGCTCGTCTGCAGACCGCGCAGGCACCCGATTCCGGCGATCAGCACCGCGAAGACGAACGACTTGACAAAACCGGCCATGAAATCCGAATAGTCGACGATCCCTTCGACCTCGTGGATGAACGTGACGTAAGGGATCGAGAAGCTCTGCAGCGTGATCGCACCGCCGACGAGGCTGATGAGGTCGGCGAACAACGTCAGCAGCGGCGTCATCAGCAGCGCGGCGATGATACGCGGTGTCACCAGGAAGCGCACCGGATCGAGGCCCATCGTCGTCAGCGCGTCGACTTCCTGGTTCACCGTCATCGTGCCGATCTCGGCCGCGAACGCCGCACCCGAGCGCCCGGCGAGCAGGATCGCCGTCATCAGCGGCCCGAGCTCGCGCAGCATCGCAAGGCCGATGAGATCCGCGACGAAGATCTCCGCGCCGAATCGGCGCATCGGTATCGCGGACTGGAACGCGAGGATGACGCCAAGCAGGAACGAGATCAGCGCGACGATCGGCAGCGCATCGGCGCCCACGCGCTCGCAGATGCGCCACACGTCCTTCCAGCGAATCGACATGGGATGCCGGATTGCGTAGACGAGCGCCGCGGCCACCTCGCCGATGAAGACGATCTGCTCGCGCAGGTCCTGACCGATGCCGGCGGCCAGCACGCCCACTTCCTCGATGGCCGACCGGCGCGGCGGCGGCGGATCCCGGTCCTGGGCAAGCTCGTGAACGTCGAACTGCTCGAGCAATGTCTCGAATGCCGGCGCGAGATGCGCGACCTGCACCTCACCGGCCTTGCGCTGGGCGATGAGATCGACCAGCAGCGCGATGCCGGCACCATCGCAATAGTCGACGTTGGCCGCATCGACGACGACGCGCCGTCCGGGAGCGGCGGCAATCGCCTGCCGGCCTTCGGCCCATACGCGCCGAATCGTCGTCGCGTCGAGCCGCCCGGACAGCGACAGGACACGCCGGCCGTCCGGAGTGTCCGAAATCGCGAGCGCCGCCATCAGCGGAGCGCAGCGAATGCCGCGTAGCGCGAATGCCACAGCGTCAGCATGCGGGCAAGCTTAGCATGCGATTGCACCGCTTCGCGGGGTGGCGCCGGCCCGTTTGCGCTGTGCTATCGTGGCCGAACAGAGGTCCGTCCCGGATATGAGCGAGCCCGTCCGCTTCCTGCTGAACGGCGAACGCGTCGAAGTCGCCGGTCTTTCGCCGCAGACGACGCTACTCGAGTACCTGCGCGACGAACGGCGGCTGACCGGCACAAAGGAAGGCTGCGCCGAGGGCGATTGCGGCGCGTGCACGATCGTGCTTGTCGAGCGCGTCGGCGAGGCGCTCGCGTGGAAGCCGATCAACGCCTGCATCCGGCTTTTGCCGTCCGTCGACGGCAAGGCGGTCTTCACCGTCGAGAGCCTGAAGTCCGACCGCGGCGAATTGCATCCGGTGCAGCAGGCGCTCGTCGAGTGTCATGCGTCGCAATGCGGATTCTGCACACCCGGCTTCGCGATGAGCCTGTTCGCGCTCTACAGGACGGCGAATGCGCCGTCGCGCGAAGGGATCCACGACGCGCTGTCGGGCAACCTGTGCCGCTGCACCGGCTATCGGCCAATCGTCGACGCCGCGCAACGGATGTACGCGCTGCCGCCTGCGTCCGGATGGCGAGGTCCGGGCGTCGCGGCCGACGGCAACCCGATCGTCACGGCGGAAGACGCGCAGCTCGCCGCACAATTAGCCATGCTGGCGCGCGACGACGGATTCGAATACGCGCATGCCGGCTGCCGGTGGTCGGCACCGCGCAGCGTGGAGGCGCTCGCGCACGCGTGCAAGGCTCGGCCCGACGCGCACATCGTCGCCGGGATGACCGACGTCGCGTTGCAGGTCACGAAGCAGCACCGGGAACTGACGGACGTCATCTACGTCGGCGATGTCGCCGGGATTGCGACCGTTCGCGAAGGTGCGGCCGGGATCGAGATCGGCGCCGCCGTTTCGCTGACGGACGCGCTTCCGACGCTCGATCGCATCTGGCCCGAGCTGCACGAAGCATGGCAACGCTTCGCGTCGGTGCCCATCCGCAACGGCGCGACGCTCGTCGGCAACGTCGCGAACGGCTCGCCGATCGGCGATGCGATGCCGATCCTGCTGGCCCTCGACGCGATCGTGGTGCTGCGCAGCGCGGGCGGTGAACGGGAAGTCGCCCTCGACGCGTTCTATCCCGCTTTTCGACAGACGGTACGCGAGCCCGGCGAATTCATCGCCGCCGTGCGCATACCCCGGCGGCCTTCCGATCTGGCGCTTCGCGCGTACAAGATCAGCAAGCGCCACGACCAGGACATCTCCGCCGTCTTCGCCTGCGTGGCAATGACGCTCGCGAACGATGTCGTCCGTCGAGTGCGCATCGGTTGCGGCGGCGTCGCCGCGACGCCGGTGCGCGCACGTCAAACCGAAGACCTGCTCACGGGCCGGCGGTGGGACGGCGCGGCCGTCGAGCGCGCCGCGCAGGCGCTCGCCGGCGAGTTCGCGCCGATCGACGACATGCGCGCGAGCGCCGGCTATCGGCGCACCGTGCTCGGCAACCTGCTGCGGCGCTTCTGGCTGGAAACGGCCGGTGCGCCGACTGCGCCGGTGCGCGTCGACGCGATCGCGACCACCGTTTCATGAACGCGCCCGCTCCGCCCTGGGACACTGCGGCAGCCATCGTCGGCACGCCCGCGCCGCATGATTCGGCCGGGCTCCACGTCGCGGGTGAAGCTGATTACACGGATGACCTGCCGGAACCGCGCGGCACCCTCTACGCTGCGCTCGGCATAAGCACGCATGCGCACGGCACGATCGAGCGCCTCGATCTCGATCGTGTCCGGGACGCTCCGGGAGTGGTCGCTGTCGTCACTGCCGCCGATATCCCGGGTGTCAACGATGTCGGTCCGATCGAGGCCGACGACCCGATCTTCGCGGCGCGCACCGTTCATTTCGCCGGACAGCCGGTTTTCGGCGTCGCGGCGACCAGCGTCAATGCGGCGCGGCGCGCGGCGACCCTCGCCAGCGTGGACATCGCGCCGCTGCCGGCGATCCTGACGATCGACGCGGCGCTGGCTGCGCAATCGTACGTGCTGCCGCCGGTACACGTCGTGCGCGGCGACGTGCCGCACGCGCTGGCGCACGCACCGCATCGACTCGCCGGCGCGTTCGCCTGTGGCGGACAGGACCACTTCTATCTCGAAGGCCAGGTGGCGCTTGCGATCCCCCGCGAGCGCGGCGGCCTGCACGTCCACGTGTCGACGCAGCATCCGGGCGAGGTGCAGATGCTCGTCGCGCGCGCGCTCGGCCTCGCCGATCACGACGTCGTCGTCGAATGCCGGCGCATGGGCGGCGGATTCGGTGGCAAGGAAACGCAGATGTCGCTCTTCGCGTGCGTCGCGGCGCTCCTCGCGCGAAAGACCGGGCGGGCGGTGAAGCTTCGGCTGGACCGCGACGACGACATGCGCTCGACCGGCAAGCGGCACGCGTTCTCGTACCGCTACGATGTCGGCTTCGACGACACGGGGCGCATCCTCGCGCTGGATGTCACGCTGGCGTCGCGCTGCGGGTTCTCGGCCGATCTCTCCGGACCCGTCAACGATCGCGCCGTGTTCCACGTCGACAACGCGTACTGGCTGCCCAGCGTCGCGATTCATTCCTATCGCTGCCGGACGAACACCGTGTCGGACACGGCGTTTCGCGGCTTCGGCGGTCCGCAGGGGATGTTCGCCATCGAGACGATTCTCGACGACATCGCGCGCACGCTCGCACTCGATCCACTCGACGTGCGCAAGGCCAACCTGTACGGGACGACGGAACGCAACGTCACGCCGTACGGCATGACGATCGACGACAACATCGCGCCGGCGCTGATCGAAGCGCTGGAAGCGCAGGCCCGCTACCGCGCGCGCCGGCGCGAGATCAGCGCGTGGAATCGCACGAGCCCGGTGATAAAGCGCGGCATTGCGTTGACGCCGGTGAAGTTCGGCATTTCGTTCACCGCCACGCATTACAACCAGGCGGGCGCGCTCATCCACGTCTACCGGGACGCAACGGTGCTGCTCAACCACGGCGGCACGGAGATGGGCCAGGGATTGTTCGTCAAGGTGCAGCAGGTCGTCGCGCAGGAGCTCGGCGTGCCGCTCGCGTCCGTTCGCGTTTCCGCATCCGACACGAGCAAGGTGCCCAATGCGTCGCCGACCGCCGCATCGTCAGGGAGCGACATCAACGGCATGGCGGCGCGGGCGGCGGCGCGCGAATTGCGCGAGCGGCTCGCGGCGTTCGCCGCGCGCGAATATCGCTGCGCGCCGGACCGCGTGCATTTTGGCGGCGGTCTCGTGCGCATCGGCGAAGACCAGCTGCCGTTCGCAGCGTTGATCGACAGGGCGTATCACGCGCGCATTTCCCTGTCGGCGACGGGCTTTTACGCGACGCCGAAGATTCATTACGACCGCCGCACGCTGACCGGCCGGCCGTTCTTCTATTTCGCGTACGGCGCGGCGGTGAGCGAAGTCGCGATCGACACGCTCACCGGCGAGCACCGGTTGCTGGCCGTCGATATCCTCCACGATGTCGGCAGGTCGCTCAATCCGGCGATCGACCAGGGGCAGATCGAAGGCGGCTTCATGCAGGGCTTCGGCTGGCTGACGATGGAGGAGCTCGCCTGGAATGCGCGCGGCGATCTCACGACGCACGCGCCCTCGACGTACAAGATCCCGACGTCGCGCGACGTTCCCGACCACTTCAACGTCCGCTTCTTCGAGGAACCGAACCGCGAAGAAACGATCCATCGCTCGAAGGCGGTTGGCGAGCCGCCGCTGATGCTTGCGCTTTCCGGATTTCACGCATTGCGCGATGCGATCGCCAGCGTCGCCGACTATCGCGTCGTCCCGCGGCTGTCCGCGCCCGCGACGCCGGAGCGCGTGCTCGCTGCCGTGGACGACGTCAGGGCGCGCGACGCACGATGACCGACAACTGGCTCGATGCACTCGCCGAAGCGCTCGCGCGCGAAGGGCACGCCGTGCTCGTCGTCGTCGCGACCGCGCAAGGTTCGACGCCGCGCGAAACCGGTGCGGCGATGATCGTGTCCTCCGGGCACTGCGCAGGAACGATCGGCGGGGGCCATCTCGAATACGAAGCGATGCGCATCGCGCGCGAAGCGCTGCATGATGGCGGCGTCACCGGGACGTGGATCGTCCGCTATCCACTGGCCGCGCGGCTCGGCCAATGCTGCGGCGGCGTCGCGACCCTCGCGTTTTCGAAGCTCGACCGGCTCGCGAGCGCGTGGCTCGATCCGGCGATCGCGTGCACACGAACCGGTTCCCCGTTCGCCCTCGTCTCGCGCGTTGCCGGCGCAAGCGAAGCGGCGATGCGCCTCGTCGTTACGAAGGACGACGTGCGGGGCACGCTCGGCGATGTGAGCCTCGATTCCGACGCGATCGCGCTTGCGCGCACCCGGCTCGCCGGCGCCGGCGACGGAGCGGCGCTCGTGCGCCATGCCAGGGAAGGCCCGGCATCCCTGCTGGTCCACGTCGAGCGCCCGGACGCGTTTCCCGTCTGGCTGTTCGGCAATGGCCACGTCGGGCGCGCGCTCGTGCGCATTCTCGGCGTCGTTCCCGCGCGGGTCCGATGGGTCGATGCGCGCGCGGCAGAGTTTCCGCAAGACGTACCGGCCAACGTGGAGATCGTAGTGACCGACGCGCCCGAGGACGAGTTGCAGGACGCGCCGCCGGGCGCCTTCGTCGTCGTCACGACGCATAGCCATGCGCTGGACCTGGTGCTGATCGAAGCGGCGCTGGCCCGCGACGACTGGCGCTACCTCGGCCTGATCGGATCGAAATCGAAGCGCGCGCAGTTCGAGCGCCGCCTCGCGGCGCGCGGATTTGCAGCCGATGCCTGCGCACGCATCCGGTGTCCGATCGGCGTGGAAGGGGTCGCCGTCAAGGCCAAGCACCCGGGGGCCATTGCCGTCGCGATCGCGGCCGAATTGCTGGTCGTCCGCGAAGCATCGGCACACCGCGCCGATGCGCCGCGCAGCGTCGATCTCGTGCGCAACCGCTGACGGTCCTCCCGTTGTAAATCCTGCCAAGTTTTTGTGGCCAATGGGCGCTGGTGGGGGAATCCTGAGCCAACCGGAGCGTCCAACCGAGTACTTGGTAACAGGAGATACGTCATGAAGGAAAAGCGTTGGCAAGACTGGCTCAATCTGCTGATCGGAATATGGTTATTCATATCGCCGTGGGTACTCGGCTTCGCAGGCTCCGAGCTCTCTGCGTCATGGAACGCATGGATACTGGGCGTTGCGATCGTCGTGTTCTCCGCCATTGCCGTGTCGATACCGCAGGCGTGGGAAGAAGTCATCAACATCCTGCTCGGCATCTGGATGGTGATCTCGTCATGGGTCATCGCCATCACGAACCGGGCGGTGGAAACGAACGCGGTGATCGTCGGCTTGCTGGTCATCCTGTTCGCCGCCTGGGCAATGGCGATGAACCGCGACTGGCGACACAAGGCGCCCACGGTTTCCTGAAGCTTGTCGGATGGCCGCAGCGGGAACGATGCGGCCATCGTCGTTTCGATCGATGACCGCTCCATCGGGCGGAAGGGATGATCATGCTGCATGGAGTCAGGGAATTGTCGGGCTTGCGTGTCGGCGCGCGCGATGGCGAATTGGGCAAGGTGAAGGATGTCTATTTCGACGACGAGCGTTGGGCGATCCGTCACCTGGTCGTCGCCACCGGCGGCTGGTTGAGCGGACGCGACGTGCTGATCTCCCCGCGATCGGTGCGCGGGATCGACTGGCGCGACGAAGTTGTCAACGTCGACCTGACGCAGCAGCAGGTCCGGGACAGTCCGGGCATCGACACCGACAAGCCGGTTTCCCGTCAGCACGAGATCAACTACTACAACTATTACGGATACCCGTACTACTGGCAGGGCAACGGGCTGTGGGGACCCACGATGCTGCCGTATCCGTGGGTCGGTGCATCGGCCGAGCCGCTCATTGCGTCGCAGCAGCCGATCGATCCCGCGGTCGCGCGCGAAATCGAAGGACGCGTCGACGAGGAGCGCGACACGGCCGATATTCACCTGCGCAGTTGTGACGAAGTCACCGGCTATGAAATCCTGGCAACCGACGGTTCGATCGGAGCGCTCGATGACTTCATCTTCGACGATGAGGCCTGGGCGATCCGGTTTCTGGTCGTCGATACGCGCAAATGGCTGCCAGGCAAGCACGTTCGCCTCGCGCCCGAGCAAATCGACAATGTGAGCTGGGAAGACCGCCAGGTCGACGTAAAAATGAACCGCGACGCCGTCGAGCGCAGTCCGGAATACGATCGGTCGAATCCGGCAGACACGGAGCCGCAGACGAAAAGCGGCACGTCGCGCATGCCGTGACGGCGGACGTACCGCCCGTTTCATAAAAGGAGCGCCGACGCGGATAATCCGCGGCATGGCGGATTCCTTCCCGGCAGGCAGCGCGGTAACGGCCGCGCCAGTTCCGCGCCTCGCATTGCGCGGCATCACCAAGCGTTACCCGGGCGTGCTCGCGAACGACCACGTCGACCTCGACGTGTCGCCCGGCGAAATTCACGCGGTTCTCGGCGAAAACGGCGCCGGCAAATCCACGTTGATGAAGGTGATCTACGGCGTCGTCAGGCCGGATGCCGGCACGATCCGCTGGGAAGGCGCGCCGGTGCGCGTCCGCAGTCCGGCGCGCGCGCGAAGGCTCGGCATCGGCATGGTGTTCCAGCATTTCTCGCTGTTCGAGACGCTCACCGTCGAGGACAACATCCGGCTTGCGCTCGACACATCGAGCGCGTCCGGCCTGCCGCAGCGCATCCGCGACGTGTCGGTGCGCTACGGCCTGACGCTCGACCCGGCGCGTCACGTGCATACGATGTCGGTCGGCGAACGGCAGCGGGTCGAGATCGTCCGCTGCCTGTTGCAGAACCCGCGCCTCCTGATCATGGACGAGCCGACGTCGGTGCTGACGCCGCAGGCGGTGCTGCGGCTCTTCGACACGCTGCGCACGCTTGCCGGCGAGGGTTGCAGCATCCTCTACATCAGTCACAAGCTCGACGAGATTCGCACACTGTGTCACCGCGCGACGGTGCTTCGCGCGGGCCGCGTGACCGGCGAGTGCGATCCACGGCTGGAAACATCGGCATCGCTCGCGCGGATGATGATCGGCGGCAACCTGCCGCATCCGGTGCACCGCACCGCGCATGCGGGAGCCCCCGCGCTGATCGTCGAATCGCTCGACGTGCGCACCGACGATCCGTTCGGCACGACGCTGCGATCGATCTCGTTCGAAGTGCGCGCCGGCGAAATCGTCGGCATAGCGGGCGTATCGGGCAACGGGCAGAAGGAATTGCTCGCGGCGCTGTCCGGCGAGCGGACGCTGGCGCGCGACAGCGCCGTTACGTTGTGCGGGACGCCGGTCGGAACGCGCGATGCCTTCGCGCGGCGCAGGCTCGGGCTCGCGTTCATCCCGGAAGATCGGCTGGGACACGGCGCCGTGCCGGAAATGTCGCTGGCCGACAATGCACTGCTGACCGCACGCGGCGGAGCGCTCGTCTCGCACGGGTTCATCCGCGCAAGCGCCGTCCGCGCGTGCGCGTCGCGCACGATCACGGCGTTTGGAGTCAAGGCGAGCGGTCCCGACGCTGCCGCGCGCAGCCTCTCGGGCGGCAATCTGCAGAAATACATCGTCGGCCGCGAGATCGGACAACACCCGAAGGTGCTGATCGCCGCGCAGCCGACGTGGGGGGTGGACGTCGGCGCATCCACGCAGATTCGCCAGGCGCTGATCGACCTTCGCGACCGCGGCGTGGCCGTGCTCGTGATTTCGGAGGAGCTCGATGAGCTTGTCGAGATCTGCGACCGGCTCGCGGTCATCGCGCAGGGCCGGCTGTCGCCGGCGAAACCGCTTCGCGAAACGAGCGCCGAGGAGATCGGACTGCTGATGGCGGGCGCCGGTCCATCGGGCGACAAGGTCGTTTCGTGAGGGCGCGTCTCGAGCTGCGCGCGCAGCCGTCGCGCGTGGCGATGTGGGCTGCGCCGGTGCTCGCGGCACTGGCGACGCTGCTCGTCGGATTCATCGTGTTCGAGGCGTTCGGACTCGATCCGGTCGCCGCGTTCACGGCGTTTTTCATCGAGCCGGTCGCGACGCGCTACGGCATCGCCGAATTGCTGCTGAAAGCGAGCCCGCTGATGCTGATCGCCACGGGCCTAGCCATCGGCTACCGCGCCAACGTCTGGAACATCGGCGCCGAAGGTCAGTTGACGCTCGGTGCGCTGGCCGGTGGCGCGGTCGCGCTCGCGCTGGGCGATGCGGGGTGGCCCGCAGCGCTGCTGCTGCCGGCGATGTTCGTCGCCGGCGCGCTCGGCGGCATGCTGTGGGCGGCCATTCCGGCGTTCCTGCGCACGCGCTTCCATGCGAACGAGATTCTCACATCCCTGATGCTGGTCTACGTCGCGACGCTGCTCCTGTCATGGCTCGTACATGGCCCGTGGCGCGACCCGGAAGGCTACAACTTCCCGCAATCGAAACTCTTTACGGCGAATGCGCTGCTGCCGAGCCTGATCCCCGACACGCGGCTCAACGTCGGCTTCCTCGTGGCGCTCGCGGTCGTGGCGCTCGCGTGGCTGTTCGTGAACAGGCACATCGTCGGCTTCGAGATGCGCGTGTCGGGCCTGGCGCCCGCAGCGGCGCGCTACGCCGGCATTTCCGCGCGCCGGAGCATCTGGATCGGCATGCTCGCGGGCGGCGCATGCGCCGGCCTCGCAGGCGTTGGCGAAGCCGCAGGGCCCATCGGTCAACTCGTGCCGTCGATGTCGCCGGGTTACGGCTTCGCGGCGATCATCGTCGCCTTCGTCGGCCGCCTGCATCCCGCCGGAATCGCGTTCGCCAGCTTGCTGATGTCGCTGCTGTACCTCGGCGGCGAATCGGCGCAGATGCATCTCGCGCTGCCGTCGGCAGTGACGGGACTGTTTCAGGGAACGCTGCTGTTCTTCCTGCTCGCGGCCGACGTGCTCGTAAACTTCCGACCGAGAGTCGCACGCGCGGCGCGAGCGCGGTAAGCGTGAACACATTCGCGCAAATCGTCGTCCTGACGCTTGCCGCCGGCACACCGCTCGTGTTCGCGGCGCTTGGCGAGCTGATCGTCGAGAAATCCGGCGTGCTGAACCTCGGCGTCGAAGGCATGATGCTGGTCGGTGCGATCGCATCGTTCATCGTCGCCGCGAAGACGGGGGCGCCCTGGCTCGGCCTGTGCGCCGGCGCGCTCGCGGCCGCGGCGCTGTCGCTCATCTTC
>Ga0070696_100002379_pt1 | contig 12444 bp, 12 predicted proteins | sample KBSK1253metaG_FD_65474 | JGI IMG/M metagenome (GOLD analysis project Ga0070696, IMG submission 65474) | Corn, switchgrass and miscanthus rhizosphere microbial communities from Kellogg Biological Station, Michigan, USA - KBS K1-25-3 metaG | ecosystem: Host-associated > Plants > Roots >... | reverse complement strand
CTCGAGCGCGAGCGCCGGCTGCGCGCCGCCACCGAGGAGGCGAGCCACGCCAAGGACCGCCTGTTCGCCAACGTGCTCGCCGAGCTGCACACGCCTGCCGAGGCGATCGCTGCCTGGTCGGCCTGGCTGCGCGAAGAGCTCGCCGCCGACAGCCCGGCGGCCAGCGCGCTGCAAGCCATCCAATCGGCAGCGAGCGCCCAGGCGCGCGTCATTGCCAATCTGCAGGAGTTTTCCGCGAGCTGCGGCGCGCCGCTCGGCCGGCCGCTCGATGCACCGCTGCTCACGGGTGTGCGAGTCCTCGTGGTGGAGGAGGATGCGCAAGCGCGCGAGGTCCTGCTCAAGGTGCTGCGCATGGCCGGCGCCGAGGCCTGCGCCGTACCCGACTCGGCGCAGGCGCTGCCGGCGCTTGCGGACTGGCATCCGGACGTGCTGCTCTCGGATTCCGGCGTCGGCAACGACGGCTATGTGCTGCTGCGCGCGCGCCCGGCAGCGCACCGCGGCATCGCGCCGGGCTTCGACGCCCAGCTCGCGAAACCGGTGGAACCGGTCGCCCTGCTCGCGACGGTCGCGCGGCTGGTGCAGCCCGCAACGGCCTAGTTCTCCCGGCCGCGACCGGCACGCGTTTTGCAAGGCGTGCAGCGCCGATTTTTCCATTACGCGAGGATCGACATGAATTGGGATCGGATTGCAGGCAACTGGAAGCAGATGAAAGGCGCGCTCAAGGAGCGCTGGGGCAAGCTGACCGATGACGAGCTCGATCGCATGGCGGGCCAGCGCGACCAGCTGGTCGGCAAGATTCAGGAACGCTACGGCTGCGCACGCGACGAAGCAGAAAGCCAGGTGCGGGAATGGGAAAACCGCCAGCAGTAAAGGATCCGGGCAAACCGGCGCGGGCACGCTGGCCTTTCGACCCGCTGCAACCCGGCGACCACGAGCCGGTGCGCTTGCCCGAGGAGCTGGAACGCGTACAAAAGCAGACCGGCGGGGGTCGCCCGCCTATCGACAAGGAAAGCAAGCGATGAAACCGTTTCTCATGGCTTTCGCGCTGGCGACGGCGGCGGCGCTGGGCGCCGCCGGTTGCGCCTCCTCCGGCTCGCCCGCGAACCGCGGCACGGCCGAGGTGAGCGATGACGCCGCGCTGACGGCCAAAGTGAAGACGGCGATTGCCACTGACGTCGGCGCGCGCGCCGCCTCTTCGATCAACGTCGAGACCTATCGCGGCGTGGTGGAGCTCTCCGGCTTCGTCGACAGCCAGGAAATGGCGAGTCGGGCGCTCGCCGCTGCGAAGAAGGTGAGCGGCATCAAGACGCTTAAGAACGACCTGCGCGTTAAAGCGTCGTAGGACCGAAAGTTGCGGCGGAGCTCCTTACCAACGTAAGGAGGTTCTCGCATGGCGACTGCAACTGCCAAAGCCGTGCAGCGGCTTCATTTCAATCTTCCGCCGCTGCCTTATCCCGAAGACGCACTCGAGCCGGTCATCTCTGCAGAGACGCTCGGCCTGCACCACGGCAAACATCACAAGAAGTATGTCGACACGATGAATGAATTGCTGGCGAGCGCCGATGTGCGTGGCTCGTCGCTGGAAGACATTGTGCGCTCAAGCCAGGGCAAGCTTTTCAACAACGCCGCACAAGCCTGGAATCACGATTTCTACTGGCATTCGCTGACACCGAAGGCCGGACCGCCGTCGGCGGCGATGCGCCGCCGGCTGGAACGCGACTTCGGCACTTACGAGAGCTTTCTCGACAAGTTTGCTGCCGCCGCGAACGGTCAGTTCGGCAGCGGCTGGGCATGGCTCGTCGACAAGGAGGGCAAGCTGCAGGTCGTCGCGACAGCCAACGCCGAGACGCCGATGGCGCAGGGCGTGCGCTGCCTGTTGACGCTCGATGTGTGGGAGCACGCCTACTACGTCGACTACCGCAACCAGCGCGATCGCTACGTGAAGGCCGTGCTCGAGCAGCGGCTCAACTGGGAATTTGCCGAGAACAACCTGAACGCTTAAACCGTGGCGAGCGGCCTGCGCGGGTCGAAGTCCCGCCAGCCGCCGTCGCGCCAGTCGCCTTCGGTGCGACCGACGTCGCGCGCATTGTTCGCGCGCAGCGCCTCGATGGCGAGCCGCTCGCTGTCAGCCCGATCGACGCACACCGCGATCATGCGGCCGCCGCGCGGCTCGACCGGATGCTCGGCCGTCGCCTCGCGGTGCGTGCCGCCATGCAGGCTCACCATGACGCCGGCGAAGGCGCCGGCAAGCGCGCCGAGGCCGCAGGCGAGCAGGACGACATGCGCACCGATGAGCGAGCCGATAATGAGGCCGACCGCAAGTCCGGCCACTGCGCCGACCAGGCCGGAGCGACCGGCGCCGCGCGAGCCGGCGTCGCTGTGCGCGTCGCCGCCGATCGGCGTGCGCGCATGCTGTCCCGGCGGGCCGACATAGAAGGCGTCGACTTCGCTCCTGGCGAAGCCGTCGCGCTTCAGTTGTTCGAGCGCGGCGTCCGCATCGAGGCTGCGATCGAAGCGGCCGGCGACAATGCGAGACATCAGGCTGTCCTCCGCATATCGGCGCGCCGCACGTCGACACTCGGAAGACGCATCAGGGCGCGGTACTTGGTGATGGTTCTACGCGCGACGCGCAAGCCTTGCTGCGCGAGCAGGCGCGCAAGCTCGGCGTCGGAAAGCGGCGCGCGCGGATCTTCCGCGGCGATCAGCTCCTTCATCACGGCGCGCACCGCGGTGGCCGAGGCGGCACCGCCGTTCTCGGTCGCGAGCCGGCGCGAGAAGAAGTGCTTGAACTCGAACAGCCCGCGCGGCGTCGCCATGTACTTGTTGTTGGTGACGCGACACACGGTCGATTCGTGCAGGCCGAGCTCGCCCGCAATCAGCTTCAAGGTGAGCGGCTTCATGGCCACTTCACCGTATTCGAAAAACCCGCGTTGCCGCGCGACGATCGCATCCGCCACGCGCTGGATGGTGGCGAAGCGCTGTTCGATCGAGCGCAGCAGCCAGCGCGCCTCCTGCAGATGGCGCGCGAGCGACTGGTTGGAGGCGCCCTTGCTCTGGATCGCGTCCGCATAGGCGCGGTTCAGGCGCACGCGCGGCAGGGACGCCGGATTGATGAGGGCGACCCAGCGGTCGCGCACCTTCTTCACGATGACATCGGGAACCACGTAGCGGGCTTCCTGGTCGCCGAAGCGGTGTCCCGGACGTGGATCGAGCGAGCGGATCAGCGCGCGCGCACGATGCAGCGTCGCCTCGTCGCAGCCGACCGCGTGCTGCAGCCGTGCCCACTCACGGTTGGCGAGGAGCTGCAGGTTGCCGCGCACAATCTTGATCGCGGCCTCGCGCGCCGGCGTCTCTGCCGGCAGCGCCTGGAGCTGGAGCAGCAGGCATTCGTCGAGCGTGCGTGCGCCGACGCCGATCGGGTCGAGGCTCTGCACCAGCTTGAGTGCCGGCGCGAAATCTTCCGCGCGCACATCGTCCTCCGGCGGGATCAGCGCCGCCAGCTCGTCGAAGGTGAGCTTGAAGTAGCCGTCGTCATCCAGGCTGTCGATGATCATCTGGGCGAGCGCGCGGTCGCGGTTCCCCATCGGCGAGATCATGAGCTGCTCGCGAAGATGCTGTTGCAGCGTCGGCGAGCTGTCGTTCAGCCCGCCCCAGTCCTCCTGCTCGCGCTCGAGCGAGCCGCCGGGCGCCGGCTCCTGCGGCACGATGACGTCGTCAACGGTTGCGCCGTCGCGCGGCGTGGTTGCCGGCGCTTCGGAGTTTTCTTCAAGAAACGGATTGGCGGCAAGCGCCTGCTCCATCTCCTGGGCGAACTCCATCGCCGACATCTGGAGGAGCTTCAGCGCCTGCTGGACCTGCGGCGTGAGCGTCAAATGCTGCCGCAGTCGTAGTGCGATTGCCGGACCCATGTTTGTCCTTTCGTTCTCCGGCGTAACACTGCACAGACCATGCCAACGGTGCGCTGCAGTAGCAAAAAACCGAATCTGCTGTAAGACTTGCGTGCCGCCTGTAGCAATTACCGCGCGGGCGCGCGCTTTGCTGGGCGCAGCGACATGGCCGATAGGCTCGAGCGCTACCGTGAGATGCGCGATTTCACGATCACGCCGGAACCCTCGGGGAAAAAGGCGGGCCGGCGCGCTGCGCAGAAAAAAGCCAAGGCGCTGCGCTATTACATTCAGCGGCACGCGGCGACGCGGCTGCATTACGACTTCCGGCTCGAGCTCGAAGGCGTTCTGAAGAGCTGGGCGGTACCGAAAGGCCCGAGCCTCGATCCGGGCGACAAGCGGCTCGCGATGCAGACCGAGGACCATCCGCTCGAGTACGGCGAGTTCGAAGGCGTGATCCCGGAGAAGCAGTACGGCGCGGGCGAAGTGCTGCTCTGGGACAAGGGCGTCTGGACGCCCGAGGACTCCGATCCACTCGCCGCGTTGCGCAAAGGACGGCTTCATTTCCGGCTCGACGGTGAAAAGCTGCACGGCTCCTGGATCCTCACGCGCACTCGCGGCGACGAGGATCGGCCGGCGTGGCTCCTGATCAAGCGCAACGACCAAGCGGTGCGGCACGACTACGACATCACCGCCGAGCGTCCCGAGAGCGTGAAGCGCGAGGAGGCGCGCCCGAAGCGCGCGCTCGCGAAGTACGGGCGGCAGAAAATCGAGCTGCCCGCTTTCGTCACGCCGCAGCTCGCGACGCTCGTCACCGAGCCGCCGCACACCGGCCATTGGCTCTACGAGGTGAAGTACGACGGCTATCGCATGCTCGCCCGGCTCACCAAGCGCGACGCGCGCATCTTCACGCGCAGCGGCAAGGACTGGACCGAGCGCCTGCCGCACCTCGCGCGCAGCCTCAAGGCGCTGAAGCTCGACCAGACCTGGCTCGATGGCGAGATCGTGGTGCTGGACGAAAGCGGTCGCTCGAGCTTCCAGGCGTTACAGAACGCTTTCGAAGCCGGGCGCGATGCCCAGATCGTGTTCTTCGTGTTCGACGCGCCTTTCCTCGCCGGCCAGGATCTGCGCTCGCTGCCGCTCGAAGAGCGCAAGCGGCGGCTGGCGCGGGCGCTGAAGAAAAATGCCAGCGTGCGGCTGAGCGAGCACCTGGAAGGCGAGGCGCACGAGGTGCTCGACAAGGCCTGCAAGCTCGGCCTCGAGGGATTGATCGGCAAGCTCGCCGATTCGCCTTACGTGGCGGGGCGCACCAAGGCGTGGATCAAGCTGAAATGCCGCCAGCGCCAGGACTTCGTCATCGCCGGCTACACCGCTCCCGGCGGCTCGCGCACCGGCTTCGGCGCGCTGCTCCTCGGCGTGCATGACGTTCCGGGCGGCAAGCTCAAGTATGCGGGCAAGGTCGGCACCGGCTTCGATGAACATCTGCTCGAGACGATCACACGCAAGCTCACCAAGCTCAAGCGCCCCGATTCACCGCTCATCGATCCGCCGCGCGAGAAAGGCATCCAGTGGGTGCGAGCTTCGCTTGTCTGCGAAGTGGCCTACGCCGAGCGCACCGCCGACGGCATCCTGCGGCAGGCCTCCTTCATGGGATTGCGCGAGGACATCCCGGCGAAGTCGGTGAGCGAAGAGCGTGCTCAGAAGCCGCCGGAGCAAACCCCGCCGTCGCGCCCTGCAGCCGCGCCACCCGCCCTCCCGACGGGGCAAAACGTCCTGCACGGGATCAAGATCACGCACCCGTCGCGCATCATCTATCCGGCGCTGAATTACACGAAGCTCGATCTCGCGCGCTACTACGACGGCGTGGCTGAGCGGATCGTGCCACAGGTCGCCGGCCGGCCGCTGACGCTGGTGCGTTGTCCGGACGGCGTCGGCAAGGAGTGCTTCTATCAGCGCCATCTCGCGATGGGCGCGAGCCCGGGCGAGGTGAAGACGGTGAAGCGAGAACGCTCGAGCAAGGGCTACTACATCTATATCGATTCGCATAACGCGCTGATCACGCTGATTCAGAACGGCGCGGTAGAGCTGCATACCTGGGGCGCGCGCGTGCCCGATGTGCAGCATCCGGATCGCATCACGCTCGATCTTGATCCCGACGAAGACTTGCCCTGGGCGACGCTCGTGCGCGCCACCGAAATGACGCGCACGATCGTTGAAGCGCTCAAGCTGCGCTGCTTCCTGAAGACCACCGGCGGCAAGGGCCTGCACGTAGTGCTGCCGATCACGCCGAAGCTCGGATGGGCCGAGGTGAAAGAATTCTCCGGGCTCATCGCGCAGTTCCTGGTGCGCGCCGAGCCTGCGCTATTCACCGCGAAGGTGGCGAAAGAGCGCCGCGAGAACAAGGTTTTCGTCGACTACCTGCGCAACTCCGAGACGGCAAGCGCGGTGTCGGCTTTCTCCGCGCGTGCGCGGCCGAACGCGGGCGTATCGACGCCGCTTGCGTGGGACGAGCTGACGGCGAAGGACGATGTCCGCGGGCGCTATACAGTGCAGTCGGTGCCGCAGCGCCTGGCGACGCTGAAGGAAGACCCGTGGGCCGATTACGGCGCGGCCGCGCAGAGCGTCACGCCTTCCATGTGGCGTGCGCTTGGCCGCAAATAAGCTGGAAAACGCCAACCGGGCGCGCCCGCGGTGGGGAGGAGGGGGAGGGTGCGCGGAGCAGCGCCCGGTCGGACGCGGAGCACGTTGCAGGCGTCGTGCCATAGGAAAAAAACACAAGGCACTGACGCCGCCGGGCGACATTCGCGCTTAAGCGTGTCCGCTAAGTGCTTGAAGCGACAAGGGCGCGCAATTGGTATGCATTTTGCGGGTCGTGTTGGGCTCTTACCACCGGAGACAAAAACGTGCCGCATCTGCTGCTGGTAGACGACGACCCTGAAGCGCTCGAGTGGCTGAGCGAGCTCGCCAAAGGCGACGGTTTCACCGTAGCGCAGGCCGATTCGCTGCGCGCCGCGCGTATCCACATGTCGCGCCTGCAGCCCGACGTGCTGCTAACCGACCTGCAGCTGCCCGACGGGCAGGGCATCGAGCTGGTCAACGACCTCGAGTCGCGCGACTCGACCGAAGTCGTGCTGATCACCGGCCACGCGAGCGTCGAGAGCGCCGTGCAGGCGCTGCGCCTGGGCGCGACCGATTACCTGGTAAAGCCGGTCGATGTCGAGCGGTTGCGCGCCATTCTGCGCCGTGTGCCGCGCACCGGCGAATTGCGCCAGGAGATTGGCGAGCTGCGCGAGGAGTTGCGCAAGCTCGGCCGATATGGACACCTGCTCGGTTCGTCCTCCCCCATGCAGAAGCTCTACGACCAGCTCGGTCGTGTCGCGCCGACGTCGGCGACCGTGCTACTGGTGGGCGAGTCGGGCACCGGCAAGGAGCTCGCCGCGCAGACCGTCCACGAGATGAGCCGGCGCAAGCGCGCGCCGTTCCTGCCGCTGAACTGCGGGGCCGTGTCACCCCAGCTGATCGAGAGCGAGCTCTTCGGTCATGAGAAAGGGTCGTTCACCGGCGCCGACCGCCAGCACAAGGGCTACTTCGAGCGCTGTCATGGCGGCACGCTGTTTCTGGACGAAATCACGGAAATTCCGCAGGAGCTGCAGGTGAAGCTGCTGCGCGTGCTTGAGACCGGCACCTTCATGCGCGTCGGTACCACGACGGCGATCTCTACCGATGTGCGCATCATCTGCGCGACGAATCGCAACCCCGAGGGCGCGGTGGCGGACGGCAAGCTGCGCGAAGACCTGTACCACCGCCTGAACGTGTTCCCGATCGCCATGCCGCCGCTACGCGAGCGCGGCACCGATATCGAGCTGCTCGCGCAGCACTTCCTCGATGTGCTCAACAAGCAGGAAAGCGGCAGCAAGACCTTCGCCCCGGCGACGATCGCCGCGCTCTATGCGCACAGCTGGCCGGGCAATGTGCGCGAGCTCAAGAACTACGTGCAGCGCGCCTTCATTCTCGCCGATGAAGTGATCGATGCGCACCTCGCGCCCGCCACGGTGACGCAGCCGGAGTCCGCGCCGCTCCTGTCGGTACGAGTGGGCAGCACGCTCGAGGAAGTCAGCCGGCGCCTGATCGAGGCGACGCTTGCGGAGTGCGGCAGCAAGCGCAAAGCCGCCGACATGCTCGGCATCAGCCTGAAGACCCTCTACAACCGGCTCGCTGCGTACAAGAGCGAGGACATGGGCAAGCGTCGCGCGCCGGCGGAGAACGACGACGACGAGCACCGGGATGCGGCATGAAGTCGAGGTCAGGAATAAAGGCGCAAGGGCAAGCGTCGTATGTGCCGGTCAAGAGCCGCTTCCTGCGGCGAAAGCGCATTCTGAAGGCGGTACGTGATGTCGAGCGCGGCGCGAAGGACACCGAGCGCCGCGGTACACCTAACGATGTGCCGGCGCCGGCAAGCCGCCGGCGCCGGGTATGAACGTTGCTGTTTCCCCAACGACTTCTAACGGAGAGAACGATGGAAAGCACCAGCAAGCGCGCACAGAACGAAGATCGCATCGAGCGCATGAGCCAGTCCGCGCACGAGGCCATCGACAAGGCCGCCACGGTGGCGAGCGACTACGCCGGCCGCATGAGCGAGAAGGGCGAGGAGTGGATGGCGATGCCGCAGGACTGGATGGAAGCGGCGCGCGACTACGTGCGCGAGAAGCCGTGGCAGGCGCTCGGCATCGCGCTCGCGGCGGGTTACCTCCTGCATCTCATCACGAGCCGCGACTGACCGGCATGGCCGCCACCGAGCCGGCGGCACGGCGTACGGCGCCGAGCCTGGGGGAAGTCGTCGGGCGCCTGATCGGCGAGGGGCGGCAGCTCGTCGCCGATTACGCGGAGCTCACGGTCCTCGACGCGCGGCGGGCTGCGATCCGGCTCGCCTGGATCCTGGGCTGCGTGCTGGTGGCCGCGGTGCTCATCGTCACTTCGTGGATGGGCCTGGTCGCCGCAGCGATCGTATTCGCCTGGGGCCATGGCGCTTCGTGGCCGATTGCGCTTGCCATCGCCGCGGTGCTGAACCTGATCGCGGCTGCGGTGCTCGCCTGGTTCACCATCACGCTCGCCAAGGAGCTGCCGTTCACCGCGCTCCTGCGGCAACTGCGCGGACGCGACCCGGAGCCCCCACAATGATTCCGCCTGATCAGGATATCTACGAAGTCGAGAAGCGCATCGCCGAGCGACGCCACCGCGTCGAAGCGGCCGCGCGCACCGCCGGCCGCCAGGCGCTGCGCACGCTCGGTTCGCCATGGGTGCTCGCGGGCGCCGCGGTGCTCGGATTTCTGGCGGCCGGCGGCATAAAGCGCAAGCACGAGCAGAGCGGCCCCAGGCTCTCGCGCGACACCAAAGAGAAGGCGAAGGGCGGCGCGCTCGCGAGCCTGGCGATGGCCGGCATCACCTGGTTCATTAAGGCGCAGTTCGGCTCGCCGGTCGCGATGGCGCAATACTTTCTCACCAAGATAAGGAAAGAGGACCATCCGCAGCCGTCGCCCTTCGGCGACAGGACGCGCGTGACGACGCGGCCGTAGCCATTCGGCCGATAGAAAGGCGCTCGTCGCGCGGCTAGGCTGCGCTCGGATGCGAAGCTCCACGACGCTTCTGGAGAGGCTCGCGCGTCTCTCGCGTGCCGCCTTCGGCATTGTGGCGGCGCTCGGCGCCGCCGCGATCTGGGGTTGGGTGCTCGGGGTTCCGGCCCTGCGCGATCTCGGCGCCGATTTTGCGCCGATGTCGCCGGCGGCAGCGCTCGCGCTGGTGCTGCTCGCGACCAGCTTCTTCGCTGTCGAGCGCGGCCGGCTGAAGAGCGCGCGCGTCGCGGCGGCGCTTGCCGCCGCGATCGGCGTTCTGACGATGATCGAGACGCTCACCGGGCTGCCGCTCGGCATGAGCTTCTACTGGCTCGCGCCGGCCGGCGGCGAAATGCCGGCGCATCTCTCGATCGCAGCCTGCATCACGCTGCTGCTCATCGCGCTCGTCACGCCGCTCGAGCGCGAACGGCGCGTATTTCGTGCGCCGGCCACGAGCCTGGTGGCCGCGATTGTCGGCGCCGTAGCTTTCTTCGCGCTGCTCGGGCTCAGCCTGCGCGTGCTGCGCTTCGACATCGCCGCGCCGCTTCTCGGCTTTTCGGCGCCCGCGGCCGTCGCGACCATGCTCGCAGCGATCGGCCTCGCCGCCGCGCGGCCAAGCGAGTGGCTTCTCGATACGCTCGCCTCGAAGCGCACCGGCGCCGTGGTGACGCGCTGGCTCCTGCCCGCCGCTTTCATCGTGCCGATCGCGGTCGGCTGGATGCGCCTTTACGCCGAGCGCGAAGGCCTGTTCGGCGAGGCCTTCGGCATGGCGCTCTTCACCCTGGTGATGATCGCCTGGTTCAGCTCGCTCATCCTCTGGGTGGCGCGCACGCTCGACCAGGCGGCCGCGCAGCGCGCGCAGGCCGAGGGTGCGGCCACCGAGCAGCGCGAATGGCTGCAAGTCACCCTGGCGAGCATCGGCGACGGCGTCATCGCCACGGATTCTTCAGGCCGCGTACGCTTCCTGAACGCCGCGGCGCAGCGCCTCACCGGCTGGCGCGCGGCGGAAGCGGCCGGGCGCCCGCTCGATGAGCTCATCTCGCTCTACGACGAGCGCGACGGCAAGAGCGTGCGCAACCCGCTGAATAGCGCGCTCGAGACGCGCGCCGCGGCCGCGGCGGGCGGCGAGCCGGCGCTGCGCGCGCGCGACGGCGCCGTGCACCCGGTGTCGGCGAACGCGGCGCCGATCCTCGACGGCGAAGGACTGCTCGGCGCGGTCCTGGTGTTGCGCGAAGTCTCGGCGCAGCGCCAGTCCGAGCGCGCCATGCGCGAGGCCTACACCGAGCTCGACCAGCGCGTGGTGCGCCGCACGGCGGCGCTCGAGCGTGCGAGTGCCGCGCTGCGCGAGCGCAACGCGCTGCTGAATGCCATCACCACCAGCACGCCCGACCTGATCTTCGCCAAGGACCGGCAGGGCCGGCTCCTGATGGCGAATCCGGCCTGGACGCGCGCAGTCGGCAAGAGCGGCGAGGAAAGCGCTTCGCTCGACGAGAACGAGCGCCTGGTGCTCGAGGCGGGCGAGACCATGATCGTCGAAGAGCTGCTCAACACGCCGGCGGGCGAGCGCACCTATCTCACCACCAAGTCGCCGCTGCGCGACGAGCAGGGCCGGGTGATCGGCCTGATCGGCGTCGCGACCGACATTACCGAGCGCAAGCACGCGCAGCGCGAGCTCGAAAAACTGGTCGTCGCCGAACAGCGGCTGCGCGCGGAAGCCGAGCGCGCCAACCGGGCGAAGGACGAGTTCCTCGCCATCGTGTCGCACGAGCTGCGCTCACCGCTCAACGCCCTGCGCGGCTGGAGCCATCTCATGGCCACGACACGTCCGCTCGACGCCTCGCTGGTCGAGCGCGCCTCCAAGGCGATCAAGCGCAACGTCGACCATCAGACCCGCCTGATCGACGATCTCCTCGACACGTCGCGCATCGTCAGCGGCAAGCTCACCATCGAGCGCCGCGTGGTGAACCTGGTGGATACGGTCCACGCCGCGCTGGACGCGGCGCGCCCCGTCGCGCAGGCGAAGCACATCGAGCTGCGCTTCGCGCCGGCCGACCCGGCCACCATGGTGATCGGCGACGCCGGCCGGCTGCAACAGCTCGTCTCCAACCTGCTTTCCAACGCCGTCAAGTTCACGCCCGAGCAGGGCAGCATCAGCGTGATCCTGCACAGGAGTGGCGAGCGCGTTCAGCTGCAGGTGAAGGACAACGGTATCGGCATCGCGCCGGAATTCCTGCCGCATGTCTTCGACCGCTTCAGCCAGGCGGACACCTCGGCCGCGCGCCGTGCCGGCGGCCTGGGCATCGGACTCGCGCTCGTGCGGCACATCGCGCTCTTGCACGGCGGCCAGGTGCGCGCCGACAGCGCCGGCGCCGGGCGCGGCGCGACCTTTACCGTCGACCTGCCGGGAGCGCCGGCCTCCGCCGTCGCCGCGCTCGCGCGGTTGCCCTCGGGCGACCGGCGGCGCTCGACCGCGGGCGCGCTGAAGGGCGTTACGGTCTGGGTCACCGACGACGATGTCGATGCGCACGAGGTGCTGGCGCTGACGCTGCGCCAGGCCGGCGCGGAGGTCGAATGCTTCAACTCCGGCCGCTCGCTCGTCGCGGCGCTCGAAGCCCTGCAGCCCGGCCACGGCCCGCACGTGCTGCTCATCGATCTCGCCATGCCGGGCGAGGACGGCTTCGAGGCGCTGCGGCGCGCACGCGTCATCGAGCTCGCCCGGGGCAATGAGCGATATCCGACGCCGGCGATTGCGCTCACCGCCTTCACCCAGATCGAGCGCGAGCGCCTCGTCGCGGCCGGCTTCGTCGACCGCGTCGACAAGCCGGTCGACGCCGAGAAGCTGATCACCGCGATCCGCGCCGCGTTAAGAACCGAGCAGCGCTCCAAGGCGGCTGTTTAGCGGGCATAGCGGTGGCCGCCGCCATCGAAAATCGGTGTCAGGCACCAATTTC
>Ga0070696_100002376_pt1 | contig 12451 bp, 1 predicted proteins | sample KBSK1253metaG_FD_65474 | JGI IMG/M metagenome (GOLD analysis project Ga0070696, IMG submission 65474) | Corn, switchgrass and miscanthus rhizosphere microbial communities from Kellogg Biological Station, Michigan, USA - KBS K1-25-3 metaG | ecosystem: Host-associated > Plants > Roots >... | reverse complement strand
ACCGGTTCGAATCCGGTCGTCGCCTCCACCTCTCCGTCATCACGCGGGTTGTTGTCGCCCTCGGGATCGCCGCGTCCGCGGCCAGCTGCGGCGTCTCCTCACCCTCGCCATCGCCCTCGTCCTCGGCTCCGCCCGCCTTTTCAGCGATAGATCTCCATCGGATCGTCAGCATTCCACCGACGACGCCGGGCTGGGCCTGGCCCACCGAGCCAATCGTCCAGCCGCCACCTCCGTCGATGGAACCCTCGGCCTCGGACGACACGCCGGGCCCGACGGACGCCGACCCGCTGGCCGCAGAGCTCGAGCGACAGATGGCGATCGCCGGCGATGTCGTTGCCGCGGATGGATCGCGCTGGCAGGACGAGCAGAAGCTCGGCGTGACGTATGCGCTGTTGCTCACGAACGATGCGGGGGCGCGCATCGCGTTGGGCGCGCAACGAGTGTTCCAGCGTGGATGGGTCGAGCGGACCCTCGGCGATGGACAGTTCACAGACCTGCCGGTCGACGGGCTGGGCGACCAGGCCTGGCGCGTCCAGAGCGATTTTCCCGGCGGTCAGCAGGCGACCCTGGGATGGCGCCGGGCGCGTCTCGTGCTGCAGATCCACATCCAATGCATCTTCCGAACCTGCCCATCCGACATCGGCGCGGCGGCGCGCGCATGGGCGGATGCGATGGACAAGGAGGCGGCGGCGAGCCACTGACCGTTGCTTCCAAGTCGCTTTTCGCCGCACATTGCGATCTTGTTGCAATTCCTTAACTTGCCGGTCATAGTGCCGTAGAGGGTCTCGTCGGCTGGCCCAGACTGTCGACGGATCCCGGCTGAGGGAGTGTTCCGAGAGCGCGCGTGTGTGCCCACGCGGCCGAGGAAACGGTCGCCCCGCACTTGCTCGCCTCGGGGGAGGGGACCAGGCCGTGGGATCCGGGCGTGCGCGCTCCATCGTCCAGGCCATCGCCGCCGGTTCGGGGCTCCTGGTAGCGCCGCTCCTGACCGCCGTGGTCTCGTTGGGTCAACCGGTGGCGGCCGCAACCGCGATCCCGGAACCCCGCCTCAGCGTCTCGTGGCCATCGGTCGTGGAAGGCGACGCAGGCGCTGTCGTCATGACGTTCATCGCCGTTCTCGATCGGCCGGCCGAAGCTGCAGTCAGCTTCGACTGGACGACGTCCGACATCTATGGGGCCGTTCCGGGCAGCGATTACGAGTCCGACTCGGGATCGCGCACCATCCCGGTCGGGGAGCAAAGCACGTCGATCGATGTCGTCGTCCATGGCGATCTCGACGACGAAGGCAACGGAGAGTACCTCGGCCTTCGCGTGACGGGCCTGACCGGCGCGACGGGCGACTTCGAGGGCGTGCTGGACGCCTTCGGCTTCATCGCCGACGACGACCTGACGCCAATCCCCGGCCCCCGCCTCTCGGTTTCGTCGCCGTCGGTCGTCGAAGGCGACGCTGGCGACGTTGTCATGACGTTCGTGGCGGCCCTCGACCGCCCGGCCGATGTTCCTGTGACGTTCGACTGGCAGGCGGTCGATTACGGCTCTGCCTCGGACGGCGCCGACTTCGCGACGGACTCGGGGTCGACCACGATCGCCGTCGGGGAGCAGGCCGCGTCGATCCCGGTGACGGTCCACGGCGATCTCGAGGACGAGGCAAACGGCGAGTACTTCATTCTGCGGATCACCGGCTTGACCGGTGCCGATGACGACGCTGCTGGCCCACTCGACGCATTCGGGTTCATTGCCGACGACGACGTGACGCCGATTCCGCCGCCTCTGCTCACGCTGACGTATCCGACGGTCATCGAGGGCGATACCGGCATCACTCAGCTGAGGTTCGTCCTGGCTCTGGATCGACCGACCGTGGACGACGTGACCGTCGATTTCGCGACTCAGGATGGCGCGGCCACCGTGGCCGACGGCGACTACGACGAGAAGCACGGCACCCTGACGATTGCGGCCGGCCAGCAGTCCGCGGAGGTCGACGTCACCGTCCATGGCGATACGAATGTCGATCCGTCGCACGAATACCTTTATCTCAACCTCGCGAACCTGGTCGGAGCGGACTTCTCGTCCGGGGCCGACGTCACCTCCTCGTACGGGTATATCTACGAGGACGACAACCCGTCCCTCACAGCCGCTCCGACGCCGACCCTGACTAGCCTTTCCGGCTCGATCGTCGAAGGCGACAGCGGGACCACGACGATGCACGTGCCCGTCGTGCTCGATCGAACCGTTGGAACTGACGTCACGGTCCATGCCAGCGCGTTCGCATCTCCACTCGACTACGACACGGTGAACCAGACGGTCACGATCCCGCAGGGCCAGCTGGTCGGCTTCGTCGACGTCACGGTCCACGGCGATACCCTCGACGAGAACGAGTACGAGCAGGTCTTTATTGACCTCGACAACCTGACCGGCGGCGCGGAATTCGCCGGAGGCGGTGGATCGCTAGGCCGGGCCTACGGGACGATCTACGACGACGACATCACGCCGCCGCCGGCGCCGATCCTGACCCCATTCGCCGGCTCCATCATCGAGGGCGACACCGGGACGGCGACCATGCACCTGCCGCTCATCCTCGATCGGCCCCTGGCCGGTCCCGTGACCGTCCACGCCACGGCGCCGGGGGGCCCCTCGCGATACGACCCCGTCAACGCGACCGTCACGATCCCGCAGGGGCAGCTCGTCGGCTTCGTCGACGTCACAGTCCCTGGCGATACCCTCGACGAGAACGAGTACGAGCAGGTCTTCATTGACCTCGACAACTTGACCGGCGGCGCCAAATTCGCCGGCGGCGGTGGATCGGTCAGCGGCGCCTACGGAATCATCTACGACGACGACATCACGCCGCCGCCGGCGCCGATCCTGACCCCCTTCGCCGGTTCGATCATCGAGGGCGACAGCGGGACGGCGACCATGCACGTGCCGCTCGTCCTCGATCGGCCCCTGGCCGGTCCCGTGACCGTCCACGCAACCGCCCTCGACGATGCCTCGACCTTCGACCCGCGCGACTTCGACGACGTCGACACGACCGTCACGATCCCGGCTGGCCAGCTCGTCGGCTTCCTCGACATCACTGTCTACGGCGACACCCTGGACGAGAACGACGCTGAGCAGCTCTTCGTCGACCTCGACAACCTGACCGGCGGCGCCGCGTTCTCCGGCGGAGGTGGGCCGTCGAGCGGCACCTACGGAACCATCTACGACGACGATGATCCCGGGCCGGGCCACGTCCACTTCGAGCTCGTTGCATCGGCCGCCTCGGAGGCCGATCCGACGGCGACTGTCCGGGTCGTCCGGGACGCGGGCTGGAACGGCCCCGTCACCGCGCAGGTCAGCGTATCTGGCGGGAGCGCGACCAGCGGTGAGGACTACACGCCGATCGGCGTCGTGACGGTCAGTTGGGCGGACGGCGAGGTCGGCTCGCAAGACGTCGACATCCCTCTGATCGACGACGCCATCGTCGAGGGCGACGAGACGATTGTCCTGGACCTCGCGAACGTTACGGGAGGAGCGACAGCGGTCGCTCCGACGACGACGACGGTCACGATCGCCGACGACGAGGAGCCGCTGCTGCCGATCGTCGACGCAGGTCCAGACGACTCCGCGAACGAGGGCCAAAGCGCGAGCCTGGCCGGCCAGATCACGAACCCGCCCCCGTCGATCAAGTGGACGGCGAGCCCTGGCGTCGATGTTGACGCCAGCGCCACGTGCGTGTTCGCGAACGATTCGATGGCCGCAACGAGCGTCTACTGCACCGACGACGGCACGTGGACCCTGACCCTGACGGCCACCGATTCGGTCCACGATCCCGTCTCCGACTCGATGGTCCTGACCGTGTCGAACGTCCCACCGTCGGTGGCGATCTTCGAACCCCTCGACGATGCGACGTTCAGTCCGGGCACCCTCGTGTCGGTGACCGCGCCGATCTCCGACCACGGCACGAACGACACCATCAAGGACTGCACGATCGCCTGGACAGCGCCCGGCACAGTCGAGCCCGGCGTCGTCACCGCCGGCCAGTGCACCGGCTCGCACAGATATACCAGCATCGGCGACGTCCGGATCGAGGTCACCGCGACCGACGACGATCTCGACTCTGATAGCTCGTTCGTGGACATCCACATTGCCAACCCGGTGTCGACGGCGACGATCGACGACGTCACGAAGGACGAGGGCAACGTCGGGACAACGGATTACACCTTCACCGTCAGCCTGTCGGCCGCATCAACATCCCCGGTGGTCGTGTCCTGGCGCGTCGACGACGGGACCGCCACGACCGCCGACGGCGATTACGTCGACGGCTCCGGTCAGGTGACCTTCGCCCCGGGCGACGTCAGCGAGCAGGTCGTCGTCAAGGTCAACGGCGACACGAAGGTCGAGCCCGACGAGACGTTCGACGTCGTGATCGCTTCCGACGATGCGACGATCGTCGATCCGACCGGCACCGGCAAGATCGTGAACGACGACGTCAACGCGCCTCCGGTCCTCGCGCCGATCGGCAACCAGACGGTCCAAGCCGGCGCGGTTCTGGTCGTTCCCTTGGCGGCGAGAGACGACAACGGCGATTCGCTGTACTTCACGGCCACCGGTCTGCCCGCGTTCGCCGAGCTCACCGACAACGGCGACGGCACCGGCTTCCTGACGCTGTCGCCGCTCGCCTCGGACGTCGGTCCGCATGCGGGTGTTGACGTCAACGTGTCGGACGGGCGCGCCTCCGCACACGAGACATTCACGATCACCGTGGCGGCACCCGGCAATCACCGTCCATACGCGATCAACGACAGCGGCGCCACCCATGGCACCGGGCCGGTGGCGATCGCCGTCCTGGCCAACGACACCGATATCGACGGGGACAACCTGACGATCGACGGGTTCGACCCGCACGGTGGCCGGGTCCTCTGCGGCGGCGGCTCCTGCACCTACACGCCCGCAACGGGCTTCTCGGGGACCGACTACTTCACGTACACGGCGAGCGATGGGCGCGGCGGGCTCGCGACCGCGACGGTCACGGTCCGGGTCTACGACAACGATCCGCCCGTCGCCCACGACGACATCGGCGCGGCGCGGCGTGGCGGAGGGCCGACATCGATCGACGTCATCCGGAACGACGACGATCCGGAAGGAGACGGCCTCTCAGCGAAGGCCCAGGATGTCGAGACCGCGGATGGCCGATGGGTCTGTGGTGGCACGTGCGCATACACGTCGCCGGACATCTCGCCGACCGGGTCCTTCCCGTTCGAGGCGGTTTTCACCTACGAGGTGGACGACGGCCACGGCGGCAGCGCCTCCGCCAGCGTGCGGATCACCGTGACGCAGAACCGTCCGCCGCATGCCGAGGACGACACGGCGATTGGCCACGGAACCGGGCCCGTCATCATCCCGGTCACGGCCAACGACACCGATCCCGACCTGGATGGTCTGCGCGTGGTCGAGATCACCGGATTGACCGGCCACGGCACGGTCCTGTGCGACTCCTCGTGCTCGTACACGCCACCTGCTGGGCCGCTGACCTATCCCTTCATCGCGACGTTCCGGTACACGGTCGACGACGGCTTCGGTGCGACGGCGACCGCCGACGTCACCGTCACGATGTACATGAACCTGAGCCCGCTGGCACGTCCGGACGGGATGACCGCCCCTGGCGTCGATCCCGGATACGAGGCGATCGGCGTCGTTGCGCCACTCGTCAACGACACCGACGCGGATGGCGATCCGCTCATGATCTCTTCGTGGACCCAGCCGGCCCACGGTTCCGTGGTCTGCGTCCCGCCCGTTCCCGGCTTGCCGTGGCGCTGTCTCTACTCGGCGGACGGCGGATACGTCGGACCTGATTCGTACACCTACACGATCTCGGACAGCCACGGAGTCCCGCCCCCGGCCGACAACGGCTTCTCGACCGCGACGATCACGGTCAAGGTCACCGCCAACCGGACGCCGACGGCCAACGCCGATGCGGGCCTGGCCCACGGCGCGAGCGCCCTGAACCTCCGGGTGCTCGCGAACGACGAAGACCCGGACGATGACGCCCTCTCGGTCATTCGGCACACCGATCCGGACGTCGGGACCGTCGACTGCTCCGGCGACTGCGTCTATCACCCGCCAGCGACCTGGGCCGGCCCGTACCCGCTCCAGCACTTCGACTACACGGTGGCCGATGGCCGCGGTGGTGAGTCCACGGCGTCGGTGACGATCCGGCTCATCGAGAACCTGGGGCCGGTGGCCGTCGCCGATCGTGCCAGCGCCCGCTTCGGCGACCTGGCCGAGATCGCGGTGCTCTCCAACGACTGGGATCCGGAAGGCGATCAGCTCACGGTCAATCTGCGGACGCCCGCCACCCATGGCGTCGCGACCTGCGGCGTCGGGACCTGTTCGTACGACGCGCCGGCCGGGTTCTTCGGCGAGGACGAGTTCACCTACCTGATCACCGACGAGAGCGGCGAGACCGCGTGGGCGACAGTCACGGTCACCGTCGTCCAGAACCGTCCCCCGATCGCCAATGACGATCACGTGACGGTTGCAGTTGGGACGCACCTCAGATTCGACCCGACGCTCAACGACGGCGATCCCGACGACGACGACGTCAGGCTGACCGACTGGACGCCGCCCGGTGTCGGCAAGGTCCTCTGCGAGAACGGCTGCCTGTACAGCCCGGACCCGAGCGAGACCGTGCCCTACTCGACGACGTTCCAGTACACGATCACGGACGACCGCGGCGGGTATCGCACGGGCACGGTGACCGTCGATGTCATCGCGAATCGCCCGCCGACAGCGGCCGACGATTCGCTCCACGTGTGGGAGCACGAGACCACCTGGGCGCAAGTCGTTGCGAACGACCTCGACCCCGAGGGTGACGTCCTGTCGATCGTGGCCGATACGCCCGCGGCCCACGGCATTGTCGATTGCACGAAGGCGCCGTCCGGGTCGTCGGCGACCCCGCGGCACTGGTGTTCGTACACGCTGGACGCGGGCTACACGGGGCCGTGGCCGCTCGCGGACGCGTTCACCTATACGATCCGCGACCAGCTTGCCCGAGAGTCGACCGCCACGGTGACGGTCACGATCGACACCAACCACGCCCCGGTGGCAAACGACGATGAGCTGACGACCCACGCCGGCCATCCGGTGCCGGCGAACGTCGCCGGTAACGACATCGACGACGACGGCGACACGCTGAAAGTCGTCGCCTTCACCAGCCCGAACTTCGGATGCGGCCAGGGCGGCTGCGTCTATACGCCGCCCGCGCCGCCGGCCTCCGGTTATCCGTTCGAGGAGACATTCACCTACGACGTCTCGGACGGTCACGGGCATGTCGCGACGGCAACGGTCCACGTGACGGTCAATGCCAACCGCGGTCCGGCCGCGACCGATGACGACATCACGATCCGGACCGGGCGCGAGGCCCTGTTCGACGTGCTCGCCAACGATGGCGATCCGGACGGTGATCCGATCGCGATCCTAACTGCGACGGACGCGCTCCACGGGACGGTCGCCTGCCCCTCGGAGACGTTCGGCAAGGCGCCCCGCTGCACCTACGTCTCGACCACTGGCTACATCGGGCCGGACACGTTCCGCTACACGATCGCCGACCCGCTCGGAGAGTCAGCCACCGCAACCGTCAACATCACCGTCACGTCCGGCAACCGGCCGGTGGACGCGATCGACGACGACCTGACGATCTTCAACACATCGCCGACGAACGTCGACGTGCTCGCCAACGACCAAGATCCAGACCTGAACGCGCTCCGGATCGTGGACTATGACCCGGCGCCGGGCTCGTTCACCACCAAGGGCGGCCGGGTGTATTGCTCCTCGACGCCCGGTGGGTTCTGCCGGTACACGCCGCCGCAGCCCTATTTCGGGCCGTTCCCGCTCGACGACTCGTTCACCTACGTCGCGACCGACGGATTCGGGGCGACTGACCAGGCCACCGTCCAGGTCCATCTCGTGAACCGCAGGCCGATCGCCGGTCCTGACACCGCGCGTGCCCACGGTCCCGTGGCCGAGCCGATCCCATTCCTCGCCAACGACAGCGACCCCGATGGAGACGCGATCGTTGGACTGGTGGTCGACCTGACCGACACGAAGGGCACCGCGACCTGCTCGCTGACGACCGGCTTCTGCAGCTACATCCCGAAGGACGGCGCCTTCGGGCCGGACGTCTTCCATTACACGATTACCGATGATCGTGGTGCGAGCGCGACCACAACCGTCACGGTCGACGTCTTCGCGGACGGCCCGCCCATCGCCCGGCCGGATACGGTCGATCTTCGCGGCAGCCGGTCGCCGACGCCGATCAATGTTCGAGCCAACGACACTGACCCGGACGCGGACTACCTGTCCGTCGTTCCAGCGTCCTTCACCACCGGCAAGGGCGGCACGGTCGAATGCGATCCGGAGGGCTGTGTCTACACGCCCGCGGCCGCGTCGACCGGCATCGATACGTTCACCTATACCATCGACGATGGCCACGGCCTCACGGCGAGCGCCGAGGTGAGCGTCGGCATCGACGTCACCGTGGTCGCGGCATCCCTGCAATCCGCGCCGAACCCGAGCAGCTACCAGGACGACGTCGCGTTCAGGGCGACCGTCGTGGCACCCGGTGGCGGCGCCCCGACCGGCACGGTCGCCTTCAGGGAGGGAGCGACCCTGCTGGGCTCCGCCCCTGTGATTGGCGGAGTCGCGACTCTGACGCTTTCGACGTTGGTGCCTGGAAATCACTCGATCAGCGCCACGTTTACGGGTAGCGGCTCATTTGCCGGCTCGACGGCCACGTCTGCGGCGATTCTCCATGTCGTCCGTCGGGTTGGCCCGTCGGTCTCGCTCGGCTCGAGCATTGACCCGTCGGCCGTCGGAGGGTCGGTGACGTTCACCGCGACGGTGAGGCCGCCTTTGGGCCTCAGCGCAACGCCGACGGGCTCAGTCACGTTCCTCGAAGGCCTGACGACCCTCGGGATCGAACCCCTCGTCTCGGGCGTCGCGACGTTCACGACGAGCGTGCTCCCGGCGGGTGTTCATGTCCTGACTGCGCGCTTCGACGGCGACTCCTCGTACGGTGAGGCAACCTCGGCGCCGCTGACCCAGCACGTCGGGACGCCGACGGCGGTCGACGACGCGCTCCAGATCGACGAGGACGCGGCCGCGACGACGATCCCCGTGCTAGCCAACGACAAGGATCCGGACGGCACGGCGGCGCTGACGGTTACCTCGACCGGGACCCCGACCCTGGGCGACGTCACGATCGAACTCGACGGCACTCTCACGTACACGCCACACGCGAACGAGCACGGGACGGACCCGTTCTCATACACGATCTCCGACGGTGCTCAGTCGTCGACGGCAACGGTCACCGTGACCATCCTGCCGGTCGCCGATGCCCCGAAAGCCGACGACCAGACGGTCACGCCGTCGATCGTCCAGGGCACGTCGACGACGATCACCCTGAGCGGCTCCGATGTGGACAGCCCGGCCTTGACCTTCGCCATCGCAACCGGGCCGACGCAGGGAAGTCTCGGGGCCCTCGGCGCACCGACCTGCACCGCAAACGGATCAGGAACACTGTGCAGCGCGACCGTCATTTACACCGCAAATGCCGCCGGGTCCGGCGCCGATTCGTTCACGTTCACCGTGAACGACGGAGGCTTGACGTCCTCGCCTGCCGGCACCGTGAACCTCGACGTCACTGGACCGATTCCGGTCAACCAAGCGCCGTCCTTCACGAAGGGTGCCGACCAGACGGTCAACGAGGACGCCGGCGCCGAGACTGTGCCCGGCTGGGCAACGAACATCAGCGCCGGACCCGCCAACGAGTCGGGCCAGGCGGTTGACTTCGTCGTCACCAATGACAACAACGCGCTGTTCAGTGTGCAGCCGGCCGTCGCCGCGAACGGCACCCTGACCTATACCCCGGCCCCCAACGCCAACGGCGGCGCGACCGTGACGATCCACGCCCACGACAATGGCGGCGTCGCCAATGGCGGCGTCAACGTCAGCCCCGATCAGACGTTCACGATCACCGTCAACTCGGTCAATGACGCCCCGAGCTTCACGAAGGGCGCCGACCAGACGGTCAACGAGGACGCCGGCGCTCAGACCTCGCCCGGCTGGGCGACGAATATCAGCACCGGCCCGGCCAACGAGTCCAGCCAGTTGGTCAACTTCATCGTCAGCAACGACAACAACCCGCTCTTTAGCGTCCAGCCGGCGATCAGTCCGAGCGGGACCCTGACCTACACCCCCGCCCCGAACGCCAACGGCAGCGTGACGGTCACCGTCGCGATCCATGACAACGGCGGGACGGCCAGCGCTGGCGTCGACACCAGCGGCAACCAGACGTTCACGATCAGTGTCACCTCCGTCAACGACGCCCCATCGTTCACGAAAGGCGCGAACCAGGCCGTCCTCGAAGATGCCGGTGCCCAAACCGTCGCGGGCTGGGCGACTGCGATCAGCCCTGGCCCGCCCGCCGAGTCCAGCCAGACGGTCGCGTTCGAGGTCGTCTCGAACACGAATGCCCCCCTGTTCAGCGCCGGTCCGGCGATCAGCGCAAGCGGCACCCTGACCTACACCCCCGCCGCCAACGCCAACGGCAGCGCGACGGTCACGATCCGTGTGCGCGACAGTGGCGGCGTCGCCAACGGCGGCGTCGACGTCTCGCCCGACCAGAGCTTCACGATCACCGTGAACCCGGTCAACGATGCCCCATCGTTCACAAAGGGCGCCAATCAGACCGTCGTTGAGGACGCCGGGGCCCAGACGGTCCCCGGTTGGGCGACGTCGATCAGTGCTGGCCCGGCCAACGAGGCCGGCCAGACGGTCAACTTCGAGATCGTCACCAACACGAACACAGCCCTGTTCAGTGCCGGCCCCGCGATCAGCCCGAGCGGCACCCTCACCTACACCCCGGCCAGCAACGCCAGCGGCACCGCGACGATCACGATCCGTCTCCGGGACAGCGGCGGCATCGCCAATGGCGGCGTCAACGTCAGCCCGAACCAGGCCTTCACGATCGCGGTCAGCCCGGTCAACGACCCGCCGACCGCGGGAGCAGGCGCCGACCAGACGATCAACGAGGGCACGAGCGCCAGCCTTCGCGGCACCGCCACCGATCCGGATGGGAGGATCGTCTCCTACACCTGGACGCAAGGTGCCCGCTCGTTCAGTGGCGCGAATGTGTCGATCCCGTTCGGTGACGACGGCACCTTCACGGTGACCTTCACGGCGTGCGACAACGGCTCACCTTCCATGTGCGCAACCGACGCAGTCGTGATCACGGTCCGCAACCTCGACCCCACGGGCAAGATCGGCACGGAACCCAGTGGGGCGCAGCGGGTGAACACAACGCTCGCCTATACCCGCGGCAACTTTGCCCAAGTGACCCTCCGGGTGATCGCCGCCGATGTTCCCGCCGATCCGCTGACCTATCTCTGGGACTTCAACGATGGGTCGTCCCCGCGGCTCGGTCCGGCCACGATGGACTGGGCTTATCCCCTCGGCCAGTTCGATCCGACGGTCCTGGTCAGCGACGGCGACGGCGGCTCCCGGCGGATTCATTTCCACCGTGTCACCGTCATGGCCGTCGGTGGGTGCAACGGCGTGAGCAGCGAGCTGATTGCCGCCCGTCTGTTCGACTGGTGGGGCGGCGGCACCACTGTCACCGTCTCGAGGGACACGGTGCTCTGGTACCAGCGCGGAGCCGACGAGGGCCCCGTTAGCCCGAGGTACGTCTTCCAGGCTGGGCAGACGACCCAGACCCGCGGAGCCGGGCAGGGCCAATATGGCCCGATGCTCCAGTCCGGCTGCGTGACGAACAAGAACCCTACCACTCGCTACATCGGGATCGACACCCCGAGCACGCGGTATTCGGACACGTACCTTCCGGAGGATCGCCTGATCAAAAATCCCAAAGGCTGAGATGGGGCGGACTCAGGACTAACGGGTCATGCGTTGACCCATAGGCATCGGCCGTGAATGCGCGCACACTCCGCCCGCGAGGTCGCCGGTCGTGGACGCGGCTGGCTGCTCCTCGCTCCACCGGGCCTCATGCCCGAGAGGGGGTTCTGCCCATGTCCGCCTCTACCGGGATTCCTTCCCTCGACGGAGGCCGAACGATCCTCCTGCGCTGGCTCGTCGCCACCGCGGGCTTTCCGATCGGCGGTTTCGTCGGCCACGCGGTCGCGGGCCCTGCGGGCACCGTGATCGCCGCCCTGATCGGCGGCTTGATCGCCGGCTTCATCATCGGTGCCGGGCAGGCCGGCGCCCTGGCGCTGAGCCCGCGCGGCATTGCCATCTGGGCGGGCGCCACCGCCGCCGGAGTAGCCGTTCCGCTGATCGCGGTTACGGCGCTCATCGGGCAGATCGACACCGTGTTCGATGCCGTGCTGCTTGGCGCGCTCACGGGCCTCGCGGTCGGCGCGGGTCAGGCGTTCCTGCTCGGGCGCGAGGGCGTCGGGAA
>Ga0070696_100002375_pt1 | contig 12452 bp, 11 predicted proteins | sample KBSK1253metaG_FD_65474 | JGI IMG/M metagenome (GOLD analysis project Ga0070696, IMG submission 65474) | Corn, switchgrass and miscanthus rhizosphere microbial communities from Kellogg Biological Station, Michigan, USA - KBS K1-25-3 metaG | ecosystem: Host-associated > Plants > Roots >... | reverse complement strand
GGCATGCCGGCCGGCGCCGACATGTTCTTCATGTATGCCACCATGCTTATCGCCGTGCCCACCGGCGTAAAGGTGTTCAACTGGGTCGCCACCATGTGGGGCAGCTCGATGACGTTCGAGACGCCGATGCTGTTTGCGGTCGCGTTCGTCGTCCTGTTCAGTATCGGCGGCTTCTCCGGCCTGATGATGGCGTTGGTTCCGGCTGACTTCCAGTATCACGACACCTACTTCATCGTCGCGCATTTCCACTACGTGCTGGTGACGGGTGCACTGTTCGCGATCCTTGGTGCCGCCTATCTCTGGATGCCGAAGTGGTCCGGGCACATGTACAGCGAGTTCTGGGGCAAGGTCCATTTCTGGAACAGCCTGATCTGGGTGAATGTGCTGTTCTTCCCGCAGCACTTCCTGGGCCTGGCCGGCATGCCACGGCGCATTCCCGATTACAACGTGGCATTTGCCAACTTCAACATGATCAGCTCCATTGGTGGCTTCCTGTTCGGCGCCACGCAGTTGATCTTCCTTGGCGTGCTGATCCACTGCGTGTTCTTCTCCAAAAAGAAGGCTACGGACCGGGTGTGGGAAGGGGCCAAGGGCCTGGAGTGGACCGTGCCGTCGCCGGCACCGTTCCATACCTTCTCGATTCCGCCGGTGGTCGCGGGCAATGCTTCGGCGCACGGTCACATGGGTGATTGATCGACTCATGCGCGAGCCGATCACACCACCGGTGCTCGATGAGCATGCAGTCCGGATGCGGCGCAAGGGCGTGCGCCGCACGGTGATCGTACTGGTGGCGGTAGTGGCAGTGTTCTACCTGATCGCGTTCATGCAGATCATCATGATGAAGTAGATGTAGAGGGTCGGCGGTTGCGCTGCGGATTACTGCAGACGCACTGCCGGTATGCAGTTCCCCGTGCATCACGGCGGGGTGAGTTGTCAGGAAATCCACGGGGTTCGCCATGGGTCAGCAGCACGACGTTTACTTTGTTCCAGTCAAGAGTTATTGGCCGATCGTGGCCGCCCTGGTCATGTTCATTACGGTGTTTGGTGCCGCGCACTGGATGAATGCGCTGAACAGCGCGGACGACACCAGTTTTGGCAAGATCGTGCTGACGGTCGGCGTGCTTGGCATTTTCGGCATGTTCTTTGGCTGGTTCCGCTCGGTGATCAACGAGTCGCTGGCCGGCAGCTACAACGACCAGGTGGACACCTCGTTTCGCATGGGCATGCTGTGGTTCATTTTTTCCGAAGTGATGTTTTTTGGCGCGTTCTTCTGCGCGCTGTTCTACATCCGTACGTATTCGCTGCCGTGGCTTGGCGGTACCGGTCACGGCGTATTGACCCACCAGTTCCTGTGGAGTGACTACACCACCGCGTGGGGTGCCAGCGGCGGCAATGGTCCCGAGCAGATGGGTGGTGCCTTCCGCATCGTGCCGGCGTGGGGTCTGCCGCTGGTCAACACGTTGATCCTGCTCAGCTCCAGTGTGACGATCACCATCGCGCACCATGCGTTGCGCGCCGGTCATCGCGGCCGCATTCTGCTGTTCCTCGGCTTCACCGTGCTGCTTGGCGCCACGTTCCTGTATTTCCAGGCGCACGAGTACATCGAGGCTTATCAGGACCTGAACCTGACCATGCGCAGTGGCGTGTATGGCTCAACGTTCTTCATGCTTACCGGATTCCACGGCCTGCACGTCACGCTGGGCACCATCATGCTCGCGGTGATCTGGCTGCGCGTGCTCATGGGACACTTCGACAAGGACCATCATTTCGGTTTTGAGGCCGTCGCCTGGTACTGGCACTTCGTCGACGTGGTGTGGCTCGGCCTGTTCATGTTTGTCTATATTCTCTGAGCCAGGCGCTGCGCGTCGACGCGCACAAAAAAGCCCGCCGTTGGCGGGCTTTTTTGCACACGTGGCGTTGGCCCCTTCACTACTGCGGTGCTGGACATCGGCCGGTGCCGGATCGCGGGGCTCTCACGCCGGGCGCGGCGCGGTAGCAGGCGCCTGCCGCGTATCAGGGCGGCCGGCGACGACCGCGGGTACAATCATCATTGCCCGATGTCGTGCGGATGCAGCCAGCCCATCCATATCCCGAACACGACCATGGCAATGAACACCAGCGACAGACCAATGCGGCGGGTCAGCGCCCACGCGGTACGTCGGTCGTCGTCCTTGTCGGTCATCATGAAATAAAGCGCCTGGCCGAGGTTGAAAATCACGACCAGGAACAACCCCAGCAATACGTATGTGTAGACGGTTCCCAATTGACTGATCCGATCTATTCCGATCCCCCCAGTATAGCTACCGCTGTCGGGTGCACGGCGTGATGGGCTTGCGTATGCCACCGTGGTGGGCGATCGCCCTGACTGCCGTCGGCATGGCGTTGTTCGTGCGCCTGGGCGTCTGGCAGCTGCATCGTGCCGACTACAAGGAAGACTTGCTGCGACGCTATGCCGCGGCTGCCGCGGCGCCGGTGCAGCCGTTTGCCACGGTGGCAGATGCCACTGCCACGGCGGCGTTCCCGCGCGTCGAGGTGCGCGGACACTACCTGGTTGACCGGCAGTACCTGCTGGACAATCCGAACCACGACCAGCGTGGTGGCGTGGAGGTCTTCGTACCGTTTGCGGTGCGCGGCGACCCGCGCGTGTTGCTGGTTGACCAGGGTTTCCTGTCGGGTGACGGTGCTGGCCAGACATTGCCGGTGCCGCCGTTGCCGACGGGCGAGATCGACCTGCATGGGCTCTATGTGCCGCCGCCGCCCGTGGGCTTCGAAATGGGTGGCAACGCGCTTGCGCAGCAGACTCAGTGGCCGAAGAACAGCATCTACCTCGACTTGACGCAGGTCGCCGCCGATCTCGGTCGCGCACTGTATCCTCGGGTGTTGGCGCTCGACCCCGATCCGGCGTCCATTTATGTACGCGTGCACACGCTGGACTTCTCCTCGATGCCACCAGCGCGACATCGCGCATACGCCTTCCAGTGGTTCACGTTTGCGCTCGCCGCGCTGGTGATTTTGCTGGTGGTGAATCGCAAGCGGCGTCCGCGCGGAGCTTGATCTTGATTACGGGATATTTGCATGAACACGGTTGACCCCGCCGCGCGGCGCAAGAGCCGCCTGCACTTGCTGCTGATCGCTCTGGTGTTTCTTGGGCCGCTGATCGCGGCCGGCGTACTCAGTCTGGCCGGCTGGCAGCCAGGCGTTGCCGGCGAGGGTCAACCGATCCTGCCGCAGCGCAATTTTGCGCAGGAGAACGTGCGGGTGGTGCTGGAGAATGGGCAACCGTGGCTGTGGCGCGACAGCAAACCGCGACTCACCCTGGTGGCGCTGGCTGGCCCGGATTGCGCGACCCGCTGTGTGCAGGGGTTGACCAATCTGGCCAAGGCGCGCGTTATGCTCAATCGCAACCAATCGCGCTTGCGACTGCTGTATCTCGGGCAACCGCCGGCGTCCGCCGATGCCGGCGGCATGCGCAATTACTGGGAAATCGGCAAAGATGTGGATGGCCGTCTGGCCGTCTATCGACCCGCCATGGCGGACAGTGTCAGCGCCGTACTGGTGGAATCCAATGGTACGGCGCTGTCGTTGTATCCGGCAGGCATGGATGCCGCCAGCCTGTTGCGTGACATGCGCAAGGTGATCCGCTGATGCGCGCGCGTCCGGCGGGCATGCTGCGCGGATTGTCGGCGCTGGCTGCGGTGTTTGCCCTTGGCCTGGTGATGTTCGGCGGCTTCGTACGGCTGTCCAACGCCGGCTTGTCGTGTCCGGATTGGCCGACCTGCTATGGCGAAGTGACGTGGCCCGAGCACGCGCACGAGATTGCCCGCGCCGACGCTGCGTTCCCCGATCGGCCGTTCGAAACGCACAAGGCCTGGCGCGAGCAAGTGCACCGCTTCCTGGCCGGCACGCTCGGCGGGTTGGTGTTGCTGCTGGCGCTGTTGGCAGCCTGGCGTTCGCGTGTGGCCCGGGTGGCGGTGTTCGCCGGTGCGGTGTGTGCCGCTGGTGGTGTGGCGCTGTACATGCGTGGGGAACACGTCTGGTCGTCCGTGTTGGCAGTCGTGGCGATGGCACTGCCGCTGTTCGCTGCGATCAGGTTGCGACGCCCGGAGGCGTGGAAGATTTGCGTGCTGGCCCTGGCGGTGATCATTTTTCAGGCCATGCTGGGCATGTGGACGGTGACGTTGCTGCTCAAGCCAGTGGTGGTGATGGGCCATTTGTTGGGCGGCATGGCCACGTTTGGCTTGCTCGCCTATGCCGCATTGCGTTTTGCCGGTATTGGCGCGGTGGACGATCACCTGGCTGGCCTGCGGCGTATGACGGTGATTGGCATCGGGTTGCTGGTGGGCCAGATTGCGCTGGGTGGCTGGACTTCGGCAAATTACGCGGCGCTGGCCTGCGGCTATGGGCCCGAATCGTTTCCACAATGCCTCGGGCAATGGCTGCCGAACACGGATTTTCACCAAGGCTTCGTGCTGTGGCGTGGGATAGGTGTCAATTACGAGGGCGGCGTCCTGGACATGGCGGCGCGCACGGCGATCCAGCTGGCCCACCGCATTGGTGCGCTGGTGGTGTTTTGCTACGTTGCCGCGTTGTCATTGCGCTTGGCGTCGCGTGGCCTGCGCGGCTACGGCATGCTGGTGGCGCTGGCGTTGGTTACCCAGGTTTTGCTTGGCATCAGCAACGTGTATTTCGGTCTGCCGTTGCCCGTGGCGACCGCGCACAACGGTGTGGCTGCGGTACTGTTGCTGACGCTGCTGGCCGCCTTGGCGCGCACCCAGCGTCGGCGTGACGACGCGATGTTCCTGTCGCTGGGGCGGCGTTGAAATGAACCTGTTGCATGAGTATTACGAGTTGACCAAACCGCGCATCGTTGCGCTGCTGGTGTTTTGCGCGGTAATCGGGATGTTTCTCGCGGTGCCGGGTCCCGGGCTGTATCTGCCGTCGTGGCGGGCCCTGGTGGTCGGCACGCTGGGCATCTGGCTGGCGTCGTCTTCTGCTGCAGCGTTCAATCAACTGATTGACCAGCGGATCGACAAGGTGATGGTGCGCACCCTGCACCGACCGCTGGCGACCGGCGCGCTCACGCCGCGCCAGGCGTTTGCGTTTGCGCTGGGCTTGGGCATTGCCTCGATGCTCGTGCTGGCGCTGTGGGTCAACATGCTTACGGCGGTGCTCACGTTTGTCGGTCTGATCGGTTACGCAGTGATCTACACCGCGTTCCTCAAGCGGGCATCATCGCAGAACATCGTGATTGGCGGCCTGGCTGGCGCGGTCCCGCCGATCCTGGGCTGGACCGCAGTTACCGGGGAACTGCATCCGTATGCACTGCAGCTGTGCCTGATCATTTTCGTGTGGACGCCGCCGCACTTCTGGGCCCTGGCGATCTTCCGCCGTGACGATTACGCGCGCGCCGAGATTCCCATGTTGCCGGTGACACATGGTGTGGTGTTTACGCGCTGGCATATTCTGTTCTACACGATCCTGCTGGCGCTGGTGACCTTGCTGCCGGCGTTGACCGGCATGAGTGGCTGGATATATCTGGCCGGCGCGGCAGGCTTGGATGTGGTTTTTCTGTGGTACGCCGTGCGCCTGCTCAACCCGCCCGACGAGTTGTACGCGATGAAGGTGTTCAAATACTCGATCTGGTACCTGATGCTGTTGTTCGCGTTTTTGCTGGCTGATCACTGGCTGGTGCATCCGCTGGCGCCACCGATCTGATGCCGATTCCTGATCGGCGCCAGCGTTTGGAGCGCGCGTGCCTGATGCCGACGAACTGCGAAGGCTGACCAACCGCGGCTGAACCAGCGGCCGGAGCCACATGCCGTGACTGCGTGCGAGCGTTGACTCACCAGGCCCCGCGCGGCAGAATGCGTGGGTCCTGCGGCACGCCGTGCCACATTGACACCCAGCCCTTACCAAACAAGGCATATGGACGTTTACCCTAGTCGCAACGTCGGCATCCGCTCGCTTCGGGTGTCGGCTATGCATCACGTGTTGAACGCTTGCGGTCTGCGCTTGCGGTCGGCTGGTATTTTCCTGCACTAGGGAAACCCCGGCCCACCCCTGACGACGCCGCCGGCGTCGTTACGAGGAGATGGGCCCATGAAGCTCCTGCAAGAAGTTTTGCGTTTGTGCGCCGCCGGCAGGCGTGCTGTATCCGTGCGTGGCACCGCTGGTCCAGACGAATGGCGGGTTACTGTGCCGGCATCGCTGCCCGGCGCCGCCACGATGGGTGTCGCAGTGGATACTGTGCCGGGAACTGCGGTTGTCCCCGGCACGCCGTCACGTTCGGAACCGGCGTCATTTCTGAAAGCGCCACGGCACCTGCGCCAGCTTGCCGGTCGCTGATGCGCGCGCCCTGTCCGCAGCCGTGACGGCTTGCATCCGCCACGGCTGGACATGCTCCGCTTGCGGCACGGTATTGGTGCTTGAGACTACGCCATGAGGTCCGGCTGCAACCGCCGGATCGCGCGGCACGGATTACCCGACAGCAAAGACGCCATGCATGAACAAGCTGTTCGCGCCGGTCATGGCTACCGGAAAAGCGGTTCGAGGTGCGTTGCCGGCGGTGACCGTGCGCGCTGCGCAGTACGCGTTGCAAGCTGCCGACGAGTTGCTGGCGGAGTTGGATGCGCGCGACGACGGGCTCGACGCCGGGCAGATTGAATCCCGGTTGCGCCGGGACGGCCGCAACGAAGTTTCGCACGAGAAGTCGCCACACTGGTCGCGCCAGTTGCTGCGTGCGTTCAAGAACCCTTTCATCGTCGTACTGCTGATCCTGGCCGGCGTGCAGCTGGCCACCGATAGTGGCGATCTGGCCGGGCCGATCATCATTGCGGTGATGGTGGCGATCAGTGTGTTGTTGAGCTTCAGTCAGGAGTATCGGTCTTCGCGCGCGGCCGAGAAACTCAAGGCGATGGTACGCAACACCGCGACGGTGACGCGGCGGGCAGCGGACGGGCACAGCGAACAGATCGAAGTGCCGGTGATCGAGCTGGTCGCCGGTGACATCGTGCATCTGGGTGCCGGCGACATGGTGCCAGCCGACCTGCGGCTGCTCGGCGCGAAGGATCTGTTCGTCAGCCAGGCAATTCTTACCGGCGAATCACTGCCGGTGGAAAAATCCGCAGCATTGCGCGCGCCGCTTGGTACGGAGAGCCGCGCCGGCCCACTGGATCTAGCCAGCATTTGCTACATGGGCACCAACGTCGTCAGCGGCACGGCCAGCGCTGTGGTGGTGGTCACCGGAACGCGCAGCTATCTGGGGTCGCTGGCCCGCAGCATGACCGGCCGGCGCGTACAGACCAGTTTCGATCGCGGCGTACGCAGCGTGAGCTGGCTGCTGATCCGTTTCATGGCGGTGATGGTGCCGGTGGTGTTCCTGATTCAGGGCTTTGGCAAGCATGACTGGGCCGAGGCGTTCCTGTTCGCGCTGTCCGTCGCGGTCGGGTTGACGCCGGAAATGTTGCCGCTGATTGTCACGGCAAACCTGGCCAAGGGTGCGCTGGCCATGTCCAGACGCAAGGTCGTGGTCAAGCAGCTCAACGCGATCCAGAACTTCGGCGCGATGGATGTGCTGTGCACTGACAAGACTGGCACGCTCACGCTGGACAAGATCGTGCTGGAGCGGCATCTCGACATGGCTGGCGAGGAGTCCGCGGAGGCGCTGGAGTTTGGTTACCTCAACAGTCGCTTCCAGACCGGCCTGAAAAACCTGATGGACAAGGCGGTGCTGACACATCGCCAGCTGGAGTCTGTCGCCGCCCACTATCGGGTGATCGATGAGATCCCGTTCGACTTTCGGCGTCGGCGCATGTCGGTGGTGGTGACCCGTGGCGACGGCGAGCACTTGCTGATCTGCAAGGGTGCGGTCGAGGAGATGCTGACAATCTGTGCGTTCGAGCAAGCCGGTGCCGCCACCGTGCCGCTGACGGATGCACGCCGCGACGAGATCAAGGCGATGACCCATCGCCTCAATGAGGATGGTCTGCGCGTCCTGGTGGTGGCGGTGCGGCGTGAACCCGGTCATGCGCGGCCTTACAGCGTGGCCGACGAGCACGAGCTGGTCGCAGTCGGTTGCCTGGCGTTTCTCGACCCGCCGAAGGATTCGGCCGCCACGGCCATCCGCGCGCTGCATGGTCACGGCGTGGAAGTCAAAGTGCTTACCGGTGACAACGAGGTGGTCACGCGCAAGATTTGCCGTGAGGTGGGACTCGACGTCGCGCACTCGGTACAGGGCAAGGACATCGAGGGGCTGGATGACGCAGCACTGGATGCCCTGGTCGCACGCGCCACCGTGTTTGCCAAGATGTCACCGTTGCAGAAAGCGCGGGTGGTGCGCTCGTTGCAGCGTCAGGGTCACACCGTGGGCTTTCTGGGCGACGGTATCAACGATGCACCGGCGCTGCACGACGCCGACGTGGGCATCTCGGTCGACACGGCTACCGACATCGCCAAAGAGTCGGCCGACATCATCCTGCTGGAAAAGAATCTGATGGTGCTGGAAGAGGGCGTGCTGGAAGGGCGCGTCATCTTCGGCAACATCATCAAATACATCAAGCTGACCGCCAGCTCGAACTTCGGCAACGTACTCAGCATGTTGGTGGCAAGTCTCTTTCTGCCGTTTCTGCCATTGTTGCCGCTGCAGATTCTGGTGCTGAATCTGTTGTACGACATCTCGCAGTTGTCGATTCCGTTTGACCGCATGGACGGCGACTATTTGCTGCAACCACAGCGTTGGGATGCCGGCGATATTGGTCGCTTCATGGTGTGGATCGGGCCCGCCAGTTCGGTGTTCGACCTGACCACCTTTGCTTTGTTGTGGTACGTGTTTGACGCCAACCAGGTGGCGCAGCAATCGTTGTTCCAATCTGGCTGGTTCATCGAAAGCCTGCTGACGCAGACGCTGGTGGTGCACATGATCCGCACGCGCAGGATTCCATTTTTGCAGAGTGTGGCCGCTGCGCCGGTGCTGGCGCTGACCAGTGCAATCATCGTGATCGGCATGCTGATTCCCTACACCACAATCGGCACCAAGCTCGGCATGCTGGAAATGCCACCGATGTATTTCGCCTGGCTGGCAGCGACCGTGCTTGGCTACTGCACACTGACGCAACTGGTCAAAACCGTTTACATCCGCCGGTACGGGCGTTGGTTGTAGGCACCGGCGCGGTGCAGCGGTGCTTGGGCGGTGGGCGATTGACGTGCGCGCGGTGCCCTGCATAGCTCGCATTCGCCACCCCGACGCTGGCCACGACATTTCCGCGCAGCGCGACGGGTCGTCACGGCGTGGCGGGGTCGCCGGGGTATCAGTGGTGGCGCGCTGGCTCGGCGGCAGCACACGCCGCCTGGTTGGTGCGGCGATGGCGCCACCAGATGAACAACAGCACCACCAGCAGGAACCCGCCCAGCGCCCACAGGCTGCCTTGGCCGCGGTGCATCCATTTCACCAGCCATTCGTGGTTGTCGGCGCCGAAGTAACCGAGGTAAACCCAGACGGGCACGCTGATCAGTGCGGCCAGGGTGTCGATCAACAGGAAGCGCAGAAACGACACCCGGTGCGTGGTGCCCGCGGTGATGTAGACGGTGGTGCGCATCCCGGGGATGAAGCGGGCGAAAAACAGCATGCGATTGCCGTAACAATCGAACTTTTCCTGCACTTTGGCATAGCGGGCGGGCGTCAGTACGCGCGCCACCCAGCGCCATTTCAACATCCGGGCGCCGTAGTGGTGACCCAGCAGAAAAATCCCGGCGTCACCGAGCAGCACCCCGAACAGCGCAACCGCGCACATGACATGCACGTTGGCGTAGCCGAGGCCGGCGATCACCCCGCCGGCGACGAGCGTGATGTCCTCTGGCAACGGCAACCCGGCGCCGCAGATCATCAGCGCGATAAATACCGCTGCGTAGCCGTTGTGCGCAAACAGGTTGATCAGACTGTCAAGCAAATCCATCGGCATCTCGATGTGTGGCACCGGCATACGCTGGCCGCGACAATCGCCCATGGTACGAGGTTGTGGCGATGGCGGCGATGCGGGCCACGGCGACAGTGGTGGGTCACGTGGACGCGGTCGGCGGTACGCGCGCGGCCAGCAGTTGGCGCATCTCGGCCTTTTCCGCGGCGTCGAGCATGCCGGACCGGCTCTTGTTCGTCAGGGTGGCGCGACGTTGTGCCACAGCCTGGTCCTGCATGCGTTGCAACGCGGCGTGGAATTCGAGCGCCTGGGTCTGCGCGTCACCTGCCGTGCTGGCCGTCATCAGCTTCTGCAGGATGGCGTACTCGGGACGCCCGGCGAAATGCTCGGTCAGTGTGACCGGGTTGATGCCGGGTCGCGCGCGCGCCAGGTCCAGCAACTCGGCGAGCACCGCCACGCCGGGCTGTTCCAGCGCCAGGAAGGCGTAAGGTTTCTCCACTTGATCAGCCAGGCCGGGTTGCGCCAGCAACAGCGTGATGGCGCTGCGCACCAGGCTGCGGTGCGCCGGTGGACGTTGCACGGGGTGGGATCGCGTCGAACTGCCCGGCGGGAGTGCACGGGCGCCGGTGCGTTTTTCCAGTTCCTGTCCCATCAGGTCGCGAAAGGCACCATCGGGCAGCTTGCCGATCAACGGGCGGGCGCGCTCGGCCAGGCGCGCGCGCCCGTCAAGGCTGCTGGTATCGACATCATGGGCCAGTTCGTTGAAGAAATACTCCGACAGTGGCATGGCGTCCTTGATGCGTTGCTCGAAGCCCGCCTTGCCTTCCTTGCGCACGAGCGAGTCGGGGTCCTCACCGTCGGGCAGAAACAGGAAGTACGCCTGGCGTCCGTCGCGCAATCTCGGCAGTGCCGCATCCAGTGCCTTCCACGCGGCGGCCCGGCCGGCGCGGTCGCCGTCAAAACAAAACACCACATCCGGCGCGGCGCGGAACAGCACTTCGGTGTGCTCCGGCGTGGTGGCCGTGCCCAGCGTGGCGACGGCGATCGGCAGCCCGGCCTGGTGCAGTGCAATCACGTCCATGTAGCCCTCGACCACCACGATACGCATGAGGTGATTGTTGGCCTGTTTCACCTGCCACAACGCAAACAGCTCGCGACCTTTGTGGAACAGCGGCGTCTCGGGCGAATTGAGGTATTTGGGCGAATGCCCCTGGGTGGCTGGCGGTTCCGCGGTATCCGCTTGCGCGCTGGCGTGTGGCGGCTTTTCCTGCAATATGCGTCCGCCAAAGGCGATGACCCGCCCACGCCGATCGAGGATGGGAAACATCAGCCGTTCGCGGAAGCGATCGTAACTGTTGCCACGCTCGTTGCTGGCGACCATGCCGGCCTCGGTCAACAGCTGCAGGCGCCGCTTGTCGTGGCCGAGCGCCTTGATCACGCCGTCAAATCCGCCCGGCGCCCAACCGAGACGAAATCGCGCGACAGTCTCCGCGTCCAGCCCGCGTTTGCGGCAATACGCCTGGGCCTCGGCACTGCGCGGCAGCTCGCTGGCATACCAGGTCGCGGCGGCGTCCAGCAGCGTGTACAGGTCGGTCTTGTCCTCGCGTGGGGCCGCATCCCGGCTGGCCTCGCGCGGCACCTGCAGGCCCACGGTTTGCGCCAGTTCGTCGACCGCGTCGGGGAACTCCAGACGGTCGTACTCCATCAGGAATTTGATGGCGCTGCCGTGGGCACCGCAGCCGAAGCAGTGGTAGAACTGCTTGGTCGGGCTGACCGAGAACGAGGGCGAGCGCTCATTGTGGAACGGGCAACACGCCATCCACTCCTTGCCGGCTTTCTTCAACGGCACCCGGCGTTCGATCACGTCGACAATGTCGACGCGAGCGAGCAGTTCATCAATGAAGCTGTCGGGGATCAGGCCGCCCATAGGCGACTTATTCTACTGGAGTGCTGTGTCACGCTGGCGCTGGACCCAGCCGGGGGAAGTTTTCTCCGTGGCCCGACCGCTGTTTGCCTGCACTTCCGGCGTGGGTCGCCCGCATCGAGCCGGTCGCGGGCGATGCCGGAGCTTCTAGAACAAGTGCAGCACGCCCACGATGGCCAGGATGGCAAGCAAAAACAGCACGACGAAAATGCCGAACAGCACTTTGGCGATCATGGCCGTGGCGCCGGACAAAGTACCAAACCCCAGCCAACCGGTCACCAGCGACACGATCGCGAAAATAATGGCCCACTTGAGCATGTGCGTCTCCGGCAGCGGTGAGGACCCCCGACGGCGATCGAGGGCCGTGTTCGCGTTGTACCGAGGCCAGCGTGAACGCGATGCATCGCCAATGCACCGCGAGGTACGCATGATGCGGCACGGGTCAGCCGCAGCACCGGAGTCCGCGTGCCGCGTCGGGCAGCACTGGCGACGGTGGCATTCAGCCCGCCAAGCGCGCCTTGATCTTGCCTGCCACCACGGCCATGTCGGCGCGACCGGCAGCTTTTCCCTTTACCGCGGCCACCACCTTGCCCATGTCGCGCGGCGAGCTGGCGCCG
>Ga0070696_100002373_pt1 | contig 12454 bp, 11 predicted proteins | sample KBSK1253metaG_FD_65474 | JGI IMG/M metagenome (GOLD analysis project Ga0070696, IMG submission 65474) | Corn, switchgrass and miscanthus rhizosphere microbial communities from Kellogg Biological Station, Michigan, USA - KBS K1-25-3 metaG | ecosystem: Host-associated > Plants > Roots >... | reverse complement strand
ACCTGCACGCGCTGGTCGCCGCGCTCCTCCATCAGGCGCTCCGCCTTGCGCAGCTGCGGGTGCTGCGGAATGCTCTGGTTGACGTAGCCCTGCATGCGCGGCAGGACCGTCTTCGTGAACGTGTCGGCGTCGTGCGGCGAGCGCATCACGCGCTCGAGCGAGTGGCAGCCGACGCAGTTGAGGAGCAGACCCTTCTGCCGGTCGTTGCCGGGCGCGCTCGCCATCCACTCGCCGTTGGACAGTTGCGCGGGCAGATTTACAGTTTTCTTCAGCCTGAGATTCACTTCGGAGGGTTTGTGCGCAACGCTCGCCTCCGGCGCACCTTCGAGCTCGTAGCCCGCTGCGCGGACCTTGACGGCGTATTTCCCCGGCTCGAGCCTGGCCGCGGGGAAGCTGTAGCGCCCTTCCCTGTCGCTCACCACCGTGACAGTGATGGTCGAGCCCGCTTTCCTGGCGCTGACCAGCACCCCTTCCATCGCGCTTTCCTCGGCCGAGCTCACCTGCCCGGCGAACGCCGCCTGCGCCTGTGCGTACAGAGGTGAAAAAAGGAATGCAGGTAGAAACAGGACCGCTATGTCTTGCGCGACGCTCATGGGGCCTCCTCCTCGGCGGCAAGAATACGCCGTCAGTCGGGGATGCGCAGCCGTCCCTTGATGATCTTGCGCGTCGGCGTGAGCGGCATCTCGGCGACGAGCACCAGCCGCTCGGGCAGCTTGTTCTTCGCGATGTCCTTTCCCAGCAGGTAATCGACCAGCTCCTGCAGCGAGACTTCCTGGGCAGGGTTTCTCAAGCTGATGAAAGCGCAAGCTTTCTCGCCGAGTACCGGGTCGGGCATCGGCACGATGGCCGACTGCAGGATCTTCGGATGCGCGTCGAGCAGCATCTCGAGCTCGAGCGGGTTGAACTTCACGCCGCCGCGGTTGATGAGGTCCTTGCAGCGCCCGGTGATGGCGAAGTACTCGCCGCGGCGCTCGGCGAGGTCGCCCGTTCGAAACCAGCCGTCCTGCGTAAATGCCGCGCGGGTCGCTTCGTCGTTGTTGTAATACTGCAAGAAGACGGAAGGACCGAGCACCTCGAGCTCGCCCTCCTGCGAGAGCCTCACCTCGGTGCCGGGGGCCGGCCGCCCGGCGGTGGCGGCGGACATCTCGGGCGGATCGCGCGGGCGCGTGTAGAGCCCGGCCTGCAGCTCGGTCATGCCCCAGAGCTGGGTCACCGCGCAGCGCGGCAGCTTCTCCGAGAAGAACTGGATGAGAGAGGGCGAGGCGATGGATCCGGACACGATCGCGAGCTCGAGCGAGGACCAGCCGTACTTGTGGAGCACGCCGCCGGCGCGGCACGCGGCGAGGTGGGCGGGGGCGGTCCACAGCGCGGTCGGTTTCGTCCTCTGCACCAGGAAGCCCAGATCATCGGGCTTGAAGGCCGGCAGAAGAATGGTGCAGGCACCGAGCGCCCACGCGCAGTGCAGCGAATAAAGACCATAGAGGTGCGAGAGCGGCGCCGCGCACAGGATGCTCGCTTTCGCGCTCAGGCCGTGCTCGGGCGCGCCGACGCGCGCGTTGCCAAGGATGGCGCGGTACGGATGCAGCACGGCTTTGGGCGCCGCGGTCGTGCCGGAGGTATAGAGCAGCAGAAACGGGTCCGCTGCTCCCGGTTCCCCGTGCAAGTCGCGGGAAGGGAGGGCTTCGTGCCGCTCTTTTCCCAGGTCGGAAAAGGCAATGGCTCGGCCCTCGAACATCTCCTTCGCCTGCGGCAGGCAGATCGCGAGGCGCGCGCCGCTGTGGCGCATCAGCAAGCGCACCTCGGCGCCGCGGTAGGGCATGTGCAGCGGGCACATCACCGCGCCCAGGCGCGCGATGGCGAGATAGGCGAAGACGAATGCGGGAATGTTGGGAAGCTGCACCGCAACCACGTCGCCGCGTGCCACACCGCGCGCCGCCAATGCCCGGGCGATCCTCGCCACCTCGCCGGCGAGGCCGCTCCAGGTCCAGAGCTGGTCCTGGTACAGCATTGCCGGGTCTTCGGGCCGCTCGGCGACATGGCGCGCAAGCCACTTCGCCAGCGTGTCGTCGGACCACCAGCCGCGCGCGACGTATTCGTGTTCCATCCGTGCGCGTTCCATCCCGAAGTATATTAACCGCATGGACGAGGCGCTGATCCTGTCCCGGGTGCAGTTCGGGCTGAACATCGGCTTCCATATCCTGTTCCCGGCGATCAACATCGGCCTCGCCTGGCTGCTCCTGTACTTCCGCGTGCGCTACGAGCGCAGCCGCGACCCGGCCTGGCTGCAGACCTACAAGCTCTGGGTCAAGGTGTTCGCGCTCTCGTTCGCCATGGGCGTGGTCTCCGGCGTGGTGATGAGCTTCCAGTTCGGCACCAACTGGCCGGGCTACATGAACGTGGTGGGCAACATCGCCGGGCCGCTTCTCGCCTACGAGGTGCTGACGGCGTTCTTCTTCGAGGCGACTTTCCTCGGCGTCATGATCTTCGGCATGAACCGGGTGCCGGGCTGGATGCACATCCTGTCGGCGGCGGTGGTGGCGGTGGGCACCGCGGTGTCGGCGTTCTGGATCCTCGCGCTCAACTCCTGGATGCAGACCCCCGCCGGCCACGTGCTCGATGAGGGCGAGATCATCGCGCGCAGCTGGCTCGAGGTGATCTTCAATCCCTCGTTCCCCTACCGCCTCACGCACATGCTGATGGCCTCGGGCATCACCGCCTCCTTCCTGGTCGCCGGCCTTTCGGCCTGGCGCCTGCTCAAGGCCGCGGACGACGCGGCGGCGCGCAAGACCCTGCGCTTCGGCGCGCACCTCGCCGCGGTGCTGGTGCCGATCCAGATCCTGGTCGGCGACCTGCACGGGCTCAACACCCTGGAGCACCAGCCGGCGAAGATCGCGGCGATGGAGGCGCTGTGGCAGACCGAGCGCGGCGCGCCGCTCACGCTGATCGGCTTTCCGAACCGCGAGACCCGCAGCAACGACTTCGCGCTCACGCTGCCGAAAGGCGCTTCGCTCATCCTCACCCACACGCTGGAGGGCGAAGTGAAGGGGATCGAGGAATTCGGCGACGACGCGCCGCCGGTCGCGCCGGTGTTCTGGGCCTTCCGCGTGATGGTCGGAATGGGGGTCCTCATGCTTCTCCTCGCATGGGGTAGCTTCTTCATCTTGAGAAAACCCGAAATTCCGAAGTGGCTGCTCTGGGCCTTCGCCGGCTTCACCTTCTCCGGCTGGGTGGCGACGCTCGCCGGCTGGCTCGTGACCGAGATCGGTCGCCAGCCCTGGCTCGTGACCGGCGTCCTCTACACCGCCGACGCCGTCGGCGACGCGAGCGGCGGCGAGCTCGGCGCGAGCCTCACGGCCTACGTGCTCACCTACACCGTGCTCCTGATTTCCTACGTCGTGGTGCTCACGCACCTCGCGGGGAAGGGCTCGCAATGACCCGGCTGATTTGGAAGGAAGCCCGATGAACGACTGGCTGCCGGTCGTCTTCACGGGGCTGATGGGGCTCGCGATCCTGGTGTACGTGGTGCTCGACGGCTACGACCTGGGCGTGGGCATGCTGATGCCGGCGGCCGAGCGCCACGAGCAGGACCGCATGGTGGCCTCGATCGGGCCGTTCTGGGACGCGAACGAGACCTGGCTCGTGCTCGGCATCGGGCTCCTGCTCGCCGCGTTTCCGGTGGCGCACGGCGAGATCCTCGGCGCGCTCTACCTTCCGGTCGCCGCGATGCTGGTCGGCCTCATGCTGCGCGGGGTCGCCTTCGAGCTGCGCACCAAGGCCGAAGGCTGGCACCGCGAGCTCTGGAACTGGCTCTTCTGGGCAGGCTCGACGCTCGCCGCGTTCGCGCAGGGCCTGATGCTCGGGCGCTACGTCACCGGCTTCGCCTCGGGCGCGGGCTACTGGCTGTTCGCGCTGGTGGTCGGCGCGAGCCTCTGCGGCGGCTACGTGCTGCTGGGCGCGACCTGGCTCATCCTGCGCACCGAAGGCCCGTTGCAGGAGAAGTCGGTGGCCTGGGCGCGCTGGGGGCTCGCGTGGGTCGCGCTCGGCGTCGCGCTGGTGAGCCTGGGCACGCCGCTCGTGAGCGAGACGGTGCGCGAGAAGTGGTTTTCGTTCCCGCGGATGGTCTACGTCGCGCCGCTTCCGCTCGCCACGCTCGCGGCATGGTGCTGGGTCTGGTTTTCGCTCGGGAAGTCCGAAGGCAAGCCGTTCGCCGGCGCGGCGGCGATCTTCGCGCTCGCCTTCGCCGGGCTCGCGTACAGCCTGTTCCCGTATGTCGTCATCGACCGCCTCACGATCTGGGAGGCCGCCGCGCATCCGAGCGCGCTCGCCTTCGTGCTCGTGGGCACGGTGATCGTGCTGCCATTCATCGCCGGCTGGACCGTGTGGAGCTATCGCGTGTTCCGCGGCAAAACGACCGGAGGATCTCCTTACGCGTAGCGCGCTTTTCGCCCTTCTTTCAGTTTGCCTTTCTTCCGGGAATTCAGAAGAGAGACTGGTCCAGGAGAGCGGCTGCAGTGGCTGCCACGCGCTCGACGCGCGCGTCGTGGGGCCTTCCTTCAGGGAAGTCGCCGCGCGCTACGCCGCCGATCCGGACGCGGCGCGCAAGCTGCAGGCGAAGATCCGCGAAGGCGGCCAGGGCGCGTGGGGCCAGGTGCCGATGCCGCCGCATCCGGAGCTCTCCGACGCGGATCTTGGCAATCTGGTTGCCTGGGTACTGCGGCAGAAATAAAGTTTTCCGGCGGTGCGCTCGCCGTGGCGCAGGCGGGACGGAAAGACGACAAGACGGAGCACAAACAGAAAGGGACGGACCGGGAAACGTGGTCCGTCCCTGTTTTTGGCGCGGGCGGCTATTGGGAGGCGAAAAGCCGCCTGGAAATCAGGCTGCGCGCGGGATCGCGATGAAGAACGACTCGCGCACGACGTCCTTGCCTTCGATCAGCTCCTCGGCACCGCGGCGCTCTTCGTCGAACACGACCGCGGCGAGCTTCTGCAGCGTGTCGCGCGCCTCGTCGATGGTGCGGCCGTGCGAGTTGACGCCGGGCAGCTCCTCGATGAAGCCGATGTAGCCGCTGTTGGACTTGAGATATACGGCGGTGAACGCGAGCCTTCCTGTTTCCATCTTGTGCCCTCCAGAGAACGAACCGAGAGGTTACGCGATTGACCTTTCAAATGTATGACTGCGCGTCCAGAAGTGACACTTCAAAATCACTGTGGTCGTATCTACGACAATTTTTTTTGCGCTGCGAAAATTGCTGCGGTGCATTCGCATTTTTTATTTTTCTGCGCGTGTTTTTCTTCCTTTCGCGCGCAAGCTGCGCGCCTTGATCCGATTGTCCGCTGGCGGCGACAGCTTCGCCGGCGACACTTCCGATCTTCGCGCTACTTCTCGAGCAGCGGCTTCTTGTCCTTCACCTTGGCCCACTCGTCGGCGTCGGACGGCGCGGGCTTTCTTTCGATGATCGGCTTCCAAATCTGCGCGAGCTCGGCGTTGAGCCCGACGAATTCCTTCTGCGCGTCGGGCACGTCGTCTTCGGCGTAGATCGCCTCGACCGGGCACTCGGGCACGCACAGCGTGCAGTCGATGCACTCCGCGGGATCGATCACCAGCATGTTGGGGCCTTCGCGGAAGCAGTCGACCGGACACACGTCGACGCAGTCGGTGTACTTGCACTTAATACAGGATTCGGTGACTACGTAAGTCATTCAGGTTATAAATCAAACGTTTAGTATATCCCTTGGGAAGCGCTGGCGGCGCCCCCATAATAGGGGGCATCCGCGTAACACCTTCCCGAGGAGCCATGAGCAGCGCAGGATTGGTCGGAAAAGTCGGCATTCAGCATGTGACCGATGACACGTTCGAGCCGGAAGTTCTGAAGTGCGACACCGCAGTGCTGGTCGATTACTGGGCGGAGTGGTGCGGCCCGTGCAAGTCCATCGCGCCCATCCTCGACGAAGTCGCCAAGGAATATGAGGGTCGCCTCAAGATCGCCAAGATCAACGTCGACGAGAATCAGCAGGTGCCGGCAAAATTCGGCATCCGCGGCATCCCGACGCTGATGCTGTTCAAGAACGGCAACGTCGAGGCGACCAGGGTCGGCGCGCTTTCGAAGTCGCAGCTGACCGCGTTCCTTGACAGCAACATCTGAAGCTTTTAGTCTTGCTTAGGTAAAGGCCCCCTCCATCCCGGAGGGGGGAATCCAAACAAGGTTGTCCCGCGCTGGAGCTCCGGCGCCGAAGTTCCTGACGTGCAGGTCTCCCACTAGGTCTCCCACGGGTATCTCCCGATAATGAGCAGGTCACAAGCGGCACAACAGCCCGAAGCGGTTCGTACACCCCAAGGCGCAGATGCAGCGCCCGCGCCGGCGGGCGGGACCCCGGCGCCGGCGCAGGCCGGTAGCCCGGTCGCGATCCCGATGCATCTCTCGGAGCTCAAGGCGCACCACGTCTCGCAGCTCGTGGACATGGCGGTCTCGAACGGCATCGAGAACGCGAGCCGGATGAGGAAGCAGGACCTCATCTTCGCGCTGCTCAAGAGCCAGGCGAAGAAGGGCGTGTCCATCTTCGGCGACGGCACCCTGGAAGTGCTGCCCGACGGCTTCGGCTTCCTGCGCTCGCCCGAGACCTCGTACCTCGCGAGCACCGACGACATCTACGTCTCGCCCTCCCAGATCCGGCGCTTCAACCTGCACACCGGCGACTCGATCGAGGGCGAGATCCGCACGCCGAAGGACGGCGAGCGCTACTTCGCCCTGGTCAAGGTCGACAAGGTCAACGCCGAGCCGCCCGAGGCGGCCAAGAACAAGATCCTGTTCGAGAACCTCACGCCGCTGCATCCGGACAAGATGTTCAAGCTGGAGCGCGAGATCAAGGCGGAAGAGAACCTCACCGGCCGGGTGCTCGACATCGTGGCGCCCGTGGGCAAGGGCCAGCGCGGCCTGATCGTCTCGCCGCCCAAGGCCGGCAAGACGGTGATGCTGCAGCACATCGCGCACGCCCTGGTCGCCAACCACCCGGACGTCGCCCTGATCGTGCTCCTCATCGACGAGCGCCCCGAGGAGGTCACCGAGATGTCGCGCACGGTGCGCGGCGAGGTGGTCGCCTCCACCTTCGACGAGCCGGCCTCGCGCCACGTCCAGGTCGCCGAGATGGTGATCGAGAAGGCGAAGCGCCTGGTCGAGCACAAGAAGGACGTGGTCATCCTGCTCGACTCGATCACGCGGCTTGCCCGCGCTTACAACACCGTGGTCCCGGCCTCGGGCAAGGTCCTGACCGGGGGCGTGGACGCCAATGCGCTGCAGAAGCCCAAGCGCTTCTTCGGCGCGGCGAGGAACGTCGAGGAAGGCGGCTCGCTGACGATCATCGCCACCGCCCTGATCGACACCGGCAGCCGGATGGACGACGTGATCTACGAGGAGTTCAAGGGCACCGGCAACATGGAGGTGCACCTCGACCGGCGCATGCACGAGAAGCGCATCTATCCGGCCATCAACGTCAACCGCTCCGGCACCCGGCGCGAGGAATTGCTGATCGACCAGCCGGTGCTGCAGAAGATCTGGGTCCTGAGGAAGCTCCTCTTCCCCATGGACGAGCTCGAGGCGGCCGAATTCCTGATCGACAAGCTGCGCGCGACCAAGGCCAATGCGGAGTTCTTCGACTCGATGCGCCGCGGGTAGCAAGCAGGAAAACGAAAAAACAGTAAAAATCCGGTTCTGACCGGGTTTTAGAAGAACAAGCGTTTTTTCCTGGGAGGGAGGGATGCTCGACACCGCGCGCAAGGTGGCGACGCCCGAAGGCATCGAGCTCACATTGCGTCTCGCAGGCCCCGTGCCGCGCGCCATCGCGTGGGCGATCGACCTCGCGGTCCGCGCCGGCATCGTGTTCGGGGTGTCCCTGTTCGCGTCGCTGCTCGGCGTCGCCGGCACCGGCGTGATGCTGCTCACCGCCTTCTTCGTCGAGTGGCTGCTCCCCGCCTGGCTCGAGACCGTGTGGCGCGGACAGACTCCGGGCAAGCGCGTCATGCGCCTCGCGGTCCTCAACGACGACGGCACCCCGGTGCGCTGGCCGGGCGCGCTGACGCGAAACCTGCTGCGCGCGGTGGATTTCCTGCCCTTCCTCTACGGCGTGGGCCTGGTGTCGATGCTCCTCAACCGCGACTTCAAGCGCCTGGGCGACCTCGCCGCCGGGACCGTGGTGGTCTACCAGCCCGAGAAGGCCGAGGCGAACAAGAACATCCCGGCCGCGGCCGCCATCGCGCCGTCGGTGGCGCTGAGCCTCGAGGAGCAGCGCGCGGTGCTCGACCTCGCCGAGCGCTCGACCACGCTCACCCAGGAGCGCGTGGAGGAGCTCGCCGAGCTGCCCACGCCGCTGGTGGGCGCGCTCGGGGGCAGCCGCGCGGCGCAGCGCCTGCTCGGCATCGCGAACTACATCGCAGGCCGCTCATGAGTATGTACGCAAGAGGCCGCTTATGAGGCAGTCCCCCTTCGAGGCCGCGCATGCGCATGAGTGGCAGCAGTTCGAAGACTTTTTGGAAAAACCAAAGTCAACCGCATTTCCTCCGGAGGAGATGCCCGAGCGCTACCGGCGCCTGTGCCAGTCGCTCGCGCTCGCCGCCGACCGCCAGTACAGCCCGGCGCTGGTCGACCGCCTGAACCAGCTCGCGCTGCGCGGCCACCACGCGCTCTACCAGAACCGCCGCCGCCAGACCCAGCGCGTGGTCGAGTTCGTGCTCGGCGGCTTCCCCGCGCTGGTGCGCGAGGAATGGCGCCTGGTGCTCGCGGCGGGCCTGCTCTTCTTCGGCCCGCTCCTGGGCCTGATCGCGGTGCTGCAGGTGTTCCCCGAGTTCGTGCACTACCTGCTCACGCCCGAGCAGCTCGCCAATTTCAACCAGATGTACGACCCCGCGGCGAAACGCCTCGGGGTGCGCGATGCCGACACCAGCGTGGTCATGTTCGGCTTCTACATCTGGAACAACGTGCAGATCGGCTTCCAGACCTTCGCCGGTGGCCTCGCCTACGGGGTGGGCTCGATCTGGTTCCTCGCCTCGAACGGGGTGGTGATCGGCGCGGTGTCCGGCTATCTCACGCAGATCGGCTATACCCGCACCTTCTGGTCCTTCGTCGCCGGCCACTCTTCCTTCGAGCTGATCGCGATCGTGTTCTCGGGGGCCGCGGGGCTGCGCCTGGGGCTCGCGCTGATCGCGCCGGGCAAGCTCTCGCGCAAGGCGGCGCTGGTGGCCGCGGCGAAGCCCGGCGTGCGCATCATGTATGGCGCGGCGCTCATGTTCTTCGTCGCCGCCTTCATCGAGGCGTTCTGGTCGCCCCTCACCGAGGTGCCCTTCGGCCTCAAGATCGCGGCCGGAACCGCGGGATGGGTCCTCCTGCTCACCTACTTCGCCTTCGCGGGGCGCGCGCGTGCAGCCCGCTGAGCTCGCCGTCACGCTGCGCCGGCGCACGCCGTGGGAGGCGACCGACCTCGGCCTTGCCATGCTGCAGCGCTGGTGGCGCCCGGTGTACGCCGCCCACGCCCTCATCCTGGTCCCGGTCGCGCTCGTGCTCGTGACCCTGGGCTGGGCGCTCGATGCCGTGTGGGCGGCGATGCTCGCCTTCTGGTGGCTCGAGCCGCTGTACGACCGGGTCGTGCTGCATGTGCTGTCGCGCGCCGTGTTCGGCGAAGTCGCGACCCCGCGCTCGGTGCTGGCGTCGTGGCGGGACTGGACCGGGGGGATGTTCGGCGCGCTCACCTGGGACCGGATCGACTTCGCGCGCTCGTTCAACCTGCCTGTGCGCCAGCTCGAAGGAAGCCGCGGCCGCGCGGCGCGCGAGCGGCGCCGGGTGCTCGGGCGCAGGGTGCGCGGCCAGGCGGTCTGGCTCACGGTCGTGTGGCTGCATTTCGAGCTTGTGCTGCTCTGGTCGGCGAGCGCGATGACCGAGCTCCTCCTGCCGGCGCAGCTCGAGCGCACCCCCGGCGCCGACGAGCCCTTTCTCGGCGGGCTGTTCGAGATGCTGCGGACGATCTCCCCCTCCGACGCGCTGGTGTACGCCGCGGTGATCCTGTTCCTCGAGCCTTTCTACGTCGCCGCGGGCTTCGGGCTCTACCTCAACCGGCGCACGCTGCTGGAAGGATGGGACATCGAGGTCGCGCTGCGCCGCATCGCCGAGCGCCACGCGGCGGCGCTCCTTTTCGCCTTCCTGTGCTTGATCCCTTTGTTCTCCAATTTTGCGGTTGCACAGGAGAAAAATCCGAAGAAGGAGATCGCCGAGGTGCTCAAGGCGCGCGAGTTCGGCTACTACCGCGACAGCGCGCACTGGGAGCCGCGGGATCCGTCCAAGCCGAGCGAGAGCAAGGGGCTGGATCTTTCCTTCCTGCAGGCGATCGGCTATGCGCTCTCGAAAGTGGCCGAGGTGGTGCTGTGGAGCGCGGCCGCCGCTGCGCTCGCCTACGCGCTGTGGTGGCTGGCGCGGCGCCTGCCGCAGGCCTACGAGCCCAAGGCCGAAGCCTACCGTCCGCCCGACGCGCTCTTCGGCATGGAGCTCGCGCCCGACAGGCTCCCTGCCGACGTGGCGGCCGCCGCCGCGGCGCTGGCGCGCGAAGGCAAGCTGCGCGAGGCGCTGAGCCTGCTCTACCGCGGCGCGCTCTCGGAGCTCGTGCACAAGCGCGGCGTGCAGCTCCTCGCGAGCCACACCGAGGGCGAAGCGGTGCGCCTCGCCGGCATGCCCTATTTCGCGCTCCTGGTCGACGCCTGGCGCAGGTGTGCTTATGCCAGACGTTTTCCGTCTGCGAGCGAAATAGAGTCCCTGGTTAGCGACTACAGAGGAGCTTTCGTGATGCGGAGCACACCGGCATGAACCGCTGGGTCGTGGCCTTCGGCATCCTCGCCCTCTCCGCCGCGGGCGTGATCTGGTTTCTCTCCGCCTTCGAGCTGGTGCCGGGGCGCGACTGGGTCGGCCCCTCGGGCGAGGCGCGGCGCAACCCCTACCTCGCGGCGCAGCGCTTCGCCGGCCGCATGGGGATCGGCGCGCGCGAGCTGCGCTCGCTGCCCGAGCTCGATGCGCTGAAGCCCGGCGGCGCGCTGCTGGTACCCAACCGGCGCCAGGCGCTCGATTCGCGCCGCCTGCGCGCGATCGTGGCGTGGGTCGAGTCCGGCGGCCATCTCATCGCCGAGGCCGAGGCGCTCGGCAACCCCGATCCGCTGCTCGATCTGCTGGGGGTGCAGCGCGTGGCGGCGCCGGGGCCCTCCAAGCCGGTGCCGGTCGAGCTCTCGAGCGGCAGGAAGCTCACGGTCTCGCTCTTCGGCGCCATGACGCTGCAGACCGAAGACGACGAGAAGGGCAGGTTCGTGACCTTCGATCACGGCAAGGGCACGGTGAGCGCGGTGAGCGGCCTGCACTTCGCGCGCAACGGATTCATCGGGACCAACGACAACGCCGAATTCTTCTCGCGCCTGCTCGAGCTCACGCCGGCCAAGGAGCTGCAGGTGTACCTGCGCCCCGAGCGGCTCTCGCTGTGGGGATTTCTCAAGGAGCACGCGGCGCCGGTGCTGCTCGCCGGCGGGGCGCTGCTCGCGCTGTGGCTCTGGCGCATCGCGCCGCGCTTCGGGCCGGTGCAGCCCGACCTGCCGCCGGCGCGCCGGCGCCTGCTCGACCATCTGCGCGCGAGCGGCCGGTTCTACTGGTCGCAGGGGCTGCGCAGCCGCCTCGTGCTCGCCGCGCGCGACGCGGCGCTTCGCCGCATGACCCGCGCCCAGCCCGATTTCGCGCTGGCCTCGCAGGCCGAGCGCGCCGAGCGCGTCGGCGCGCTCGCCCGCATCGCGCCCGAGGAGGCGCAGCGCTTCATCGCCGCCGGCGGCCACCTGCGCGGCGCCGAGTTCATCCGCATCATCCACACCGCCCAGCGCATCCACAGCGCATTGGAAAGAGGAAACCAGGGGAAATGAGCATGGGAATTCAGCGATGAAAGAAGAAAACTTCGTCCAGGCAGCCAAGGTCGCCGCGGCCATGCGCGCGGAGGTCGGCAAGGCGCTGGTCGGCCAGCGCGAGGTCATCGACGCGGTGCTGTGCGCGCTGCTCGCCGGAGGCCACGTCCTGGTCGAGGGCGTGCCGGGGCTGGGCAAGACGCTGCTGGTGCGCGCCCTCGCCCGGACCATCTCGGGCTCCTTCGGCCGTATCCAGTTCACCCCCGATCTCATGCCCGCGGACGTCACCGGACACACCCTCTACGACCCGAAGAACCAGGTGTTCGCTACGCGCCGCGGGCCGGTGTTCGTGAACCTCTTGCTCGCCGACGAGATCAACCGCGCCCCGGCGAAGACCCAGGCGGCGCTGCTGGAAGTGATGCAGGAGGCGCAGGTCACCATCGAGGGCCAGGCGCATGCCCTCGAGCCGCCCTTCATGGTGCTCGCGACGCAGAACCCGATCGAGCAGGAAGGCACCTATGCGCTGCCCGAGGCGCAGCTCGACCG
>Ga0070696_100002372_pt1 | contig 12454 bp, 15 predicted proteins | sample KBSK1253metaG_FD_65474 | JGI IMG/M metagenome (GOLD analysis project Ga0070696, IMG submission 65474) | Corn, switchgrass and miscanthus rhizosphere microbial communities from Kellogg Biological Station, Michigan, USA - KBS K1-25-3 metaG | ecosystem: Host-associated > Plants > Roots >... | reverse complement strand
TTCACCCGGCGCGGCTCGCGGTTCATCACCGACGTGGTGGCCGTGCCGTCGGTGCCGGTGCGGTGCATCGAGGTGGACAACGCCGACCACCTCTACCTGGCGGGCGAGTCCATGGTGCCGACGCACAACTCGACCCTGGGACTGGACATCGCCCGGTCGGCGGCGATCAAGAACGGTCTGACGTCGGTGATCTTCAGCCTGGAGATGAGCCGCACCGAGATCACCATGCGCATGCTGAGCGCCGAGGCGCGCATCCCGCTGCAGAAGCTGCGTCAGGGGCGGCTCGAGGACACCGACTGGACGAAGATGGCCCGCACGATGGGCGAGCTGACCGACGCGCCGCTGTTCATCGACGACAGCCCCAACATGTCGCTGATGGAGATCCGGGCCAAGTGCCGACGGCTCAAGCAGCGCAACGACCTCAAGCTCGTCGTCATCGACTACCTGCAGCTGATGAGCAGCGGCAAGCGCGTCGAGTCGCGCCAGCAGGAGGTCAGCGAGTTCTCCCGGGCCATCAAGCTGCTGGCCAAGGAGCTGGAGGTGCCGGTCATCGCGATCTCCCAGCTGAACCGTGGCTCCGAACAGCGCACCGACAAACGGCCCCAGATGAGCGATCTTCGCGAAAGTGGATCAATCGAACAGGACGCCGACATGGTGATCCTGCTGCACCGCGAAGACGCCTACGAGAAGGAGTCGCCGCGCGCCGGTGAGGCGGACTTCATCGTCGCCAAGCACCGCAACGGCCCGACCGACACGATCACCGTCGCGTTCCAGGGCCACTACTCCCGATTCGTCGACATGGCCCAGTCCTAGCCGATGGACCGCCCTTCGGTGCACGAGGCGCTCGCATCCGACGGCGCCGTGGACCGGTCCGAGCGGACAGGCGCGGTCAGCCCGACGCGCGTCGCCGTCCGGATCCTGCTGCTCGACGCGGGCTCGCGAGTTCTGCTGTTCGAAGGCCGCGATATCGCCGACCCGACGGACACCGCCCGTTGGTGGTTCACGGCGGGTGGCGGCGTCGAAGACGGTGAGAGCCTCGAGCAAGCGGCGCAACGAGAGCTTCACGAGGAGACGGGTCACACGGACGTGAAGCTGGTCGGCCCATTCCACCTGCGCACGCTCGACTTCATGAACCACGGGACGCCGCAACACCAGGTCGAGCACTACTTCGCGGCGCGCACTCGAGACACGTGCGTCAAGGTGGACGGCTGGACGGATCTCGAGCGCCGGGCGGTGACATCCTCGCGATGGTGGACCGCTGACGAGCTGCGGGACGCATCCGTCCAGTACTACCCCGAGAACTTGATGGACCTGCTGAGTCGAGCCGACGATCTGGTATGAGCCCGGCGCCTGGCTCGAGGTCGCCGAGAACCGCGTCCAGCGCGCGCACTCGCGCCTGGCTCCGTGCGTCACTCTGGTCGTGTCGACCGGAGGGAGGTCACCGTGATCCTTCCGCAGGTCAGGGATCCTCGCTTCGTCACCATCCGACGCGGAGGGACTCTCACTGATCCGAACCACCACCTCCTCGCACTTTGGGCCGCGTCGTGCGCCGAGCACGTCCTCGGCCTGTTCGAGTCGGCGCAGCCACGAGACGCGCGACCCCGCGGCGCGATCGAGCACGCCCGTGCGTGGGCGCGTGGCGAGGTCAGCATGATGCAGGCCCGCGCGGCAGGTGGCCACGCCATGGGCGCCGCTCGAGACCTGCGCGGGTCGGCTCGGTTCGCCGCGTACGCCGCTGGCCAAGCCGCGTGCGTCGCCCACGTCGCCGCGCACGATCTCGGTGCGGCTGCCTATGCCATCAAGGCCGTCCAGGCGGCTGCGCCGACCGACGGGCATGAGGCGGGCCTACGCGAGTGCCGGTGGCAGCGCGACCAGCTGCCGGAGGCGATCCGTGAGCTGGTCCTCGACGACCAGCGGGTGCGCAACACCATCTGCTGGGGCGTGTTCGACTGCTGACCGCTCTGCTCCTAAGACCAACCCGTGTCGGCGGCGTCACGGTGCCAATGCACGGGCGGTGTGACCGTTGCGATCGGTACGTTGGCAGCGTGGACGACCTCGGCAACCAGCCGCATACCGAGCGGTGACGCGCCCGTGATCGAGGTGCAGGTGGCCGGGCCCGACGATTGGCCGTTGTGGCGACGACTGCGTCGGGCCGCGCTGGCGGAGGCGCCGGACGCGTTCCGCTCGACGCTGGCGCAGTGGAGCGGTGACGGTGACACCGAGCAGCGCTGGCGTGACCGGATCGACGCCGTCGCAGTGAATCTCGTGCTGTACCTCGATGGCCAACCGGTCGGCATGGTGAGCGCGACCAACCCCGCACGCGGAGCCGATGTTGAGCTGATCTCGCTGTGGATCGCTCCGGAAGCTCGCGGGCGTGGCGTCGGGGCAGCGGCGATCGAAGGCGTGATCGCGTGGGCGGATGAGCATCATCCCGGTCGTTCGATCCGCCTCGTCGTCAAGCAAGGAAATCGGCCCGCCCTGACCCTGTACCGACGTCATGGGTTCGTCAGTGCCGCCCTGCCAGCGGTCGACGACGAGATCGTGCTGGTACGGCGGCACCAGGACTGATCGGCCGAGGGCGACCGTTAGCTGAGGCGTGATGTGATGCAGGGCATGGTCCTGGACCTCGTCAACCCGCCGAAGGCACGGCCCGGAGACAAGGTCGCCGTCATGTCGCCCTCGTTCGCCGCGCCCGGCTTCGCGCCGGCGGTCCACGAGCAGGCGATGCGGCGCCTGACCGAGGTGACGGGCCTCGTGCCCGTCGAGTACCCGACGACGCGGCGGCTCGGCGCGACCGCACAGGACCGGGCGGCCGACGTCAACGCGGCCTTCGCCGACCCGGAGATCCGGGCCGTGCTGGCGACGATCGGCGGCGAGGACCAGATCACCGTCGTCCCGCACCTCGACCCCGAGCTCGTCCGCGCCGACCCCAAGCCGTTCCTCGGGTACTCGGACAACACCAACCTGCTGTCGTGGCTGTGGACGCACGGCGTCGCGGGCTTCTACGGAGGCTCCACCCAGGTGCACCTCGGCCCGGGCCCCGGCGTCGACCCGTGCCACGCCACGGCGCTGCGAGCAGCACTGCTCACCGGGGAGCGCCTCGAGGTGATCGACCCCGGGGAGTCGGAGGACATGGGCAAGGACTGGCTCGACCCCGCGGCGCTCACCGAGTACGGCGACCGTCAGCCGACCGAGCCGTGGGCCTGGGCCGGCCCGGCGCGACGGGTCACCGGGCGCACCTGGGGAGGGTGCATCGAGGTCATCCAGTGGCTGCTGACCGCGGGGCGGTTCCCCGCCGACCCGTCCGTGCTGGACGGCGGTGTCCTGCTGGTCGAGACCAGCGAGGAGGTCATCCCCGCGCGGGAGGTGGGCTGGATCCTGCGCTCGCTCGGCGAGCGCGGCATCCTCGCTGCCGTCGACGCCGTGCTGGTCGCCCGACCGCCGGCCACCACGCACGAGCGGCAACGCTCATCCGAGGAAGCTGCCGCTCACCGCGACGAGCAACGGGACACGGCGATCGACGCCATCGGCCGGTACAACCCCGAGGCGGTCGTGTGCGTGGGCATCCCGTTCGGCCACACGCGCCCGCAGTGGATCCTCCCGTACGGCGGCCAGGTGACCGTCGACGGTGTGGGCCGCCGGGTCTGGGCCGACTACAGCTGACGGCGGGCATGGCCACCGATGCGTGGTTTGGTGAGGGCAGCGCACCACGTGCTCACAGCTGGGGCAGGCAGGGTCGGCGCCGCACCGCGCGGGCCGACCCTGCGTACGTGGTTCACACGGGGAGCGGCTCGGGGGTCGCGGCCTTCGAGGCCGTCGTCCAGACGGGGGTCGCCGAGCGAGCCACCAGCAGCGCGAGGGTGAGGAAGCCGACGCCGAACAAGGCGGCGGACGCGTAGCCGGCCCACACGCTGATCCCCGATCCGGCGAACTCGACCACGACGAAGAGGACGAGCACCGGGCCGAGCCAACGCGGCCCCACCCCCGCACGCCAGGCGGCGACGCCGAGCAGCACGAGCCCCAAGACTGTGCCGAGCAGCCCTGCGGCCATGAACGGAACCGCCGGACCGCTTTCCATGCCGCTCAGCACGTCGGCGTGAATCCGGGTGTTCGCGGTGTCCCTGGCCATCTGCAGCATCACCAGGTTCACCCCGCCGTAGGTCGCGTGGCCGAACCCGCCCAGCACCGCCAAGGTGGCTCCCAGCGCCGCCAGGACCGGCGTCCGGTCGCGCAGCAGGTGGGCGACCCCGACGAGCCCGACCGCGAACGGCAGCTGGGACGCGACGAACAGCAGGGCGCTGATCGCTGAGGCCGTGGGAGCCGCCGCGATCTCCCGAAGCCAGTCGGCCTGACCGCCAGAGAAGTCGGGCATCAGCAGGACGGAGACGACGGTCAGCACAGCGCACGTCGCGAGACTCGCGGCGACGGTGCCGCGAGTGAGAGCAGCGGTGTTCCTCATGACGGTTCTCCTCGGAGTCGCGCCGGCGGGTCCCGGCTGATCAGGACGCTAGGCAGGACGGCGGTCGACCGGGATCGGTCACGACGCTCCCTCCTCGGCCCCGAGGGTTGATGGTTCGGCCGCACAGCTCCATCCCCGAGCGACACCCCGATCAACCCCGGTCGATACCCACGGCCGCTTCGGCCACCTAGATTGACCCGGATGGACGCTCGGTCGCATCGTCGGTGGCCCCTTGACCTGGCGGTGGCCGGGCTGGTCGTTGCGGTCGGCCTCGTCGAGGTCTGGCTGCCCATGGAGTCCGTGATGGGGCAGGGCTCCCGGCTGGTCAGCACCCTCGGCATCGTGTGGTTCGCAGCGCACCTCACCCAGCGGCGGGCGAGGCCACGCGTTGCCATGGGCGGCCTGCTGGTCTGGCCCATCCTCGGTCTGGTGACGGGCGGGCAGCTGCAGATCCTCTTCTTCGGCCAGCTGGCCCCGCTGCTCGTGCTGGTCTTCTCCTTGGCCCGACACGGCAGGGGACGCCAGCGATGGCTCGGCGCTGCCGGTGTCGCGGCCGTGCTCGTGGTCGGCGACGTCTTCGTCCCGCTGCTGCAGTCACCCAACGAGATCCTGTTCCACTGGGCCGCGATCGTCCTCGCGTTTCTCTGCGGGCACGGGCTCAAGGTCTCGGCCGACCGGGCTGCCGCCGAGGCCGTGCGGGCCCACCGGGCGGAGACCGCGTCCCGCGAGCGTGCGATGACGGCCATCGCCGAGGAGCGGGCCCGCATCGCGCGAGAGCTGCACGACATCGTGGCGCACTCCGTGGGCGTGATCGTCGTGCAGGCCGGCGCCGCCGAGCAGGTCGTCGAGGACGAACCCGAGGTGGCTCGGGCGGCCTTGGCGACCATCCGCACCACGGGTGCGTCCGCGCTCGCGGAGATGCGTCGCGTGGTCGCCGTGCTCCGATCACCCGACGTCGTTGGCGACCTGGCGCCCCAGCCCGGTGTCGCCACCTTGCCCGAGCTCGTGGACGCGGTGCAGCGAGCAGGGCTGCAGGTCGACCTCGAGGTGCGTGGCGACCGCAGCGTGCTGCCGGCGGGCCTGGACCTCACGGTGTACCGGATCGTCCAGGAGGCGCTGACGAACGTGCGGCGCCACTCGCACGCGAACCGGGCCGCGATCGTCATGGACTTCGGGCGTGACGCACTCGAGATCCGCGTCCGCGACACCGGACCCTCACGACCGGGCAGCGGAGAACCCGGCCACGGCATCCTCGGCATGCGTGAACGCACCGCCTTGTTCGGTGGTTACGTCCGGACCTTCGCGGAGGAGCACGGCTTCACCGTGCACGCCGTGCTGCCGCTGGAGCGGGTGTGACCGCATCGCCACCGCCCTCGCCCGTCGCGCCGCCCTCGGTGCTCGTGGTCGACGACCAGGAGCTGGTGCGCATGGGCTTCCGGCTGATCCTTGAGCGCGCGGGCCTCGTCGTGGTCGGCGAGGCCGGGGACGGTGTGGACGCCGTCGCCGCCGTCCGCGAGCTGTGCCCGGACGTCGTGCTGATGGACATCCGGATGCCGCGGCTCGATGGCGTCGAGGCCACTCGGCGGGTCATGAGCGGCCCCGGCCCGCTGCCCAAGGTGCTGGTCCTCACGACGTTCGACCTGGACGAGTACGTCTACGCCGCCGTCCGGGCGGGCGCCTCGGGCTTCCTGCTGAAGGACGTCACGCCCGACGACCTCGTGCACGCGGTGCGGGTGGTCGCGCGAGGGGAGTCGATGCTCGCGCCGTCCCTCATCGCGCGGCTGCTGGACCAGTTCACCGCCCGTCCTCCGGCCGGCCAGCCGCCGGCCGAGCTGGCAGGGCTGACGGAGCGCGAGCTGGACGTGACGCGGCTGATCGCCCGTGGGTTGTCCAACGCCGAGATCGGGAGCCGGTTGTTCCTCAGCGAGGCGACCGTGAAGAGCTACGTCTCCCGGCTCCTGGCCAAGCTCGGGCTTCGGGACCGGGTCCAGGTCGCCGTTCTCGCCTACGAGACGGGGGTGGTCGAGGCGGGACGACCGGACTGATGCCGGCGAGCCCCGCCGACGCTTACTCGGCCTCGGCCTCGGCCTCGGTTTCGGCCTCCGCCAGGGCGGCCAGGCGGTCCACCGACGCTACGGGTAGGTGCGCACGCTCCGTGCGTACCCGCGTCGACCGGACCATCGGTGCGCCACCATCTCGCCGCGTTCGACGTCCCACTCGATCAGGACCGCCTGGCGGATGGTCAACGAGAAGACGGCGGCCTCGCCGGGCGGCCGACCCGACCACCAGGCACCGGCTGCCGCGTCCTGAAGGTCGCTGTCGGCCGCCGTGGCCTCGCCGTAGATCTTGAGCTCGGGCTGCCCGCCGTCCGGGTCGGTGATGACGCTGTGCAGGACGTAGCGGGGATCTCGGTGCAGGTCGTCCGCCTTGCCCGACCACGACATCGCGCCGACGAGAAGGTGGCCCGCCGCGAGATAGGGCTCGACGGGGCTGATCCGCGGCGCGCCATCGACTCGCAGGGTGCCCAGGAACGCGACACGAGTGGACTCGAGCCGAGCCCGGCCCCTCTGCGCGATCGTCGGAGCGCCCAGCTCGAGGTCCCGCCACACGCTGCGGTGGGTCACCTTCAGGAGGCTACCGAGGTTCCGGGCGCAGGATCAGGGACAGGTCAGGGCTTCACCCGATGGACCGTCGCTCGCCGGTCGCGCACCGTAGAGGTGCAACCAGATGCCCCGCACGACGACATGAAGGACGCGTGACATGAACGACATCCAGCAGAGCTTCGCCCGCCAGGGCCTGGTGCGGCCTGTGGGGACGCGGGTCCTTGGCGGCGTGTGCGCGGGACTCGGGCGACGATTCGGGATCGGCCCCTGGACCGCTCGGCTGCTGTTCCTGCTGCTGCTCATGGTCCTGCCCGGCAGCCAGATCCTGATCTACCCGGTGCTGTGGATCCTCATGCCGTCAGAGCAGGTCGCCGCCGGGCCGCCGCCGGCCGGGCCGGCAACCACTGCCTGACAAGCCCACGCCAACAGACCCGCGGCCGCCTTGGCGATGGTGAGCCGAGTGGTCCGCGAGAGCGCCAGCAGCACTCGTGGGAGATACATTCCAGCCGTGACCCATCCAACGCCCCACAGCCTGCACTGGCTCATCGGTTTCGAGGCCGGCTAGGAGTACCCGCATGGAATCACCGGGAACGCGCTTCGCGCAGTCGCTGGCCGCCAAGGACGAGTCGTCGCTTCGGGGCCTTCTCGCACCGGACGTCGACTTCCGGGCTCTGACGCCGGGACGACCGTGGGAGGCGGCCGACGCCGACGGTGTGCTGCGGGCTGTTTTCGGCTCCTGGTTCGAGCCGTCGGACGAGATCATGGACGTGCTCGAGGTGCGGGACGGCGAGGACGTCGTCGACACCCACGCCGTCGGCTACCGGTTCAAGGTCCGCAACCGCGGCGGCACCTACCTCGTGGAGCAGCAGGCCTACTACCGCTGCGACGCCAACGGTCGGATCCACCACCTCCGTGTGCTCTGCTCGGGATATCGTCCCGTCGACTGACGACAGATACCGTCCCGTCGACTGACGACAGCCGCCCGGTCCGACCGGGTCAGAGCTGGTGTCAGCCCTGTCGTGCGGTCTGCCAGAGGCCCAGGACGTTGCCCTCGGGGTCGCGGAAGTACGCCGACCAGCCCATCTCGCCGACCGGGCTCTTGCCCGACACGGCCGTGCCGCCCTTGGCCTCGACGTCGGCGAGCGTGGCCTCGATGTCGTCGACGTCGACCACGACCGTGGGTGCGGCGAAGTCCTTGCTGCGCTTGGCCATGCCGCCGTTGATGAAGCCCGACTCGGTGGGTCCCTGGTCGCCGGTCGGCCCGGTGGACACCATCGTGTAGTCCATGCCTTCGTAGGACTGCAAATCCCAGCCGAACAGCTCGCCGTAGAAGGCGCGCGCGCGGGACTCGTCGTCGAACGGGATCTCGAAGTGGACGATGCGACCGCTCATGGTGTGCTCCTCAGCCCTTCGTGGGGGGACCATTCTGCTCGGGTGGACGGCACCTGTGAAGGCTTGTCAGGGTCAGGGCGCGAGCGAACGGGCGTCCGGCGGCACGTCGATGGCGTGCTCCTCCAGCGCCGCCAGCGGCACGATGCTCAGCACCGCCTCGTGGGTGGAGCCCAGCACGACCGGCGCGGCCACGCCCGCGCGGTAGGCGCGTGCCCAGTTAGCGGCGGTCACGCACCAGCGGTCGCCGGGGACCAGCCCGGGGAAGCCGTACTCCGGCACCGGTGTCGACAGGTCGTTGCCGATACCTCGCTGATGCTCCAGGAACTCCGCCGTCACGACCGCGCAGATGGTGTGGCTGCCGAGGTCCTGCGGTCCGGTCCGGCAGCAGCCGTCGCGGAAGAAGCCGGTCAGGGGGTCGGTGCTGCAGGGCTCCAGCTCGGCGCCGAGCACGTTGCGTTCGCTCACGGGGCAAGCATGGACCGTTCAGTCCACGCAGAGGCAGAACGGGTGCCCGGCCGGGTCGAGGAACACCCGGAACGACGTGCCCGGTTGGTGCTCGTGCTTCGTCGCACCGATGGCGAGCACGGCCGCCTCCGCGGCGTCCAGGTCCTCGACCATCACGTCGAGGTGCATCTGCTGGGGCCGCTCCTGGCCGGGCCAGTCCGGGGCACTGAAGCTCTCGACCTGCTGGAAGCAGATGCACTGGCCCTGGTCGTCGCGCACCTCCGCCCAGCCCGGAGAGGTCTCGACCTTCCAGTCCAGCAGCGTGCCGTAGAACGACGCGAGGACGTCGGGGTCGGGGCAGTCGATGACGAAGCTGGGAAAGCGCGCGATAGCCATGCGACGACGGTAGGACGGGTTGCGGACGGTCCGCGTCCGGAACAGCAGGACGGTCTGGCGTCAGCGCAGGCCCGCCTCGTTGGCCAGGATCGCGGCCTGCACGCGGTCGCGAAGGTCGAGCTTCATCAGCACCCGGGCGACGTGCGTCTTGACCGTCGTCTCGCCGATGAACAGCTCGCCGGCGATCTCGGCGTTGGACCGCCCGCGGCCGATCAGGCGCAGCACGTCGACCTCGCGGGGGGTCAGCCGGTCGAGGTCGAGTCGGGTCGGATCCGGTGCGGTGACCGTGAACCGGTCGATCAGCCGCCGCGCGACCGCGGGGGCCAGCAGCGCGTCCACCCCCCGCGCCACCTGCCGCACGGCCGAGACGATGTCCTCGCCGGGCATGTCCTTGAGCAAGAACCCGGACGCGCCGGCGCGCATCGCTCGGTAGACGTACTCGTCGAGGTCGAACGTCGTGAGCATGAGGACCCGCGTCGAGATCGGCGTGGCGGCGATCTGCTCCATCACCTCCAGGCCGTCCAGGCCGGGCATCTGCACGTCGAGCAGCAGGACGTCGGGTGCGCCAGCCCGCACCAGCGCGAGAGCCTCCTCGCCGTCGGAGGCCTCGGCGACGACGACGATGTCGGTCTCCGCCTCCAGGATCATCCGCAGGCCGCTGCGCACGAGCGGCTGGTCGTCGGCCACCGCCACCTCGATCACGGCGGGGCCGCCTCGGCGACGCGCGCGCACGGCACGACGGCACGCAGCTCGAACCCGCCGCCCGCGAGCGGGCCGCAGCTGACCTCGCCGTCGCAGGCCGCGACCCGCTCGCGGATCCCGGCGAGCCCCCGGCCGGTGCTGGCTGTGCGGGTGGCGTCGCCGAGGCGGGACCCGGCGGTGTTGGTCACGCACAGATCGACCGTGTCCGGCCCGACGTCGAGGTTCAGGGTGGCGCGGCTGCCTGGGGCGTGGCGCAGCACGTTCGTCAAGGCCTCCTGCAGCACCCGGTGCACGAGGAACCGGACGGCGGGGGCCAGCACGGTGAGGTCGTCGAGGCGGGCATCGACGACCAGGCCCGCGGACTGCATCCGTTGCAGGAGAACGGCCAGGTCGGCGTCAGTGCCGGACGGCTCGAGCGCGGCGACCCCGTCCCGGGCCGCGGCGGCGACGTCCCGCATCGCCTGCCGTGCCCGGTCGGGCGAGCTCGCGGCTAGCCGCCGCGCACCGCCCGCGTGGAGCGCGATCACGGTGAGGTTGGAGCCGATCGCGTCGTGCAGCTCACGGGCGAACCGCAGGCGCTCCTCGACGACGGCATGGCGCAGGGCCACGGCGTCCTGCCCGGCCAGCAGCGCGTTGTTGGCGCGGGTCTGCTCGACGAGGCGGCTCACCTCGCCCACCGCGACGCCGCCCAGCCAGCACATCATCAGGATCACGGCCTCACCGACCGGGTCGTCCGTGCCGACCCCGACGACCTGGCCAGCCACGCAGACGAGCAGGCCGACCACGGCCGCCCGCCGGCGCGACAGGGCCCCCACCGCGAAGGCGGTCGCGAGCGCCAGGCCGGTCTCGCTGAGGCTGCCGTCCAACGGCGCGACGAGCCGCGAGAACAGGGTGGCGGCCGCGAACGTCGCGGCCGCCGCGCCCACCGGACGCCACCAGCACAGGCCGATGGGCGCGCCGACGACCACGCTGAGCGCGACCGCGACCCACGCCGGCGCGGCGAGCGCCAGCACCTGCGTCGACTCGACGGCCAGGCCCGCCGCCACGGCGCAGGCGACCATGGCGGCCCACGGCTGCGCCGAGACCCGCAGGGCGAGCAGGTGGTCGGCCGACGAGAGCTCGACCGGGAGGACCTCGGGGATCGGCGCCGTCAGTGCCGTCACCTCGTGCCGGGTGCGCTCCAGGAGCCGCCGGGCCTCGACCTCTACCGCGTCGGGAGTGGCGCCGGCGTCCGCCTTCTCGGCCAGAGACCGCAGCCCGTGCAGCAGGGTGGGCTGGAGGCGCTCGTTCGTGCGCAGCCGTTCGGCCAGCACGGCGGACTCCTGCTGGGTCTGCAGGTTTCGAGCGATGAGGCCTCGCTGGTCACGCAGCATCAGCAGCCGGTCGTGCCGGGTGCGCACCAGGCGACCCACCGCCGCGGGCACCAGCCCGATGAAGACGGTGATGAAGACGACGCCGCTGACCAGCGGCCACCCGCTCCGGGTCGTGAGGTCGGCGGCGAGCGCGACCGTCAGCGGCAGCAGGCCCCCGGCCGCGAGCGCGACGCCGCGAGTGTGGGCACCGACCGAGTACGTCGCCAGCATGATCGCGAAGAGCCAGACGCCCCCGCCGTCCGGCGCATCGGGCCACCACAGCCTGCTCAGCACGGTGCCGAGCACGGCCGCTCCGCAGATCACCGCCAGCGTCATGAGCGGCATCCGTCGCCGCAGGGCCAACGCCCCCAGCCAGAGCGCGCCGGTGATGTGGAGCGCGACCAGACCGGGCACGGACCGGTGCAGGGCGATGGCCTCCGCCGCCGCGGCCGCGACGAACGCGACCGCGACGACCGCGTCGACCCGGCTCGCCCGTCGCACGCGCCGAGCATAGGAGCGGCCGGACCCCGCGGAGTCCTCCTTCAGGAGGACGCCCCGAGGACGACGAGGACTCGGCTCTGGGGCGGACGACGTGACTGCCGGCCCGCTCCTAGCGTTCCGGCGACAGGTGTTCCCCTCACCGAAAGGCCGACCGATGACCACCTTCGCTGCAGGATCGACGCCCGGGACCGACGACGGCACCCGACGACAGGTGCTCATCAGCATCGCGATCGGCATCATGGGCCTCGTCGGTCTGGGCGTGGCCGGCACGCTCTTGACGACGTCGAGCGGAGCTCACTTCGACCACGGCGGCGACTACCTGCTCACGGCCAGCGGGCTGCCGATCGCCGTGGCGGGCATCGGCACCCTGCTCGGCGTGCACCGGCTGCACCACGGCGCCGACGGGCGGCTGGGCTCGATCGGTGCCTGGCTCGGCTCGCTCGCCCTGGCCGAGCTCTTCGTGCAGCTGCTGGCGTCGGTGGTGACCAGCACCGAGCAGCAGTGGGGCCCGTCGTACATCGTGTTCACGGGCCTGGCGTTCCTCGGGCACGCCTTGCTGGCCGCCGGCTCGTGGCGGGCGCGCCTGCTGCCCCGCTGGATGCTCG